>OERR01000394.1_pt1 | contig 9747 bp, 9 predicted proteins | sample 1540051 | NCBI WGS metagenome assembly OERR01 (sample SAMEA3891884, study PRJEB23780) | metagenome | biome: terrestrial biome; feature: animal house; material: Caecal content | place: Italy | collected 2015-05-05 | reverse complement strand
GCTGATGAACAGTTCGTCCGCCGCGCGCGTAAGGCTGCCGCATTTGGCTACCGTATAAAAGACTCTGTACAATTCGAGATTGACCATTCTTTCCTCCTTTGCGGTTACTTGCCTACGCAGAATTTTGCAAAGATCTCGTCGATGCCCAGATCCTTCTGTTCGAGCCACATCTCGAACCACAGCCGGACGATGCGTTCCCGTTCTTCCATGTTTGCGCCCTCCTGATTTTGATGCGTTCTTCATCAATTCCTTGATTCATAATAAATGCTGGTGAAAAGTTCCGTGAACATCCCGATGGGGAAAGTCAGCAGCAGCCCGAGCCCCAGACTAGCATGAGCCGGCGCGGCTGTCAAGCCCCCGGGCGGGAAAAATCCTTCGCCGGCCTGTTGACAAATCCACCCGCTTCCCCTATAATAGCCGTGATATGACATCGGCTGTGAAGAGAAGAGTACGCGCTTTTTGAGCCTTGCAGAGAGCCCGCGGCGGTGGAACCGGGCAGGCATCGGGGCGCGGAAGATGGCCTCGGAGCCGCGCGGGCAAAGCCTTTTGGGCCCAGCCTGCGCCGGGTGCGCCCGTTACCGCGCCCGGCTGTGCCCGCCGCGCCCTTGCGCTGCGCCGCAGCCTGTAAGGCCGCGCCCCGCGAGGGGCCGGCGAACCAAGGTGGTACCACGGAAGCTGTCGGCTCCCGTCCTTGCAGGGTGACAAGGCCCGGCAGGGACGGGGGCTTTTCGCTTCTTTTCCGCCGTCCAAACCAAAGGGAGGAAATCGTTTATCATGTCTGAACAGAAAAAGTTCTACATCACCACCCCCATCTACTACCCCAGCGACAAGCTGCACATCGGCCACAGCTACACCACCGTGGCCTGCGACGCGCTGGCCCGCTTCAAGCGCAAGCAGGGGTACGACGTGATGTTCCTGACCGGCACCGACGAGCACGGCCAGAAGATCGAGGACAAGGCCGCGGCCGCCGGGGTGCAGCCCAAAGAGTATGTGGACCGCATCGTCGCCACCGTCAAGGACCTGTGGAAGCTGCTGGACGTCAGCTACGACCGCTTCATCCGCACCACCGACGACTACCACATCGAGACCTGCCAGAAGATCTTTACCCAGCTGTACCAGCAGGGCGACATCTACAAGGGCGAGTATGTGGGCCACTACTGCAAGCCCTGCGAGAGCTTCTGGACCGACAGCCAGCTGGTGGACGGCAAGTGCCCCGACTGCGGCCGCGAGGTCTACGACGCCCACGAAGAAGCCTACTTCTTCCGCACCGGCAAATACGCCGACCGCCTGCTGAAATACTACGAGGACAACCCCCAGTTCATCCAGCCCGAGAGCCGCAAAAACGAGATGATCGCCTTCATCAAGCAGGGCCTGCAGGATACCTGCGTCTCCCGCACCTCGGTCAAGTGGGGCATCCCCGTCCCCTTCGACCCCAAGCACACCATGTACGTCTGGGTGGACGCTCTGAGCAACTACGTCTCGGCCCTGGGCTACGGCAACGACACCTACCACGACTACGACAAGTTCTGGCCTGCCGACCTGCACATGGTGGGCAAGGAGATCCTCCGTTTCCACACCATTCTGTGGCCGGCCATGCTCATGGCTCTGGACCTGCCCCTGCCCAAGCGGGTGTTCGGCCACGGCTGGCTGCTGATGAACGGCGGCAAGATGTCCAAGTCGGTGGGCAACGTGGTGGACCCGGTCATCCTCTGCGACCGGTACGGCGTGGACGCCATCCGCTACTTCCTGCTGCGTGAGATCCCCTTCGGCAACGACGGCATGTTCACCAACGAAGCCCTCATCAACCGGATCAACAGCGACCTCGCCAACGATCTGGGCAACCTGCTCAGCCGCACCGTCGCCATGTGCGAAAAATATTTTGGCGGCACCGTCTCGAAGGCGCCGGGCAGCGAGGCCATCGACGCCGAGCTGGAACAGATGATCGACGCCCTGCCCGCCAAGGTGGCCGCCTGCATGGACAGCCTGACCATCCCCCAGGCCCTGGCCGAGATCTTCGCGGTGGTCCAGCGCGCCAACAAGTATATCGACGAGACCGCCCCCTGGGCCCTGGCCAAGGACGAGGCCAACAAGCCCCGCCTGGAAAGCGTGCTGTACCATCTGTGCGAGGCCCTGCGGGTGGCCGCCATCCTGCTGGAGGCGTACCTGCCCACCACCGCCCCCAAGATGATGGATCAGCTGGGCCTGGACGCCGCCGCCCTCCAGCTGGAGAACGCCGCCTACGGCCTGCAGGAGCGCTACACCGTCCACAAGGGCGAGCCCCTCTTCCCCCGCATCGACGTGGCCAAGGAGATCGCCCACCTGAAGGCGGAGGACGAGAAGCGCCGCGCCGAGGCCCTGGCCGCCCAGAAGGCCAAAGAGGAGGCGGAAGCCAAGGCCGCCGCCCCCGCCGCGCCGGCCGGGCCCATCGAGCACGAGCCCGAGATCGCCTTTGAGGACTTCTGCAAGGTGGAGCTGCGGGTGGCCGAGGTGCGCGCCTGCGAGACCATCAAGGAGAGCAAAAAGCTGCTGCACCTGACCGTCTTTGACGGCGAGCGGGAGCGCTGCATCCTGTCCGGCATCGCCAAGTGGTACAAGCCCGAGGACCTGATCGGCAAAAAGGTGGGCATCGTGGCCAACCTGGCCCCCCGCCCCATGCTGAAGGGCAAGTACACCAGCGAGGGGATGATCGTGGCGGCCGACACCGCCGACGGCGGCTGCACCATCGCCTTCTACCCCGACGACGCCGCAGCCGGCAGCCGCATCCACTAAAGGAGGCCGGCCTTGCCCACTGACAACGCCCGGGCCGCCCGGCTGGACGCCCTGTTTGGGACGCCCGCCTTCGCGGTGGCCTTTGCCGTCCTCTGCAACTGCTTTTGGGGGTCGGCCTTCCCCTTCATCAAGCTGGGGTACCGGCTCTTTGCCATCGACGCCGCCGACACCGCCTCCATCCTCTGCTTTGCGGGGGTGCGGTTCATGCTGGGCAGCGTGCTGGTCCTGCTGGCCAGCTTCGCGCTGGAAGGCCGGCGGCCCGCCCTGCCCCGGGGCCGCGTGCTGGCCGAGTGCTGCGCCCTGGGCCTGTGGCAGACCACGGCCCAGTACGCCTTTTACTACGCGGCCGTCGCGCTGCTGACCGGGGCCTTTGGGGGCATCCTGAACAGCACCCAGAGCTTTCTGGGCGTCATCCTGGCCCACTTCCTCTACCGCTCCGACCGGATGACCCCCGCCAAAGCGGCGGGCTGCGTCATCGGCTTTGCCGGGGTGCTGGTGGCCACCATCGGCAACCACGGCGGCGGCAGCGGCTGGGGCATCTTCTGCATGATGGCGGCCACCGTCATCTTCACCGTCTCCGGGCCCTGGAACAAGTCGGTGACCCGCAAGGCGGACAGCTTCATGGTCTGCTGCCTCAACCTGGGGGTGGGCGGTGCTGCCCTGCTCCTGATCGGTCTGGCGCTGGGCGGCTCCCTCGCCCCTCAGGACCCGCTGGGCGTCCCGGTCCTGCTCTACCTGGCCTTTGTGTCGGGGGCAGGCTACGTTTTGTGGGCTCTGCTGATGAAAAACAACCCTGTCAGCCGGATCAGCGTGTTCGGCCTGGTCAACCCGGTGGTCAACGTCCTGCTGTCCGCCCTGCTCAACGGCGAACCCCTGTTCGAGTGGCAGTATCTGGCGGCCCTGGCCCTGGTCTGCGCAGGCATCTGGCTGGTCAACCGCCGCGGAAAGGAGGCGCCCCAGGCATGAGCATCTACCCCTCTGCCGGCCCCATCTTCGACACCCACGCCCACTATTCGTCCGGGGCCTTCAACGCCGACCGGTACGCCGTGCTGGACGGCCTGCCCGCGCAGGGCGTCGTGGGGGTCTGCGAACAGGCCACCCATTCGGGGGACGCCCCCCGCTGCCTGGAGCTGGCCCACCGTTACCCCTGGGTGTGGGCGGCTATCGGCATCCACCCCGAAAGCCTGCTGCCCGCCGACAAGTGCGGCTCGGCGCCGCCCGCCCCCACCGTCTCGGTCTATGGCGGGGACTGGGCCGCCGAAATGCGGGCCCTGGCCCCCTATTACGACGACCCCAAGGTGGTGGCCGTGGGGGAATGCGGCCTGGACTACCACTGGCCGGTGCCCAAAGACGCCCAGCTGGCCCTGTTCGAGGCGGAGATCCGTCTGGCCCTGGAGCTGGACAAACCCATCGTCGTCCACGACCGGGAGGCCCATGCCGACGTCTATGCCCTGCTGAAAAAGTATAAGCCCAAAGGCATCCTGCACTGCTATTCCGGCAGCGCCGAGGACGCCGTCTGGCTGGCCGGGCAGGGCATCCTGATCGGCTTCGGGGGCGCCTGCACCTTCAAGGGGGCCAAGCGGGCCGGCAGGGCCATCGACGCTTTGCCCCTGGAATCCATCCTGCTGGAGACCGACTGCCCCTACATGGCCCCCGAGCCGGTGCGGGGCACCCGGTGCGACAGCTCCCTGATCGCCTATGTGGGCGAGTACATCGCCCAGCGCAAGGGAGTGCCGGCCGAAACGGTCTTTGCCCAGACCGCCGCCAACGCCCGCCGGGTGTTCGGCCTTGCGTAAAAAACCACTGACCCGCGGCCGCCTCAACGGCCGCCGATGATAGATTTTGTCAGAAACAAAGGAGAATGTCTTATGAAAGCTCGTATCCCGCAGCACCGCGAATTCATCATCAACTTCCCCGACAGCGTGGACCAGGCCAAGGCCAGCGAGGGCTGGAACAAGCTGACCCAGATCGTCGAGGACTACAAGAAGGCCCACAACGGCGCTTCGGTCTACGCCCCCACCTTCATCGAGGACTGTGAGCCCGCCGTCAAGAAGCTCCAGGAGGAGTACGGCTTCGAGTACACCATCGAGTACGTGAAGTAATCCCGGCAAAACAAATACCCCGGCGGACCAGGCACTTGCTGCTCTGGCTCACCGGGGTATTTTTCTGTATGTCGCCCTTCCGGGGTTGCTCGTTTACGGTTTTTCCACTTTGCTGAGCAGGATGCGGTCGTTGTCCAGCTCCTCGCCGGCCGACTGGCGGAACCGTTCCAGCAGGTCGTCCACCGTCATCCTGCTGCGCTCCTCACCCTGGACGTCAAAGACGATGCGGCCGCCGTTCATCATCAGGGTGCGGTTGCCCAGTTCCAGCGCCTGGCGCATATTGTGGGTGACCATCAGGCAGGTGATGCCCTGTTCGGCCACGATGCTCCTGGTCAGCTCCAGCACCTTGTCGGCGGTGGCCGGGTCAAGGGCGGCGGTGTGCTCGTCCAGCAGCAGCAGCTTGGGGGTGACGAGGGTGGCCATCAGCAGGGTCAGCGCCTGGCGCTGGCCGCCCGACAAAAGGCCCACCGGCTGCTTCATCCGGTCCTCCAGGCCCATGCCCAGTAGGGCCAGGCGCTCCCGGAACAGTTCCTTGTCCTTGCGGGAGATGCGGGAGAAATAGGCCCGCTGGGCCGTGCCCGCCCGCAGATAGGCCAGGGCCAGGTTTTCCTCGATGGTCATGTTGGGGGCGGTGCCCTTGAGGGGGTCCTGGAACAGGTGCCCGATCACCTTGCTGCGCCTGAACTCGGGGGTAAAGGTGATGTCCTCCCCGCCCAGGACGATGCAGCCCTCGTCGGCGATGAAGCCGCCGGTGATGGCGTTGAACAGGGTGGATTTGCCCGCGCCGTTGGAGCCCACGATGGTGGCGAAATCGCCCTTTTCCAGGGCCAGGTCGACGCCGTCCAGCGCCACCTTTTCGTTCACGGTGCCCGGGTTGAAGGTCTTGCGGACACCCTTCATTTCCAGCATCAGCATCAGACTGCCTCCTTTTTGCCGTGGGTCTGGGCGTGGCGGAGGCGGGCCTCCTGCTTGCGCTTTTCAAAGGCGATCTTCTGGCGGATGGCGGGCATCGAGATGGCCACCGCCACGATCAGGGCCGAGACCAGCTTCATGGCCGCGGCGGGCACGTTGAACCGCAGGGCCACCGCCACGATGAAACGGTACAGGCAGCTGCCAAAGACCACGCCGCTCACCCGCAGGATCATCGAGCGCTTGCCCAGCAGGGTCTCGCCAATGATGAGGGAGGCCAGGGCGATGGTCACCATGCCGGTGCCCACGTTGATGTCGCAGCTCTTCTGGTACTGGGCCAGCAGGGCGCCGGACAGGGCGGTCAGGCTGCCCGAGATGCACAGGCCCACCATGATGGTGTAGCCCGGGTCGATGCTGGAGGCGCGGACCATGGCGGCGTTGTCGCCGGTGGCCCGGATGGACAGGCCCAGCCGGGTGCCGAGGAAGCGGACCATCAGCACACAGGCGATCAGGATGACCGCCGCTACCAGGAGCAGCTGGTACCAGCCGCCGGCAAAGGCCAGCAGGTCCTTGCCCAGAGAAAACACCGTATCCACCCGCACCAGGCTCATGTTGGAGGAGAAGCCCATCACCGCCAGGTTGATGGTGTACAGGCCGGTGTTGACGATGATGCCGGCCATGATGCTTTCCACCCCCAGCCTGGTCTGCAGAAAGGCGGTGATGAAACCGGACAGCACCCCCGCCGCCATGGCGGCGAAGAGGGCCAGCACCGGATGGCCGGCCACGGCCACCTGGCAGCAGACCGCGCAGCCCAGGGTGAAACATCCGTCGGTGGACAGATCGGCGATGTTCAAAATGGAATAGCTCAAAAACAGCGCCAGCGCCACCAGCGCGTAGATGCAGCCCAGCTCCAGGGCCGACTGCAGGACATTGATCGAAAAAATACTAGCCAGCATGGGATCTCCTCACAAGTGTATCTTCCAGGCCGCCCCGGCCGGGCGGCGGCGGGCGCGGACCGTTGTCATTCAAACTCTTCCGCGGTGACCAGCTCCTCGATGGCGGTGCAGTAGGGCTCGAAGGCCGTCTTGACCGTCTCCAGGTCCAGGCCCAGGGCCGCGCAGGTCTCGGTGTTGATGGTGGCGGTTCCGTTGTCGAAGGTGCGGTAGGGCAGGTCGGCGATCGTCTTGCCGTCGCACAGCAGCTCCGCCACCATATCGGCGGTGGCCTCGCCCAGCTGGACGTAGTCCACGCCGTAGCCCACAAAGGCGCCGTTCAGGGCAAAGCTGTCCGCACCGGTAAAGTGCTGGATGCCCGCCTCGATCATGGTCTCGTAAATGGCCAGCTCGGCGGTCATGATGGTGTTGTCGGTGGGGGTGAACACCACCTTGACCCCCGAAGCCGCCAGGGCCTCCACCGCCATCTGGACCTCGGCGGTGTTGGTGCCGTTCTTTTCGATGCAGCGGATGCCGTGCTCGTCGCAGAATGCCTTGGCGTCGGCGATGGCCTGGGTGGACGAGTCCTGCCCCAGGTCGTACAGCAGGCCCAGCTGGTCCAGGTCCGGGTTGATGGAGAGGATCAGGTTCATGATGGCCTCGGTGTTCAGCGCGTCGGAGGTGCCGGTGATGTTGGGCAGGCCGTCGAAGCCCGCGCCCACCGGGTCGGTGACCGCCGAGTAGATGACCGGGATGTCGGTGTCCTCCACGGCGGCCAGCATGGTGGAGGCGGAGGGGGTGGCCACCGCTACGATGACGTCCACCTCGTCGGCCACCAGGTCCGCGCCGATCTGGTTCAGGTTGGACTGGTCGGCCTGGGCGTTGGCGTAGTAGTCGGCATAGTTGAAGGTGACGCCCCGCTCGGCCCCCACCTCGTCCAGGCGGGCCTCCAGGGAGGCGACGATCTGGTTGAGGGAAGCGTCGTCCACATAGTTGACGATGCCCACCTTGTAGACGGCGGCGCCCTCCTGGGCGGAAGCTGCGCCGGCGGCGGAGGAAGCCGCCGAAGAAGAGGACCCGCAGCCGGTCAGAGCCAGGGCGGAGCAGGCGGCCGTCAGGGCAGCGGCCTGCAGAAAGCTGCGGCGGGAGATCATCTCAGTGTGTTTCATGGGTCAAGCTCCTTTCTTGTGTGGGAGCGGCGCCCAGCAAAAAAGGCCCGCCCCGCTTTTGTGCGGAACGGGCCATACAGCAAAACGACCCGTCCCCGTGTTTTACCACAAGGACAGGATCGAAACATTCGATTCTGCGGTGCCACCTTGTTTGCCCTGCCTCAGCGCAGAGCCTCTCGCGGGGAGCCAACACTCCCCTGCCCTGTAACGGGAGACACCCGTCCTAAGCTACTGGGGGCTTGCCCCGTTCGCCCGGCCCTCGGCGACCCATAACCGCTGCCACGCGCCGCCCGTTTTCACCATGCCGGGCTCTCTGGATGCGCTTGCTGCAGGGTCTCTTTCGCCTCATCGGTTTGATTGCATTATACAATTTACCGCCGTAAAGTCAAGATATATCTTTTCACCCATCCGTGTGAGAAGATGAATCAGGCTCACATATGCGCATCCAGATGGAGCGGGGCTCGGGGCCCCTGCCGTCCCCTTCGTTCACAGCCAGGTCGCCAAATTCCACGAAGGCACGCCCGTCCAGCCGCAGGCCGTGGGCGGCGGCCCAGTCCTGCAGCTGCTGCCGGCGGCTGACCAGCCAGTCCCAGACCCGGTGACCCTGCACCATCTCGTACAGGCAGAGGTACTCCCCGCCGGGGACCAGGATCGGCCCGTCCACCCGCTTCTGGTAGAGGAAGCGCTCCTCCCCTTCCCCGCACAGGCCGGTGCCGGGGCCGTCGGTCAGGTAGTTGACGATCAGGACCCGGCTGCTCTCCATCTCGGCCCGGTCCATCAGCACGGCGATACGCTCCGGCTCCCGGTGCAGCCGCTGCGGGCCCTTGCCGCACCCGTCCAGAAACGCCCGGTTCTGCCGGCGCAGCGTCTCCAGCAGGGCCTTGCGCCGGGTCAGCTGGGCGATGCGGCGGTCCAGCTCCCGGCTCTGGCAGGTCAGGATCTGGTCCACCCGGGCCAGGTCGCCGCCGTTCAGGTATTCCCCGATCTCCTTCAGGGGCACCCCCAGGTCCTTGAGGGTCACGATCAGGGCCAGCCGGTCCAGCTGGAAGGGAGAATAGAACCGGTAGCCCTTTTCGTTGACATAGGCGGGCCGGAACAGGCCGATCTCGTCGTAATAGTGCAGGGTCTTTTTGTTCACGCCGGCCAGCGCCGCAAAGGCCGCCGTCCGCAGGTAGGTCTCTTTCATGCTTTTGCCTCTTGACTATCCAGCTGCTGGATGGTTTATGATAGGTCCAGCATACCAGAATCCACTCCATTTTGCAACCGGAAGGTGAAACCATGTCGCAAAACAAACCACAAACCGAAAACGCCCTGCTGGCCGGGCCGGTACGCCCGGCGCTGCTGCGCTTTGTGGGGCCCGTCATTCTGACGATGGTGGCCACCCAGCTCTATGCGGTGGCCGACACCATGATCGTGGGGCTGTGCCTGGACGCGGGCGCCCTGGCGGCGGTGTCCAACGCATCCACTGTCCTGATGATCTTTTTGTTTGTGTCGGGCGGGATGGAACTGGGAGGCGGGCTGCTGCTGGCCGCCACCCTGCTGGTCTTTTTCCTCTACTTCCGCATGTCCCGCCGCCAGCTGGCCGAGGTGGCCCGGGCCCAGCGGGAAGCGGAACACGCCAGCCGCGCCAAGAGCGAATTTCTCTCCAACATGAGCCACGACATCCGCACGCCCATGAACGCCATCGTCGGCATGACGGCCATCGCCACCGCAAACATGGACGATCCCGACCAGGTGCGCGACTGCCTGCGCAAGATCACCCTGTCCAGCAAGCACCTGCTGGGGCTCATCAACGACATCCTGGAGATGGCCCGCATGGAGCACGGCCAGGTGCAGCTCGCCCAGCGCGAGTTCGACCTGCGCGAG
>OERR01000393.1_pt1 | contig 9789 bp, 20 predicted proteins | sample 1540051 | NCBI WGS metagenome assembly OERR01 (sample SAMEA3891884, study PRJEB23780) | metagenome | biome: terrestrial biome; feature: animal house; material: Caecal content | place: Italy | collected 2015-05-05 | reverse complement strand
AGTGTATGCTCTCTACACTCAATTTTTTGAGCCGATATTTTTACCTCTATAAGTATCTGTAAGTGCATGACAATTAGGGCATAAATAACGAAGATTTGATAATTCATTATTTCTATTATCTCCATCAATATGGTCTATCTCAAGAGAAATAATTCCTTCTTGCCAATGTCCATCACATCCACAATTTTGGCATTTATAAGGTATTAAATTATATCTTTCAACATATCCTCGTAAAACTTTTTGAGTTATTGGACTGTTTTTAATAAGTATTTCATCTGGAGAATATTTTTCTCTATTTTCGTGATTATCCATTTGATTTGGACTATTTTGCCATCTTTGTCCAGTAAAATGAGAAATATCAATCCCAAACTCTTCAATTTTTTTACGAAGTGTGGCTTGAGTTACACCACCTTGTTTTCTTCCAGCTTTTCTTAATACTTCTGCATAAGAATAGCTATCTTGACATAATTCTTTTAACCAATCTTTTGTGTATTGTCTCATAAAATACGCACTCTCCTTTCATAAATACCTGAAAATCGATTCTGCCATTTTATAAGCGTCTGCCCAAAAAATCTAGCACGGCGTTCTGTTTGCGCCTTCACCGTTTTAGCTAACTTCTACTCTAAAAGTTTCCTTTTAGGCACTCTCTACTTTTCAGTAGTTCGCATTTCTGCGAAGCAAACATCAAAGTCCGCTGCGTCTGCCCATTCCGCCACGGGGACATGTTATGCATCAACAGACCGGTATACTTTGCACCAATAATAGAAGTAATTATAGACTTTGTAGAAATCAAAGCCCTCATTAATCTCCAATACCCTTTGCATGATGTCGCGGGCATTGCCCTGTGGATAAGGAGGCGAGATCACAAGCCCATATCTTCTACAGATATCATAGGCTTTGGCATAGACTGCGCTTTTCGCTACATAATTAAGAAGGAATTTCTTGTCGCTCCCTTTTTCTTTTACATCTTTATTAAGCTTGGAGATACTAAAGGTTAAGTTATTCATTGACAACGCCCCTTTGTTTGATCGCAGGAGCTGCGCTACCGAGGCGAAGGTATAGTTGCGTCCGTCAACTTTTGTAAACGACACACTATTGGCATAAGAATAAATCAGATGCATTGCTTTAGGATTTCTAATAAGCAATGTTCTACCAGGCATGGCGATCTCCAAAGCCTTTCCATGGTCTGTTTCAACAAGTTGAACGTCTCGGCAATTGATAGACAAGAGCTCTGTCTTGACATCCACTCCAAACCATACAAGGTAAAGAGCGCACACCACAGTAATGTAAGCTCCATAGCCTCCTTCATTATCAAGGACGAACCGATCAAGTTCGTCTGCCATTTCTTGAAAGCTTCCGAAATAAGACTCTTTTATAAAGTCTTCAATCAGGTTTTTTTCAAGCGGGGTATTCAGCAAAGAAGCTAACGCCGCCTGGCAGGGGAAACCCTGTTCACGCAATGCTGTTAACCAATTGAGAATAACCGCACGTTTGCGTCTGGTGACTTCAATGGTAGTCCGCTTACCTTCTTGATAGAATTTCCGCCAATCTTCTTCAGTAAAGAATTCAAGCGGCTTTTCTTGCGTCATTTGTAGAACCTTTCGCAAAGCACTTTTCTCAATGGTTTGACCCTGTTCCTTTAAAGAATCAATATACATAGCAGTGAACTCGGGGATTGTCATAGGGGATCCTCCTTTCTCTACCCAGATTTATCCTAACACAAAGAAGAAACAAAATCAACCTTTTTAGGAAAATAGATAGCGTTTTATTTGATAAATCTGGGTAGAGAAACATTGGATTATTTCATATAGAAGCAGATAACTCCTTTCTTATCAGTACTGCTTGATTCACAATGAATTTCATAAGGATGCCCGTTTTTCCCACGCCGTAGATAAAAGGTTTCATATTCAGAATAATCAAGCATGCGTTCACATGTTTCTTCTTTTGAACAATGAATAGGCGGAGCGATCGACTGGGGTATAAATTGTGTCCCGCTATCGTCCCAATCAAACATTTGACAGCAATAATAAAAGATCATTTCGTCTGGTAAATGCAAGAGATAAATAAATGCTTCTTCAAAATTTTGAAAGAAAAACGTATCAGCATTAGTAACTTCCATATTAGCGTCAGATATTGTTTTCATCCCCATGATAGCGGCTAACAAAGAGGTTGTTTTAGAACAAGCAGTTACTTTTTTCCCAGAAGACACCCGATAATGAATATTGCTGTGCAATAGAATCCCCTCCTTATAAAACAAAAACGTCAAGCCATGAAAGCATCCAGCGGCAGACGATTCTGTTGAAGTCTACCGTTATAGATTTCAATAATAGCCCGAGCTACACGCTTGCCATTCGAGCTGGATTTCCTCATTTCTCCCACACGGAATTTGTCGGCCTCAGAAAGCACCCTCTCTGCCGTGGCCTTTTTCAATTCGCGGTACAACCGATGATAGTCAACACAGGTAGGCTTGCTATGATCGCTATCAAACACTTTGATAAACTCGACCAAACCAGCAATCATATCGCGGCTTACACCATGGGGAGAGCCTTTGAAGCTTTGCTCAATGATGGTGAACATCCTTTCAAAGCCCCAGATATCCAGGCTATCATAGGCTTTCATAAGTTCGGTTACACACATAATAGTCTTTCCATCAGAAGTTCCCTTAGCATCAATTTTATATCCGTGAGCCTTGGCAACTTCAATGATTTTCTTGGCTTTTTCAGAGCCGCCTTCTACCATAGCATTCCATTTGTCCCGCGTTCGTACCGCAGATACATTCTCGCTCTGCCGGGCAAATAAATCAGCCTCATCATGATAGGATAGGGAAATATGTACGATAGCAGGGATCGTTTGCTGTCCCATCATCTTATAAGCAAGCAGCCGATGCTGCCCATCGTAACAATAGTATTTGCCGTCCCGCAAAGAAACGTCAATAGGACGCATACGATTCTCTTCAAAAGCGGTAGCAATCTTTTTGACCCGTACCACATTTGCTGAGCGCTGATATGGAGGAATTTCTATCTGAGTAACAGGCAGCTCCATGTAGTAGGGAGCCTGGCGCACAGTAGAACGGGAAACAGATTTTTCTTTCCTCTGAATGAAAGAAACGTAAGTCATACCAAGTCCTCCTTTTACTTTTTAAAGATACTATTTGGTGTCGCTGCCAGTAATCCAAGCAGCTTGATTGCCTGATCCTTTAACATTGCTGCGTCAAATTCCAGCTCTTTTAACTTCTCTGGTGGGAGCGAAAGAATTTTTATGTAGGCGTCCTTATCGTCCATTAAATAATGTACGGCCACACGCCCCTGGTTAATGCCATAGCAGAAATCATTGAGCTGTTCTTTGTCCTGTTCGGGGAGTTCGTCAAAAGTCACCTGACTGCGTGGGACAGACGCTTGAAGCTTGGAAATGATTTTCTCATATTCTTCCTTCTGTTTATCCAACGCGGCTTGCTTCATTTGCTCTGCGGCTGACTTAGCTGCTTTTAGTTGTTCTAAATACTGCGTAGCGTTTTCTCTTTGCTGTATCAAGTCCGCTTGTGCAGACTTCAGCTTCTCTTTTAATTCTTCGTTGCCGGCCTTATCATCTTGTGCTTCCAAGGAACGGAGTTTTTCCTCCAGCAGCCCAATATTTGTTCTGTATTGATCGCGCTCTCGCTCCAACGCTTCAATCTTCTTTTCCATTCCTGCGTCAGCAGACTGAAGCTCTGTCACTTTACGCTGCACCATAGCCGCAGTATATCGCTTGGTGGTATCCAGAGACTTAACAAGTTCTAGCTGCTCTTGTTCGCTCAAACGCGCTAATAGATGACGGGCCAATGTTGCTGGAAGATTGCCTTCGTCAATCATATCCTGTAAATCGGGGATAAGAGGAAGGACAGCTTTTGCTGTGGCGTATTGTTCAAGAGACAGCCCAAGCGCCTCTGCAAGCTGCGCTTTTGTGCGAGGGGGTGGAGGGTTTGTTAATTCTTTATCAGAAAATCGTGTTAAATTAACATGATTTTCTGATAAGTTTTTAACATTCTCGCTATTCTGTGCGTTCTCTTTCGGTCTGCCAGCAGTATTGCGGATTCCATAGATTCTTTCCAGCGTTTGAATAATCAGCGCCTGTTTCTTTTTACTAGAACTGATCGTGCCACGTTGCTGGATATTTGTTTCAATCAGATCACGAAGTATCTCGTCTTCTGATTTGTAAGTTCTTACGATGCAATATACATTTCTGATGCCCAGTTCTTTGCAGGCTCGCAAACGCTGATGCCCAGATACCACTACTTTGTTCTGCGTAATGACCAGGGGTTCAATGATACCAGATGCTTTAACAGACTCCAGAAATTCGTCCCATTTGCCGCCGGTGATGTCATCAAAAAAGTCATTGTTTCGCGGATGAGGGGATAGAGAATCAACTGCCAGTAGCTGCGCTTCCAATATAGACACCTCTTTTCGCATTTGAGAACGTTTGTTCTTGTACATTATAAAGCAGCAAATGAATTTTGTCAAGAAAAGACCGCCCCATTACGGGGCGGCCTGGTCTTCATATTAATTCTACAATGATTATACTTCTATTGCCGCAGTCATCATCGCCTGCGCTTTAAACAGCAACTCAAACGCCTTATCAGAATCGCTATCTGGCGCAAATTCAGAGAGCTTGTCCAGACGATCTGTGGCCACATAGAGCATATTGGCTGCATACTCCATGTCTTTGCCCCGTTCGGTTTCTTGCAAGCCTTCTGAAAGATTATCGAAAGATTCTTGTTCTTCCTCTGCTACCTCTTGAATTGTATCCCACATGTCGCTGATTGTCTGATAATCAATATGGCGGTTCTTTTCCATCTCTTCGAGCTGCTCAATTGCTTTGGAGATGATTTTACGGCGCTTATTATTCATACGTTATTCCCTCCTTAGCGGAATCGTTTAAAGTAGTCGCCAAGACAAGCCAGAATGAAAAAGAAAAGATAAATGACGATCATATAATCTCTCCTTTGCATTATATAACCACGTCTTCTAGTAGTCAATACTCATCCGGGAAAAGAATTGTAGTGCTGCTTCGATCCCACTCCGTGATGATCCAGATTTTGTAGTTTGGATCAAATGGGCAAATATAAGCTGCCAAGATTCTCGCATCACCCCCATTCATCGCAGCTTCATTGGCTTCCTTGTCTTCCTTATCCAGATCCCCCCAATCTCCATGGATATAGCGGCTTAAAGAATTGACTACAAAAGTGGCGAATTCTGAATTCTCCGCCGCAAAATCAGCAACCCCCCGTGTCGCAACCACTTTACCAAGATTCATACTACTTCTCCTTTCTTGCTTACGCAAAATGACTTTCATCTTCTGTCCACTTTTCCAGTAGACAGTTGACAACCAGCTTGTTCATGTCTCGCTTACTCACCCGCACAGCCTGCTCAAGCGGTACGAAAACAGCTCGGGTATAAGTCTTTGCTTTAAAGTCCATAGACAGTCCGGCATAATCGGAAGTAACAAAATACATCTTCATAATTTTCCTCCTTAATCTCCATCCCAGATTCCGTCCGGTCGCAACTGGGCCATACTCAATAGCTGATACAAGGGGCGTATCGCATTTTCTCTGGTTGGCAGCCAATAGCCGTCAGAGCCATAACTAATATATTTTAACCGTTCTTCTTCTGTAATATCTTCTTCCAACGCTTGTAGAGTATTAATAGCGTGTTGCAATATAGGAATACTCTCCGCGCCGGACTTTCCATAGATCGTGCGGATACCTTTGCTTTCTTCTTTTGTGGGGGCAAAAACGCCAGCGTGGTAGTACCACCTGGCGTAATTATAAGTTATATTCAACCATAACTCATTTGTGCCGCCTATGGCATATGTCCCTCCGATCATCTCATGATTGAACTTTGCACATAATGTTTCATTTGTCACCGGATCCTTTAAAGATATATCGTAGCTCAATTTATCACTCCTCAATCATCTAAATAGGATAATACTCGCTACCACAAATACACCTACTGCAAACTTCCAAATCCCCCTCGTTGTAGCTTTCCCCCCAATAGCAAGATGCGCACTGATCTACATTGCTTGGGTTGTTTTCATATGATGCCAGAGCTTCCTTCAACTGTGCATTTTTTTCTTTCAGCTCTTGATTCCTCTTTTTAAGCTGTCTGATTTGTTCTTTCAATTGAGCGATTCTATTGTTGGAATCCATCAAAAGGAACACCACCTAACTCATATTATTTTTTGAATATAAGCTTGACTTCTTGCTCTTGGTAATTATTTAGAGTCTCAATAAAAGCCTGAATGACTTCTCCTTCACTTTCAGAAAAAATCGGAAAGAACTTATCAAGTTCTCCTTGCTGGTCTGTTATCTTGATACCAAACCACCCGTGCCAGTGGTCTACCTTCACAATACGCTCGATTCTGTTCATGAAGCAATCTCTCTTTCTTGTTTCGCTTCTATTTGGAACCGCACCGCTTAGACCGATAAACGATTCCTTTTCTCTCATAAGAAACAACTGATCCGTTGTCAAATTCAATTTGTATGCGCCAAGGATATTCAGCACATACTCTCATGGGCCTATGTTCAACGTTGGCGATTTTGACTGGTGTGCGATGTTGGTTTTCACATTGTTTACAAAGCTCCTCGCTCTTATACAGCGTTCCGCAATACTCGCATCTATACTGATTGACTACGTGCATATTGGCCTCCTTTTATTTTTTCTTTGCCCAGTTTAAAACTAGTCATCATAATCCATTAGCTCATGTTTATAATCCTCTTCTCTTTCTTCTTTTGCCATGTCCCAGAAATCCTTATAGTGGAACTTCTTTTGCAGGCGAAAAAGATCTGCTTCATCTTCATACGTTCTATCTTTAAACATAGTGCTCCAACAATAAGGAAACACCTCTCTAAACAGCCACCTATAACACTCCTTAGCCATTTTTCTTTCAAACTCTTCTCCATATCCACGCTCAAAAAATGAGTATAGACATTGCCATAGTGCCCATACCCACCCAGCATGACATATGATTCATCGTCTTTCAAATAAAAAATGGCATTATAGCTTTCACTTTGATACGTGAAAATCCGAATGCCATCCTCATGGAAATAGCCTATATATTTTCTTGGCAAAAGATCCATAAAGTGCTTTCCAAACCATTGTCTGAATCTTCCCGTGCTGCATGAGTAAGGGATCATCTTTTTTGTACTCGCCTTTGGTTTGATAAGCTCTGCGTCCCTGGAATATTCAAACGGGATGGCGGGTTCATAAGAATCACCAGCTGGCTTGTATAATGAGCGTATTAGCCTCCCATTGTGGAAGCAGATGATTGTATGATCTATTCCTGCCATTATAGTTCGCTCTCCTTTTTTAGTGTCTTTTCCCGCAATCGTGCAATCCTTTCTGCATCGTCTGTTATAACCTCACAAATTCCTTTCTCCTTGACATATTCAATATAGATTTTCTCGGGCGTAACCGGAGGAAGATAGGGGAAAGTAATCTCTTTCTTAAACAAATGAGAATAAAACCATGACTCCCCGCCGTTATCTGAAACCACTATGGCATCAATATCATGCGGCGGATCTGTCTTACTCTTAAAAACACTGGGGCAGCGTTTATTTTGCTGTGTCTCATCGGGGCCGTAAGGACCCCCCCATTCGTCAGATTCTCCAGTCAATGGATTCAGGGGCTTATACTCCAGAAGTCTACTAAGTGCGTTGATAACATAACGGCCAGACATTCCACTGTGGCCTTGTGAACTGAAGAGCTTAACAAGGTCTAGGATGTTCTGATTAATTATTTCCTGCATTCCGTCTTTGTCCTTTGGGATGCGTCCCAACTCAGATTCAGCATAATCAATTAGGTTCATCTTGTTGTCTCGCTTTCATCATAATGGCTCCACACTCGGGGCATCTTTTTGCAAACACCGTTTTCAATTCTCCATCAACTCCGCGAAACACAAGCGAATAAGTCCCGCAAGCTGTGCATTGATAGTCTTTCCAATATGCTTGTACAGTTTCACTTGACTCTGCTTTTTGGATATTTGAAAGAATGGCTTTACTTGTTTGTATGCTAAGAACACAAGATTCAAGCGCCTTCTCTAGCATGTTTAATCGCTCTTCAACATCTTTTATTGTAGATAGTTCACACATGTTATTCTCCTTCCTTGTTTATATCCATTTTTGCACCACAGTGGCAATATGGAAACCTGTGTATTTTTTTCAGCATATTCGTTTCAATTTCTCTTCCACACAATGAGCATTCCCAGCGTGCACCACCAGCGATCCTTTGAGATAATTCCCATCTCGCATGCACCACTGGTGCAACGTCTGCGGAAGGCATTGCATCAATATCTGAAACATGCAAAGTCACAATTCCACGGGGTTCGCATAAAGAATACAACATTGATTTGTTTACATATTCAGCCATGATCTTCTCCTTTCATTTCATTTTCTATCTCAAGCGCTTCATCTCTTAGATCTCCATACCCAAACTCATTCCAATACTTCATTTTCTGTGTTATTGAAAGACATGTTTCACAAAGGTAACATGTAAATGGTACTTCGCCTGTTACAAAACTTTTTTCCATCCTGTTTCCTTTAGGGAACTCTCTCCCACATCCAAAGCAAACGTGGTTTTTTCTTGTTATTACAACTTTTGCTCCAATTGTGTCAGCCATGCTTTTCTCCTTTCAGTGCTTCCTCGGCGGCTTCTCTGACCAACTTCTCCGACACCGCATCGGCTATATACCTAGTCACGGGGTTGTTGTGGTAGAAAACCGTGTGCATAGCAGACTTCAAGGCATTTTCGCCATCCTTGTCATCGAATCCACCGGACGGAATAACTACGCACCGCCCGTCCCTGTCGGCCTGCACCAGCTCGCGGAGGCGGGAAAGGTCGTAGCCCTCTCCGAAAATACTTTCAAATACAATTTCAAGCTGATTCCACTCAAGTCCACCAGAATCATCACAAAATTCACAGATAGGCGAGCAGAGTTCAGAATCACAAAAATCTCTTTTCCCAAAGCAGAAAAACCGCTCCACGCTCATTCCTCCTTATTTTCTTTGATCTTCATCCTCTTTGAAAGTTCCTCTCCCAATCCTTTTGCATAGGAATAAGCCAGCCAGGAGAAGAAAGACATAACGTAACAAAATACAACGCAGAAGTTTGGAACAATGAACCAGCCGTTTGCTTGCACTATGGAAAGTGCAATGCCAAGAAACATAAGGAAAACAATCACGTTGGTTCCTCCTTCTCTGTCATTTTACTCGCAGTCATCACCGACTGTCTCTTGTCTCATAAAGATCTGCCGCTTAATCGTTCTTGATTTCTTCATAGTTTTTAATCAGAATTTCAGCCATTTCCCAATAGTCAAATCCATTTTCATATTTATCCATATCTTCGTCCGTTAACCCATGCTCTTCGATGAAATCCTCCGCATAGTGGCTTAAACAATCACCGTACCATTCCCATCCAACAATTCCACCTTCGCAACCATCCTTATATACCGCATTGAATCGTTCACGACATTCAAGCAAATCCATGAGTTCGCTCTCACTTACTTTGTAATACTTTTCTTTCATGATAAGCCTCCTTATTATGTGATGTTATTAAAACGTGTTAGTATATCTATTCTTTTTTCTCTTTGCTTCTTCATAAGTTAAAAATAAGACACTGCCAAGCGGCATATTGTAATCCTCCCACGCTTCTCTTTCCCTATAATAAATTGACGTAAAACGACCGACGAAAAATCCAAGCGCTTTTACTTCTTCTATTTCATCATAGTCGTTGATACAGTATAGTTTATCGCCACGTTTAC
>OERR01000390.1_pt1 | contig 9925 bp, 8 predicted proteins | sample 1540051 | NCBI WGS metagenome assembly OERR01 (sample SAMEA3891884, study PRJEB23780) | metagenome | biome: terrestrial biome; feature: animal house; material: Caecal content | place: Italy | collected 2015-05-05 | reverse complement strand
ATTCAGTTGTCAATTTTCAATTGGAATCTCATTCATTGAGATTCCGAGAAGTTATTTATTTTAAAAAAAGTATAGCAAAAAATCCATTAGACAGCCACCAATTATACTTGAAACTTTGTCAACCAACAGTTGCATTTTCCTATTTATTTCTCAATCCTACACTTATTACCGCATAAATTCGGGGATTGGGCAAACTTCAGTATCCATTATGATACACTAACAATTCCAGCTAACACATTTTTATAATCTTCATAGTTCTTTTCCAGCAGTGTAGGTGTATCCAATCCATATGGACATTTGGACGCACATTTTCCACAGTGAAGGCATGTCTCAATTTTTTTCATATTTTCTTGCCACACTTCGTTTAACCAATTTTGGGAAGGAGAACGTCGAAGCAACTGAATCATTCTCGCACAAGTAGAAATCTCAATTCCTTGTGGACATGGCATACAGTATCCGCATCCACGACAAAAGCTTCCAGAAAGTTCTTTCCGATCGTTTTCGATAATACTGCGAATTTCTTCATTTAATACAGGCGGATTTTCCTGGAAAGATAAAAATTGCCTCAATTCTTCTTCCCTTTGAACTCCCCAAAGTGGCAATACCCCATCGTATTGATCGGCAAACCAATAACAGACATCTGCTCGTGTCAATAATCCTCCTGCCAAACCTTTCATTCCTAAAAATCCCATACCAGCGTTTACACAGTTTTTCATTAACTCAATTTCTTTTTCTGTGGAAATATAGGCAAATGGATACTGCAATGTTTCATACAAACCACTATCAATTGCTTCCTGTGCCACATGGAGCAAATGTGCGGTTATACCAATATGACGAATTTTCCCTTCTTTCTTCGCCTCCACCATTGCATCATAAACCCCATCTGCTTCTCCTGGACGAAAACATTTCGGAGCACAGTGAAGCTGATAAATATCAATATAATCCGTTTTTAATTTGCTCAATGAAGTTTCCAAATCTTTTTTTACCGCTTCTCCTGTCTTAGCTGGAGTTTTTGTCGCAATATAAATGTTTTCTCTTGGAATATCCGCAATTGCTCTTCCCAATTTTTCTTCACTGTCGGAATAACTTCTTGCCGTATCAAAGAAGTTCACACCACCTTCATATGCTTGATGAATCAACTTAACGGCTGTCTCCATATCGACACGCTGAATCGGGAGTGCTCCAAATCCATTTTTATTTGCTATAATTCCTGTATTACCTAACTTTACTGTTTTCATCGTGTACCTCCCATTTCTGTACCTTACTCTTCTTCTGGATACTTTAATCCCCAATCATTACGCAGTTTCGTCATAATATTCATAACATCTATCGTATAATCCAAATGCATCGGATTTTCTGAGTCAAACGGATTTCCCTGTGCAATCGTCTGCTCCATATCATTGACCTCATAACACAACGCCAAAACGCTGTCTTGTTCTTGAATTACTTCTTTTTCCGATGAATCCGTATAAGTAATCACCGCTTCCTTTCCTCTTGGATAATTATAAATCTCAATATATCCCTTTTCAAATGCAACCATTCCACGCTTTGGCTGTTTTGCACGTAATGACAAAGAAACCGTTGCCATTTCCTGTTTCTCATTCATCAATAAAATTCCAGCCTGCTCATCCACACCAGTTGGAGCTAATTTCACCTGTGATACAATTTGATTTGGTGTTTCCGTCATAAACCACCGAACAAACGACAATGCATATACTCCAATATCCAACAATGCACCACCAGCCAGATTTGGATTAAAAAACCGGTTCGTCCCATCATACTCCTTATAACTTCCAAAATTCATCTGGATAAACCGCAGTTCCCCCAGTTTTCCAGTCTTAATAATCTGACTTAATTTCTTGTAAAGCGGCATATGATAAATCGTCATTGCCTCTGCCAAAACCAAATTTTTTTCCTTTGCCAGTTCCACTGCCTGCATCAATTCCCGTGAATTCAGTGTGACTGACTTTTCACAAAGCGCATGTTTTCCACGCTTTAATGCTTCCAATATATAAGAAATATGAGTATTATGTGGTGTAGCAATATAAACAACATCCACATCATCATCTATAAACACATCTTCGATTTTCTTATATACGTTTGGAATATGATATTTTTCGGCAAATGCAACGGCTTTTTCATAAGTTCGATTTGCTACCCCATACAGCGTTGTATTTTTTTGCTCCATCGCTTGTGCTATCTGCTGTGCAATATCTCCACATCCTAAACTCACCCAACGATACTGTTTCATTGAAATCCTCCTAACATTAAGAAATCATTTTGTAAAGCTTTGCTTATTTTTATTTTAAAAGATTTCAATTCTTTTTACAATCCCTTTTCTATCCCAGAATTCAACATTACATACCCTTGGAAAAAATAATAAAAAAAGTAGATTTTTTCCTATTATCCTTTAATTTTTGATATGAGACAACATATTCTTGCAGTCAACCGTTTTAATTAAAACTATTATAAAACCAATTCCAACGATTCCCCATATCATTTGAATGATTAAAATCAAATCCCAGACTTGTTCCCAAGCCCTTGTTTCATTTTCCCAAAATGGATAATAAATTTCATTTTGTTTCATCGAACGAGTGAAAAAATCTGGCAGTTCTTGAATTCTTTTTTTTATTGAAAAACGATCACTATGTTCCACTAACTCCACATCATTTTCTGAGAAAATTGCTTGTTTTTTTATTGTAGTAAGTGCAAATTGCTGAATCGGGTTTGGCATAATAATTTCATAACATGTAATTCCTACATTATCTCGGTGTTTTTTTAGTTGATCATATGCCAAGTAAATTTGGCTTTCTAACGCACCTGTTTTTTCTAAAAATGGATTTCTCTCCAGTTGTATTACACCACTAATAGAGTAAGGCTCTCCTTCTATTTCTACTTCCATTCCTTCAACATTCAAAGAGCCAAATAGTTTCCATGCCGCAGTTTCATTTAGGACAACCATAGGAGTCGTGTTTTTATTGGAATCAAACCATGTACCTGTTTTTAATACAAACGGATGAAAGAAAAAGAAATCTCCTCCGACTCCAATTGCCTGCATCGTTTCGGTCATTTTCTCTCCTGAAACAGTGAGTTGTCCCTGTGTACTATAGGCGGAAATCCAATCCTGTTCTGCCTCATCCGTTCTTCCATTTTGTTGTAAAATAACGTTCATTTCTTCTTCTGCTGTCTGGATTTCCTGTTTTGATATTTCCCGATCTTTTGAGAAAAATGCACGAATTTGAGCATAATCTTGTTCCTTTGACCAATGCATTGCTAACGATTGATCTGAACACTTCGTTTTCATCCATTGCTGAGAGAACCATAAACCGAATCCAACTGTAAGCCACAATACAGTAAAGCTTATCATTCTTTTCCATCTTTTATTCATAACCTGCTTCCTCTTCCACTATTCCATTAACCGCACTTGTTGTCCTCCTTCTAACGGAAGATTTGATGTAATCACTACATACTCATTTCCATATAAAGCTCCCGAAACAGCTGCCTGTGTATCATCCGACGCTTGTACTGTAACAGGAATTCGTTCGGTATAATAGCGATTTCCAAGCGGACTTGTTTTCGTTTGTATCGAAAGAAGGAAATTACCATCTTTATCACTTTGCAATGCACTGAGTGGAACAACAAAATCATAGCTTCCCTGATTTTGTTCAATTGCCAGCGTTATCATTTCTCCACTCGTTACTTCACCATTTAACTCAAATGTCAACAGACGCATATCTTCCGAAGTTTGGGTTCGTTCTTCTGATTGTGTAACTTCCTGCCCTATAATCGTTTTTAATGTCGCAGTAATATTTTGCAAATATCTTGGACTTACAATCACAGCAGTATCTCCCACCTTTACTTCTGCCGCTTGAGATGCTGGCACAGAAAAACTCACTTCCATGACTTCTCCTTCTTGTAAAATAACTGCCATGGATTCTCCTGCCTGAACCCTTTCTCCCACCTCGGCAGTTACTTGCTGTAAGATTCCTGATACTGGTGCCACTAATTCCATTCCTTTGGTATTTTCTTCTAATTCCTTTATCGTTTCTCGTTTTCGAGTTATTGTTCTCCACTGTTTTACAATATCCAATTGTTTTAATAGTTTCGCTTGAATCGTATTTTTCTCCTCTGCTTTTGCTGCTTCCATCTGTGCCATACATTCTGCTTCACTTAACCCAGATTCTTCTAATTTTTTCTTTTCTTCACTAGAAATTCCACTCTCCACTACTAATTTTATGTAATCAATTTCTAACTGCTCCAATTCTTCCTTCTGCTGCTTTAAATCTACTTCCTGTTCCGATTGTACTACAAATAACACCTCCCCTTGTTCCACAGTATCTCCTGTTTGTTTCCTTTTCTCCTGAACAATTTGTGTATTTTCTGCTATTATCTCATGAGATTCTTCCGCTTTTACAAATCCACTTCCTCTGACTTGCTCTTGAATCACTCCTGACTGAATCTGCTGCATTGTCACTTGAGGAAGTGTAGCATTCATAATCGTATTGGAAAAAAAGGTAAGCAAAACCAATACAAACAGAAAAATTCCAGCAGCTCGTCTGATCCATTTCTTCCTTCTGCTCTGCTCCATAATTCCATCCCTTTCTGCTTTATTTTATTGATCCTTGTGACGCAATTCCATCGATCAAATATTCTTCACCGTATAAAAAAATTAACGTAACTGGAATCATATAAACAACTGCCGCTGCAAATGCAATCCCAATATCTTCCATCTGTATTTTCGATAAAAATACTGACAATGGGTAGAAATCCGCATTGGAAAATAGTACAACTGGCTGCTCAACCATATTCCAGTAATCAATAAAAACTAAAATTGCACAGGACGCAATTGCCCCTTTACAGATTGGAATAATGACACGACAAAAAATCTGCCATTGTCCTGCCCCATCCATTTGAGCAGCCTCTACAATTTCCCAAGGAATTCGTCTCATATACTTCGTAAGCAAATATACACTAAATGGAGAAAATATTCCAGGAAACCAAATTGCCCAATTCGTATCCAATAAATTCATCCACTTAGCAACAAAATAATTTGGCACCAATGTAACTTGATATGGCATTAACATTAAAACAATATAACTAAAAAATACAATTGCCATAGCCTTCCCTTTTGTATTCGCAAATCCATACGCAGCCATACATCCTACCACCAACTGGAATACGACAATTGGTAGCACCAAAAATAAAGAATTCCAAAGTTTAAACAAATAATCTGGACTTTTTAGTAATACCGTAAAATACTGCTGTAACGATACCCAGTCGGGTATTAGTTTCAAATTAACATTCCCCATAGCCAATCCACCTGTTGTTTCTGAAAAAAGGACTCCATAATTCGACTGAATCTCTCTTTCTTCCATCAATGAATTTACCACAGTAATAATCATTGGCATTACAAATAACAACGCAATTCCACCTGCAAATGCTGTTAGAATAACCGATACGACTTTTCTTTTATATTTGGAAATTTTTACTGGACTCTTCATCCTTCCACATCCTTTCCAAACCAGTTTTCTGCCAAAAACAAAACTCCGATTATTATAATCATAGCGATTGAAATTAAAACTGCTGCTGCGGACATTTTCTGATAGTCTAACGTCCGAAATGTATTATTAATAAAATGCTGCAATAAATAAAGCGATTCATATGGATAATCACCTGTCATGATATACACTTCCCGAAATACTTTAAACGAATTTACAAACGACATTAATGTGACAAAAAACAGCGCAGGAGATAAATAACGCAGTTTTATCTTAAAAAATAGCCGCAGAGAAGAAGCTCCTTCCAGCACTGCCACTTCTACCGCATCTTTTGGAATGGAACTAAGCGATGCTAGAAATAAAATCATATTGTATCCTAAATTTTTCCAAAGAAATAATAATAAAATCACAAACTGACCCGAATTGGACTTTAACCAATCGACGGATGTTTGAAACCACTCATTCCATATCCCATGATAATCAAATAAAATCCTCCATACTAGCATCACAGAGGCAACTGGTACCATCATCGGACTCAATAAACAAGTTCTTAACTGACTGCGAAAGGCAATCTTACAGTCTAACAATACTGCAAGCCCCAGTGAAAGAATTACCGCCAGTGGAACCGCTTGCAGTGAAAATAAAATTGTATTTTTCACTGCAATTTGAAATGCCTCATTCGATATCGTTGTAATAAAATTTTGCAAGCCAACAAACACTTTATTTACTGGATTATCCAACAAAGAATACCAAATGACTACCCCAAACGGAACAATAAAAAATATTAAAATTCCAATCCAACTCGGCAGAAAAAACACAAGATATCGTTTGCTTCTTGCAAAAAAACGAATATTTTTTGCTCGTCTCTTCATCCCCTCACGCCTTTCCATTCCATCCTTATAACGCTACATACTTTCTTTTATATAGAGAGAAATTCGATTTTGAATCAGATCAATTACTTCTTGCAAATTTCTTTGATCGGAAAAATAAGCAGCGGTTTCTTCCAGAATAATCTGATAAATCGTCTGATCCATTCCTTTTATTTTAGTAGTAGCATGAATCAAGGCTTCCAATTGCTCAATTTCCTGTTCTGTTGGATAGCCAAACTCAAAATTCCATCCACCATAAGCATTTCCAATTTCACTCTTTGCCTGAGTTTCATCTTCCATTATTTTTTGATAGATCATTTGCCGTGCCTGTTTCATAATTGGAAGCCCACTACGATAATCACGATTCACAAGATCATTTTGGTATTCTTCACTGATAAAGTAATCCAATGCCTCCCATGCATCTTCTTTTTGCAAAGACTGCGTACAAATCGCCAAAGAAATTTCTGGATCAAATACTGCTCCAATTCCATCTGTAACAGGGAATCCCATCAAAGAAACAGGTTCTCCAAATACTTGTTTTGTAATGAGAAAATCAGATAATGTAGCATCAATCACTAATTGATCTTCGATTAACACATTTCCCGAATAGATTTCATTTAACGCATCCAAGTCTTCTTGTGCAGAATCAGGAAGTGTCTTTGCATACTCTAAAAATATTCCAAAAGAATCACCTGAAAAATCACAGTCTCCCGTTTCCCAATTTACAAACTCGTCCATATTATATTGACAAACATATTGAAGAAGAGATTCTTTTGTTTCAAAACAATATAGTCCCATTTCAGGATACTGATCGATCAGCTCCTGCATCTGTTTTGGAGTCCACGAAAATCCATTGCCCACTTGTGAAGTTCTGCCCATCATCGTATTTAGTTTGAAACTTGGAATCAAACTATAAAGCTTTCCATCCACTTCATTTGCCTTCCAAACTTCCTTTGTATAATCATCTTGATTGACTCCCTCATCCATCCAATCATATAAATTTTCTAATATTCCTCGTTTTATATAAAATCGAGGGGATGTTGTCATACTCAGACTCTTCATATCTAATAAATCCCCTGCATTACCTGACAATAGATCTGCATTTAAACGCTCCAACGCATCTTCTACTGTAGCCCCTGTTGCATATGGATCATAATATTGTTTTAATTTAATTGCACATCGGTCATGATTTTGATTAAACACTACAATCTCATTCTTTAATGCATCATCTGCTTGCAGCGAAGCCAATGTCAAAATTACAAACTCTTCATTGGAGGAACTTTGTTCTTGTGTTATTTGAAGCAATTTCAAATCTGCAACCCCTTGACTCACTCCAATTATTTTATTTTCTGATATCGCTTGGAACGAATTCCATTCATTAAAATCAATTCCCTTATCAAGCCATCGGAATAACTCTACAGCTTCCCTGCCATCCAGATAACACTTCCATAATCCATCTTCTGTCGCAACGAAAACACTATCATCCATTCCTCCAAAAATCTTTTTCATACCCGTTATAGAAAGAGAAATTCCCTCCTGATTTATGACTCCTGTATCCTTTTGTACTTCATATATTTGAACAGTTCCATCGTCTGTTATTTCATAAGTATAAGCTGTTTTTCCATCAACGAAAAAAAGTCCCACCGTCTGTTGTGAAACAGGAATTGCTTTCTGCATTTCCCCAGTTTCATCAAAAACGAGAATTTGTCCTTCTCCGCTTTGAGTCTTTCCTAATAGGAAAATAGCCCCCTGATTATCCGAAAGCAAATGGCTATATTGGGTTGACTGATTTGTCAAATCATTTAATGATTGCTCCTTCAGTACCGTACCATTTGCATCAATCTGAACGAGATAAGACATTGCATCCGAACCATCCGAGCTTTGCATACTCGATATATTATTGGCTAAAACCCAAAGACTTTGTTTCGTATCAATCGCAGCCTCTGTTACCATATAATGATTCAGACCAGAAATAGCAGCCTCTTGCTGCAATCCCCCATTCTCATCAAATGTCATAAGAGAATAATTTAGTTGCTTCGTTGCATTGTCCCCAATATATCCTAAAAAATATAAAATTCCATTTTGTTTCGTGTATGCTGTAATATTATTTTGATTTAAATTCAGATCTCCCTCCTCAACTTGATAAGTAACTTCACCCCCTCCTGTACTTCCCTGTGCTTCTCCCAACGAAGCATCCCGTGAATCTTCATTCCAAGAACATCCCGAAAAAGCCAACATAATAGCAACAATAATAAACAATTTACATAGCCGTTTCATCCTTACCTCCTAACATCATACAAACAATTCCGAATACTGTAGTTCTCATATCCTTTCCAATACTTTCATTCTATTTTATCCTTATAGATAAATTATGAATAAAACCTATCAATTTCCTTACGATTACCTAACTTTTTTCTTAATCGAGTAGGGAAGATTTCATCTACCTACTCGATATGCGATTTGGCACATACGATACCATCCCAACTATCCAACGTATGTAGTCTCTCTGGATGAGTTCGATATGAGCCGCAACGGGATCAAGCACCACAATATACGTATTTCCTCTTAATGGAGGAATGGAACTAAACAAAACGTCCGCCACAGAATATAGTTGTGACGGACATTTTGTATTTAAAGACATATATATTATCTAAAATATTAGATAAATCATAAATCACAGCTGGTATATCTTGCATATCCCATAAAATATAATACTTATTTTCTACTATTTCTTTCTCTTTACCAAAAACGGCAATTGGATTTCATTGTTTATTTACTTCATCTTTAAACTTCTTCTTTCCACTTTTTAAGGTTTTTCAAACGATTTGGATTATGACCAGTTTCAATATAATGCGTTAATTCTCCACAAGGTAATTTATCACACATACCGCAATGCTCAAAACCTTTATGTTTTGCACATTTATAAATATCACATTCACCCCAAAAAAGAATCCCATCCATTTCAAGACAACCTTTGCAGTTCGTTTTTTCCTTGAAACTGCAAGTGGCACAATCTGTTCCGCATTTTCCTTTAATAATATCGACCATATCTTGATAACTCCTTTTTAATAAATTATTATTTCCGATTTCTATGACATATACATTTTACCATATAAATCGTGACCTTTTCTATCTTTTTTACCTTAAATTTATCTTTTTATTCTAGAATCAGGTTGTACAAAAGTGTCATAAGTATACGTTTCAGATTGCGTCGTATGAGGGTTTCTTCAAATCGGGTTAATACCCCTTCCAAGCTGTCATAAATCATCAAACAGAAATTGTAGTTTTATCAGAGCAAATCTTAACCATAAATTTACATTCATTTTATCTTTTCCTAACACAGATAAATGTATTAATTCCAAATTTCCTTATCATCTCCATATTTCTCAATGAGTCTGGCTTTTCGTTTTCTAACTAAGATCTTATTACACATTTACTGGATTTGTAAGCGTCCTGTCAATGTGACAGAATCAAACTCTACTATTGTTCATCTAGAAATTAATATTGTTAATATTGACAAACACTTCGATTATGGAATTCTATATTTTTCAATTTTTA
>OERR01000389.1_pt1 | contig 9972 bp, 11 predicted proteins | sample 1540051 | NCBI WGS metagenome assembly OERR01 (sample SAMEA3891884, study PRJEB23780) | metagenome | biome: terrestrial biome; feature: animal house; material: Caecal content | place: Italy | collected 2015-05-05 | reverse complement strand
GCTTATGTTTTGGCAAAAGTGGTTCTATCTGACTCCACAGTTCGTCGCTTACCAGTTTCCTGGGCATTTGCTTCACCCCCACTGGTATTTTACTGCTTATTCCTCTATTTGTCAGGTTTTGTTAGGTGCTCTAAGGCAGTCGGCTTTTTCTTTTGGTTTGTCATCTGTATAGTAGAGTCAGGCGATACAGATTGTGATTGCGGTTTAGATGTTTGTGTATTGATGCCTACATTGCCGCATGGCTTTCCACACTGAAAGCAAAAAGAATCATCTTTCTTTAACACCGCACCACAATTTGGGCAAATTTGATTGGCTTCTTGCTTCAAAGAATTTCCACAGTACATACAGAATTCTGCTTGATCTGACACTTCTTTTCCACAATGTGGGCATACTGTCCTTGCCATATGTGATCTCCTCTATTTGTTTGCAAGATACCTACTATATTGAATTCAGCAATTTACGAAAATATATACCAAGATCCATCTATTTCTGCTGCTATTAAAACGTCTCTTTTTGTATCACTCCTTTTACTTCCTTTGATCTCAAGCTCATAATATAGATACCTAACCGCATCAAATTGAATGTCTGCACCGGAAAGCTGAAGCAATACGTGTATTCCCTGTAAAGCATCATCTCCTCTTACTTCCTGCTCGGTAAGAAGCTGATATGTAATCTGATAATCATATCCATATTCTTCTGCCAATTGTGCTGGAATATCCTCTACATGAACAGAATCGCGGATATCAAAGTCATTTTGTCCCTGTTGCCGAGCAAAGACCTCACTTACAAATAAACCTTCAAGCTTTTCTGGATCACCACCATATACACCTTGCATGTATTGGTCAAAGGCCTCTTCGCTGCTCCTATTTGCTTCACTACAACTTCCTACTATAAAGAAAAAGATAAAGAGAATCACGGCAATTTTGAGTATAATAGATAGGCAACCGTGCTTTTTCTGCTTATCACGCTTCGAATCATCAGAATAAGCTGTTGTTGGCATTGCCTTTAATTGCTTTCCACATCGCGGGCAAAACGTTGTACCATCTGAGAGCGTCTGGCCACAATATGGACAGTACATCCAAGCCATACTCTTTCCTTTCTACATAAAGTACTCTCTGCTCTGTACGAATTTAAAATCCATCGCACATGTCATTTTTGGAAAAGACTTGAAATCGCACTAGGGATTGTTTTGGCGAGCTGTATAAAATCACTTTTATTTTTACCTTTAATAGGATTTTGTTTATCCAATGACTTTGCCATAATCAAGAGAAGAATCTCAACAATACCCGCAATAATTCCATAGCCAATAGCCCCAATAACAAATTCACCAGTAATCTCACCAGATGTTATCACTCTGCATATGGTTCGTAGAACAGCCTCAATGCATCCTCCCCCAAAAAATGTTATTGCACCAATGCCAGTTCCGACCCAAAGAACTGAATAATTTTCTTGGTTGCGTCCAAAAGCAAAAACAATCAGCATTACACACATAACTATGGAACCAATTAACATCGCAGCATAAGATAATGCAATAAGAATGGACGTCACTGGAATCAGAGTAATAAGCATTACATTGTTTATTACTCCCTCTAAATTTGTGACTGTCGCCCATGCAAAGAATACTGCAAAAAGCAAATCAATAATTGTTACAGCAACGTGGGGTTTTCTATTTGCGATACTCACCTGATGTGCTTGTTTTAATGATGCCTCCTCACGTTCACTCACTGACGTTTGATTTTGTTCAACAGGTGCTCCACAGTAAATGCAGAATTTCTGGCCTGAGCCGATCTCTTTTCCACAACGAGTGCAATACATTGAAATATCCTTTCTCTTATTTTTTGCAGATTACATTATTAGAAATGCTACTAACACTTTGTATTGGTAGCCATCTTTATAATTGTAAAAATTTACAAACCTTACATTATAGATATACTATGCATCACTAAAATGTAAGCATTCAATTTTATTTTTACAGCGAGCGCATACAACTGAATGATGGCAATAGACGTCATAAATTGCATGAAACAGTTGAGTGAGACCAACACTGGTCATCTTCTCGGATACAATTTTTATAGTGAGCCTCTATAAAATACGCCCCATCTATCACTTTGCCCGGTAGTTGGGGCTTTTTCGGCTATCCTTCGCCCTGTTTATGTATTTTCATACATCTGCTGCAAAAACAACGCTGATGCAATGTTGTTCGAATATGCTTCCATGCTGTCTAGGAAAACGATCCTTTTAAGACTGCCACCGATGGTGCTCTCGTCCAGTTCTTCATAAGCGAATTCCAGCCGAACATTCTCGCCATAATAGGGCATATATCCTTCTATATATACCGTCGCATGATTGTCGTCTATCTTTGTAGAAGACCACTCCGGATCATCAAAGTTTGCATTTACCACACGCTCCAACGTCTGGCTTCCATACTGCTCCCAAACAACATCCCTGAGCTCATAAGCCGGCCTGTTCAGGACAAAGTCTCCAAAGATACAAAGCATCATAATCATAACAGGCAATGCAATGGGTGCAGCAAGCAAGCTGATTTTCTTTTTTGTCAGTGAATCATCGTGATTGTCTTTGCTCTCAGCTTCTACATCCTCCCGCGTCAGCTGCTTTGCCGGAATTTTTGCCCCACATTTTGGGCAGAACTCCATGCTCGCTTTTACCGTTTTACCGCAGTTGGGGCAATCCATATAGCTTCTGCGTTTTCTCCACTTCCACCAATTGCCAATTCCCGAACCACCGACTACAATCAGGATCAAGCCTACAATCCACAATTCCGTCAGCAGCACGAGCAAGCCCATGATAACGATAAAAACGTCCAAGATGTAGTAATACTGCTGTGCTGCCCAACCAAATTTCGGGCTATTCCAAAAACGCGTAAAAATATTGCCAGCAGGCTTTGCCATATCCTTTGATGGCTCCTGTACTACAACTGGCAAGTCTTTTTCAGCACTTGCAGCTGCACTTACCTCTGTCTTGGCCGGAGCAACGGGAGCGCCACAGCTCGTACAGAATCGGGCATCTTTTGGCAATGGCGCACCACACTTTATACAAAACATTAGTTTCCCTTTCTCTCTTGATTAAACAGGCTCTTCGCCGACAAGGTATGCCGTGTCATCTGGTACTGCCGTAAAACTGGCCGTATTGCTGTCGTAGTTCAGGCGGTAAATGATGTAATCCTGATAACCCTGGGAGTAATCAACCTGATACCCTGCCAAACCATACCCATTTGCCCACTGTACACTATAATACTGACCAGAGATATTGCTTTCATAAGCCTGGCCGTTCTGGACGCCCCAAACAAGAGACGGTGCACTGGTGCCGGCAAAAACATTCCAGACAAAGAAATCGTGAAGACCATCAGGAGACACCAACACTCCCAAATCGCTTGGGTAACCATAGAGCGGCCCACCATCAGGAGTTGTGTCACAAAGAAGCGTCACATTTCCATAGGAGTCGATGAAATAAATCTTTGCGCCAAAATAGATTTCCATATCTTCATCGTACCCTTCAGCCGTCGCCGCAAAAGCTTCAAAAAGGCCGTCGTCGTCGCAGTCATCCATGATAGGCCAAGCTGTGATAGCCTCTTCTCCAGAATCCAAAAGATATTCTGACCAGGCACTTTCCAGCATTTCCACGCTGCCTACTTCAAGAGAAGGCGTTTCTTCTACCGAAACAGCCGGCTCTTCCTCTGCATACGAATCCGCCTCATCATAGGTTTCATCATTGTACGAGCTGCTTTCGCTATATGTATCCTCACTGTAAGAGCTGTCCTCCCACAATGAATCCCAGTAAGCGTTCTGTACCTGTTGCGTGATAAACATGGTTGCTGCATACCATACGATCCAGATCACAGCAACCGCCATGATAAAGAGCCACATCTTTTTGGCGCTGGTTCCGGGTTTTCGCGCAGATGCAGGCTGTTCCAGCTGTTGTTTGCAATGGTTGTAATATTCTCGGTTGAAGTTTTTTCCAAACCGAATATACATAACAAACACAAATATGTTGATTATAGCATTAAAGATATCGTAGATATCTGATAACACAAATAACGCAAAGCCAATGCCAAAAGCACCACCACCTGCCATACTTATGCTGGACACTGTAAACAGCACGCAGGAGGCACCAAACAAAATAAAGTAGAGCAAATAGTATTTTTTGAATAGTTCCCCGCTGCGCCGGTAAAAACACATCATCGGTCCCAACAGGAACGCCGCCCAGTTGAACCGGGGCTTCTGCCCGGCATCGATCTTCTTAAACTCAGCCAGATAGTAGTCAGCGTGTTTCCCCACTATTGCAGCCAGCGGGTCGCCTGCCGGCTGCGCATTGTTTTGTGCGGACTGCAGCACAACAGGCGGCACAGAGGGGCCGATATAGGGCACGGCATCGGGCTGGCCTTCTGGCTCCTGCCGCGTTTGTGTAGTGGACTGTTCATTCTGCTCTGACGAGCCAGTATTTGGCTGAACATCCGTTTCAGGCTGGGCTGCCCCGGACGGTACCGAGGAAGGTTGAGCAGGCGCCGCTGCCTGCACCTTTGCGCCGCAGTTCGGACAGAACGCCGCGCCAGCCGGGATTTTGCAACCGCATTTGGGACAAAACATAGTTTTTCCTCCTTATATTTATAAGACTTCATAAGACTTCTTTTTGAGCCGCATGGTACATCCACCGGCGTTGCTTGTTATTACTTTAGAAAAATTGGGCACACTTGCTTATATACTTATATAAATGAGCAAGCAATCTTCTGTTGACCACTTTTTCTCCGATTTGTACATTTCCTCTCAACAACACAAGCTGTCTGTCCATAGCGGCATTTCTGCTCTCGCAGAGATTTTTAAAGATCACTTTATATGAAGCAGTTTCTAGAACTGAAGCTCTTTGTTTCCATTATTATGCACAATTTACATGCATCAATTTTGTTTAATCCATCCAATTTTCGTCCTTTATGCTACGATATATGCTATTAAAATTATACGATGTATATAATTACTTGTCAAGGCATCGCACAATAAAATCGTAGTCAGCACTACGATTTATACAAGGAGGCCTTGGCATGGAACGAGAGAAGCCCACATTTGACATATTGGGTCGGATTGAACAGGAGCGGCTCGCTCGCGGCTGGTCTGAGTATACACTTGCAGAAAACTCCGGCCTCACCCAATCGACTATTTCCACATGGCGCCGACGAAATCTCCAGCCCAATGTAGCTTCCATTGAAAAGATTTGCTCTGGTCTTGGTATTTCGCTCTCCCAGTTTTTTCAACAAGGGGACTTTGTTTACTTGACCAATGAACAGAAGGAGCTCCTTGATTTGTGGTCCAAACTTTCTCCTGCCCAAAGAGAAGCGGTTTTTCAAATGCTTCGCTCCTTTTTATTCCATGCCTAATGTAAAAAGGAACTCTTTGCGCCGCAGTTCGGACAAAACAACGCGCCAGCCGGGATTTTGCAACCGCATTTAAGACAATACATGGCAATTCTCCTTTCACATTCACTCGTCGTTTTTGTGTTCCCCGGAACACAGCTATAGTATAGCAAACATGGTAGACACTCACTGACGTTTTGAAGCCCCGCAAAAAATTTTTTGAAAAATTTCGGAAAAGCCCGTTGTGATAGCCGCACAAGCAAACGGAAAGTCAGCTTTTGATAACTGTATATTATCATTGAGAACCGTATGGAACTGTCCATGCGGTTTTCATTTTATCTTTTGAAAGGAGCACCCCATCATGTTCAGACTTCTCACCCGCATCACAGATATCGTTTTCACCCTTACAATCGCCCTTGTTTCCGCTGTAGCAACCGAACTCATCCGAAAAATCTTTCAGTAAGTCACACAAAGAGAGGAGAATCATTATGTCTGCTTGTGTCGAAACCATGTTCTACGTCCGTGAAAAGCCCTGGCACGGTCTTGGCGTGCAGGTCATGGACGCCCCCACTTCTTATGATGCGCTGATTCTGGCCGGTCTGGATTGGCAGGTGGAACAGTACAGCGTCTATACCTCTGCCGGGGACCGCATTCCCGGCTACAAAGTCAACACCCGCAGCACCGACCACGCCCCGCTCGGGATCGTGACCGACCGCTATCAGGTGGTGCAGAACAGCGACGCCTTCAAATTTACCGACGATCTTCTGGGCGAAGGCGTCACCTATGAGACAGCCGGTTCCCTGCAGGGAGGCCGCAAAGTCTGGCTCTTGGCCCGAATGCCTGAAAAGTACATCATTGCCGGAGATGAGATCGCCCCGTATCTGGTGGTTCTGAACAGCCATGACGGCAGTTCCGGGGTCAAGGTTGCCATGACCCCCATCCGCGTGGTCTGCCAGAACACCCTCAACCTGGCCCTGGGTCAGGCAAAGCGCATCTGGAGCACCCGCCACACCGAAAACGTGATGAGCCGCGTTCAGGAAGCGCGGGACACCATCCTGATGGCCAACGACTATATGCGGGAGCTGGGCAAAGAGGTTCACACCCTGACCGGCATCAAGCTGTCCGACCGGAAGGTCATGGAGTTCATGAATGAGTTCTTCCCTGTCACCGAGGATATGACCGATGCACAGAAGCGGAACAACAAGCGCCTGCTGGATGATCTCAAGCTGCGCTACTTTGAAGCGCCTGATCTTGACCATGTGGGCAAGAATGGCTGGCGGTTTGTAAACGCCGTCTCTGATTTTGCCACCCATGCCGAACCCATCCGCCGCACCAAAAACTACAACGAAAATCTGTTCCTGCGGACAGCAGAAGGCAATCCGCTCATTGACCGCGCCTATAAGATGGTGCTGGCCGCCGCATAAGCCCAAGGAGAATGCGAGATGAAAAAAGTGATTGAAAAACTGCACAAAGAACTGTCACAGTATTTGTCGGAAGTGGAGAAATCCAGCCCTTCCCATATTCTGCTCGAATCGTACCAGATCGAGATGAAATGCCATCTGGTCAGTGCCATGACCTACATCGCCGACAACGGAATGCTGCCGGAAGCTGTCTGGACCCACCTGCTGGTGCAGAACTGCCCCCTGGATTACCTCTACGAACTCTGGATGAATGACCCCAACACCCTCACGCCGGAGCTGGCCGAGATCATGAAGCCCGTTTTGGAGCGTGACTATGAGGCTCATAAGGCCAGGAAGGGAGGCCAAACCGCATGAAACGGTTGCTTTCTACAGTGGGACTATCCCATGTCGATTGGCTTCATGCACGTAAGCAGGGCATCACCGGGACGGATGCCGGGGCTATCACCGGCATGAATCCGTATGTCTCCGCCTTCCAGGTCTACCAGGACAAGCTCAGCACCGATGTGCAGGAGACGGACAACGAGGCTATGCGCCAGGGCCGTGACCTGGAGGAATATGTGGCTTCCCGTTTTGCAGAGGCCACCGGATTCAAAGTACACCGGGCCAATGCTATCTTCCAGAACGAGGCGCATCCCATCATGCTGGCCGATTTTGACCGGCTGATCGTCGGCCAGAAAGCTGGGCTGGAATGCAAAACGGTATCGCCCTATTCCGCCGACAAATGGAAGGATGGGGCGATTCCTCTGCACTATCAGATGCAGGTGCAGCACTATCTGGCTGTGTCCGGGTTTGACTGCTGGTACATTGCAGCCATTATCTTTGGCAAAGAGTTTATCATCCGCAAAATCGAGCGGGACGAAGAACTGATCCAGTACCTCGTCACCATCGAGGAACGTTTTTGGAAAGAGCACATTTTGGCCCATGTCCTGCCGGAACCGGATGGAAGCAGCAGCTGCTCGGAGGAAATCGCCAAGCTCTACTTCAAATCCAACGGGGCAAAGTCTGTTCAACTGCTGGGATGCAATGGTCTGCTGAACCGCCGTCAGGAGTTGACTGCCCTTATTGACAAGATGGAAAAAGAGCGGAGCGCCATCGACCAGAAGATCAAGCTAGAAATGCAGGATGCCGCCTATGGCATTGCCGAACCATACCGGGTGTCATGGGTCTCCAGCGACACCACAAGGCTGGATACCAAGCGGCTCAAAGCAGAACAGCCGGACATCTATAACCAATACAGCAAAACCACCACCAGCCGAAGATTCACTGTAACCAAGGCTGCCTAACCAAAGGAGAGATCATGATGAATACAGGCAATTATGACCTGAAAAGCGAATTGCAGGCCCAGGCACAGCTTCAGCCTGTCAAGGATACTGGCGTCAAACTGACCAAGGACATGTCTATCCCGGACATGGTGCGGGCCATGGCTCCCGAGCTGAAAAAAGCGCTGCCCTCGGTCATGTCGCCGGAACGCTTTACCCGGATCGCCCTCTCGGCCCTCAACAACACCCCGCAGCTCAAGCAGTGCACCCCCATGAGCTTTATCAGTGCCCTGCTCACGGCTGCACAGCTGGGGCTGGAACCGAACACACCCCTGGGGCAGGCATACCTGATTCCTTATAAGAATAAGGGCACCCTCGAATGCCAGTTCCAGATCGGCTACAAAGGATTGATTGATCTTGCCTACCGCAACGGACAGATGCAGACCATCCAGGCACAGGCCGTCTATGAGAATGATTACTTTGAATATGAATACGGCCTTGAGCCCAAGCTCATCCATCGCCCCGCCTACTCTGACCGCGGCGAAGTGACTTACTTCTATGGACTGTTTCGCACCGTCAATGGAGGCTATGGCTTCTCTGTCATGTCCAAACTGGATATGGACGCCTTTGCCAAGACCTACTCCAAAGCGTTTGATTCCAGCTACTCCCCCTGGAAAACCAACTATGAGGAAATGGCCAAGAAAACCGTGGTCAAACAGGCCCTCAAATATGCTCCCATCAAGACCGATTTCCAGCGCGCTCTGACAGCGGATGAATCCATCAAGCGTCAGATCGCAGAGGAAATGCTTTCCGTGCCGAACGCTCCGACGGATGATGCCGCCTAACAGAAACAAAAGCCGATGAAACCACCTTATGGCAGTTTCATCGGCTTCTTTTTTGTATGAACCAAAGCATTGCATCATGCCGGTTCTCTCTACTATAATAGAGACAGCCCAAACGCCCTTGAAGCGCAGCTAGTATCTGTGCTGCCACCTCAAGGGCATATATGATAAATCACAGTATTTCAAATACCATGATGAAAAATAAAACACATGCAACAGTATGGTTATTATGTATTCCCTTCTTCCCCTTTTCTCTCTATGCTATATGAATAGGGTGAGATGGTACTATGCCATGATCTGTTATGCTTCTTGCTGATCCATTCGATTTTATGCACTTCTTCTCTTTACGCTTCATCACTTGCTGCCAGTTGCCTTGCTGCTTGTCAATGACTGCTATTCGAGAGAGATAAAACCGTATCGAGTAGATTTGTAATTATATTTATGTTACAACGAATGATAAATAAAATATGATAAGGAGGATTTATATGTTCTTAAAAATTCCGATGTTACTGGGTGATATTTCCATCCATACGTTCAGTCTCTATCATACACTGAAATATGAAGAATACCTGAATATCTTTCAACAGCTGGAAGAATCCAACTGCGATAGGTCATGGTCAGATGAATACCTTTTTTCTTCCTCTTTTCCGCCTATCTTTCAAATAGAAAAAGGACTGCGCATTCAACTGCGCAATTACAAGGTTTGTTCCATCAACATTATCGTTTCTCCCCTTCTGCTCGTTCAGAAGGATGAACAGGACTACAAAAAAATCGCCCCTGCAGATTCCTCATTTTGGAACGCTGCCTATGATTCCTTATTGGAATCTTTCCGGCAGTGGGAATTTCCCTTTGAGCCATGTGAGTGCGCTTTATCCAGAGCAGACCCTTGCATGAACCTTGAAATGGGTCCAGAGTTTGATATTCCGACTTATCTCTATTATCTGAAACACACGCCTTGCAAGGAAGGATATATCCTGCAGTCATTCGGCGATCCCCAAAAAGATAAGTACTCATACAAAGTCAAAAATACTATGAGACTATCCCATAATTTGTGTAAACCTGCTGAGAGGTGTAGAATAGAAGCAGCA
>OERR01000387.1_pt1 | contig 9986 bp, 9 predicted proteins | sample 1540051 | NCBI WGS metagenome assembly OERR01 (sample SAMEA3891884, study PRJEB23780) | metagenome | biome: terrestrial biome; feature: animal house; material: Caecal content | place: Italy | collected 2015-05-05 | reverse complement strand
TGGGGATTTTGATAGTAGCGATAGGTAAAGAGTTTCCCGCTGCTGACCGTGAAGGTGGCGGCGGGATAAGTCCGGCGAAATTCTGCAAGCGTCATCAAATCTTCCTTTTTCTATTTTCCCTGCCGTTCTTTGTCCCAACGGGAACCCTTTTTGCAGATATAAAAGTCACAGCAGTCACCGCCGGCAGCCAGCGTTTTGGTACGGTAGAGCCGCCCACCCATCCAGTCGACGGACATCGTGTCCAGAGCGCATAGATAGGGAACCAGATGAGGAAGGCCCTCCTGTCGGCCCAGGGCACACAGACCGCACTGGTGGTAAAGGATCGTATATTCCTCTGCATCCCGGCCGAAGATGACCTCGGCATTCCACTGAAAGGGGTTCCTATCTGCATCCGCCAAAGATGCAGTCGCTGCTCGCTTATATTGAGCCTTCAATGTAAATGCAGTCTTGGCTTTGCCCCGGAAGGCGGTCACAACCAGAGGAGAACGCATACTGGCACTTACCATGCCCTCAAAGCACTTTTCACTCATTTTTTCTTCTGCCGCCTTATAGATAGACAGCCATAGAATTCCACCAGTCAGGCAGACCCGCAACGGGTTTTCCATCATGGAGCCAATATCCGGGGTACGGGATACCATTTGCCGGTAAATCTGCTTAGAGAGCTGCTTCAACGCAGAAATATCCCATCCCAACTCCTGCCTTGCCAGATACCGAAATGCGGCAGGAGCGATGGCAACCCACATCAGCCTTTCACAATATGTATAGTTCATGACAAACCTCCGTCTTACTTCCGCCCCACCAGCATCCGGGAGTCGCCCAGCATCATCATGGCCGCCCGGCGGCGGGAACCGAAAGCCTCCTGGGCCGTGTCGATGAGCCGTACATCCGCATATCCCATGTCCCGCAGTTCCTGGGCGAAGGCCTCCATGTTCCCGTACATGTGGGGCTTCATCTCATCGTTGAGGGCGAACACGCCGCCTTTTTTCAGCACCCGCAGGGTCTCCAACAGCAGAGCCTGCTTGTCCGCACCCATTACATTGTGGTAGACATAGTTGCTCACCACGGCGTCGAAACTCTCATCAGGGAAATCCAGCTTGTTCGCGTCCCCATGCTTGAATACGCACCGGGCCGCCGCGCCCTCGCTTGCGGCGTTTTTCTCGCACATAGTCTGGTTGTAGCCGAAGTCTGCGCCCCAATAGTCAATGCCCGTTACTTTTGCCTCCGGCCACATCAGGGCCGCCCGGATGGACAATGGCCCGGAGCCGCAGCCTACTTCCAGAAGCTGCCCTTGCCCGTCAAAATCCAGATGGGAGAGGACAACCAGGTGGGTCCGATCCATCATGCCGCCGCCCCCAAAGGCATACTGCCGCCGTATCCAGGCGCACCACAGGAGCAGCGCCAGCAGAATCACTGCGGCAATCACGAACACCACACCAAGCGCCGTGATATGGAACACCGCAAAGGACAGTACCGCCAGTACCACAGACAACGCCAAAAGGGCGCCTATCACATAGAAAACAGGGTTTGACATCCAGCTCCCGTAATGTTCCCCATGCGTCCCAAGGCGGATTTCTTTTTGCTGAACTTGATTTTGCTTCATTTGAACCATCTCCTTATTATCAAATTTTTTGCAGCAGCAGACACAATCCCGCCTGGGCCGCCGCCATGAGGGGGCACAGCAAGAGCGGCCACTGGAGCAGATGCTCCGGCAGAGCGTATTCCTTCATCCAGGCTTTGAACCCATAGCCTGGGTGCCCTTCGGTTCCTGAGATGATAAAACGGCGTTTTGCTTTTTTCTGTATCAGCCAGAAGTCCAGAAAAAGCAGATCACAGACATTGACGACCATCCACTGGATATATCCCGTCAGGGCCAAACGCCAGAAGCCGGTTGTCCCACCCTCCACAGTGCTGACCGCACCATAAAGGAGGAGGGGCAGCAACTCCCCAAAGCAGATCCAAAGCCAGTAAAAACGGTTTTCGGCCTTTGTCGGCGGTTCTTTCGCCGCCTTGATGATGGCGGGCGGATAGCAGGGAAACATCAGCCGGGGTTTATACAGCGCCACCGCCGCGGCGAACAGGTTAAAATAGGCCGCCATGGCGAGCCCGTCCAAGATGGTGCGCGTCCAATTCATATACATCCCCTTTCACTTGTAAGCAAATCAACTGGTTAGCAATAACTAACTGATATGTATTCAGTATATCTTATCCCGCATGAAAAAGCAATATGAAAGCAAGAGGTTAGAGCCGATGGATTGCTAAAAGCACAGGTGGAGGAAATCATTCGATTAGAAATACTTTTTATTTGATGGTAAATGCGGAGGTTCATATCTCCGCATTTATTGTATTAAAAAGCAAAACCAAACGGAGTATTTTTGAACTATCCAGAGTGGCACAACCCATTTGGCTTATGATAAAATCAAATCATGCGAAATCATGTTTCGCAATTTTTTAGGGCGACAAGTTAGCTTATCCTAACCACAGTGGAGGTATGTAGAGAATGGAATTGAAAAGCAACAAATTGCAAGCAAAAGACCTTATCAATGTAGGCATTTTCACCGCCATCTATTTTGTCATTTTCTTTGCGGGCATGATGCTGGGGTATATCCCTATCTTTATCCCGCTTCTTGGACTGGTGTGCCCCATCCTGTGCGGTATTCCCTTTATGCTGTACTTAACAAAGGTCAAGAAGTTTGGCATGGTATCCCTGACCGGCATTATCCTTGGCTTGCTGAATTTAATCATGGGCAGCGGTGTGTTGGTTCTGATTTTTGGCATCATCTTTGGTGTCCTGGGCGATGTCATTTTGCGGGCCGGAAAATATCAAAGCTGGAAGTGTACGCTCCTTGGTAACGGAGTGTTTTCCCTTTGGATCATGGGCTATGTGAGCCGGATGTTTTTGACCCGTGATACCTTCTTCGCTTCACTTGTAAGTAGCTATGGGCAGGAATATGTAGACACACTCATGTCCTATACTCCTGGCTGGATGTATCCAGTTCTGTTTGTAGTCACCTTTATCGGTGGCATTTTGGGGGCGCTTCTTGGTAAAGCTGTGTTGAAGAAGCATTTTGAAAAGGCGGGGATTGCCTGATGGATGCGGCGGTTACAACGCTAAAATTTGAAAGCAAAGCTGTTATTCCCACCGATCCGAGGACAAAACTGTTTTTGACTGTAACTGTCAGCACCATTATGATTACCGGCGGCACGGGCGGATTTATGAACCTGGTTCGCCCGTGCCTCATGGCGTGCCCGATTGTATTCCTGCTCCTTTCAAGGAAATGGGTGGCCGCAGCCAGATTTGCAGTTACATACGCTATTTTGTTTGCGTTGGAATTAACGGTATTGCCGCTGCTCACTGGTACATGGAATTTTATCCTGGGAGCCGCAGTTGGGATTTATACGCACATGCTTCCCGGATTTATTATGGGATATTATCTGGTAAGCACTACAACCGTTAGCGAATTTGTCGCAGCTATGGAGCGGATGCATGTTCCCGAGAAAATAGTAATCCCCGTGTCCGTGGTGTTTCGTTTCTTCCCGACGGTAAAAGAGGAATATGCGGCTATACGGGATGCCATGAAGATGCGCGGCATCACTACTCTCCGCAGTCCCATGAAGATGCTGGAATACCGGGTGGTTCCTCTGATGATGTCGATTGCCAAAATCGGAGAAGAACTGTCTGCGGCGGCTCTCACGCGAGGGCTTGGAGCGCCGCAGAAACGGACAAATATTTGCAAAATTGGCTTTGGGCCTTTGGACATTTTCTTCTTCCTGCTGGCGATACCCTGTTGGGTCGGTTTCTTTATTTGTTAGGAGGAAGGAGTCTATGATTGAACTTCGCAATATCAATTTTCGATATGCCGGGGGAACGGATGCCGGTGGGCTTGTAAACATTGACTTAATCATCCCGGACGGGCAAGTTATCCTTTTGTGTGGGCAATCTGGCTGCGGAAAAACAACCCTGACCCGGTTGGTGAATGGGCTGATCCCGAATTATTATGAGGGCGAGTTAAGCGGCGAAGTCCTGCTGGATGGCAAGAACATCAGCAGACTTCCACTCTATGAAACAGCGAAATATGTGGGGAGCGTTTTTCAAAATCCCCGCACGCAGTTTTTTACGGTGGACTCCACCAGCGAACTGGCTTTTGGATGCGAAAATCAGGGCTTGCCTGAAGAAGAAATCATTCAGCGGGTGAAATCAACTGCGGAACAGTTTGATATGGACAATCTGCTGGGGAAAAATATCTTTTCTCTTTCCGGCGGAGAAAAGCAGAAAATTGCTTGTGCCTCCGTGTCGGCCAGTAATCCGCCCATCATCGTTCTGGACGAACCATCTTCTAATCTGGATATGTCAGCCACAAAAGATCTGCGCCGGATGATCCAGATTTGGAAACAGCAAGGGAAAACAGTTATTATTGCGGAACATCGGCTCTATTATCTGAAAGAGTTGATAGACCGTGTTGTGTATCTAAAAGATGGGAGAATTGAAAAAGATTACTTGGCTCTGGATGCACTTAAACTGTCCGTGACGCAACAGGCAGAAATGGGGCTGCGGCCTTTTGACCTGGGCGCGTTCCCTGTGACAGCACATCCTGTTGCAAGCAGTGGTTCTATCGAATGTGAGAATTTTCGTTTTGCTTATACAAAGCAGAGGGATGCGCTGGATATTGACAGTCTTTCGCTGCCACAGGCGGGCGTGATTGCAGTAATCGGCCATAACGGAGCGGGAAAATCCACTCTGGCCCGCTGCCTCTGTGGTCTGGAGAAACACTGCAAGGGCATTGTGAAAGTGGACGGGAAGCCGTATAATAGAAAACAAAGGCTGTCTCTGTGCTATATGGTCATGCAGGATGTCAACCATCAGTTGTTTACGGAAAGCACAGAGGAAGAAATGCTCATTAGCATGGCGGAACCGGCTACCGACAAGGCGGATGCAGTTCTTGACCGATTGGATTTGTTACAGTTTAAGGAGCGACACCCGATGGCGCTCTCCGGCGGTCAGAAGCAGCGGGTGGCGATTGCCACCGCTCTTGTTTCCGAGCGTAAGATTTTAGTGCTGGATGAACCTACCAGCGGTCTGGATTTACAGCACATGAAAGAAGTGGCTGATGAACTTGTGACGATACAGAAAATGGGAAAGACATCTCTTGTCATCACCCATGATTATGAGCTGATCGTCAGTTGCTGTACTCATGTTCTGCATTTGGAGCATGGTATGGTACAGGAACAATATGCACTGGATGCCGCAGGGCTCCAGCGCCTCCAAAATTTTTTTATAGAATCGAGGTGATTTCAGTTTGAACAGAAGCGACCTGTTTTTCTCGCAGCAAAATATGAATTTGCTCTGCCGGGATGAATCCTGCTCGGTCTACCAAATGAAAAATGAAACAGGAGACGGAACTGCAACCTATTATGAAGTATATCCCGGAATAGGTGTCATGTATAATGATTTTCACATGGAGCACTGCCCGTCAAGGAAGTTTGAACAAAATACGCACACTTTTGCAATTCACCATTGCAGAGAAGGCCGCGTCGAGTGGGAAGTCAGCAATGGCGCTTATCTTTATCTTGCGTCCGGCGATATTATGCTGGACAGTTCTGCCACGGAAAACAACCATTGCAGCTTTCCCGTAAGCCATTACCACGGGATCACAATTACGATCTCTGTTCCTGAAGCGGTAGAGGGATTGGGGGATCTCTTGTCCCTGTTTTCCATTGACCTGGAGCAAATCGAGCAGCAATTCACCTTAAAGACTCGACCTTTCATTATGCACGGAAATTCCGTTCCCGACCATGTGATTTCGGAACTGTACCAGGTGCCGGAAAATATCCGTCTGGAATATCTCAGGGTAAAGGTGTTAGAACTGTTGGTCACGCTCAGGACGGTAGACCCTACGGTCTTAGGTGTGGAACGTCCCTATTTTTATAAAACGCAGGTAGAGAAAGTCAAGGCTATCATGTCGTTTATGACAAATGAGCCGGAGCACCATTTCACAATGGAGGAGCTTTCTGAAAAGTTCGATATTTCCACTTCTGCTCTGAAGCAGTGCTTTAAGGGCGTGTATGGCTCCGCCATTTATACCTATATGCGAAATTATCGTATGGACCTGGCAGCTTCTCTTTTGACACAGACAGATGAACCGATTACGATGATTGCCGGAAAAGTCGGTTATACGAATACCAGCAAATTTTCCGAAGCATTCAAGAAGGTAAAAGGAAAAACGCCGCTGGAATATCGAAAAGTTAAAATCTAAATGGAGTAAAACCCGCCCGGGCAGAGTGGCGGACAACATGAATATCTGCAATACTTAGAGAGTATCAAGTCGATTGATACTCTCTATTATTTTGCTTAAGGAGGAAAGGAAATGAAGCAGAAAAGCTGGATTTCTATTGTGTTTTCCTTTGCTTCACAGTGCCGGGGCAAGATTGTCCTGTCCGTCTTATGTGCGATCATCAGTGTGGTTGCCGGACTGATACCCTATTGGAGTGTTTACCAAATTATCACGCTCTTTATCGGCGGTTCACCTGTGATGGCAGAGGTTTGGAAATGGTGCTGGATCGGACTTGGCGCTTATGCGATACGCTTCTTGCTCTATGGTATTTCAACGAGCCTGTCCCACATATCCGCATATACCATTTTGGAGAATATTCGTTTGGCTCTTGCCCAGCGGCTGATGAAAGCACCGCTGGGGACAGTCATCGGAGAGTCTGTGGGTAAACTGAAAAATGTATTGGTAGATCGGGTGGAAACGATTGAGCTGCCGCTGGCCCACATGATCCCGGAGTGTATCTCCAACCTGCTGCTCCCCGTGGCAGTCTTTGTTTATCTAGTTTGCATCGACTGGCGCATGGCGCTGGCGATGCTGGTCACGCTGCCTTTCGTTCTGATTGCTTTTGCTATGATGATGAAGAATTTTAACAAGCTCTATGCTGATTACATGGAGTCCAACAACTATGTGAACGGCGTGATCGTGGAGTATGTGGAGGGTATCGAAGTTATCAAGGCGTTCAATCAGTCCTCCAGTTCTTACGAAAAGTTCACCAAGGCGGTAGAGTCCTTCAAAGACTACACCCTCAAATGGTATCAAAGTTCCTGGAAAGTGATGAACTTGGTTGCTGCTGTGCTACCGTCCACCTTTTTGGGAACGCTCCCGATTGGTATGTATCTCTACTGGAACGGTAGCCTTACGCCGCAGGACCTTGCAATGTGCCTAATCCTCTCGCTGGGTATTGTAGGCCCGCTGATGAACTTTACTACTTACATCAATGAGACGAAGGCGATTGAATACGCCGTCCACGACGTGGACGAGTTGCTCCATGTGGAAGAACTGCCCGATACTGGAAAATCAGTGGAGGTGCAGTCCAAAGACATTCAGCTTCAGGATGTTTCGTTCTCTTATGATAAAGAGAGCGGTAAACAGGTGCTTTCCCATATCAATCTGAAAATCCCGGAGGGAAAGTTTACGGCACTTGTCGGCCCGTCCGGTGGAGGTAAGTCCACCATCGCCCGCTTGATTGCCCGTTTTTGGGATGTGAACGATGGAAAAATCACCATTGGCGGTGTGGACATTCGCAGTATGCCGCTGGCCCAGCTTGCCGATATTGTCAGCTTTGTTACACAGGATAACTTCCTGTTCAACTGCTCCATCAAGGAAAATATCCGGCTGGGAAACCCTGATGCTACGGACGAAGAAGTATATGCGGCAGCAAAAGCCGCCTGCTGTGATGAATTTATACAGAAATTGGACAATGGCTATGACACGATGGCCGGGGATGCGGGGAACCGGCTTTCAGGCGGTGAAAAACAGCGCATTTCCATTGCCCGCATGATTTTGAAAAATGCCCCCATCGTGATTTTGGACGAGGCAACCGCGTTCACCGATCAGGAGAACGAAGAAAAAATCCAGCAGTCTATCGCTGCTTTGACAAAAGGGAAAACGCTGCTGGTCATCGCACATCGTCTGTCCACCATCAAAAATGCCGATCAGATTATTGTCCTGCAAAACGGGCAGGTTGAGAATACGGGCACTCATCAGCAGCTTTTAGATGGCGACTCTCTCTATCGGGATATGTGGGAGGCGCATATCGGAGCGCAGAACTGGTCTGCCGGTTCCGGGAAAGGAGGTAACTGATATGTTTCGGATTGTAAATCGACTGATCCAATGGACAGGAAAATATAAACGGCGTATTTACATCGGGTTTATCTACGCTTTCATTCATAGCATTTTTACCGCAATTCCTATTATGCTGGCTGCAAAGGGACTGAGTGCTGTTCTGGATGACTTCAATGGCGTTAAACCATTGGAGGGCCGGGACATCTGGATCATGCTGGGGGCCATGATTTTAGCTGTATTGGGCCGATACCTGTTCTCATACCTCCGAGCCATCACGCAGGAAAGTGTCGGTTATGAAGCAACCGCTGACGAGAGAATACGGCTGGGAGACATTTTGAAGCGGGTGTCGCTGGGCTTTTTCAGTAAGAACAATATGGGCGAACTGTCCGCAGCGGCCACAACCGACCTCTCGTTTATGGAAATGTTCGCCATGAATATGGTCAACACCGTTGTTAATGGCTATATCACCGTTATCGTCCTGATATTGTTCCTTGCATTTTATAGTCCTCTGGCGGGAGGAATTGCTCTGGCTGGTGTCCTTCTGTCTGCCCTATTCCTCCATCTGTTGGAGGCACGCAGCCACCAAAACGCGCCTATCCATCAAAAGGCACAGGACGATATGGTGGAAAGTTCCATCGAGTATCTGCGAGGGATGCAGGTGGTGAAAGCCTTTAAGCAGGAAGGCGTGTCTATTGCCGGTATCCGCAAAGCATACAACGACAGCAAGAAAATCAACATCAAAATTGAAGTGGAATATATGCCCTTCAACTGCCTGCACCTGTTTTCTCTGAAAGCCGCCTCCATTGCCATTGTAGCTGTGGCTGCTATGCTGACCTATAACGGCAGTATGGAACTTCCTACCATGCTCATGCTGGATATGTTCTCCTTTATGATCTTTGGAAGTGTGGAAGCCATGAACAACGCCGCCCATGTATTGGAGGTTATTGATGCTACGCTGGATAAACTGGACGGCATTGAACACGCCGACATTATAGACAAAGACGGGAAAGATATTTCTTTGCAGAACACAGACATTGCTTTCCGTGATGTGACATTCTCCTACGATAAAGTTCCTGTTTTGCAAAATATCAGCTTTTCCATCCCCCAGGGCAGCACTACGGCCATTGTAGGGCCATCTGGCAGCGGCAAGACCACGATTTGCAACCTGATTGCCCGTTTCTATGATGTGGACAGCGGCGAGGTCACAGTAGGCGGTGAGGATGTGCGGAACATGACCTGTGACAGTTTGCTCCGCAATATCTCGATGGTCTTTCAAAAGGTCTACCTGTTCCACGATACCATTGAAAACAACATCCGTTTCGGCAATCCAAGTGCAACGCAGGAAGAAATTATAGAAGCTGCGAAAAAGGCTCGGTGCCACGACTTCATTATGGCTCTTCCCGATGGATATGAAACGGTGATCGGTGAGGGCGGCTCTACGCTGTCTGGCGGAGAAAAACAGCGCATTTCTATTGCCCGCGCCATTTTGAAAAATGCCAACATTGTAATTCTTGATGAAGCAACAGCAAGTATTGACCCCGAAAATGAGCATCTGATCCAGCAGGCAATCAGTGAATTGACCATTGGAAAAACGGTTATCGTTATCGCCCACCGTCTGGCAACGATTGAACACGCTGACCAGATTTTAGTGGTGGATAAAGGTCAAGTTGTTCAGAAAGGAACACATCAGCAGCTTGTTCAGCAGGAAGGTCTTTATCGCCGTTTCATTACAATCCGTGAGCAGGCAGAGGGCTGGAGCATTGCCTGATAATTTGAGGGAGAACCGCAACATGAAACTTCATGCGTCCGGGGAGGACTACCTGGAAACCATCCTTGTTCTCCAAAAGAAACTCGGTATGGTACGCTCCGTAGATG
>OERR01000386.1_pt1 | contig 9986 bp, 10 predicted proteins | sample 1540051 | NCBI WGS metagenome assembly OERR01 (sample SAMEA3891884, study PRJEB23780) | metagenome | biome: terrestrial biome; feature: animal house; material: Caecal content | place: Italy | collected 2015-05-05 | reverse complement strand
TGGCCGGGGATGAGGCCGAAAAGGAACTCACCGGCATCATCCTGGACTACACCACACCCCGGGCCTACTGGGATACCCCTGACCCGGTGGAGGGCACGCCGCCTACTTGTCTCAGCCACAACAGCCTTGTCTCAGAGGACGGCAAGGCCTGCGCCCACTGTCCTTTCAACGACTATGGCTCGAAAGACGGGGAAACCGGGGCCAAAGCCTGCAAGGAATCTGTGCTGCTGTTCCTGCTGCGGCCGGGCAACGTGCTGCCTCTGTTGGTTCGGGTGCCGGTGACCAGCAAGGGATTGTTCCTCAAGTATGCGGCCCGGCTTACCAGCACTCTGACCCCGCTGAACGGCGTGGTGACCCGCATCACCCTGCAGAAAGCCACCAGCCGTGGGGGCAAGCCCTACGCTATCTTCCACTTTGAGGCGGTGAGTGCCCTCAGTCCCGAAGAAGCTGCCAGCGCCAAAGCCTTTGCCAAACAGTTCATGGAGGCGGTGAATGGGAGCGAAGTGGTAGAAAAGCTGGAAACTGCTTGATAAAAATCTGGGCTTTCTGGATTTTGACCCAGAAAGCCCAGATTTTTTGAAAAATAATAGCACCATAAAAATCATGGGGCATCCTCTACTTTTAAAATGCAAAAAACATTAACATATAGGTTGCATATTAAGGCCATATGTGGTAATATAGATTTGCGCTATATGCATGAGCGCAGGTTTGCTTCGTCCTAAAACACTTCCGTAATTTCTGTATGAAAAGTGCAGTTCTGCCAACTAAGGTTACAGGAAACATGCCCGGGTTGATGCCTTGTAGTGAGGTGGTATTCTTTTTGGGATGCCTATACGTTGGGCCCTGTGTGCAGATTAAAACCAGGCTATGCTTGGTGTGAAGTTGCCTATTTCTCGAGTAAATTCCGATAGGGATCTCCAGTCGAAAGACTGGTTTTGGGGAAGGATAAGCAAACCATCTAAAATCATATAAAATGTGTTCTTTTCAGACCGCCTAAGATCCGGTTCATTGCTATGTTAGTGTGGTAGCAATTACCGTAAAAATGGCTCTGCTTAGACTCGCTCAATTTTCACAGGTTGGGTTCAGAGTAAGTTGTGATACGGAGGCCTTGAAAGCAGCACGAACAAATTTGCTATATCGCCCCAAGCGATATGGGTTTGTTTGTGTTACTTTCAAGGCCTCCTTTTTTGTTGTCAAATGCTTATTTTACGACAAAAGAACGCAAAATATTATGGTTTTAGATGAAACTGTCCGTATAACTTGGAACTAAAAACTGCCACAGGAGGTAACGCAACATGAAGACACCACTTGTCCCCTATCATCAGGACCACCCCGCCAAAAAGCGCAAGACGAAGGAACGCAAGAGAGAGCTGTCGTTCGGCGACCAGCAGAGTTTAATCAACGCCATGCGCTGGATCGCAGAATTAAAGACAACCGCGCAGAATGACGCCGACCCGAAAACAGAGTGCAGCCCTCCGGCTGATGCTCAAAGCACTTTGTCGGGGGAGGTGAAGTAAATGAACATCGCAAAGCGGCCACCACAGATGAACTGGGTCTATGAAAACCCGAAAGCGGAGATAAAAATCGCTGTGATTCCTCTCCGAAACGTGTACAATGGGGAATCTACGCACGCGATCATTTTTGTCGACATCGGCAGCAAGTCCTATGAAACAGCTGTTCTTTCTCTGGACGAATGTTGCCGCTATAAAAAATTGATGGAGAGCCTTCAGCTCATGCCTGATCTCTCTGCAAAAGAAAAAAAGAAGGCCGGCGAGGTATTGAGACGCAGCATCATCCAACAGCAAAAGGAAGGCGAACTTCCTTTGTACTTTGATAAGAACGGATGCTACTGTCTGCCGAACAAGTCATGGGTAGCGGTAGAAGGAGACACGACCATTGGGATCAATCCCCAGATCTGTTACGTCATCGACCCACAGGTAGAGAAACTAAAGCTCCTTCGGACCAACAATGCACAACCCGTGACCCGCTTGCTGAATAGCATCTATAACGAACCGGATGAGCTCTATCTGCTCATATCTTACAGCTATCTATCTCTGATCCTCAGCGCAATACGGGGTTGCGGTATCGAATTCCAAGCTGTCGGTTGGGTCTATGGCGAACACGGTTGTGGCAAAACGGTTGCGGCAAAAAGGCTTGGAGGTATTTTTGCATATGCAAATAACCCCAAAGCAGGCCCCGCCCTCCTCTTTGATGCAGGAGCAACGCTGTCATCCACACGGGAACTCACGACGATACACCGCGATCAACTGCTGATTATAGATGACATTGCATATAGTGCAAGTTCTAAATCGCAGGAAAAGCGTATGGAACTCTCTGGACAGCTGATCCGCGAAGGGGCCAACGGCAACCCCATCAGCAGAAATCCAGGTGGAAAATTGAGCCAGCAACAGTGTATCGGTGGCATCCTGTTCACTGCGGAGCTTCTCTTCGGCAAAGCGTCCGATGTGGAGCGCTGCATTCTGATACCAATTACCAGGCAGCTGCATCTACCAAACAACTGTACGCCGGCACTATCTGGAAGTGCGGCGCACGCTTTCTTGTGTACGTTTGTCAACCAGGGGGATAACTTCCTCTATCATATCAAGGAGGAATTGCAGGACCCGCCAGCAGTGCTTCAAAGCTGTAATAACCAGCGTGTCCGAACCAATCTGACGGTACTGCGTTGTGCGTTCAAATTGCTGTTGGTCGCCGCAGAAAATGAAGGAATGCCGCCTGAAGAACGGAAGACATACCAATATCGCCTCGATGCGGCTTTGAACAGGTCATGGAGTGAGACGCAGCTATATCTGAATCGGCTTGCCGCATACCAAAAGCGGGCCAGCATCCCTGCAATTCTATGGAATGCATACCAAAAGGGCAGATTCGCTCTCGTCAATAAAAAGAAAAAGCTTGAAGAAAGGCTGTCACAGATGGATGGAGCCGATCTGGATGATGGTTATCTTTGCTTGCGAAAAGCAGCACTGGAAACCTGCGTTAGACAGCAGCCAGGTTACCAAAACTGCAACATCAACGATATTGTAAAGAACCTGACCCTATATAACATCTTATACTCCAATGAAAAGAGTACATATCAGGTACATATAGGAAACGGTCCAAAGCTGCCGCGCGTCTATAAGCTCGACTTGGAGGCGCTGGAAAAAGCGGCAAAAACAGCGGATATCCCAAATGATTGAAAACGCGATATCAGATATAAGTCAACAGAGTTGTTCATTTAGGAGGATGCTTATGAAACTGAGTAAGTATGCAACCGGCCCTGTCCAGTGCGGGTCCATCCACGAGATCTACCGCCGCCTTCAGGAAGAGGGTTACCGCATCGGAGAGTCCGCTCTCCGTGCCTGGGTTAAAGAGGGTTTGATTCCTTCTATTCGCTGCGGTAACAAGGCGCTCGTTCTCTATGAGGATGTGCTCGCCTTTATCACCAACGGCTGCAAACCCATCCCGCCAGCAGCTTGATCATTCCGTTTTTCGCGCGTACATATGCCATCATCTAGGATCTCTGCCTGTCCGCAGACAGGGATCCTTTCTTTATTACCAAGATAATAAATAAGGAGGACTTTTTCAATGGCCAATTTACAGGAGCGCCGGAATAAAGACGGCAAACTGATTTCCTATTCCATCCGCATCTTCCGTGGACGCGGACCGGATGGCAAACAACTCAAGCCCTTCACCGCTACCTTCGAGGTCAAGCCGACCTGGAGTGAGAAGAGCGCCCGCAAAAAGGCAGAGGCCTATGCCGCCACCCTGGAAAAGGAAGTGAAAGAAGGGAGGCTGGAAAACGCCCGCCAACGTTTTGACCAATACTGTGATTACGTTCTTGAACTGAAAAAACGATCAGGAACAAAGCAGACAACTCTCAAAGGATATCGTTACCTCATTCCCCGTACATATAAGGCCATCGGTCATATTCTGCTGAAAGATCTGCGGCCTGACCATCTGAATGCGTTCTATATGCAACTGGAAGAAGAAGGCTCTGGCGTAGAGCAGAATATGGCGGTTGCCAAAAACTTACCGGCAATTTTAAACAACAAGGGAATGACCCGAAAGGAGCTGGCAGAGCGCTCTGGTGTGTCGCTCAATACGGTTTATCTCATTGTGAAAGAGAATCCAACTCCTGTAAAGAAAGCTCTCGCCATCTGTAAAGGATTGAACATGGAGTTGGAAGAAGTTTTCACCACAGAGCGGAAGGTGAATACCCTCTCGGCCAATACCATCCAGCACTACCACAGGATGATTTCGATGGTGCTGGAACATGCGGTCAAGGAAGGGCTGGTTGTTCAGAATGTAGCAAAAAGAGCTACACTGCCGAAAATACAGCATAAAGAGGTAAACCACTTCCAGTCAGAAGAACTGATTAAAATCCAGGATGCCCTGGAAAAAGAGGACATTAAATGGCGCACCATGATCACCATTCTTATGATGAGCGGGTGCCGCCGTGGGGAATTGATGGGCCTGAAATGGGACCGTGTGGATTTTGAACAAGGTGCCATCCGCATTGACAACAACGTTCTGTATGTGCCCGGCGTAGGCCTATATGAAGACACCCCCAAAACAGAGAAGTCCAAACGCACCATTGCGCTGCCGCCCCAGACGATGGAGCTGCTCAGGCAATATAAGAAGTGCCAGGAGGTGGAGATCAAACGCTTGGGAAACTACTACCGGGATCAAAATTTTCTCTTTGCACAGGAGGACGGTTCTCCCATGCACCCGGATTCGGTCAACACCTGGCTGGACCGGTTCAGCAAGCGGCATGGTTTGCCTCATATCAATCCCCATGCCTTCCGGCATTCGATGGCCAGCCTGCTGTTCTATAAAGGAATGGACAGCGTCAGTGTCTCTGCCCGGCTGGGCCATGCGCAGGTGAGCACCACCAGCAATATCTACGCCCATGTCATGGAGCAGGCTGATAAGAAAAGCGCCGGCATCCTGGCTGATGTCTTTGACAAAAAAGCAGAAGATCCATCGAGTTGAACGCAAGTTGAATTTTAGTAGCCTGCCGCACCACAAAAACAAAAACCCACGGAGAATCTTTCGATTCTTCGTGGGATTTTGGTGCAAGTAAGCAATCCAAATCCGAACCGGTTTCGCTTGCCGCGGCCTCGGCGGCTTCGGTGAAGGATACGGTCTCTGTTCCTTCTTTGTAGTTGAAGGTGATGAGCATTTTGTCGTCGTACAGGTAAATGGCATTGATGAAAGTATCGACCAGCACCTGACGTTGCTCCCTTTGCGAAAGGTCTAGCTTGCGGAAGTGCAGAAGCCAGAAGCGGACGAACTCCTCTTTTATCACAGGTTTGGCTAATTTTTCTTCAGCAATCTTTGCCTCCAGGTCTTTTTTCCTGGTTTCAAGGGCCTCCAGCCGCTCTTTTGTGGAACTGGTCAGGATGCCAGCCTGGATGGCGTTAAGCATATTCTGAATGCCGGTTTCTGTCTCCTTAAGCTGCTTCTCATAGAGTGGCAGACTGGTGCTCTCTTTATTTTGCAACTCCATCACGCTGGCGACGATGGCATCAATTACGGCATCGTCCATGATAAGATCTCTGATTTTGGCAATTACCAGATCTTCCAGCCAATCCTTACGGACCGTTTTCTTATGACAGCTCCTTTTCTTTTTAGCCGTCGCGCATTTATAATAGCGGTATGTATTTCCCGAACGGCTTGTTCCGCTCTCACCGAACATCAAAGACCCGCAATAACCGCAAAACAGTTTGGTGGTCAACAGATAATCATCCTCCGCCTTGCGCCGGGCAGGGGCTTTTTTATTTTTTGCAATCTTTTGCTGAACTTCCTCAAACAGTTCAGTGGGAACGTTTGGCGGTATCGCATCCGCAATCAAAACATCCCGGTACTTTAGTTCGCCTATATAGCGGCGGTTTTTGAGCATGTGTTCGACACTATTGTAGGTCAGGGCTCCACCCACAGGGTTCTTTACTCCCTGCTCGTTCATCCAATCCCGAATTTCTTTCATCGTAGCGCCTTCATTGTACCGCTTGAAGGCTTCCATAACAAAGGGCGAAGTAACTGGGTCGATGTGGAATCGCCGTTCGGAATCCAGCGTATAGCCAAATGTGCCCCGGCCCCCATTGCAACGTCCTTTTAGAATGTTCTCCGTTTGCCCGCGGACAACTTTTTCGGACAGATCCGCCGAATAATATTCAGCATATCCTTCCAGGACAGATTCCAGAATGATACCTTCCGGGCCTTCCGAAATGGTTTCAGTGGCTGACATCAGCTTAACACCGTTCTTTTTAAGCTGAGTCTTGTAACGGGCGCTGTCGTAGCGGTTTCGTGCGAAGCGGTCCAGCTTCCAGACCAAAACCAGATCAAACAGTTTACGTTCGCTGTCCTTGATCATCTGTTGGAACTGGGGCCGGTTGTCGGTTTTAGCCGAAACAGCCCGGTCGATATAATGTTTCACCACCGTGATGTCATTCTTCTCGGCATAGGCAGTGCACTCGCGGATTTGGCCCTCAATGGATTCCTCGCGCTGATTGTCGGAGGAATAGCGGGCATAGATGACAGCGGTCATGGCGGCCTCCTTTCACTTCATATTTCGCAGGCGGACCGTAATGTCGGAACTACTGTAGAGCACGCGTGCAATCGATACAGTATCCTCTCCAACCAGATAAAAAACAGAGTAATGATCGACCAGCAGATGGCGCATGCCCTGGCTGCGTTCGGGTTCACAATCTACCAGCGGGCAGCGCTCCGGCAGGGCTGCCAGTGATTCGATTCCCTCTGCAATTCGATTGTACTGGTTCATGGCAGTTTCGGGTTCCAGCAGGCGCTCTGCGATATAACTGTAGATTTGCTCCATATCTGCAAGAGCAAGCCGGGAAATTTTTACTCGGTACTGTTTCATGTATGAGCTTTCCTAAACTGCGCGAATGCGTCGGCCGCATCCACGGTATCTCCGTTCTGGATTTCATCCAGTCCCGCTCCGAGAGCCGCGTGGAGCTGTTCGTCCGTCATGGTATCCATGTTCAGCGCAGCCGGGGTCTTGGGCAGGGACAGAGAAAAGGGTATTCCTCCTGTCATAATGATTTGCCGCAGATACATATCGACGGCGGTAGCCATGGGAATGCCCAGCTGCTTCAGAACGTCCTCTGCCTGCTTTTTGATGGTGGGGTTCACACGGAGATTCATTGTCATCGTCTTTTCCATAGAGATCACCTCACATATATTGTAACGGCTTTTGCGTTGTTATGCAACATCCAACTTTGATTTCTCTGTATTGCACGAAGATAGGAGAAAAAATTCGGACAGTTTCACGTAAGGGCAATCTCGTACAAATATTGCCTTGGATTTTTGTGGAGCTTTTCCAAATTCTTCGACAGCACATTGACAATTCCGGCTCTCCATGTTACCATTTACCACAACTTCAATCGCTTTATCATAATAAAGCTAACAAGCCATTTACCGTTCCGCATCCACGCCGAATCATTTTGCCGCCATTCACCTACGACAAAATCCTTTGGTCCTGTGCGGGGCGGTTTTCTTTTATTCCGGGAGACTTGCAGCCAAACCACCGGCCTGCAATTCTTGATACGCACCTTGATAACTGCATAAGCCGTCTGGATGGGATACAGTGCCACGACCCCGCAGCCATGCGGGCGAGCCTGACAACGCCGCTGCAAAACAGGGGCAGGAACTTCATCCGGTGGGAACGGCGGCCCCCGCAAGCAGGAGACACTTCTATGCACTTGCACTTCCAGCTTTGCCGCTCGTTTTTGGATTTGGATTTTCAAAACGGACAGGAAAAGTGATAAGCAAGTATCGACCTGTGGCCACAATTTCAAAATTTGAAATTGTGACTCACGCTCCGGTCGTACTTGTTGGGGAGTGCCTTCCCCAAACCCTGCTTTTTTCGCGCTGTCTGCGCGAGTTCGAGATGTGCCGTCTCGCAGCTTCCCACAAAGCTGCCCAATCAGGAAGGAGGCCAGATAACCGAGAACAAGACTGAATCTTTTAACGCCAGAAACACCAACAACAATCCCAACAACCGCACCCACATCATCAAATTCCGCGTAACCGAAAAAGAGAAACTTCAACTCGAACTCTGCTGCAAACAGCTTCATGTCAGTATGTCAACCCTCATACGCCAGGCGCTGCATGGCAAGCCGGTCAAGCAGACCATTGTCGTTGCCGGCGGCGGAGAGGACGCGCTGAACATTCTCTCCGGCCTGCTGGGACAATGCGGCAGGATCGGCGGCAACCTGAACCAGCTTGCCCGCCACTTCAACAGCGGCGGCAGGGACACAGAGCAACTTCGGGCGCAGCTCATAAACGAGCTGTCGGCCCTCGCGACCTTCCGGCTTAACGCCGAGAAAGCGATCGGTGAACTGTATGGCAACCATCAAACATACAAGCTCGAAGAACTCTGACCTGTCCGCGCCTGAGCGGTACCTGACCTTTCAGCACAACGAGTACACCGGCCTGCCCATTTTGGACGAACACGGCCGGTCCAAGCTGCGGGAAAGCTATCTGCTGGACACCCTGGAATGTGGCGGCCAGACCTTCGCCATGGCCTGCCTGCTGGCAAACCGGAAGTACGGCAAGAACTGCCACCCCGAGGACGTGAAGACCCACCAATATATCATCAGCTTCGACCCACGGGACGCTGTGGACAACGGATTGACCCTGGAAAAGGCCCAGGCCCTGGGCCTTGCATTCTGCAAGGAAAACTTCCCGGGGCACCCAGCCATTATCTGCGCCCACCCGGACGGCCACAACGGAGCTGGTAATATCCACGTCCACATCGTCATCAGCAGTTTGCGGACCCGTGCAATCGAGCGTCAGCCTTATATGGAGAAGCCCTGCGACTGGCAGGAAGGCTGCAAGCACCGCTGCACGGCGGCCATGCTGCGGCACCTCCGCGCTGAAGTCATGGAGCTTTGCCAGAATACCGGCCTCTACCAAATCGACCTGCTGAAAGGTTCCGCCGACCGTATCACCGAACAGGAGTATTGGGCGCAGCGGCGCGGCCAGCGCCGCCTCGACTACGCCAACGCCAGGAACGCAGCTTCCGGCCTGCCCATCCGGCAAACCAAATACGAAACCGAGAAAGCAGCCCTGCGTAAAAGCATCCGTTCCGTTCTGCGAAAGGCGACCAATCTTGAGGACTTCTCCGCCCAGCTTTTGCAGGAGTATGGCATCACTCTCACCGAGAGCCGCGGCCGTTTCAGTTACCGCACCCCCGGCCGGACCAAGCCCATTACCTCCCGCAAGCTGGGCGATGATTTTTCCAAGGAAAATGTTCTGGCTGTTCTCGCCCAAAATGCCAAGCGCCAGAAAACCGCCGCTCTCCGCCGTACTGACCCGAATCCCGATAAGGTCAGCCGCCTGATCGATATTCAGGCCAAGCTGGCCTCGGGCAAAGGCGCTGGTTACGAGCGCTGGGCCAAGGTATTCAATCTCAAGCAGTTGTCCAAATCGGTGGCGCTTTTGTCCGAACATGGAGTGCACACCGAAACGGAATTGATTGACAAAATCAGCCTGTTCAAAGTAGAATCTTCCGAAGCGCTTGCGGTGCTCAAAGACCTGGAAACCCGCATCGACGAAAACCGGGAACTCAGCCGCCACGTTTCGGCCTACCTCCAAAACCGAAAGATCGCCCAGCAGTCTAAGCACGCCGAGAATCTCGCCGAGTATCAGGAAACACACCGCGCCGAGCTGACAGCTTATCAGGTGGCAGCCGCCTATTTCAAGGCTCAAAAAATCACCAAACTGCCCAACCTGAAACAGCTGAAAGCCGAGCGCGAGGAATTGATTTCCGAAAAGGCGCAGTTCTACCAAAAGTACCGCGAAGCGCACAAAGCCTGGCTGGACCTTTCCACCGCACAGCAAAACCTGGAGGCCCTGCACCGCGCAGAGAGCCGCCGCGAGATGACGAGAGGAGGGTTGCATGAGCTGGACAAATGAGAATGTCCGCGATGAAATCTACGAGCAGGATGAGGAGGAAGACGAAGGTC
>OERR01000384.1_pt1 | contig 10002 bp, 8 predicted proteins | sample 1540051 | NCBI WGS metagenome assembly OERR01 (sample SAMEA3891884, study PRJEB23780) | metagenome | biome: terrestrial biome; feature: animal house; material: Caecal content | place: Italy | collected 2015-05-05 | reverse complement strand
ATCCACGCACCCGCCGTCCGGCTGCGTTGGTCACATTGTTGCAGTATTCCAGATTGTAGCGGCTCTGGCAGGCAATCAGGGCTTCGCTGAAGCTGCGGGGTTTCAGGGCGGGCAGATTGTTCTCGGTGCAATAAATCTGGTACGCCTCATACAGCTCTTTGGAACTGGCGGACATATCGGCTTTCAGGCGAACATATCCGTCAGAATCCAGAAAATCATAGACATTGTTATTTTCCCGTTTGACTGCCTCCCGGTTCCCTCTGGTGCGGTCACTTTCGGTGAACTTGAAGTTATTAGCGGCCAGACGCTGCAATCCCTCAAAAGCCCACAGCAGAATGCCCTCCACCTCGGCTTTCATCTTCTCCGCAAGGTCGGGATCATCCACACGGCCAGCTGGTTTTTCTTTCGTGGTCAGCACCAGCTGGCGGCGGTAAAATCCGTCGCTGCGGTCAAACAGCGCCTGCAAATCTCCGTTGGAGAAGGCCAGCAGCCGGGCGCACATCCATCCCTGATAGCTCTGCTTGCCCTTGCGCTCCAAATCCATCTTGCCCTGGGCGGTGACAATGGATTTCACATAGTTGGTCTGGCGCAGGGCTTCCATCCGCATATCGTCGTCCACGCACAGGAGGATATGTTCCAAATCGGCACGGGCAAATCGGTTCTCCGATATTTTCCCGATGCTGCCGTCCTTCATGTTGGAGCCGAACAAAGTTCCCAGCACAGCGCCGATCTGGCTTTTGCCCTCGCCGCCGTTACCTTTAATGACCATCATCCGCTGGCCCTTGTTACTGGGGATCAGGCAGTAGCCGATATATTCCTGCAAAGTGGGAATGTCCTCCGGGTAGAGCAGGCCATCCAGAAATTGCAGCCAGAGAACAGGTTTTGGGGCATTGGGGTTGTAGGCCACAGGGAAGCGGTTACGGACGATTTTCGGCTTTCCCTCCGCAAAGGTTCCGTCCAGAAAAAGCGTCCCATTGGAAAGGTGAATCCGGTCCGGCTCCGGGGGAAAATCCTCCGCCAGCGCCGCCAGCTTCATCAGCTCCACAATATTGCTGATTTTGCGGGGGATGTTGCTGACCGCACAGCATTTCAGCTCCTCAAAAATCTCTCCCCGCAGGGGCAGTTCGTCTGTCACACGGCCTTCGGGCGTGAAAAAAGCCCCGTTTGTGAAGATGATCTTGTGCGTCTGCAAGAACTCCTCACAAAACAGGGCTTCGTTGATGCTTTTTCCATCAAACCAGACGGGCATCCCGTCAAGCTGCGTTTTGTTTTTCATGGGCATCGTCCTCCTTTTTCAGCCTGTCCAGCCGTTCCTCCAAACCGGCAATCAGGCCATCCTTGTTCAGCATTTCCACGATTTTTACCCGCTGTTCCAGTTCGGCGGCAATGAGCAAATCTGCCAGATACTCCACATAGTCCAGCATCTGACAGGCTTCCACAAACCGGTCATCCAAAGCATCTTCGGGTGTCTTGGGTGCGTACTGCACCATCCAGCGTTCTAAAAGATGCAGATAATCGCACAATACCCGCAGACAGCGCACTTCCTCCTGCCGGTATGCTTTCAGCAGAGGACGCTCCGGTTTGGGCAGGGCAGCTGCCGCAGGGGGCTTGTCCGGGCCAATCCCAAAATCCTGTGCCAGCTTCTGCGCTGCCTCGTAGCTGCTCAGGTCAAATAACCTCGCCACAAGGTCGATCACATCGCCGGTGGCTCCGCAGCCGAAGCAGTAAAAATACCGTTCGTTCAGCTTCATGCTGGGGTGCCGGTCATCGTGAAAGGGACAGCAAGTCATACCGTTTCGATTGACTTGCAGCCCATAGTGTTCAGCGGCTTGACTTACGGTAACTGCCGCCTTTACAGTTACAAAAATATCCATGCCATGTTCCTCCTTCATCTTTGTACAGGTTTCTCCTGTCACCTCTTTGTACAGGTTTCTCCTGTCACCTCAATGTACGGAGAAAAAGGGCATGGCTCAAAAAATCCGTCAGTCTTGCAAGAAAATAAAATACCGCCTCCCAAACTTGCAGAATTGCAAGATAGAAGGCGGCTGGATTCTTAAAATATGGATTGAGATTATTCCTGTTATGGAATATAATAAAAAGTAGAATTATAAACAATGAGGGCTGGTTATGAAATATCTTTCTACGTTTGAAATTGCAGAGAAATGGGGGATTTCTCCCCGACGGGTCGGCATCCTCTGCAACCAAGACCGGATTCCCGGCGCACAAAGAGCAGGAAGCCGCTGGATCATCCCGGAGGATGCAGAAAAACCAACCGATGCCCGCATTAAAAGCGGGAAATACAGAAAAGAAACGAGGTGATCTGCCTATGGAACAGGAATATCTCCCTGGTGATACTCCACAGCAGAGATTACAAGATTTGATGAAGGAGTATAAAATTACGCAGGCAGAGCTTGCTTCTAAAATTGGCGTTGCGGAAAGCTCCATCAGCCGTTTTCTGAATGGGACAAAGAATAAACTGACTATCGAGCAAATCATCCGTATTGCCCGGATTTTTAATGTATCCTCGGATTTTCTCCTTTGTCTGACCAATGTGCCGGACAAGAAGAATTATGACATCTCTGAGCTTGGCCTTTCTGCCGAAGCCGCACGCAATCTCTATACGGGACGGGTAAACCCGGAAGTGGTGAGCCGCCTGCTGGAAAATCGCCGTTTTGCCCAGCTGACCAGTATGATTGCCCTGTATTTTGATGAAACGATGGCCTCCGGATTTGCGGCACAGAACCAAATCCTGCAATCATTAAGTTCCATGCTGTTGATGACAGGTAAAGAACAGCCGGACATCCGGAAAGCGTCACAGCAAGCGGCACAGGCAGTCTCTCTTAACAAGGTTCCGGTTTTCCAAGCCGATTTGACCAATATTCAGAATCAATTTATGGCCGTTCTTCGAGAGATCAAAAAGGAAATGACTTCTGGGGAGGGGATTTCCCAGAACATGACAAAAGAGCTTACCGAGCAGATGTTCTCAGAACTGACCAAAGGACAGGATCTTCATCATCCATCGGTTTCCCCAGAGCAGCTTGCCGCTATGGTCGTGCAGCCTATATCCCAGATGGGGCTGGCAGAGGATGAATCACTGGCGGAATTACAGCAGGCGCTGCTTCACATGATGGAAAGTATGCAGCCTAAGCAAAGCGATGAAAACGATGACCAATGAGCGGCTTTGCACGCTGGCGCAGCGAGGAGATACACAGGCGCAGGAGCAGCTGGTGCAGAACAATCTGGGGTATATCCGAAAAACTGCAAATGAATTGTACATCAGTGTTGGCCTTGGAAACAGTGAGTTGGGTATTGACCACGATGACCTGATTCAGGAGGGGAGCATCGGCTTGCTCCGGGCTATCTCCCTGTATGACCCGGGCAAAAAAATTAAGTTTCTGACCTATGCGGGGCCTGCCATCCGCAACGCCATGATGGATTTGATCTCGGCTGCTTTTGCGACCTTTGAACAGCGGATGCAGTCTGACAAAGATGGTATCCCCATGGAGAGAATCAATCTGGATGATTTGCTTCCCGGCGAGGATTCCATGCAGCGTTCCGACTTGATTGCCGACCCCTATGCGTCAGAGCCGGATAAGATTATGGAGGAAGCGGAAAAACGGAAAGAGCTCTATGAAGGACTGCGGCGCATATCAGAACGGGAGCGGGTTTATCTGCTGTACCGTTTTGGCTTTGAGGATGACATGGAGCATCCTCTTGTAGGAACAGCTCTGCATTTCCATCTTAGTGAGAGCCGTGCAAGGTCAACTGAAGCATTGGCGCTGGACAATCTCTGGCTGGAACTGCCGTGGTGGTATTAGTGCGCTGTCGCTGCGGCGGGACGAGGGGTTGATATACCTTTGCTTCCTTTTTCGGTCAGGCGGATTTTGCCCTGTGTGCAAATCCCGGTTTCGTCCGCAATCGTACAAAATCCGCCTGCCCTACTGCCGCCAAAAAGTGTCTGTCCGCTGCCCATCTGCCCAGGTTGCAGATGCCGCAGACAGCCCCTTCCCGGCATCAGCCGGAAGCAAAGGTATAACACACTAGACTTTCCTACGGAAAATCGTGTGCCAACAGGGATGCTGCTCGCCCCTATTGGAAACCCAGAGCCAAGGGGATATTCCCCTTTGGATACCCTATTATTTTTGGCAGCAATGGTATCCACCCTCTCAAAGCTGGGTGGTTTCCACGCTGTCAAAAATGTAAAATCTGAAAAACACTTTCACCATAGGGTCGTGGTTCTCAGATTTTCCTACATGGGATATTGCCTTGTTTTTGCAAATTCCCATGTGTCCGCTATGGCAAAAGCAGAAGAAAGAACGATTTTCGTATGATTTTATATAGAGTATAAGCAGGAGGCTAACATGGAGAAAACCAATATAACAGAAATTATCACGAAATACTTCAAGGCGGTGTGTGACGCATATAGCCTCGGGAATGTCGAATCATCTTATAATGCCCCAATAATGGCTTTATTTACGGATATTGGCTGTGCAGCCCGTGATTTGTCTGGTGAACGCAAAGGACAATCTGGAGAAAATATTGATATCAAGCTTTGGCATACCGAAGAAGAAGTTACAGAAACCGAACCTTTTGCCGGCGTTGAAGTTAAAAAGGTTGGTGGCATTGATAAAAGGGCGCTCTCTCAGATCAAGATTGAAGCTGATAGATATGGCAACGCTATTTTGACTGACAATATTGAATGGCGGTTTTGGCGTGCAGGTGATACAGAGATGTATACCGGTCTGCGAATTATGGAATTGGTTGATGGAAAGCTAGTTCTGAGAGAAGACAATATCGAATTGTTTTTTAGCCTTTTAGAAGATTTTTTGCTCCGTGACCCCGCACAAATAAAATCATCTACTAAGCTGGCTGAGTATATGGCAATGCACGCCCGTACAATACGCAGCATTATTTCTGGTATTCTTAAAGATGATGGTACTGGGCAACCGCTCTTGACTGATAATCAAAAGAAGCTGCCTATGTTCATGGAGCTATACGGGTTATATCGCAGGATTAAATCTGACCTTCGTCCCTTAATGAACACTCGTGAGTTTGCAGATATGTATGCCCAGACTATCGTTTATGGGTTATTTATTGCCAGGTATAATGACACAACGCCGGATTCATTTGATAGGTATGAGGCCATCAAATATTTACAAGAAGAATCTGAACTTCTCAAGCAGTTCTTTTTACATATTACAGGAACTGGAAGAAAACATCCCACCCTTGAAGGTGTTATTGATAAGCTATGCTCTTTGTACCGCATTTGTAATATTTCTAATTTGCTGGAAAGAGACGAGAAGAAAGATACGATCATCCACTTTTACGAGGAATTTTTGACTTTTTATGACCCGGCATTAAGAAAATCTCTTGGCGTTTTTTACACACCAGTTCAAGCTGTGCAATACCTGATTTCCTTTGTAGATAAAATTTTGGTCGAAGATTTTGCTATTGAAGGTGGGTTGTCTAATAACGAACAGATCACTGCGAAAGTTCCGTGTGCGCCATACAAGATAACGAAAAACAAGTGGTCAGACGAGATGACGATTTCCGTACCCCGTGTAGCCATTCTAGATCCAGCCTGCGGTACTGGCTCTTTTGGTGCGGAAATTATCAAATACATTAAAAACACATATTTTTCTGGTGCTCGGTCAGTATTTTACGAAAACTATATTCAGCAAGAGAACGGCTTGCTTTCCCGCTTAATTGGGTTTGAGATTATGATGACGAGCTATGTTGTTGCACACTTGAAGATTCGCCGTACCATTGATGAAACACTTGGTCATTTGCCGACAACTCAGCTTCCCACAAACATTTTTTTGACCAACACTCTGACACCGCCCATGTCCGATTTGGAACGTGGAGAACAATTGACCTTGTTTGATTTTTCGGCTGCCATAACAGAGGAAGCCTATAATGCTGATACATGGAAAACACGCCGCCCAATTAAGGTAATTATTGGCAATCCCCCATATTTGGCAGCATCTACAAACCCGTACGACATTTCAGCATACAAGACCGAAACAGATGGAGTAACCGACTTCGGTGAAAAGAAACACTGGCTGAATGATGACTACGTAAAATTCTTCCGTTTTTCCGAACAGATCATTGATAAGAATAAAGAAGGTGTCCTCGCCTTTGTATCTAATAATGGATATCTAGATAATCCGACCTTTAGAGGTATGCGTGGTAGCCTTCTGCGAACCTTTGATAAAATTTATATTGTGAATCTTCACGGTAGTGCCAACAAAAAGGAAACTGCTCCAGATGGAAGCAAGGATGAAAACATCTTTGACATTATGCAGGGGGTTTCTTTGTTTATTGGTGTCAAGAAAACTAAAAAAACCGATTGGGCAAAGGTGTACTACACGGATATTTGGGGAACTCGAGAAGCAAAATTTGAAGCCTTGGCCAAGGGCAACCTGGTTTTCTCTCAGTTGAAACTAGATCAAAAGATGGCGTATTTTATCCCGTTTGGAAGTAATGATAAGGAAGCCTATGATAAAGGTGTTAGCGTAGCCGAACTGTTCCCAGTAAATGTGACAGGGATTGTCTCTGGTAATGACGGAGCATCCATTGCTCCTACAAAAGCTGAATTGATTAGGAGAATGGACATTGTTAAGAATGCCACAGAGGAAAAAGATATTTTCGATTTATGGGGCAGATTTAGCCGTGGACAAACAGCTGAGAAAATCCAAAATGATGTATTGTCCGGAGGCACTATAACTCCGATTTCATTTCGTCCGTTTGATTCTCGTTGGACATATTATTCTGGGAATTCTTGTGGATGGGTTCTTTGGCCCCGAGAAAAGAACACGATGGGACATTTGCTGGCAGAACCAAATTGCCCGATTGGAGCGAATATCGGTTTGGTCTTTTGCAAAACTTCCAGAAGTTTCTTTTCCCCGTTTGTATCACAAAATATTATTGCCCATCGGCTGTTCTCAGCTATGTGCGAGATTACCTATATTGCCCCACTTTATCTCCGCTCTGAATCTGGACTGACTGGCGAAAGCTGGACTGCCAATTTGAACGACGAAGCATTCAATAAATTAACGCAATATCTGTCTGAAAAGCCGGAGCCAATAGAGATATTTGATTATGTGTATGGTATCTTACATGACCCTGTATATTGTGAGAAATACGAACAGTATCTTTGCAGGGATTTTCCTCGTGTCCCAATCATCAACACACCGGAGAAAGAACGAGACGAAGGGGAATTTTATGTTAGCGAAGAACTATATCGAGAGTATGTTTCTGCGGGTGAGCGATTGAGAAAGCTGCATCTAATGCAAATTAAAGCCCCAGCAGAACTAGCTCTTGAACCCAATACCCCTGATGAGATGGAAATCGGAGCCATTAAATATAAAAATGGAGTGCTCCAGTTAAATGCCAATAAACGTATCACCGGCATTTCTCAAGAAGTATGGAAATATCAAATTGGTGGGCATCAAGTGTTGGACAAGTGGTTCAAGGAACATAAGGGTGAAGCACTTACGATTGATTCCTTTACTCACATCGAAAATATTGTGGGTGCTCTCGATGAGACAATAAAATTAAGAGAATATCTACGAGGTTTACATTGTGAAGAAGATTCAACGAATCAAACACATGAACGTTAACTTTCATAAATTATACCTAAAGGTGGAGGTTCGATAATGTCCAAAACTAAAAAGTCAAAGACCTTCATTAAAATTATCTATTTTGATGAAGGATCAGCAACCGACTTGCTTTATATCCTTGGTGGCGGAAAGAGCACCGATAAGGAAGAAAAAATAGTGACAAAAACTACGCAATTAGCAGCTGGCGCAGAGGCACAGGCTGGAGCTAAAATCAATCTCTTGACCAAAATAACCGCTGGTATGGGCATTGATGGGAGTGCTGATGCCTCAAGAGAAGGTCGATCTATTCTCTCCAAGGCAATAGAAAGCACTGTTTTAACAGATTATATTAGATGTACAGAGAATGAAGCTAAATCTCATATAACTGTTTTTACAAAATGCAAGCCTTACGCTTTTCCTGGATCATTTACCTACTTCAAAATGCTTACTCCGTTTTTAACAATGACAGACGGTAAAGTAGAAGTAGCAAAAGGCTTAAATTTTAATCTTGCTCTTATGGATCAGGCGCTAAGTTCTAGCCGTGGCTATTACGAGCTTATTGTTCAACAGCCTTCAGAAAAAGTGGTTCTTCGCTTCAATATCAACGCATTTAGGAATAATTATTCCATTTCTGATATTGTTAAGATGGAATTAGATTACCATGCAATATATGTTGGAACAATATTTGAAGATAGTCTGGAAATGCAATCTGAGTTTAGTGAAAAGAAAAAAGAAATTAGTGGATATGATATTGTCAAATCTGATGCCACAGTAAGTGCAACAACATCCCTTAAAGTATATGATGTCATTCTAGCAGGAGTTTGCGTATGAACATCCATATTTACTACGGTAGCCTTACAGTCTTTACCGAGAAACTTCCTAATAACTATGACTCAATAGTTGATTTGGCAATTCGTGATGACGAGAAACACCGGAAACTAAAACTTGATGATGGACGTGACGATGCTGATGAGGAGCTGCCTTATTACGAAAATGTCGTTGCTTTTTCAGACGATTATCCCGCATTAACAGAAAGTCTTATTGAAAGCTTTGTTAGTTTTATTTTCCGCTTTGACATCGACAATTTGTATTTGCAAAATCCTCCAGACAGCATTGCAAAACATATTAATGAACTTTCATCTGCGGAACATTCCATAGAGCGACAAGACTACAAAGTTTTGAATATGGATATGCTCAGAGAAATCAAACAAGAGTTCCCAGATGCAATTATAGGACAACCCGTTGCTCAAAGGCAAATTATTGGAACGCTGTATGATGTTGCAAAGGGACGTTTTAATAAACCATGCGTTATGCTTTTCTACGGAAATACAGGCATAGGAAAAACGGAAACTGCCAAATATATTGCTGAAAAGCTCAATGAGAGGTTGTTCCGCAAGCAGTTTTCTATGTTGCATAGTGAGGAATTTACCTCGTACCTATTTGGTGGAAAACACAATCAAAATAGCTTTGCTAAGGAACTTCTTGAGCGTGAATCAAATGTCATTTTGTTGGATGAGTTTGATAAGCCAAACCCGGTTTTCTACAGTGCTTTCTATCAGCTATTTGACGAAGGTGTTTTTGCAGACAAAAATTACACTGTAACAATGAAAAATGCAATTATTATTTGCACATCAAACTTTTTGTCTGAAGAGCAAATTCGTGAACGGCTTGGAGACCCAATCTACTCTAGATTTGATGCGGTTATTCATTTTACAGATTTACAACCTGAAGCGGTACAAAAACTTTTGGATCGTGAGATTGACAGACAGTATAGCAAGCTAGATGAAGAAGAACGAGCCATTATTGATTCAAGAAAAATTGTGTCATTACTCAAAACAAATAGTTACTGTCTTTCAAATGCTCGCCAAATTAAAAAGTTTGTACGAGAAGCTTTTAGCGCTACCATAACAGATGAAGTGCTATAAATAAACACCGTTCACCGGTCATAATGACCAGTGAACGGTGTTGTGTTTTTTGTGACTATAAAGAATAGTTTGTTTTATCTATCAAGACAGTCGCATGTACTGTTTTACGATCAATTTCCCCAATATTGGCAATTCTCAAATCATCCCAAAATACTTCAATGCTTCCGTAATTGCCGCTTCCTTTTCCGGCGGGCATTTCGGCTGTCTGGTATTTTCAGACTTTGGCTTGTTGTAGTTCTCCCGTTCAATAATGCCATGCTTTTGTTTGATCTGAGCGATGTAGAGAGAGGAAACCTTCAAGCCAGTCTGCTGTAAAACACGTTCTTTGATCTGACTATAGGTGGCATCGTTCTGGAAACCGGACATATCCATGTCCTCCAGAGAGAACTCCACACGCACTTTCTTCGAGTCGATTTCTCCCTTGGAAAGCAAGACAACCGTCTCCACATGGCACGAGAGGATAGAAAGTACGTCAT
>OERR01000383.1_pt1 | contig 10007 bp, 16 predicted proteins | sample 1540051 | NCBI WGS metagenome assembly OERR01 (sample SAMEA3891884, study PRJEB23780) | metagenome | biome: terrestrial biome; feature: animal house; material: Caecal content | place: Italy | collected 2015-05-05 | reverse complement strand
AATGATTATAATAAGAAAAGTAAAGAAAGGAATTGATGAAAAATGGAAATTGAAGAAATATTAGAAGATCTAAAGAAAAATTAATTCCAAAAGATAGTGAAGAACTTCCATTTTAGAAAGGAGAATAAATATGCAAAAATTTATCGGAAAAAATTTTGAAAAAGTTAAATATAAAATAGCTGATTATATAATAGAAAATAATTGTACTCATTCTATTACAATAAAGTATTATAAACCAAATGATAATATGCCTTTAATTATAGATGAAGAAAATTTAATATATTATTTTTTTAAGTTAAATGAAAACGAAGAAATAATACAAATTATTAAAAATTAAGAAAGGAGAAATAAAAGATGAAGGGATTAATATTTTGGGTTATAGTAATAATGTTATTTTTAATAATTAAAGTAATTGCTGAATTTTTAGTAAGTATAATAACAATTGAATTAATAGTAAATACATTTTCAATAATAACAATAATATCAATAATATATTTATTTAAGGTGATAAAATAATGGAAGAATATATTGAGTATTTAAGAAATGAATTTAAAAAATATAAGATATTCAAGCAAGTATCTAGTTATGATGGTAAAAAAGAACATATAACATATCATTATAAATTACATATAAATGGATTAATTAAACATCATTTTGAATTTAAAACGGCATTAACAACAAAAGAATTAGAACAAGCATTTATTGATTCTTATATTAAGGAGGAGAAATAAAAGATGAAGAGATTAATATTCGAAGAAAATAAATTATTAAAACAACAAAATAATGAATTAAGGGAAAGAGTAGAAAAACTAGAAAAAGAAAATACAGATGGAATGTTAAAATTAAGAGAATATTATGATAAAAAAATAGAGCATAGTTTAAAATTTATGGAATGTGAATATAATACAAAAATTGAAAGAAAAGAACAAATAATGAAAGTATGTGAAAAATTAGAAGAAAAACTAATTAATAATATAACCAGTGAGTCAATAGACTTATCAAATGATATAGATAATTATATAAAATTATTAAATTATTTAAAATCAGAATAGAGGTGAAATAAAATGAAAATCCGAACATTAGCAAACCAAATTGAAAAAATGAAAGAAGTTGCTGGATGTGATGAAACATATGGAATTATAGATGGGGTAGTACATTATATTTATTATATACATTTTAAAGATGAAGAAATACCAGCAATGCCATTAATAATTCAGCAGAAAAAATTTAATCTAATACAAGACATAAAAAGATATTTCTATATAAGAAAAGAGGTGAAAAACCATGGAAGAAAAAATTCGAGAATTAATTGAAAAAATATATAATTATGATATACTAAGAGTACAAGTATCATTTAAAGATTTTGGAAAATATATAATTGAGGGAACATTTTTATTAAGAGAAGAAGTAAGTTTTAATTTTCTATATTCATATGATTCAAGTATGAGCATTGAAAAGAATATAAAACATATCGAAAATATTATTGATGTTTTTATAATAAAATTATGTAAATATAAGGAGGACTAAAATGAATTATCAAGAATTTATAATTGAATATTACGGAAAAAGTTTTGATTATGATGGTGTATCAGGTGTACAATGTGTTGATTTAATTAAAATGTATTTAGATAAAGTTTTTGGAATAAAAGCATCATCTTGGGGTAACGCAAAAGACTATTATGAAAACTTTAATAATTTACCAATTAAAAATTATTTCACAAGAATTAAAAATACACCTGATTTAATACCTCAAAAAGGTGATATTTGCATATGGGGAACTAGACTAGGTAATAAATATGGACATGTTTCAATAGCAAGTGGAGAGGGAACAACAAAACAGTTTTATTCTTATGATTTGAACTGGGGAGGAAAAACAGTTCGTAAAGTATTGCATAATTATACAGGATTTTTAGGAGTTCTTAGGCCAAAAGACCAGACAAAAATTGGAGGTGATGAAGAAATGAAAATATATCAAAATGGAAGTACAGAAGAAACAGTTTATGCAGATACAGATTGCACAGTAAAAATAGGTAGTTTAAATCCAAGAGAAAAATGCGACTGTTATGGAATCTTTAATGATAGAGCCGTTGTACGATATAAAGTAGATGGAACTGAAAACTATAAAATAGGATTTTGTAAATGGACTGGTGGTGTTCAGTAAATGACATTACAAGAATTTGTAAATACTTATAATGAAACAACAGTAGGTGACGGACAATGTGTAGCACTTGTAAAACAATATGAACAGGATGTTCTAGGATTAACACCACAAGCAGTTGGAAATGCACATGAATATTATGATGATTTTTATGATGAGCCATTTTTATATGAAAATTTTAATAGAATAACATATAATGGTAATAATGTTCCAAATGTTGGCGATATTATTATATGGTCAACGGCAGTAGGCGGCGGAAATGGACATATAGCAATAGTATGTGAAAATATAACAAGTTCAAGTTTTACATCATTCGACCAAAACTGGAATACACCTTTAGTATGCAATATAGAAAATCATAATTATAATAATGTGCTTGGATGGATTAGAAAAAAAGGAATAATTCCACCTATTCCTACATTAAAGAAAAAATCTAAATTTCCATGGTCAGTATTAACAAATAGAATAAGAAATAAAAGAGATATATAAATATCTCTTTTTATTTTTTAAAAATATATTGACAAATAAAAATTTTTATGCTAAATATTAATTATAATATGTAAACAAAAGAGGTGAGAAAAAGATGGAAGAATTTTTTCAAAGTTTACAATTTACTAATGTAATATGGCAAGTAATAACCCCGTTGTTATTTAGTCTAGCTGATATTATTACAGGTTATATTCAAGCAATAATTAATAAAAATGTTGATTCACGTGTAATGCGTGAGGGATTATTGCATAAAATGTTATTAATTATAATAATGTTATTAGCATTTGTAATGCAATTTGCTTTTGGTTTAAAAGCAATAAGTATTACAGTATGTTTATATATCTGCTTAATGGAAACAGTTTCAATATTAGAGAACTTGAAAAAAGCGGGTATTGACTTAAAAATATCAGAATTTTTGAAAGGAGGTAAAGAATAATGAAACTAAGTAAAGATGAATTAATTGCGAAAATAAATGGATATGAAATTGATGACAATGTAAAAATTGAATTAATGGAAGATGTAACAGATTCTTTTGAAAATTCTGTTGATACATCTGAAACAGATGATTTAAAAGCAAAATATGAAGAATTAAAACAAAAATATAAAGACAGATTTTTAAAAGGAGAAGAAACAGAAAAAGAAACTAAAGATGAAACAGATAATCCAGAAATGGAAGAAAAAGAAGTTATTGATATTAAAGAAATATAAAAAAGAAAGGATGATTATAAATGAGTGTTAAACAAGTATCTGCTCAAAATTTAAATGTTAAAACATCTGCTGAATTATTAAGCTATATAATAAACCAAACACCAGTATTAAGAGAAAATATTGATTTACCGGTTCAAGGTGAAACAATAAACGGTATTGGAAAAATAATTATGAAAAATGTAGTATATAAAAATGCATTTTTAAATACTATTAATTTAATAGGATTAACAGTTATAACAAGAAATCAATGGGAAAATCCTTGGAAAAGATTTACAGTTAAAGAAACTCTATCTGGGGGACAACAAGTAAGAGAAGTTATTTGCGATATAGCAAATGTGTATGATTATAATGAAATGCTAAAAAGAGAAAGTGATTTCATTAAAACAGAAGTTCCAAACATTTTAAGTTATTTACATGAAATCAATTATCAAAAATTCTATAAAACAACAACATCAGATGAACAAATGGCAATGGCTTTTGAAACAGGAGATTTGTTCAGATTAATAGATATTATTGTAAATTCTCTATATGAGGGTTATGAATATGATACATATTTAGTAAACAAATATATGTTAGCAAGAAGAATATTAGATGGAACAGTTACATCAGTTCAAATTGCAGATATAGAAAATAAAACAGATAGAGAAGTTGTCGCTGAAATAAAAACACAGTCAAATAACATGACTTTCAGAAGTCCAAATTTTAATCCAGCAGGATTAAGAAAAGCAACAAGATTTGAAGATCAATTTGCAATTGTATCAACTTTATTTGATGCGAAATTTACAACAAATGTTCTTGGGACTTCTTATTTTAAATCTGACGCCGAGATGAAAGCGAATATGGAATTATGCGATGGCTTTGGAAACTTTGATATGCCAAGACTTGCTGAAATATTTGCAAAAAGAGATGACAATGGTGATATAATTGAGGGTGAATATGTAGATGGATATGTTCCATTAACCGATGATGAAAGAACAAAATTAAATCAAATTCCATGTGTAATCGTTGGATATGATTTCTTCCAAGACCATCCATATGGAATGGATAATACAGATATAGGATTAAAGAGAACAGAATTTTTTAACCCACAAACGCTTAAAAAAAATCATTTCTTACACTGCTGGGGTGTAGTATCAACTTCGCCATTTGAGAATGCAGTATGTTTCACCTTTGATGTTCCATCTGTTACTAGTGTTATAGTAAGTCCATCATCTGCAACTATGTCAAAAGGTCAAAGTTTAGATTTAGTTGCGACAGTAGTAACAACCGGATTCGCAAATAAAGCGGTTACATGGTCAGTTGATGCAACATCATATGCAGCAGGTGTAAGAATTACAGAATCAGGAAAATTAACAGTTCCTGCATCTGCAGCAATAAGTGCTGCTATAACTGTAACAGCAACATCTGTATACAATAAAGAAAAGAAAGGCACTGCATCAATAACAGTAGCTTAGAAAATAAAGGTGCTACAAATGTAGCATCTTTTATTTTTAAGAAAGGAGAAAAACATGCAAAGAAAATTAATCAATTCGCAATTATCTAATTATAAAACATATCAAATGTATTTAAGGCAATTAATGACACTTGCTGAAAATGTTTTTAAATTTAGAAATTTGCCAAACTATCTTGACGTATCATACATTAATAAAGTACTTGTAAAACAAGGTAGTATAGCATTTTTTGAGGATGAAGTTTTGGGATTATTAGCACTTCCATATATTCCAATAGGAAAATTAGATGTATATGGTAGACCTTTAAAAATTCAAGTAACAGGTCAAAACGGATATATAAATACATTAACCGCTGATAAATTTGTTTTAATGTATGATAATAATGGTCGTTATCCTATATGGCTAGATGTTTGTCAATACGCAGAACGCATAAGTTTGTCAACAAGAGTTTGCGATATCAATATAGCACAACAAAAGACTCCCAGATTTTGGAAAACATCAACAGAAAATTTACAAACAGTTAGAGATTTAGTAAATAATGTTGATGGTTTTGAAAATGTTATAATTACTTATGAAAATTTACAAGTTGATGATACAACATTAGTTTTAGCACCAGCACCATATGTTGCAGATAAAATAGATTTACATAAAGATAAAGACTGGAATGAATTTTTAAGACTAATAGGTGTTGCAAATTTAAGTTTTCAGAAAAAAGAAAGAAACATTTCAGACGAAATTTCAGCAATGCAGGGAGGAACAATTGCATCAAGATTTTCAAGATTCGAACCAAGAGAAAGAGCAATAGAAAAAATAAATGAAAAATTTGCTCATTTATTAAATGGAAAACAAATTTCAGTTGAATATTACGATGGAGAACCAAATTCAGATGAAAAGGAGGATGATAAAAATGATGAACTTTTGGATGCCGATGTTTATGCCAATGATTCCGATGAATAACATGAAACCGCCAACCGTTTATGCAATTTTAAATTCTATATGTAATTTTGATGCAGAAACACAAACAAAAATTATTGACTTGGCAAAAGTTGGAAGAACAAAGATTTTTAATTTTGATTATCCGTTGTCAGAAAAAGTTGATAAAGAAAAATTTGAATGTATGATTCTAAATCATTTTTTACAAAGAAGAATAAATTTCCAAACTATAACAGGATTCCAAATTCAATTAAATGTTAAACTTAATGAAATAATGCCAATGTATAATAAAATGTTTGATAGCTTAGATGGTTGGAATATATTCGAGGATGGAGAAAAAACAACTCATGATTCAAGAGATGACAGAACAACAAATGTTGAAAATACTGCAAATAATAGTTTATCATCTAATTCAAATACTACATCGGAAAATATATCTGATTTAAGATATTCAAAAATGCCACAAAATGAGCTGCAAAATATTAAAGATGGAAAGTATGTTACTGAATATAATTATAATCAAGACAACGCAACAAATACAGATGAATCAACTTCAACTGGTTCTAGTTCAGGAACATCAAATACAACTGATAATAATATATTGCATGAAGAATGGAATAGAAGTCCAGCAGATAAAATTGCAATATATAAAGAATTTCAAGAAAATTTAAAAAGTATTTACGGAATGATATTCAAAGACCTTGAATGTCTATTCTATGGATTAGTATAAAGGAGGAATTAAATATGAGTGCAAATTTTACACCAGATCAAAAAGATTATAAAGATTATAAAAGTTTTGGAACATTTAGATTATTTGTTTTAGAAAATTTTCCATTTATTGCAGAAGATTTTGATGCTTTAACATATTATCAAATGTTATGTAAGGTAGTGGGGTATTTAAAAGATGTTATTGCTAATAATGAAGCAATTCAATATAATCAAACTCAACTTTTAGATGCTTTTAATGAATTACAAAATTATGTAAATACATATTTTAATAGTTTAGATATACAAACAGAAATTAATAATAAATTAGACCAAATGGCACAAAGTGGTGCTTTAGCTGAACTTGTTTCCCAATACCTTCAAGCTCAAGCCATAATTGGTTTTAATAATGTAAATGATTTATCAAATGCAATAAATTTAGCAAATGGAAGTTTCGCAAAAACTTATGGAAAAATATCATATAATGATGGATTAGGTGCTTTTTATAAAATCAGAGAAAGAACAAATCAGGATGTTGTTGATGAAGATAAAATTGTTGTTTTATCTAATACTCAAAATTTAATTGCTGAAAAGATATATTCTCAAGAAATAATAAATTTAGAAAATGAAATAAAAGAAATCACAAATCAAACAACTATTATGATAGGAGATAGTTTTATTCAAATGTTTCCTAATGATAACTGGGCATTAAAATTAAAAGAAAAATTAAATTTATCCGATTCAGAAACATATATTTTTGGAGAGGGAGGTGCAGGAATGTATCAAGCAGGAAATGCAGGACATAATTTCAAACAACTGCTTGAAAGTAAAGCATCACAAATAACAAATCCAAATGAAATAAAAAGAATTATATGTTGTGGTGGTACTAATGATGTTAATGCTTCTTCAAAAACTCAAATAAAAAATGAAATAGAAAATTTTGTAAATTATTGCAAATTAACTTATCCAAATGCAAACATATATATTGGAATGATAGGTTATTTCAAAGAATTAAATGCAGTAACTTCACGTTCTAATATTTTAAATAGAGTATTACCAGCTTATCAAGAGTGCAGAGATTTTGGAGCTTTATATTTAAATGATGTTGAGTATGTTATGCACGATTACTCTTATTATACTGATACAGTTCATCCAACATCAGAAGGAACAAAAGCTTTAGCAAGTGCTATATATCAGGCCTTAAAAACTGGACACGTAGAATATAATAAAGAACAGGCTTTAAATTTCGATATATCAAATAGTGATGTAACAACTGCTAATATATCATGGTATGATAAAATAGTGAATAAAATGCATACTATTACTTTAAATGGAAATTTTGCTATTACTCCAGCAACTCTTCCAGCAAATTCAGCAAAAACTTTTGACTTAGGAAATCCAAATTCTACATTTTTAAGGCTTTCAAACACTAATATAATTTTTAAAAGATATTCTAATTTAAGAATTGTAACTGTTTCTGATTCTTCTATTTATAGACCTGCTAATTTAAGTATTGATTCAACAACCGGTCATTTAAAATTACAAATAGAAAATTATGGAGAGACAAATTTTGATATTAGTAGAATTATTATTCAAGAGCCAATAATTGTACCATGGTTATTATGGTAGAAAGAGAGGAAATTTCCTCTCTTTTATATTATACTATTATCTAAATTAAAATTTCCTATGTCTGAATGATTATGCCAAATTGTAACACCTTTTCTACATGCAGAATTAATAGTTTCCATAAATAAAGTTGGTACACTTCCATTTCCAATATCTTCAGATTCTCCAATTTCTACATAGTTCCATGTTTTTCTTCCTGTTAGGTTAGGTATTTTTACTCTATTTATTGCATAACCAAACCTTGAAAAATAATCATCAATAATTTGTAAATATTCTAATTTTGGTCTCATATGTAATATTTTAAACCTATTTAAATTTTGAGCAAAAGATATATCACCTGCATTTGCATTTCCTTTTGCAGTGTTTGGAATCATACTAGCTTGATATATAGAACCTATTGTTCCAGCAACTCCAGATGCAACAGTTCCTACAGCTTTTAATGTATTTCCAGAAACTATTTCAGTTGCACCTGACACCGCATCAGATATTGTACCAACACCAAGATTAATTGCATTTTGTGTTAACCAATTTGTAAATCCATCACTTGCCCAGGAAAGTGTTGGATATTTTCCAATCGGAATAGATTCATCTTCATTATATGTTATACCTTGATAATTTTTCGGTCTTAATTTTCCCGAATAACCTTGACATGGCACACCAATTGCATTAAATGTTACCTCATCAGTCGGTTCACCTGCTTCATTTACTTCATTAAAATCTTCTATTTTATAATCATTATAATTTCCTAAATTATTTGTAACTCTTAAGAATGAATATGGATATGTAAGTAACTTATTATTTTTTGGTTCATAATTTGAAAATTTTCTTATAATAGATTTAGTATATGACACATCTTGATTTAATAAATTTCCTGCACCTATTTTAACCATATGATTTTCATCAACATCAGAAACAGAAAATGCTTGATATGGTAATGCGAACATTGTTTGAATATTTGCATCTTGTGATTGCTGAGTTATACTAAATACCCAATCAGATATTTCATTTATAGATGTAGCAATATCATTTATATTTACAAGCCATGCAAACCACATAGAACCTTGCGGATAATTTCCATAACTTCCAACACCCGCATATCTTACCTGATTATTTGGATTATAATTACATGCAATAACAAACCAATAAAAAGATTCTGAACCAATAATGTTCGGATTTAATTCATTATCACATATTAATTGACCAATATTTACATTTTCTTGTATAGTATTTATTCCAACCGAATCATCGTTTACATGTTCTCTTTGAACAAAACATGTTTTCGGATTCCAATAATCAAACCATGTAGACCAGGCATCTATTGTATATGATATTTCACACGCACCTAGATTTACAAATTTTACTTCATCTATCCAAGCAAAAAACCATTGCCCACTATAATCTGTATTTTGAAATGCTATATAATTAGATTTTAAACATTCCTCATATGTAAAATTTACAAATATAGTATTTTGAGGTCTGATAAATTCATAATTATTAGATGAATTTACATAATGGTCTTGACTTTGAATTAATTGTAACATTTGATTTACATTATAATTTAAAACATTTATATAATCTCTATCCAAAGCAATATTTTTTGCCAAAATTATTTTTGAATTTAATGTACTCATTTATTATCATTCCTTTCTTTATATTTTATTGTTTTTAATATAGATATTGCACTATCTAATGCAATTATTTTTTGTTTAATATTTTTAGGTGTTATTATTGCACAAATATCTTTATTTGCAATTTTTAATTCTTTTAGTAATTCTTCTAATATTTCTATCATAATTTACCTCCTTATATCAAAATCAATTGCTTGTTTAAAATCTGTTCCGCATAAATCATCTGAATAAAAAATACATGATTCTCTAAATGTTGTTAAAAACATTTTTTTTAAATTATCATTTCTTATTGTTATATCATATATATTT
>OERR01000382.1_pt1 | contig 10062 bp, 11 predicted proteins | sample 1540051 | NCBI WGS metagenome assembly OERR01 (sample SAMEA3891884, study PRJEB23780) | metagenome | biome: terrestrial biome; feature: animal house; material: Caecal content | place: Italy | collected 2015-05-05 | reverse complement strand
ACCGGGAAGCCATGAAATCGGATGATCTGTTGAAGCGGGATTTCCATTCAGATGCTCCATTAGAAAAATGTATTACAGACATCACAGAGATCCCGGCGTCCGATGGGAAACTGTATGTATCTGCGATTTTTGACTGCTATGACCTCGGTGTCCTCGGCCTGGCGATGGGAACAACTATGAAAGCAGATCTGTGCATCCAAACCTTAGAGAATGCGCTGACGGCGTATCCCGCATTGGAAGGCTCTGTCATTCATTCGGACCGCGGTGCGCAGTATACCAGCGAGGCTTACCGCCGGGCCATCCGGGAGTACCACATCCATCAAAGCATGAACAGCGCTGGAGGGCGCTGCCATGATAATGCACGCTGTGAGAGTATGTGGGCCAGAATGAAGACGGAACTCCTCTATGACCGCTATGACACAAGGCAGATGACGGCAGAGGAATTAAAGGTCCCTATTTGGAGATACTTCCTCAGCTACTGGAATAATCGGAGGATCTGCTCTGCCAATGGCGGGCTTCCTCCCATGATAAAACGCAGGCAGTATTATGAGGATTTGGAACTGGTAGCATAGTCAGTGATATCCTTGAGATAAATGTGTCAACTAATCTTGACAATATCACTCCTCCTCTCCCCACAAAGCAGGCTTTGCGGGGACCCCTTGGGGCAGTGGTATCCTTCCCGTTGGTCAGGCTCGTGCGCTCTGCCGAGGGCTTTATCCGCTGTTGCAAAATATTTCGCCTCGCATAATCAAACCATTCAAATATCTCTTTAGATAAACTTCCATCTCCCACTCCCATTATCATTTCAATAACAATTTTAAAGAGTAATTTCCGATTCCTTGTAAAATCATTATCTGGATGAGAAAGATAGGAAGCGGGGCGTGAGCAAGCAAATCAACTACTTCTTCTAGATTTTTTTTAATATCTGCAGGTTTCATGCAACACCTCCTTGAAATATATACTTCAAGGAGATTTGCCACAAATTTCCAGTGATCTGTCAAGCCTTTTTTCAATTTTTTTATGTCTATACCCAAAAGGAAAGAGAAACTTCTTTGATATAACGAAGTTCTCTTTCTCTTAATAGTTTTAACTTAATGACATTGACTTTAGAGGTATCATATCAATTGTGCTGTCTCCCGGTTTATTAATTACATTCCCCAATTATAGATTACTTCTCATCACATTCCTCGATGATTTTCACTCCCCACGCCGGAATGTCTAATGTTTCCCGCGTTTCAATCCGGGTTTCTGATAAGAGTTCTACACCATTTTTATAAACGAATGGTATACTCTGTTCATTAGCGGAATAGTTAAAGAAATATTTTACATTTTTTCCGAATTGATTTGTTCCCTTTCGCATAATAACTGGATAAATATATACAGGTATTTCCACTTGTGCATTCTGAAGGACGTCTCGTATTACGGCCTTCAATGTTGCCTGATCCGTCATACAGCCAAGATACACTGCCGTTCCTTTTCCATAATGGTTTTTTGTGATCGCAGCATACTCTTTCCAGTTATAATGATCATAATAAGCTAAAACTTCAGCTCCTTCCGAAATCAGCAACTCCATGAAAGTTTTTGCTTTTGCCTCAGAATTCTCATCGATAATTGTTCCTTTTAAACCTACATTCTTTGGAAAAGTAAACTGATGGTATTTTACTCCAAAACTACTGTTCAGAATGTGTGGCTGCACTTCATGGCTTACCTTCACATTTTCATTTGCAAATGCAGTTTTAAAAGTAGCAACCAGATTTCCTCCATCCGCAACGTAGTGATTCAGTTTCTGAAGCAATTCATTGGGAGCCGCATAGAGAGCCGGTACGAAGATTGCTTTGTATCGACTGAGATTTTCTGATTCAGGCCAGATGAAATCGCATTCGACATTCATCTGATATAAAGCATCATAAATCCAACGTACAACATCGTTATATCCAATACCTTCATTTCCCGCTGCCGTCGCCTGTATTCCGAACCATTTTAACGCTGTAAGAGCCTCATTGCTAACAAGAATCGCTACTTCATTCTTTTTCTTTATGTTAATTAAAGACTTCCCTATTTTCTGAAATTCATGTCCAATCACACAAGCCTCTAGATACGAATCATTCTCCTGAAAATCATGACTCAATAATCCCTTCCAATATGTCTCAAAGGAATTGTGTATGGAATGCCAGTGCCAGTACATCACACTATTTGCGCCAGAAGCCAAATGACTGTATGCCTGCAGTCTAAGCTGACCTTTGTAGGGAATCCACCCCGGATACCCTTGCGCTTCTGTTTCAAGAACCAGATAATTTTCATTTTTAAGAGATCTTGTCATGTCACCGCCGAATGCAATTTCTGTTCCTGTAAGTTCATCCTGGGAAGGATGATAAATATCAACACCTGAAATTGTCAGGCACTGCGAAGCATGATAATGATTGACATCCGGTTGTACTCCATAGGAATACCCCCTCCACTCAAAATCAAAATTATGTGTAATAAATTGATCACTTCTGCGATATTCATTAACAATACCTGCTTGCCAGCTTAAAAATTCATCTACCAGTGTTCTCTGGAATTTCTCAAACTCCGCACCCAAACTTCCGTTGATTGTTCCCCGTATATCAGGGAAATCTTCCCACGCATTAATCCGGTTACTCCAGTAATCTAACCCAAACTCCTGATTCATTGCATCAAGATCATTATTGAATTTTTTACGAAGATATTTTACAAACTTCTCCTGTACATTTTTTCCTGCTGTCCCATAATATTTAGTTTCATTATCTACCTGATAACCGATGACACATTTTCTGTGTGCTGTGCACTTCATCAGTTCACGGATGACACGTTCTGCAAAAAAAAGATATACAGGATGTGTAATATCCATAATCTGACGTGCCCCGTAAATCCCTCGCCCATGTATTGTTTCTGCGATAACATCCGGATGTGATTTTACCATCCATGTCGGAACTGCATAAGTGGGCGTTCCGATGATCACATTAATTCCGGCTTTTTCCATGGCATCCATCACTCTTTCCACATGGGAAAAATCAAAGACACCTTCCTGTGGTTCGCAGGTACTCCATGTAGATTCCGCAATTCTAACCGTGTTGATTCCAGCTTTTTTCATCATAGCAACATCCTGCTCTAACCGCTCACATGGCATATATTCATCATAATATGCAGCTCCAAAAAGAAGTTCTTTCATCGTTTTCTCCCCCATCAATCCACAATGAATTTTTCAAGCTGGTTCTTAAGCATTTTTGCATCCTCATCAGCCAGTTCCATTTCAATAGGCTGATCTAACAGTAGACTGAAAATTCCCATAATTGATTTACCATCTATGTAGTATTTTCCGCAGATTAAATCCACGTCATGCTCTGCTTTAAAAGTAATATTTACAAATTCTTTTACATCATTAATACCATTCAATTTTATTCTACATTTCATATCTGTTTTCCTCCTTCTATTTCGAAATACGTCTGCTCTTCAGATCTGTTAGAATAGAATCATATTCTTTATCCAGATGATAGAAGGCAAGCACAATAACCTGAATTACTGTCAATATAACTGGGACATAAATATAACTTACCTTGATTGCAGTAATCGCACCGGCTGTCTGCGTTACTGCCGTTCCAACATATCCTCCAATAGAAAGAATTGCTCCCAGAATAACAGAACTGAGTCCATTTCCGATTTTTTGTCCAAAGCTTGCAGCACTGTTAATCAATCCTTCTGTACGAATTCCGGTTTTCCATTCTCCATACTCAATCGTATCCGTTACCATTGCAAACATACATGCAGAAATTCCTGCGTTACCAACACCTCTAAGCATACATCCTGCAATTAAAACGGTAAGATTATCTGCGCCAATACCCATAATACTGTATCCAGCAATCATTATAGCCGCACCGATCATCAGTACATTTCTCTTTCCAAACTTCTTGACAAATCTTGCAATAAAAAACATGCATATAATTTGTGTCGCTTGAAGTGCAACTGAAAAGGTACCAACCAAATCACTGTTACCAAGTACAATTTTCGTGTAGTAAACTTCAGCAGAACCATTGATTCCCTGTGCAATAAAAATCAGAATCGGATTCAGAGCGGCCATAAACCAGTATTTATTTTTTACCAATGCCTTAAAGCCCAGAGTTACTGGAATTTTTAAACGTTTATCATCGTCTGCAGTATTCACACGCTCCCTCGTAAACAAGAATGTGATCATAAACGTAACGATTTCCAGTGCTCCAAATACAATGAATGTCATTGTCCAGGCTCTTGCATCATTTCCAAAAAATCTCACTACAGGAAGCGTACAGGTTTTGATAAACAGTGTACCACAGGTTGCCAGAATCATACGAAAGATACTAAGTACAGAACGTTCATACTGATCCTGTGTCATCAATGCTGTCAGAGTGGCATATGGAAGATTAATTCCCGTAAATAATACGGTAAACGCCAAGTTATAACTGAAGAAAATATAAATCAGCTTCGCAGTCTCACTCCATCCGACAGGAACAGCAAACAATAGAACCGTACCAATCGCATATGGAACTACCAAACGAAGAATCCAGATTCGGGCCTTACCGAATGGTGATTTCGTCCGGTCTATAATTACCCCCATAATCAAATCACTGACTCCATCAAAAAGTCGTGAACACATCATAATGATTCCAACTGCAGCTGCACTTACCCCTACTACATCCGTGTAATAAAATAACAGGAATGCTGCCATTGCAGAATACATAATGTTACTTGAAAAATCTCCACATCCATACGCTAATCGTTCTTTTACCGTAACTTTTTCCGATGCGTTTTTGTTAATGAATTTTTTTACCTCCCGTGCTTGTTTTCTTGTAGCTACATACTAACAGAGATTTTTCTTATATTATATAGTTTATTTTAGCATATTATAATTTATTTTGTTTTTTCCACTGTCCATACATTTTTCTATACTTGGCTGGACTCATCCCCGTTTGGTCTTTAAACACACTTCCGAAGTAACTTTGTGAACAAAAAGATAGATAATTGGCAATATCCTTTACATCATATTCGGAGTAACGGAGCATATTTTCTGCAAGACGTACTTTTTCTCTACGAATAAACTGCTGAATCGTAATCCCTTCTACTTTGTGAAATAAATCTGAAAGATAACTGCTATTTACGCCAATTTCTTTTCCGACCTCCCCTATGATTATTTCGCTATGTAGATTTTGAAAAATATAATTCTTTGTTCGTTCTACCAACTCATTTTTCTGCCTGTTTTCATGAATTTTTGCAACAAGTTCTGCAAATTCATACTCTGCCTGACGCATCATTGCATCGATCTTCACAACATTGTTCATATCTTCAATCATCATAATATATCCATCAACAATAGAAAACGCCTCTTCCGGTATCATTCCACCACTGATTGCCGCACGTGATGCCAGGGTAATCACACATATGGCAATGTTCTTAGCCTGGCGTATCTGAGTTTTTGCGAGCTGACCCACTTCCCCTCGATAGGTTTCCGAAAGGCTTCGCCGAAGCATATCTACATCTCCCTGACGAATACTATCCATTTCGCGCAATTCCTGATCATATGGATTATGGGGCAGTTCTCGTTCTTGATGTTGAAAAATAACCTGTGAAACCGTTCCCTTAACTTCAGCAATATCTAATTCCTCAATCTCATTTCTTTTCCACAATTCGCTTAAGGTTAGCTCATTACCAGATATCCAGTGGTAAAGCATAAGCACACCTGCCCCAAACACTTTAAGTTCGCAGAAAGACAATCTAAATCCAGCTTCTTCGCTTATTTTATGCGTCTGGATCATATACTTATTTAAATCTCTTGTCTGCTTTTCTGTACTGATTGGTCCTACTACAATTTTTCCACTCTCAAAAGGGATAATCGCATAAAGAATACTATTCTTCTCATAAAGCATCTCTGGATAGTCCTTTTTCTCTCTGTTATGAATTTCAACAAAAAACTCCAAATCCGTAAACAATGGATTGCACTTTTCTGCCATATCCCCATAACATGCTTCAATTTCCCCCAAAGAATTTATATAAACGATGTTACAATGTAAAATCCTGACCATTTGCTTACAAATATACTTCAGTTTCATCCTATTCTCCTTAAATCAACTTTCTCTTCTTCTATTTTATAACAAATCAATCATAAAATCATTTTGTTTCTCGTACTTGCTTAGCATAAAATACAGGCTGAATTCATTTCTAGCCTGCTACAAAAAATGAACCGGTCGTCACATAACATTTTTCTACATTATGAGTACTTTTCAGGCAAATAAAATGCCCCACCCTAAATTTCATTTCGATATAATTCCATTTCGATATAATAATCCCTAATAAAACATGACCGATAATATTCCTGCAGAGAATAGATCTCTAATGTATCAAAATCAACTAAGGCTAATGGTATGGCCTCTTTATCCTCGGTTTCATTTTTCCAGTATTCCAATGATCCAGCTATTTTTCCCAAACATTGGGAACACAGATGTTTCTCCAGAAATGTCATATCCAATTTATACTTTTCCGGCAGTGTTACATCAATCCATGCCATACCTCTTGAAGTTATTCCATCAGAAGAATAAGAAATTTCTTTTGTTCTTCCCCACGTTGAATTATTGGGAGAACTTTCCTTGATCTCTATCCCATTTTCGTCATACGCCTTCAGATGAAAATTCAGTACATACCAGTCGTTCAATGAAATCAGACCAATCGTACCAAATTTACGATAATAAGATATCAGGCTTTCATTACTATTTCCACACAAATAACATTGTGTAATGTCGTCCAAATCAGATTCTAAATGATCATAAGTAATTTCTATTCTTTCGGACTGCTCATGATCCAGCTCTGAACCCGCACAGAACTTTTCTTTGTAAATTATCCCAAGCATAGCTGCAAACAATATACCCATCACTAAAACACACACCCACAGGACATTGGCTCTGATCGAATAATATTTACCATTCCATTCTCTTTTACGCATAACATATCTCTCCATGGCCAAAAATATAGTGTACTTAAAATAAGTCCATTTATCACATTTTACCATGTTTTGTACTTAAAATGCACTTGTTATATGAACTTAATTTGAACTTATAGTAGATGGAGAAAAATGCTTATGGAAAAAGATAAACATCTAGGACTTCGTATTGATTCTGAAACTCATAGTAAATTAAAAAGTCTTGCTGAATTCGATGGTCGTTCCATCAATGGAGAAGTGCTGTATTTGATCCGTCAGGCGATTGCCAGACACGAAGAAAAACACGGCACTTTAAAATAACATTAGAAACAAAATAAAAGCTGAACAAGACAGTAAATTCCTGTACCTGTTCAGCTTTTGTTATATGAATTAAATCATCGCAAAATATTTCAGGGCAGCCTTGATAGCATCTTCTTTCTCTTGCGGGCATTGTGGAACTCTTGCATTTTCTGATTTTGGAAGATTATAGTTTTCTCCCACTTCGATTCCACATTTACGTTTTACCTGAGAAATATATAAACTTGAAACCTTCAAGCCAAATTCTTTCAGCACATAGTCTTTGATTTCCTGATAGGTTGCTTTCAACTCGGCACTGGTTGCATCCAATTCATCCAAATCCAGATCGATCTCTATGGTGTCATCTGGTTTTAGTTGGGACAAAAGAACAACCGTCTCGAGCATTGTCCCGGATTCCAAGGGCAGTTCTGTTACTTCCTGCCCATTCACAGGAACCGGAAAATTGAACACCATGTTCCTGATCCAGTTTCCATCCTTCTGTTTTTCTGGATACAGGTCAATTCGTTCAATAAACGCTCTCATAAACTCTTTTTGCTCGATTTCCGTGGCAGCACTGTATACTTCATCGAAGGCCAGTAGAAGTTGGTAAATATTATCGCCGGAGATTTTCTCCTGGCGGATACTCTGAATCTGGCTCTTCACTTCATCTATCTGTGTCTCGATTTCTTCTATTCTACCATACTGTTCGTCATATCGACGCTGCAAATCCAAAATTTTTCTATCAAAATAGGAATCGTTAATATCCAGCGTGTCCATCTGACGCTCCAGCCTTGCTTTAATGCCCAAGGTCTGACGAAGCTGTGCCTGGAGTGTAGAAAGCTGCTTTTCCAAATCCTCGGTATCAACGGATGTCCCTATTTTCTCTTTGATTGCCTTTGAAAATTGCGGGTCATTGACCATAGCCGAAATGATTGCCGCAACCATGCGGTTCATTTCCGTCTGCTCAATGTTCACACGGAAGGTGCATTTGTGCCCGGTTGCGCCTAACGTGTTTTTGCAGTAATAGTAATAGCGGGTTTTCTTATCCTTGCTGTGTGCCTTGGCTATATTTCCATAAAGGCTTTTACCGCAGCAAGGGCATTTTAGGATACCAGACAATATATGTGCGTGCTCCGGGTCAATTACTTTTTCTCTCCTAAAGGCGTTGGCCTTCCGTTTATCCTGTGCCAGGTTCCAATCTTCTTCCGAAATAATTGCCTCATGCTGGCCATCGTAGATTGGGAACTCGTCTTGCTCGACCACGTGCATCTCGTTTCTTGTTCCCAGCTTCTTTTCCGTTCTGCGTCTGCCGTAGGCGATCTTCCCCATGTAAACAGGATTGTCCAGAATATCTTTCACAAAATTGGAAGAAAAACCAGGGATAGTACCATTCTGACGGATTTTCTTTTTGTATCCGTGGTCATTCAAATACTTTGCTACACCGTTGATCCCATCGTTGGTATGGATATATCTGTCGTAAATAAGCCGTACCACTTCCACTTCATCTTCGGCAATTTCCAATTTGCCATCCACTAATTTGTAGCCATACGGGGCAAATCCGCCGTTCCATTTTCCCTCACGGGCTTTCTGCTCACGACCTGCCATTGTCTGCGTCCGAATGTTTTCACGTTCAATTTCCGCCACAGCAGAAAGGACGGAGATCATCAGCTTGCCGGAATCTTTGGAAGAATCAATGCCATCCTCCACACAAATCAGGTTGACACCAAAGTCCTGCATCAGCTGTAAGGAATTGAGAACATCCGCCGCATTTCTTCCAAAGCGGGAGAGTTTGAACACCAGTACAAACGAAATATCGTCCTTGCCCTGTTGGATGTCACTCAGCATCCGCTGGAACTCCAGCCTCCCCTGGATGTTCTTGCCGGAGAAGCCCTCGTCAGAATACTCTCCGACAATGGTCATATCTTCATACTCGGCATACTTCCGCAGCTTATCCTTCTGGGCGTCCAGACTGTATCCATCCACCTGCATGGAGGTGGAAACTCTTGTGTAAATATAGCACTTAGTCCGTCTTTTCATGGCTGGAACTCCTTTCTCCGGCATGTTTCTGTTCAGCCGGTGATTTTATCAATCCCTCATTGCGGATGTAATACTCCAAAAGACGCAGGACATATTCTGGCGCATGGCGGTTATCCAGTTCCCATTCCGTTACCGTCCGATAGGGGATATGAAAGAATTTACAAAAGTCCTTACGGTTCATACCGGTCATTTCCCGCAGTTCTTTTATTTTGGTTTTGCAGTCCATCGCACCATCTCCATAAACAAAAAAACACACGTTGCGTAATTATTATAGCATTGGCTTAATAATTACACAACGTGTAAATTGTAAACTTTTAAGCAGCGTCGGCAAAAGAGCTGCTTTGCTCCGTGCCTGGCTGTTCCTGCAAAGAAACAGGAGCAGCCATCTGGTGCCGCTCTAAGACTTGATTTCCATATTTCAGCATCAATTTTGTCATTACATCAATACAGCGATCAAAAGCCGCATTATATTTCGGATCATCATAGATTTTGCTCAATAGGCCGCTCCTTTCTCCTGTGACCACCACAGGCATACGCATCCAGCACTTCCTTTGGAATGCGATCCAACACAGCAACAGCGTCAGCATAGTCCCGCCGCAGCTTGGCATCGGCCAGCTGCTTCAAAGTGCTTTCCTGGGTTGCTTTTTTCAGAGACTGCTCCAGCAGAGCATTCTCCTGTTTCAGCTTTTTGTTCTCTACGGTGGTTTCCGTAAATGCCACCTGATACTTCTTCATAGTGCTGTGCATCTGCTCCACCGCTGGGATAT
>OERR01000381.1_pt1 | contig 10078 bp, 6 predicted proteins | sample 1540051 | NCBI WGS metagenome assembly OERR01 (sample SAMEA3891884, study PRJEB23780) | metagenome | biome: terrestrial biome; feature: animal house; material: Caecal content | place: Italy | collected 2015-05-05 | reverse complement strand
ACGCTTTCGGCGATGCCTACGAGTACCTGATGGGTATGTACGCATCCAATGCTGGTAAAAGCGGCGGTGAATTTTTTACACCGCAGGAGGTTTCTGAACTGCTTACCCGGATGGCAGTTGCAGGCAAAACCGAGGTCAATAAGGTCTATGACCCTGCCTGCGGTTCAGGGTCACTGCTGCTGAAGGCAGCCAAAATCCTTGGCAAGGATAACGTCCGCCAAGGCTTTTTCGGCCAGGAAATCAATCTGACCACCTATAACCTCTGTCGGATCAATATGTTCCTGCATGATATTGACTACGACAAGTTCGATATCGCCCACGAGGATACCCTTGTCAATCCCCAGCACTGGGACGATGAACCCTTTGAGGTCATCGTCTCCAATCCGCCCTATTCCATCAAATGGGAGGGGGACGACAACCCGGTTTTGATCAACGACCCACGATTCTCGCCGGCCGGCGTCCTTGCACCCAAGTCCAAGGCGGATTTGGCGTTCATCATGCATTCCCTGGCCTGGCTGGCCACCAATGGCACGGCCGCCATTGTCTGTTTCCCCGGCATCATGTACCGTGGCGGCGCGGAAAAGAAAATCCGCCAGTACCTGATCGACAACAACTTCATTGACTGCATTATCCAGCTGCCCAGCAACCTGTTCTACGGCACCTCCATTGCCACCTGCATCATGGTGCTGAAAAAGAGCAAGGCGGACAACCGTACCCTCTTTATTGATGCTTCGGCGGAGTGCATCAAGATTACCAATAACAACAAGCTGACCGAAGAGAACATCCGCCACATCGTGGATGAGTTTGTCTCCCGGGCAGATGTAGACCATTTCGCCCGCTGCGTCCCCTACGAGGAGGTCGCCCAGAACGAATATAACCTCTCGGTCAGCACCTATGTGCAGCCGGAGGACATCCGGGAGGTCATCGACATCGTCAAGCTCAACGCCGAGATCGAACAGATCGTGGCCCGAGAGCAGGTGCTGCGGGATGAGATTGCAAAGATCATCGGGGAGATTGAGGGCTGAGCATGGAGATCACCGTTCGCCTTTTGCAGGAAGAACCTACGCTTCTACAGAGAGTGATTGACTTTATCCAGGACCCGTCTGCATGGCTGTCTATTATTTCAGCTGTCATCGCAATTGTGGCACTCTTTCAAACACAAAGTCAAATTAAACTGAGCAACAAACAACATTTGTTTGACCGTAGATTAACGGATTATTTGATTGCTAAAGATATTGTTGATTCCTATATTAAGGGTTTTATATGGAGCCAAAGAGACAAGAAAAAGTTTGATGCAAAGGAAATATTGTTCTATTTATTGACACCTGAGTTTTTTGCCTCTGTAAAAAATATAACAGACGTGGTGTCTAGTTTTAAAGATAGGGATATTCAAAATCTATTTTATACAAGGTTACAGGAACTCGAAAAGATCGGAGAAGAAATAGTAATTGTGTTCGATAAAGAAAATACAGAACAATTAAACGCATTTTTTAAGGCTTATTGTGATGCGGCTAGAAGCATACAGTCGTATCTCGAATTTCAATATTTGCAGGAAAACAACATCTCTTTTTCTGTGCCAGATGATCCGCTCTCAAAAAATCCTCGCGCTTATGTTGATAAGAATAGAAAAGACGCAGTCATGTGGTTCGATAAATTGAAAACAGCTTATGATGCCTTGGAAAAAAGCAAAGTAATGGATGAAATTCCAAAATATTTGAAGTTATGATTTCGTGAAAGGGTGAAATAATGAGCAAACTTGAAGAATTGGTCCAGCAGCTTTGCCCGAATGGGGTGGAGTATAAACCTCTTTCTGAGTTGTTTAATACAAGAAATGGATATACACCATCAAAAGCTAATTCGGAATTTTGGACGAATGGAACAGTTCCTTGGTTTCGAATGGAAGATATTCGAGAGAATGGTAGAATTCTTTCCAAAGCTACTCAGTATGTATCGAGAAGTGCTGTGAAAGGTGATTTGTTTCCGGAAAATTCTATTATAGTTGCTACATCTGCAACGGTTGGTGAACATGCATTGATTACAGTACCCTCCTTGGCAAATCAACGCTTTACATATTTAATGATAAAAGATCAGTATAAAGATTGTTTTAGTGCAAAGTTTTTATATTACTATTGCTTTAAATTAGATGACTACTGTAAAGCTTGTTTGAACCAAGGAAACTTTGCTTCGGTTGACATGAAAAAGTTTGCAAAGTTTGAATTTCCGATGGTGCCGTTGGAAATCCAATATGAAATTGTCCGTATTTTGGACAATTTCACAGAATTAACCACAAAGCTGACTGCAGAATTAACCGCGGAGCTAACTGCTAGGCAAAAACAGTATGAATACTACCGGGACAAGTTGCTTGATTTTAAGGGGTGCTAGTTTAAGTGAGTAATTCAGAAGAATATAATATTTTTGAAGGGTTGCCTGGAATTATTGAAGGCTTAAAAGTTTTTGCGGAGGAAGCAAAAAAATTATATCTTTGGTATCATGAAAATATTGATGTCATTTCTTCGTATCTTTCGATTTTTGCGGAATTTGGAGAATGGAGTGTAGCGACCAACAAACTTATTGAAAGCCAATTTGTATTTACAGATAATTTAACGCAGACCCTTGCGCACGAAATCTATCAAGGTGCTGATGTAGAGAAAGTAATAACTCGCTATTACTTCGATAACGATGAGCAAAATATGAAAAAGCTCATTCAAAGATGTAAAGATAGCAACTGCATTCGAGAATATCGAGAGTTATATAATCAAATTCTAAATGCATATGACAGAGAGGATTATCTGCTTGCCTGTATAGGCCTTTTTTCATTGGTTGATGGCTTGCTCGCAGAGTGCTCCGGCATGATTAAACAAACTAATTTTCAAAAAAGATTAAAGTGCATTTCTGATAAATTTGCAAACCAGATTGAGTTAAATGAAATTGATAGAAAAACGCTCTGTATTTATAATGCTTTCAATAAATTTGACAACTCCGTATTTAAAGATTCTGATTTTGCTAAGGCGGAGCCGAAAGAAGTTAATAGACATTGGGACGTACATGGTAGGACACGTCGTAAGCATACACAAATTGATTTCTTAAAAGTTCTTTTATGGTTGGACGCAATAATTTATTTATCTGATAAAGATATGCAGTTAGGAAACGAGGAAAAAACCTGTGAGCACCTATAACCTTGTACTGTCCTCCAGCGAAAGCACCGTGGTAACGGAATACGAACCCCAGACCAAGCGCTCCGACGCCTACCAGAGCGAGGCGGCGCTGGAAGCGGCCTTCATCAAGATGCTGGGGGAGCAGGGCTATGAATATGTGACCATCCACAGCGAGGCGGACCTGGTGGCCAATCTCCGCCGCCAGCTGGAAAGGCTCAATCATTTCAGCTTTACCGACCGGGAATGGGACGGCTTTTTCAAGACCAAGCTGGCCAACGCCAACGATGGCATCGTGGAAAAGACCCGGATGATCCAGGAAGATTTTGTGCAGAACCTCACCCGCGAGGACGGCACAACTATGAATGTTTCCCTTATCGACAAGAAGAACATCCACAACAACTTCTTGCAGGTCATCAACCAGTATGAGGAGAGCGGCGGCAGCCACGATACCCGGTACGATGTGACCATTCTGGTGAATGGTCTGCCTCTGGTCCATGTGGAGCTAAAACGCCGGGGCGTGGCTCTCAAAGAAGCCTTCAACCAGATCAACCGCTACCAGCGGGTCAGTTTCTGGGCTGGGTGCGGGCTGTACGAGTATGTGCAGATCTTCGTCATCTCCAACGGCACCCACACCAAGTACTATTCCAACACAACCCGGGACAGCCACATCCGGGAGCAGGATAAATCTGCCCGGAACCGCAGCAAAAAGACCTCCAACAGCTTTGAATTTACTTCTTACTGGGCGGACGCCAACAATCAAACGATCCCGGATCTGGTGGACTTCACCAAGACCTTTTTTGCACGGCATACCCTGCTGAACATCCTGACCCGGTATTGTGTGTTCACTTCGGAAAATCTTCTGCTGGTGATGCGGCCCTATCAGATTGTAGCCACCGAGCGGATCTTGAACCGGATCGAAGTATCCACCAACTATAAGAAGACCGGCACCCTGGAGGCCGGCGGCTACATCTGGCACACCACAGGCAGCGGCAAAACCCTGACTTCCTTCAAGACGGCGCAGCTTGCCACGGCCCTGCCCTACATTGACAAGGTGCTGTTTGTGGTGGATCGCAAGGACCTGGACTACCAGACCATCAAGGAATACGACCGGTTCGAGAAGGGCGCGGCCAACGGCAACCGCAGCACTGCGGTGCTGCAGCGACAACTGGAGGATCGGGACGAAAAAGGCAATTTCCACCCTTACCGCATCATTGTCACCACCATCCAGAAGCTGGATGTGTTCATCACTAAGAACCCGAACCATCCCGTCCGGGATAAGCATATTGTTTTGGTATTCGATGAGTGCCACCGCAGCCAGTTTGGCGATATGCACACCCGCATCGTAGGGGGCGTCATCAAAAAGGGCGGCAGGAACATCAAGGTGGACCGGTATTTCAGAAACTACCATATTTTTGGCTTTACCGGCACGCCCATCATGTCCAAGAATGCTGCCAGCGGCGGCAACCCCCATTTGAAAACCACTGCCCAGGCATTTGGAGAGAAACTGCACACCTATACCATCGTGGATGCTATCAACGATGGCAATGTGCTGCCCTTCCGCGTTGATTACATCAACACCATGAAACAGAAGGATACCGGCCGGGATAAGCAGGTGACCGCCATCGACACCGAGGAAGCATTGTCCTCACCGGAGCGTATCTCAGAAGTGGTAACATATATTCTGGATCACTTTGATCAAAAGACTATGCGGAATTCCTGGTACAGCTTGAAAGGTCAGCGGGTGAATGGATTTAATTCCATCTTTGCAGTCAGTTCTATCCCCGTCTGCAAAAAGTATTATCTGGAACTGAAAAAGCAGATTGCCCAGCGGCATCGGGACCTGACCATTGCAACCATTTTCTCCTATGCGGCCAATGAAGAAGATCCTGCGGACGGCCTGCTGGCCGAGGAGGGCTTTGAAACAGACCAGCTGGACCAGAGTTCCAGAGATTTCCTGGACATGGCCATTGGCGACTATAACAAAATCTTCAAGACCAATTATGACAGCTCCAATAGGGGATTCCAGGATTACTACAAAGATCTCTCCAACCGGGTGAAAAAACGGGAAGTGGATCTTCTGCTTGTGGTCAATATGTTCCTGACCGGCTTTGATGCCACCACCCTGAATACCCTTTGGGTAGACAAAAATCTGAAGATGCATGGCCTGATCCAGGCATTTTCCCGGACAAACCGCATCCTGAATTCGGTCAAAACCTTTGGCAATATTGTCTGTTTCCGGGATCTGGAAAAAGAAACCAATGAAGCCATCGCGTTGTTTGGCAATAAGGATGCAGGCGGTATCGTCCTGCTGAAGACCTATGAAGATTACTATTATGGCTACACCGACGACAAAGGCAAGGAACAGAAGGGGTATAAGCAGCGGATCGAGGAGCTGATGGAGCTCTTCCCGCTGGGACAGCCCATTCTGGGAGAGCAAAACAAAAAGGATTTCATCGTTCTGTTCGGTAATATCCTGCGCCTGCGGAATATCTTGTCTGCGTTTGACCGTTTTGTGGGACATGAGATTCTGTCCGAGATTGATTTTCAGGACTATACCGGTACATACCACGATGTATACGAGGAAATCAAGCCTAAGCCCGGAGACAAAGACAGCATCATGGATGATGTTGTTTTTGAGATGGAACTGGTCAAGCAGGTGGAGGTCAACATTGACTACATTCTGATGCTGGTAGAGAAGTATCGAAAGGACAACTGCAAGGATAAGGAAGTTCTGGTGGCCATTGATAAGGCCATCCGTTCCAGCCTGCAACTGCGATCCAAGAAAGAATTGATCGAGCGGTTTCTGGAAACAATCAACGCCAGCACCAATGTCAGCGCAGACTGGAGGAGGTTTGTCCGCCAGCAGCGGCAGAAAGATATCCAGACTCTCATCCAAGAAGAAAAACTTAAACCGAAAGAAACCTGTAAGTTTGTGTCCAATGCGTTCCGTGACGGTGTATTAAAAACGACTGGAACAGATATAGATCAGATGATGCCTCCAGTCTCACGTTTTGGCGGTGGAAGTCCACGAGATAAGAAGAAACAAACTGTTATTGAAAAGCTGAAAATTTTCTTTGAAAAATACTTTGGTTTGCTTGATCCAGGTGAGCCTATTGCGGAGGAGACATGAAAGATCGATCGATGGAAATGAATGGTAGATAGATTCAAGTGACGCGGCAAACCTGCCAATAAGTGTCAAGCCCTAATTTTCTGCAACGCAGCAAATTTCAGGTTTTTCCTGGCATTTGCCCAATAGGGTCATAATCAAGGCAACGCAAATAGGCCGGCCATTCTCGTGGTCAGCCTGCTTGTGCTTTTACCATACCGTCCGCCAGCCTTGACAGGCGGCTGTCCGCGCGGTGGTCATCTTGCAGCGACGGAACTCAGAAATATAGCTTTACTTGCTCTCTCCGTCGCACACACAGTGTACCGCGCGGCCATCCGCCCATCAAGGCCAGGTCGCTTTCAGCGATGGCTATGTCCATATAAACTATTTCGGACAAAAGCTCGGGAATCTTGAAATATAGCTATCCAGCTATTGCGGGCAAAGAATTTATATATTTTGAGGCTTTGAAATGACCAGTCACTGTTGCATAATAAATACGCAAGAACTTGGCGGCTCCAGCGACCATATAGACATAGAAATGCTTTCCTTCAGATCGTTTTTTATCCATGAAACAAAATACCGGATTGTCTTCATGAGACAGCTGTAAGATCACGCTCGAAATAATAAAGAGTGTTCGCCGCAGATGGGGAGAGCCGCGTTTGGAAACGTGACGCGACTTTGCCTCGAATGTACCAGACTGGAAAGGTGGCGCATCTACACCCGCAAATGCCACCAGAGCCTTTTTATTTTTAAAACGACGAACATCACCGATTTCTGCCATAAGAGCTGGACCAGTGATTGGCCCAGCACCTTCCATCCTCATAACAATATCGTATTCTGGCAGAAGAGATGCCAGGCGCTGCATTTCATGCTGTGAAGCCAGCTTGGCTTCACAGACTGCATTCAAGCTTTTGCAAGCTTGGGTGATTAGAACTTTTGTGCTCTCGCACTTTGGCAGCGTTGCAACGCATTCTTTCGCTAATTCGTATACTTTGTGCGCCGTATCCGTTCTGAACTTATAATTCTTTTGCCTGCACCAGCGCCGGTAGGACTCGGTAAAGGCCTCCAACGAAAATTTGCACACACAGTCTCTGTGCCAGTAATGCTGAAAGAAATCCACCCACTTCTCGTGTCCTTCTGCACTCTTTGCAGCACGGTCGAATGCCTGATTGATTCCGGCAAAAGTTTGATCTGTAAGGTCAATCAAGCCATTGCGCAAAGCTGTCACCGTTGTAGTGATTCGTTCGCACATCCGAGACTGTGTTTTCAGCAAAAGCCGAATTTCTTCCTCATCATTAAAGGGCGGGAGTTCGTCCCAGAAGGTCAGCGCATAGTTGGCAATTTTGAGTGCATCAGCGCGGTCGGTTTTCAATTTTCGAATCGAATTGTCGCTGAAATCGTGGATCAGCATAGCATTTACAACCGACACAAAGAAGCCTGCCTTTTTAAGCGTTAATGCAACTGGCCGCCAATAATTCCCGGTATGCTCCATTACGACCCGAATATCCCCTCCCAGTTGTTTGAGTTTTGCAGTCAGTCTTTTCAAATCACTGCTTGTATGCCGCACCTCAAATGGACGTATTACAATCTCTCCGCCCGGCCTGCGAACCGCGACGGTACTTTTGTTTTTGGAAATATCAATGCCTACAGCAGTAATCATCGTTGACTTCATCTGACTGACCTCCCTTTTTATGCTGGTTCCGCCTATGCCCATTACCGATTCTGCTTGCTTTGTCACACGAGTATCCCTCTGGGGGTCTCAACCTGCGTCAACCGAACGCTGCAATGAGATGGCGGAGAACAGTTTGCGCGTACGAGCTTGGCAGCTCAAGCAAGGCATCGTTCTCTCAGCACATCTTCATTGTAGCTTAGGTTTGGGCATCTGCATAGCTCACTGGCTGTGAGCTTTCTGGAGCCAACACAATTGTAGCAAGCAGGGCTTGCTGGTACCAAATGTTCCAGCAAGCAATTCGTCTGGCTATCCATTTTGCCAGACGATACTTGTTGGGGCACGCCCCAAACCCCATGGAACGCAGAAGTTCTGCGCGTTCTGCGAACGCTGAAAGCGGGCAAATGCGCTTGGCATCAGGTGCACCTGCTCGATTGACATCAAATAGAAAAATAATCTATAAGGCATACCTTGCCTTTGCAGACGCAAAGGTTCAGTTGGATGATAGGGCAGGGACGTTCCATGGTTTTAGCGTGTTCTGTGGCGTTGCAGAGAGCGTTTGGACGAGAAGTGCCGCCGCAGCATGAAATAAAACGGGGCAGTGCGGAAGGAAAATAGCTAAATCAAAAGCTCCCGTACTATAGATCGCCTTGGAAAGCAAAGTGGGATCCCTGTCAACTGGGACACGCAGCGCTTTCTGGCAGCAACCAGCGGAAAAGGCCTGGCTCCTGCACAGGTGCTATCTTTCTGTGCCGTCGAAGCAAGCAAGAATTTGAGCCAAATGCATAAAATCTGGGTGTGAAACTTGTGCGTTGTGTGGAATTTTTCTTTGATTGTTGACATTCAAAAGCAAAAAATGTATAGTAAATGTGGAAATTGAGTAGGATCCGTCGGGATTGTAACTGGCAAACAGGCAACACCTGATATTGGCCGGCTGGTATGGTTGACGTACCGGCCAGGGCGATATCGGGTTTTTTTCTGCCCATTTTGCGGGCAATGGTGCCCGCGGACTGTGTTGAGAAAGAGGTGACACTATGGGCAGCGAGCGTCTTTGGATCCGCAGTATCGTCAATAACAACGTCGTGCTGGCTGTCAACGAACGGGGACAGGAGCGTGTCCTGCTGGGAAAGGGAGTCGGCTTCAAGCAGCATCCTGGCGCCGAAGTGGACCGCCGCATCGTGGTGAGGGAATTCGTTCCCAAAAACAAAGTGATTGGGAATCAGCGCTATGCGATGCTGGCGGATGTGCCAGTAGTCTATCTGGAAGTTGTTGAGGCGATTCTGGAAAAATTTCAGGAACTGGTGCATACTGAGCTGGATGAGGGCGTCTATCTGGATCTGGTAGATCACATCAGTTTTGCGGTGACACGGCTGAAAAAGGGGCTTGGTTTTCATAATTCTCTTCTGCCAGAGATACGGACCTTTTATCCGCAGGAATTCCAGGTGGCGCTGTACGGCTTAGAGCAGATTCGGGAAAAGACGGGATTTGTTCTGCCGGAAGACGAGGCTGGCGCGATTGCTATGCATCTCGTCAATGGGGAACTGCAATACGATAACTTAAACCAGGCTACCAAGACTACCCTCCTGATCCAAAAGATCCTGCGTGTCTTTAGGGACAGCATCGGAGTGAAGCTGGATGAAAGATCCCTGCATTATACGCGCTTTATCACACATCTGAAGTTCTTTGCCCAGCGGTTGTTCAAAGACGAGATGCTTGACACCGATGACAGAGAGCTGCAGGGGCTGGTGCGGACACAGTACCGCCAAGAATACGCCTGTGCTGAAAAAATTGCCGCCATGATCTGGCAGGACTACGCCATTGCCATCCCGGAAGAGGAAATGATGTATCTCACAGTCTATATCCGGCGTATTACCCGACCCGATGACTGACAGGGGACCGCGGCCCCTGCTGGACATAAAATTTGCCTGTTTTACTTATGGGCTTTGGGCCCGGCATCTAAAAAAGGAGGAATACGATGAATCGTTCCAAAATGGCAGCAGACATCCTGCGGCTGGTGGGCGGCAAAGAAAATGTTGCCAGTGTCACAAACTGCATGACTCGGCTGCGTTTTCAGCTGAAAGATCATAAAAAAGCCGATGTAGAGGCTCTGAAGCGCCTGGATGGTGCGCAGGGCGTCGTGACCAAGAA
>OERR01000379.1_pt1 | contig 10105 bp, 10 predicted proteins | sample 1540051 | NCBI WGS metagenome assembly OERR01 (sample SAMEA3891884, study PRJEB23780) | metagenome | biome: terrestrial biome; feature: animal house; material: Caecal content | place: Italy | collected 2015-05-05 | reverse complement strand
AGCGCCACCTTGCCAAGGTGGAGGTAGCGAGTTCGAGCCTCGTCGTTCGCTCCATATGGCGACATAGCCAAGTGGTAAGGCATGGGTCTGCAAAACCCTGATTCCCCAGTTCAAATCTGGGTGTCGCCTCCAAAAAGAAAGACACGCTAAAAGCGTGTCTTTCTTTTTTATCTCAGAAATTGCTATTGTACTTTGAAACATCCAGCCGCCTTTCTGCATGGCTGGATGTTTATTTGCAGAAAAGAGATTCTTGAAAAAAAGATTTCTTTCTGTATAATGGATTTTAGGATCCTGTGCAGCTTCCTTTTTTGAGAACCCATCTGCTTATTAGAACATGGAAAGCCGCTCAAAGGAGAAAGTAATTTGAAGTTGGTTAGAGTTGAAATAAAAGATGCCCGTCAGCTGTGGAAAATGCAAGTGGAAGCATTTCGTGATTTATATCAAAGATACCAAGATACAGAAACCAGTCCTGCCATGGAAAGTCTTGATAAAATTCTTATGAGGTTGCATCAACCGTTTACCTACTATTATTATATTCAAGAAAATGGAGAGAATGTAGGCGCTGTGCGTATCGTTGACAAAAAAGAAAAGGGAACCCCTAAAAGAATATCTCCCATTTTTATCATGCCTGAATATCGAAATCAGGGCTTAGCGCAGAAAGCTATTCTCGCGGTGGAAGAATTACATGGTGATTCCAATTGGGAGTTGGATACGATTTTACAAGAAAAAGGGAATTGCTATCTCTATGAAAAAATGGGTTATTATCAGACTGGAAAAACAAAAATAGTAAACGATAACATGACATTAGTATTTTATAAAAAAGACTGAATTACCCAAAAATATGCCGTCCTGAAAGGAGACAAATTCATGAAAGCGAACGTGCCAAAAGCGAAAGAACTGGTTTTGTTGTATGGTTTCGATCGAGACAGTCAGAGAAGTAATACCTTATATCGCATTTTGGAAGAGTTGAAGCTTCCCGTTCGTTCCATTACAGAAGATATGCTTTCTCAGACGGTTGGATGGTGCGCACAGCTCCCTGGCTTTCCTGCAAAGGAAAATGGAGAGCAGGAAGGTGGTTCAAATCAACCTGCGGAAACAAAAGATGAGGCTATGGTCTTATGCGGCTTGGATAAGAAAAGACTGGATATGCTGCTGTTTGCCATGCAAAGAGAGAATTTGAACGTTCCGCTCAAGGCTGTTATGACGGCGCATAACATGACATGGGAGTTTCGTGCACTTTTGGAAGAATTGAAGAAAGAGCGGGAAGCAATTCGTTCCCAGATTCAGGCACAAAGACAATAAAAAAACGGGAAAATAGATGTAAATGGGTTTTGCTTTACATATATTCTTTTGTGTAAAGTAAAAACGCATTACATCTTAAAAAGGGCTTTGCTTGGCCGTTTTTTAAATCTGTAATGCAATATTGCTTTACAGATAACATTGTTTAACAGAAAAGAGGTTTCTCCTTGAAATTGACAAAGGATCGAAGCTTTTATCGCTGGTTTTTTCGATTGACTCTTACCATCGCGCTTCAAAATTTAGTGGTATTCAGTGTAAATCTGGCGGATAATATTATGTTGGGAGCTTACCAGGAGACGTCTCTTTCCGGGGTTGCCCTTGTGAACCAAATTCAATTCCTTCTGCAAATGCTCACCATGGGCGTGGGGGAAGGAATTGTGGTTTTGTCTTCTCAGTACTGGGGAAAGCGGGATGTCACAAGCATCAAACGAATACTGAGCGGTGGACTGCGGGTAGGTCTGGTGATTGCTGCTCTGCTGTGGGCGGTTGTGTTCTTTTTTCCTTATGAGGTGTTGTCGCTTTTTACTCCCGATCAGGCTGTGATTGAGGAAGGGGTCCGTTATCTTCGCATTGTTTGTTTCTCTTATTTTTTCTTCTCCTACACCAATATTTTGCTCTGTGCCTTCCGCAGCGTAGAAACCGTCCGTGTAGGAATTGTCGTTTCGATTTCTACTTTGTGCATCAATGTTTGTCTGAATTCTTTGCTGATTTTTGGAAATCTCGGCGCGCCGCGTTTAGGGGCGGCAGGGGCTGCGGTTGCAACGTTGACAGCCCGCATTGTAGAATCTGTAATTGTGACGGTTTATCTTTTCCGTGTGGATCGAAAGCTGCAATTCCGTCCTACTGATTTTTTGAAGTTTGACGCGCTGCTTTTTTGTGACGCGGTTCGCACTGGCGCTCCTGTCCTTGCTTCCAATGCAATCTGGGGGCTTGCGATGGGAATTCAAACAGCTATTCTTGGCCATCTTGGGGCACAGGCAATTGCGGCAAACAGCATTGCCGCCACGGTATTTCAGATTCTTAGTGTTGCCGCGTATGGTTCGGCCAGCGCGTCCTGTGTGATCATTGGCAAAACCATAGGCGAAGGCCATACCGAGTTGGTGAAGCAATATGCTGCGACTATGCAGCTTCTTTTCCTGGGAATTGGCATATTAACAGGATTGGCTCTGTTCTCCGTCAGGGGAGCTATCCTTTCCGTTTATGCTATTTCGGAGGATAGCAAAGCTCTGGCGGAACAATTTTTAACGATTTTGAGTGTTACCAGTATTGGAACTGCGTATCAAATGCCGGTTTTGACAGGCATTGTGCGTGGTGGAGGGGATACTTCCTTTGTCTTTCTGAACGACACCATTTTTATGTGGTGTATTGTTCTGCCCGCTTCAGCTGCCGCCGCGTTTCTGTTTCAGCTGTCACCGACTATCGTGTTCCTCTGCTTAAAGTCTGATCAGATTTTGAAATGCTTTGTCGCTGTTGTAAAAGTAAACCGGTATCGATGGATCCGCAGATTGGCAAGGTAATTGTGCTGGTTTCCGCATAAAGCCTGTTTCATCCCTCGTATATATTGGACGGGGTGATGATTCTTGAAGCGTCGATATGCGGCTCCCATTGCTGTTCTGGTGCTGAGCTGTTTGATTTTTCTGCTGCTTTCTTATTTGTCCTGTGAAACACTTGGCCGGATGGCTCTTTCTCTGGCGGAAAATTCCTCTCCGGTCATCTATCTGGATCCAGGGCATGGAGGAGAGGATGGAGGCACACAATCGAAAAACGGCCTTCTGGAAAAAGATGTGAATCTTGCGATCGCCCTGAAGCTGCGGGAACTGCTGGAAACTTCCGGATACCGTGTCAAGATGACTCGGGAAGAGGACTGCTCCATCGGCGACAATACCTTGCCTACCGTAAGAGAAAGAAAAGTCAGCGATATCCATAGTCGACTTGCGCAAATCGAAGAAGAGCCCAATTGCATTCTCATCAGCATCCACCAAAATTATTTTGAGCAAAGCCGTTATCATGGCGCGCAGATGTTTTATTCTCCCAATCATGAAGAAAGCGTGGTGATTGCGGAGGCGATTCGGCAAAGTGTGGTTGCCATGCTTCAGCCGGAAAATACAAGAGAAAATAAAGAAGCAACAGATTCCATCTATCTGCTTTGGCATGCCGAAACACCGGCTGTCCTTGTAGAGTGTGGCTTTTTGTCCAATGAGGAAGAGGCCTCCAAGCTGGGAGAAGCTTCTTATCAGGAACAAATGGCTTTCTGTATCTACGATGGATTGACTCGCTATCTTGCAGAAAAAGAAACTCAATAATGTTCCTTGAATACAGGAAAAAGAGAAGGGAAAGCAGGAGAAAAGAATGGCTGCAAAAATAAAAAGTGTTTATGTTTGTTCAGAATGTGGATTTGAAAGTGCAAAATGGGCAGGAAAATGTCCCGGCTGCGGACAATGGAATACCATGCAGGAGGAAATCCGAGACACCTCGGCAGGAAAAGGAGCGGTGTCTGGTACTCCGCATTCGGTGGCTGCCCGACCTATGCGGATTCGGGAAATTGATACCGAAGAGGAAGCACGCTATCATACGGGTTTGACAGAGCTTGATCGGGTTTTGGGCGGAGGAATTGTAAAGGGTTCGCTGATTCTTGTCAGTGGAGAACCCGGAATCGGAAAATCGACGATCCTTCTTCAAATTTGCGATTTTCTTGGTCAGTCTTTGCAAATCCTATATGTATCCGGCGAAGAATCCGCGCGTCAGATTAAACTCCGGGCAGCTCGCCTTGGTGTCAACAGTGAAAATCTCTATATCCTGACGGAGACGGATGTGCAGGCTGTAGTGGAGCAGATGCGGCAGAGCAAGCCGGATCTGGTCATGATCGATTCCATTCAAACAATGAATATGACGGAGCTTTCCTCCTCTCCGGGCAGTGTAACACAGGTGCGCGAATGCACCAACGCGATTATGCGGGCTGCTAAGCTTTTGGAAATTCCGGCAATTGTAGTGGGACATGTAAATAAGGATGGAGCTATTGCCGGCCCGAAAGTGCTGGAGCACATTGTGGACGCTGTCCTGTACTTTGAAGGAGATCGCCAGATGTCATACCGGATCCTCAGGGCAGTGAAAAACCGATATGGATCGACGAATGAAATTGGTGTTTTTGATATGGGGGACCGAGGACTGCGCCAAGTGGAAAACCCCTCACAGGCAATGCTGGAGGGGCGTCCCAAACATGTATCGGGTACTTGCGTCACCTGCGTGATGGAGGGGTCACGCCCCATTCTTGCAGAGATTCAGGGCCTTGCCACTGCCACAGGCTTTGGAAATCCCAGACGTATGGCCACCGGTTTTGATTACAACCGCATGGCGCTTTTGCTGGCCGTTCTGGAAAAAAGAGCAGGGTATTATTTTTCCAATCTTGACGCCTATTTGAATGTGGTGGGAGGTCTCAGGCTGGACGAGCCTGCCGTCGATCTTGCTGTGGCTATGTCTCTTGTCTCGAGTCTGAAGGATACTCCTGTGCGCGATGATGCGATTGTTTTTGGAGAAATTGGTCTGGCCGGTGAGCTACGCTCCGTCACACATGCGGAAGCGCGCGTGACGGAGGCCGCCCGGCTTGGATTTCAACGTTGTGTCCTTCCCGCTCATTGCTTGAGGCAAATATCAGCGCCCTCCGATATCAAATTGTATGGTGTTCATAATGTGCGGGAGGCATTTGAGGCTCTGACGGAGTAAAGATCGCTGTTCCCGCCTCATATTCCTTTCGGGGCAGAACATGGATACAGTGTACGCACCCGTTTCCTGTGTAGTTCGTAACGGCGGAAGGCATGTCCAAAATGCAGTACCCGTCCTCCTGATACACACAGTCTTCATCACATTGTATGATGCTCATTTTGATCACCTCGAAAGCTAGTTTGTTCCATGCACATCATACTTTATTCATGACGACCCACAATTTCCCCTCGATTTTTCCCTTTTTCCGGCTCATATTTTTGGGATTGGATCAAAGAATAAGTCGGAGAAATCGAATGGGGGAATGACATTGAATAGATATCTTATTCTGTCCGGCCTTTCTCTGGCTGCGGCAATTTCCGTCTTTGCAGCAGGAAAATGGTATCAGGCATCCATTCCGCGTGCTTCCTATTTACAGGTTACAGCGGTACCGGCTGAGGACTTTCTTTCCTGTATGGGGCGAGTGGAGCGAACCGGCGCCAGCAGCGTCACAGTGGATCGAACAGGGGTTGCTGCAAGCGTTTCGGTTGCACCGGGAGATAAAGTGAAAAAAGGGGAGACGCTTGCCGAAATCCAAATGGCGCCGCAGGGGATTTCAGAGCAGAATGCGGTTGAGACATATTCGGCTTTTCTGAATGGTCAGAATGCGGATGAACTGCTTGAGACACAGGAGCTGACATCGCCTATTGACGGTACAGTTACTTCTGTGTCGATTGAACCTCAGAATTATGTTCGTACAGGACAGACTGCCGTAGTCATTTCCAGTGGAGACGGACTGCAGCTTCGGCTTACCGTGGGAGAATCGCAGATAGCCGATTTGAAAACGGGACAAAAAGCAGAAATCACCGGCACCGGATTTCGGGATTCCGTCTATTATGGCACCGTGACGGAGATTGCGGAGGAGGCAACGCAAACCCTTTCAGGAACTTCTCAGGAAACAGTTGTGGAAGTTGTGGTATCGGTTGAGGATCCGGGGCAAGACATCAAACCGGGATTTTCCGCCACTGCGCGCATTATTACCGAGGAAAAACAAAATGTCCTGATTGCACCCTATGAAACGGTGGGTGCGGACGAGAACGGGACGGAATATGTGTTTTTGTACCGGGGAGGAAAGGCAGTTCGAGCCGATGTCGCAACAGGCGAAGAATATGAGAACGGCTTCGAAATTTTGTCCGGCATACAGGAAGGAGATATTTTGCTGTACCATCCCGAACAGCTGACAGATGGCTCCCGCGTGATTCTGGATGAGAAAGCGGGGGAGGCCTGATGGGATATCTGCTTCACTCTGCTTTGCGAAACCTCAAGCGGAAACGGAGCCGCACCGCGTTGACCATTTTAGGAATCATGATTGGCGTGGCTTCCGTGACGCTGATCAGCAGCATTGGGCAATATGGAGCTTCTGCGGTTGGAAACGAGCTGGAAAGTCTGGGATTAAGCGGTCTGACGATTTCCGCGGCAACTGGTTCGCAATCCATGCTGAAAGAGGACGAACTTTCTGTGATTGAAACGTGCAGCGGTGTGGAAGCGGTAACCCCTGTTCTGGTTGAAACCGCTGAGCTTTCCTCCAAACGATATGAGACACAGGCTCTTGTCTGGGGAATCGACACCAATGCGGATGAAATCATTTCCTTAGAGGTGATTTATGGTCGGATGTTCGATCGCTCCGATATCAAAGGCAGAGAATCGGTTTGTTTGGTGGACGAAGCGTTTGCCAACCAGGCTTATGCACGATCGAATATTATTGGGAAAACGGTCTCTGTTCTGTACGGAGGAGCGGAGCGGGAGTTTGAAGTGATTGGAATCGTCAAGACGGGAAGTGGATTGCTGCAAAATATGATGGGAAATTATATTCCCACCTTTGTATATCTTCCTTATACGACATTTCAGCAAAGCACCGGAAAAACAGGCTTTGACCAAATTGCCGTAAAAGTTCAGAATTCCGATGAAGTCAGTGAAACAGGACAGGGGATTTTAGCCAATTTGGAACGCTTCAGCGGACAGGTGGGAGGGTATCTTGCAAACGATATTGCCAAGCAAAGGGAAACATTGGATTCCATGCTGGGGATCGTTACACTGGTGCTTTCCGCAGTTGGTGCGGTTTCCCTTTTGGTAGCCAGTCTCAGTATCATGACGGTGATGCTGGTATCTGTCAGTGAACGAACAAGGGAAATTGGGGTGAAAAAATCTCTGGGGGCAACGCGTGGAACAATCCTTCTGGAATTTATGTTCGAAGCGTTGTTTTTATCTCTGTTTGGCTGCCTTTGCGGGTTGGCAGTTGGCTTTGCACTTTCTTTTGCCGGCGCCTCCATTCTGCACACAACATTTGCGGTACGGGGGGATGTTGTGCTGCTGAGCCTGATTTTTTCCATGCTGTCCGGAGTGATTTTTGGTGTTTATCCAGCGGCTCAGGCGGCGCGCCTGAATCCTGTGGATGCACTGCGGCAAAATGGATAGGATTCCAAGTTTAGAGTCTAGAAGGGGCGGGAGGATGGATGAAACAAAACAAACGTTTGGTTTCGCCTAATTTACCCAAAGGGAACGTGGTGCAGGCTGCGATTTCTTCACAAGCGCAAACAACAATAAAAGCATTGGAAGCCTGTGGGATTGCGTGTTTGACAATTCCGCTCTGGCCTGCGCTTGATGTACCGGTGCAATCCCATGCGGACATGCTCTGTTATCCATTGGGTGGAAAAGATGTGCTGATTGCACGGGGGAACGAACATTTGTATCTTTCTTTCCAAGAGAGTGGGTTTCAACCATCCTTTACCCAAAATTTTTTGCGAAAAGAATATCCAGGTGATATTCTCTTAAATGCAGTGCAGATGGGGACCATCTGTTTCGCATCGCCGTTTTGTGATGAGAAGCTAAAAGAAGCTTTGCAAAAAGGAAACGTTCGTTTGATTCCTGTCAACCAAGGATACGCGAAATGTTCCACTGTAGTAGTTTCTGAGGAAGCCTGCATCACAGCCGATCCGTCTATTGCAGATGCGGCGGGAAAAGCAGGTCTTGATGTCCTGCGAATTCGGTCCGGTTTCGTGGAGCTTCCCGGTTATCCGTATGGTTTCCTCGGTGGAACTTGCGGAAAGCTGGCAAAAGACACACTGGCTTTTGTGGGCGATCTTCGTACTCATCCGGATGCTGACGCTATCTTTTCTTTTCTGACAAATCATCATGTGTCTCCGTTTTCTCTGCATGGAGGTCCGCTTCTGGATATTGGAGGGATTCTTCCTTTGAGGGAGGAGGAAGAGAAAGAAAATTAGGGCTTGCAGGCCAAAGGTTTTTTTGCTATAATAATTATACAAAATGAATATTTTGTATAATTAAGGGAGGAGCCTTTTCCAGATCGGCGTTTCTGATGTTTCTTTGGATTTGGTATCCCGGATTGGATTGGTGTGACTGCTTATGAAGCCTCAGGCAAAATTACAGGAAGAACTTGCCGGAGCTCCTGAGATTCTTCGGCAATATCTCGGCTATCTGCAAACCATCAAAGGAAAATCTGTTTTGACCGTTTTAGAGTACTACACGGATCTGCGTACTTTTTTCCGGTATCTCAAGCAGAAAAATCATTTGGTATCCGCAGACGTTCCTTTTGATGAGATTAGTATTCAAGACGTGGATCTGGATCTGATTAAAAGTGTTACTTTAACACAGGTGTATGAATATATGAACTATCTTGCCGTAGAGCGCGGCAACAGTGCTGCCACACGTTCCCGAAAGGTTTCCAGTCTGCGCACTTTTTTTAAATACTTGACGAACAAGGTCAATAAGCTGGAAGTGAACCCTATCGAGGAATTGGAAACGCCAAAACTGAAAAAGGCGCTGCCCAAGTATCTGACATTGGAACAATCCCTGGAACTTCTTTCAAAAGTAGACGGTCCTTACGCGGAACGGGATTATTGTATTTTGACCCTTTTCCTGAATTGCGGGATGCGTCTTTCCGAGCTGGTTGGAATCAATCTGTCGGATGTGAACAGCGGTTCTGAAACGCTTCGCATTGTCGGCAAGGGAAACAAAGAACGGGTTGTTTATTTGAATGACGCCTGCCGCGATGCGATTGCCCGTTATTTGAAGGTGCGTCCCTGCGACGGTGTGAGAGCGGAAGATCGAAACGCTCTGTTTATCAGCAAACAAAATAAGAGAATCAGCCCCAAAACAGTACAGTATCTTGTAAAGAAGTACTTGGGCGAGATTGATTTGGCGCAGGTAGGATTTTCTGTGCATAAGCTGCGGCATACGGCGGCAACTTTGATGTATCAGCAAGGACATGTGGATATCCGTGTGTTGAAGGATATCTTAGGACACGAAAATTTGGGAACCACTGAAATCTATACCCACCTTTCCAATCAACAGATTTCAGAAGCCATGGAAGCAAACCCGCTGGCAAATGTCAAAGCCAGAAAAAAGAAAAATCCAGAAAAAGAAGAATAACAGCAGAAAGTAAAAAGCACCCGGCTCCTGAGAACTCCAGGAAGCCAGGTGCTTTTTGTGTTTGTGTAAATTTTAGTACAGGGAATCCTGAAAATCGGGTTCGTCTTCCTCTTCTTCTGTGCTTTCCCCTGCCTCTGCTTTCTTTTTCTCCTGCTGGGCTTTTTCATAAGGTGTAATGATGAATTTCACAATCATCGGATAAACGGCAAAATTGATCAGGAAACCAAAGAATCCAAACATCCAAAATACAGCCAGAACAAACAGCACAAAAATGGCCAGTGCAGGAATCATCAGGAAAAATATGATAGCAGCGATAATAAAGACAGCCAGAATGGCAATCAGCATTAAGTTGCGCCACAGACCCACAATCGAAAAAATCAGGGCATTTTTGTAAATCTGCTTCAGGCTCAGATCAAACGTGATAATCATCACCGGAATATAGAACTGTGCGCAGATAAAAAGGAAGGAAATGATGCAGCAGACCACGAAAGGAATATACAGCAGAGAATTGGAACTCAGCTGTGTGGAGTAAAACGGAATGGAAATGGACATCAAAACGAAAAAAATATAACAGATGATGCCGTTTGCCAAAGATTGTTTCCAGTTGTTTTTTACCGCATCCCAAAAATCAGAAAGAATAAAGGCGTGCTCCTCTCTGGCG
>OERR01000378.1_pt1 | contig 10117 bp, 8 predicted proteins | sample 1540051 | NCBI WGS metagenome assembly OERR01 (sample SAMEA3891884, study PRJEB23780) | metagenome | biome: terrestrial biome; feature: animal house; material: Caecal content | place: Italy | collected 2015-05-05 | reverse complement strand
GTGGAGGGGGAGCGCCCTGCGCCTTGTAAACAGCGATGGGAAGCCGTGTTCCGGCGTGAGAGGAGGCCAGTAAGCCTCGACCGAGCCTTCCGGGTGGGGAGATCCCCGCCCTGTTTTTCGAGGGAAGCGACGCTGTTTGCACCGATCCGCCCGCGCCGGTTCTCTGACAACATCCAAAGGAGAGAAAGAAATGAGAAAGACAAACGTACAGAAATTATCGATCGCGGCGCTGCTGTGCGCCGTGGCTGTGGTGGGAAGCCTGTTTTCGTTCCCCGTGTTCGGCAGCAAGTGCGCGCCGGTGCAGCATATGGTGAACATCCTCTGCGCCGTCCTGCTCGGCCCGTGGTACGGCGTGGCCGTCGCGTTCTGCGCCAGCCTTCTGCGCAACCTGCTCGGCCTTGGTACGCTCATGGCCTTCCCCGGCAGTATGCTGGGCGCGCTGCTGTGCGGCGTGACCTACTGGAAGCTCAAACACATCCTGCCCACGCTGATCGCGGAGGTGTTCGGCACCTCGATTCTCGGCGGCCTGTGCGCCTATCCGGTGGCGATCCTGCTGATGAACCAGAGCGCGGCGGATGTGGCCTTCACCGCCTACATCATCCCGTTCTTTGTGTCCACGGCGGGCGGCGCGGTGATCTCGGGGATTCTGCTGTACGCTTTGCAGAAAACGGCCGTTTTGCGCACGATGCAGACGCGCCTGAGCCATTGAGAAAGGGGGAGACGGCATGTTTTCGGAAATGCTCGCGGCGGTGCGGAACACCGTCCCGCTCATTCATAACATCACGAACTATGTCACGGTGAACGACTGCGCCAACATCCTGCTGGCCTGCGGCGGATCGCCCATCATGTCGGACGACGCGGACGAGGTGGAGGAGATCACCTCCCTGTGCGCCGGGCTGGTGATCAACATCGGCACGCTGAACCAGCGCACCATCCCCTCCATGCTGGCCGCCGGAAAGCGCGCCAACGAGTTAGGCCATCCCGTGGTGCTTGACCCCGTGGGAGCGGGCGCGTCGCGCCTGCGCACCGATACAGCCCTGCGCCTGCTGCGCGAGGTGCGCTTTGCTGTGATTCGCGGCAATATGTCGGAGATCCGCACGCTGGCCCTCGGAAGCGGCAGCACGCGCGGCGTGGATGCGGACGTGGCCGACCGCGTGACGGACGAAAATCTGGACGAGGCCGCGGCTTTTGTGAAACAGTTTGCCAGGGAGACCGGCGCGGTGGTCGCCGTCACCGGGGCGATTGACATTATCGCGGGCGGAGAGCGCGCCTTCTGCATCCGCAATGGCGACAGTATGATGAGCCGTGTCACCGGCACGGGCTGCCAGCTTTCCGCCATGACGGGGGCCTATGTGGCGGCGAACCCGGGGCACACGCTGGAAGCCGCCGCCGCGGCTGTCTGCGCCATGGGCCTGTGCGGCGAGAAGGCGCGGCAGCGCATGACGGAGCAGGACGGCAACGCCAGCTACCGCACCTACATCATTGACGCTGTCTGCAATCTGACCCCCGAGGAGTTGGAGAAGGGAGCACGCTATGACATTCGATAAGCATTGTCTGCGGCTGTACGCCGTGACGGATCGCGCCTGGGTGGGGCGGCAGAGCCTGCTGGAGCAGGTGGAGGACGCTCTGCGCGGCGGCGCGACCTGCGTGCAGCTGCGCGAAAAGGAACTGCCGGAGGAGGAATTCCTCCGCGAGGCCGTGGAGATGGCGGAATTGTGCCGCCGTTACCATGTGCCGTTCCTCATCAACGACAACGTGGAGATCGCTTTGCGCTGTGGGGCGGACGGCGTGCACGTCGGCCAGGATGACATGGCAGCCGCCGAGGCGCGCCGCCTGCTCGGCCCGGACAAGATTGTGGGCGTTTCCGTCCACACACCGGAGGAAGCCGAACAGGCTCTGCGCGACGGCGCGGATTATCTCGGCGTGGGGGCGGTGTTCTCCACCTCCACCAAGACGGACGTGTCTGTCCTGACGCATGAAGCGCTCCGCGCCATCTGCGGCGCAACGCCGCTGCCCGCTGTCGCGATCGGCGGCATTTCGCTGGCGAACGTGCAGGAGCTGGCAGGCAGCGGCGTGGAGGGGATCGCCGTGGTTTCGGCGATCTTCGGCGCGCCGGAGATTCGCGAAGCTGCCCAGGCATTGCTCGCCGCTTCGGAGAAGATGGTGGACTGATCCGTTTTTCTTCCGTTTCCTGAGGGTTTCCGGGGGCTTTCCCCCTGAAATACAGCGGCAGACCGGGGGCACCACTCTCTGCCGCGATAGAAAAGTTAGTGCTGATTGTGAAAGGAGAAATTCCGAATGAAAACAGCATTATCCATCGCTGGAAGCGATTCCAGCGGAGGCGCCGGGATCCAGGCGGATATCAAGACGATGACGATGCACGGCGTGTTCGCCATGACGGCTGTCACAGCCCTCACGGCGCAGAACACGACGGGCGTGCGCGCGGTTCTCGAATCGACGCCCGAGTTTCTCGGCCAGCAGCTTGACGCGGTGTTTGAGGACATCCATCCGGACGCCGTGAAGATCGGCATGGTTTCGTCCCCGGAGCTGGTGCGCGTGATTGCGCAGAAGCTTCGGCAATATGGGGCCGAACACATCGTTGTCGATCCGGTTCTGGTGGCCACGAGCGGTTCCGCTCTGGCGGCGGAGGGGGCGGCCGCGCTGATCCGCGAGCTGCTGTTCCCCCTGGCGCAGGTCATTACCCCGAACATCCCGGAGGCCGAAGCGTTTTCCGGCATGACGATCCGTTCCCGCTCCGACATGGAGCAGGCGGCGGAGTACATCGGGCAGCAGAGCGGCTGCGCCGTCCTGTGCAAGGGCGGCCACAGCGTCAGCGACGCGAGCGATCTTCTTTATGAGAACGGCACGTTTACCTGGTTCGAGGGCAAGCGCATCGACAACCCGAACACACACGGGACGGGCTGCACGCTCTCGAGCGCTATCGCGTCGAATCTCGCGAAGGGCTGCGATCTGAAAACGGCGATTGAGCAGGCGAAAGCGTACCTCTCGCGGGCGCTGGCCGCCATGCTCGATCTCGGACACGGCTCCGGGCCGCTGAATCATATGGCAGGAATGCAGGAAACCGGCGAAAGCCGCTGAAAAGGAGACGGAAAATATGGAACGGACTTATACAACACAGATGGACGCCGCGCGCCGCGGCATTGTCACCCCCGAGCTGGAAAAGGTGGCCGAGAAGGAGCACATGCGCGTGGATGAGCTGCTGCCCCTCGTGGCCAGCGGCAAGGTGGTTATCCCCGCGAACAAGCTGCACAAGAGCCTGTCCCCGGAGGGCATCGGCTCGATGCTCCGCACGAAGATCAACGTCAACCTGGGCGTGTCCCGCGACTGCAAGGATTACGACGTGGAGATGAAGAAGGTGCTTTCCGCCGTTGAGATGGGCGCGGAAGCCATCATGGATCTGTCCAGCCACGGCAACACCCAGCCCTTCCGCCGCAAGCTCACATCCGAGTGCCCGGCCATGATCGGCACCGTGCCGGTGTACGACAGCGTGATCCATTACCAGCGGGATCTCGACACGCTCTCCGCGAAGGATTTCATCGACGTGGTGCGCCTGCATGCGCAGGACGGCGTGGACTTCGTGACGCTGCACTGCGGCATCACGCGCAAGACCATTGACCAGATCCGCAAGCATAAGCGCAAGATGAACATTGTCTCGCGCGGCGGCTCCCTCGTTTTTGCGTGGATGTGCATGACCGGCCAGGAAAACCCCTTTTATGAGTATTACGACGAGATTCTCGACATCTGCCGCGAGTACGACGTGACCATCTCCCTCGGCGACGCGTGCCGCCCCGGCTGTCTGGCGGACGCGACGGACGTGTGCCAGATTGAGGAGCTGGTGCGTCTCGGCGAACTGACCAAGCGCGCCTGGGAGAAGGACGTACAGGTCATGGTGGAGGGCCCCGGCCATGTGCCGATGGACCAGATCGCGGCCAACATGAAGGTGCAGCAGACGATCTGCATGGGCGCTCCGTTCTATGTGCTCGGGCCTCTGGTGACGGATATCGCACCGGGCTACGACCACATCACCGCCGCCATCGGCGGAGCCATTGCCGCCATGAACGGCGCGGCCTTCCTGTGCTATGTCACCCCGGCGGAGCATCTGGCTCTCCCGAATCTCGACGACGTGAAGCAGGGCATCATTGCCAGCCGCATCGCGGCGCACGCGGCGGACATTGCCAAGGGTGTGCGCGGTGCGCGCGACATCGACGACAAGATGGGAGACGCCCGCCGTGCCCTCGACTGGGAAGCTCAGTGGGCCTGCGCGATTGACCCCGAGACAGCGAAGGCCGTCCGCGCCTCCCGTTCCCCGGAGCATGACGACACCTGCTCCATGTGCGGAAAGTTCTGCGCCGTGCGCAGCATGAACAAGGCGCTCAACGGCGAGCACATCGACATTCTGTAAGCTTGCTTTTTCGTTTCCGTACACACAGCGAGCGGCCCGGCATCAAATCAAAGGCAGTCTTTTATGACATAATGAGAGCAAATGACTGCCGCCGCGCACGCGGCGGAACAGGGAGGAGTTTTGTATGCCAGGAGTCGAGTTTTTCCTTGCGTCCTCGCTGGAAAAGGTATTTCCCGGGAAACGCCCGGAGCCGTTTGAGGGGGCAATCTCCGCGTGGCGTGGGACGCGGGCGGCTGTGCAGCTTGTGTACCGGAGCGAAGGCGGCGAAGGAGGAGGACTGTCGCAGCGTTTCACCGTCTCGGTGGAGGGCGCGCCTGGGGAGCCGGAGCTGTACCGCGTGGAGCTGGTGCCCTCGGATTTCCCGTGCTGGGAGTCCTCAGAGGGCGATCCGAATTACATCACGCGCGATCCGGGCCTGTTTCCGGATTTGCTGCGTCCGCTGGAAGGGAACGTTTTGCGGCCTGTGCCGCGCCAGTACCGCAGTGTGTGGATTTCCCTTCCCGTGCCGCAGGATGCGCTGCCGGGCAGCTATGAGATCAAAATCCGCGTCACACCCGACCCGCAGAACAGCGTGCTTCACGACGAAGCCTCTCTGCTTGTCTGCCTGCGCGTCGGAAAGGTTCGCCTTGCGCCGCAGAAGCTGCTGCACACCGAGTGGTTCCACGGTGACTGCCTTGCTTCGTATTACGGGGTAGAGCCGCTCAGCGAGGCGCACTGGAACATCCTCGAAAACTTCATCCGGCAGGCCGGGGAACGTCACGGGATCAATCTTCTGCTGACGCCGGTGTTCACCCCGCCGCTTGATACGCTGGTGGGCGGCGAACGTCCCACGATGCAGCTGGTGAAAATCCGGCTGGACGGCGGGAAATATTCCTTTGATTTCACGGATCTGGTGCGCTGGGCGGGGATCTGTCGCGGCTGCGGGATCCCTTCGCTGGAAATTGCGCACCTGTTTACCCAGTGGGGCGCAAAAGCCACGCCGAAGATTATGGCAACGGTCGACGGGGAGGAAAAACGCATCTTCGGCTGGGACGTCCCCTCGACCGATCCGCGCTACCGCGCCTTCCTGGAAGCCTTCCTGCCCGCTCTCCTCGCGGAGCTGGAGCGCCTGGGCTACGACCGGGAGCATGTGTTCTTCCATATCTCCGACGAGCCGCGTGAGGAGGATCTGGAAGGCTATCTGGCCGCGAAGCGCCAGACGGAGGGATTGCTGGACGGCTGTCAGATGATTGACGCGCTCAGCAGCCTGGAATTTTACCGGCGCGGCGTGGTGGAGCAGCCAGTCTGCGCAAGTGACCACATTCAGCCGTTCCTGGACGCGGGCGTGAAGAATGTGTGGGTGTACTATTGCTGCTCGCAGGGAAAGCTGGTGCCGAACCGTTTCTTTGCCATGCCGAGCGCGCGCAATCGCATCATGGGCGTGCTGATGTACATGACCGGCGTGAAGGGCTTTTTGCAATGGGGGTATAATTTCTATTACACGCAGTACTCCCGCGGGCTGGCCGATCCCTTTGCCATGACGCACTGCGATTACGCGTTCCCCTCCGGGGACGCTTTCCTCGTCTATCCCGGCCCGGACGGCGAGCCGCTGACTTCCCTGCGCGCGGAAGTGCAGAGCGAGGGCCTGACCGACCTGCGCGCTCTGCAAACGCTGGAGGCGCACGCGGGACGCGAGGCGGTAGAGCGGCTGGTTCTGGCAAACGCCGGAATGGAATCCATGAGCTATACACAGTATCCCGTTTCCGCATCGTATCTGCTGACGCTGCGGGAAGCTGTGTTTGACGCACTGGAAAAAGTGTAAAACAGAGCAAACATGAAATTTTCGCCAGCCTTTTATAAAAGGGCGCCGTGTGCCAGTGGCACACAAACAAGGCGCCGACCGGAGCGGGAGCGGAGACTCTGCGGGGGTCAAGGGGGCGGCGCCCCTTTGAAAAGATTTGCGTAGCCGTAGAAAGGCGAGGAAAAAGAGCGAAGCGATTTTTTCCGAATGGCGATCATCAGATGAAACGATTTTGCATTGCTGCGCAGAAATACTTTTGAACAGAACGGAGCCCACCGGGGGAAAACCGGTGGGCTCCGTTTTTGCTGTAAAAAGAAGCTATTATGCTCTCTGCGCCATTTTCTGCTGGATTTCCTGTATCAGCGCTTCATATTTTTCGACAAGAGCACGCATTTCCGGCGTCAGCGCCTGCTTGTACTCGGTGCTCTGCGCCGAGAGGGTCGGCAAAAAGAGCAGTGTGCGCATGGCTTCCTGGGCTGCTTTGGTTGCCTCCGCGCCGTGCTCGTATGTGTCTTTTTGCGCCCCAACCCGGGTAAAGGCGCCGCCTGCTGACGTGAGTATGGTTCTCATCATGTAATCCAGCACGGCGGACTGGTTTCCCTCAAATACGTCCGCGCCCTGCACCAGATTCGTCATGTTCTGAAAATATTCAATCCCCTGATCGCTCGTCAGATACGGCGCCAGCATGGTAAGCAGATCGTCCTGGATTTGATCGATCTTCCCGCCGTAATTGAACGCGCCGGGCGATCCCACGATCGTGTCCTTTTGGGTGCCGTTCATGGCGTACCGCAGATCCATTCCGCCATTTTCGAGGTTGTGAAAATACTGGGGGACGTTGTTGTAAAAGCCGGAGAGGAGATCTCCCTGATACGCTTTGTTTGCTTTTGCCTCCTGGGTTTCAGAAGTGCGCAAGTGCAGATTGGCCAGGGCGTTGGCCTTGCCGCCGCCCGTTGCCAGCATGGTGTTGGAGGCGGCGATGGTGTCATTGGCCGCGAACACATCCCGAAGATTCTGGAACGCATCCGCGCCGCCCAGCTGGCCGGGCTGCGCCTGCTCCAGACGGTTTGGAATACTGGACGCGTCCATCGTCGCGCCGCGCATGGCCTTCTGGTAAGCGACGGCCTCCGGCGAGGTGTCCGCCTGCACGGAGAGAGGGCCGGAAATGTTCATCGGCTGCTTCTTTTTGCCGAATTTTTTGCGGAACCAGTCGATCAGACCTCCCTGCATTTCGCCCTGCGGCGCGCTCTCATGCACGCCCTCCCCGCCGGACTGCTGCATGGTGTGGGTCAGCTCGTGTGCCAAAAGGCCGCGGCTGGCGGGATCGTCCTTCTGGAATACGCCCCGGCCGAAGAAAATATCGTTGCCCTGGGCGAAGGCGTCGGCCCCCGTTCCCTCCACACGCTGGGCGGCGGATTCGTCGGTGTGGATGTTGACCTGGGAAAAATCATGCCCGAACGCGCGCGACATATCGCCCACGACGTCGGTGCTGTCCATAAAGCGGGACGCAACCTCGTTTGCTTCGCGTTCCGCGCCGAGATTTTGAAGCAGCTTTTTGCTCATCGTTTTGCCTCCTGTTCTATCGGAATCCGGAAGGGCGGGACAGGCTTTGCCGCCTGCCGCGTCTCCGGCCGTTTGTCTGAAAAATGGGTGGGGATCAGGTTTCGGGGGCGGGCTGCCTGCGTTCGAGCAGATCGTACAGCAGGTTTCCGTATTCCCCGAATTCCCCGGCCAGCATGACCTTGCCCTCCTTCTGCCGTTCGAGGAAAACGGCTTCGACGAGGTGGCGCATGGTGAGCGCGCCGCCGTCTGCCGCCGCCCGGTAGCAGGCGTTCAGGGCAATGTTCTTGATCTGGGAGCCGGGAAGCTCAAACCGCTCCGCCAGATAGGAGAAGTCGATCCCCTTCTGCGGGACGGACGCGGGCAGGACGGAGCGCCACAGCCGCAGGCGCAGCTCCTTGCCCGGGAGGGTAAAGGAGACGTGATAGCGGAAGCGGCGCACAAACGCGCTGTCGATGTTCGCGGCGAGGTTTGTCGCCATAAGCACCACGCCGGAATATTCCTCCATGCGTTGGAGCAGGTATGCGACCTCGGTGTTGGCGTATTTGTCCTTCGCGTCCTTGACCTCGCTGCGCTTGCCGAGCAGCGCGTCGGCTTCGTCGAAAAACAAAATCATATTACTCTTTTCGGCGCGGTCAAACACCTCGCGCAGCCGTTTTTCCGTTTCGCCGATGTATTTGTCCACGACCTGGCTCAGGTCGATTTTATATAATTCCAGTCCGAGAGTGGAGGCCAGCACCTGCGCGGCCATCGTTTTTCCCGTGCCGGGCGGGCCGGAGAAGAGGGCGGACACGCACCGCCCGTAAGGGTATTTCGCCCGCAGACCCCAGTCGTCGAGCACCTGTCCCTGATGCTCCACCTGCGCGCAGATGGCCTGGAGCGTTTCCTTCTGGTACGGTTCCAGCTGCAAATCATCCCAGGAGAAGGTTTTCTCCACAAAGCGGATATTTTGATAACGCCCGTCGTCCAGTACCTGATAGCACAGGCGGAAGATCTCTTTTGCATCCCATGGCCCGTCGGGGTACGTTCGCGCGAGTAGGGAGAGAATGCGGTCGATCTGTCCGGCGGTGAGCGTCATTTTTCCGGCCAGCTCGCGCGCGGGCAGACCCTCGTCCGTTCCCAGCCGTTCCCGCGCGAGCGCCTGCCAGAGGGCTTCGCTGTCCCGCATGGAGCAGGAACGGATCGGGATGGCGTGCACGAAGCAGGAGACGAAGGGAATCACGCGCACGGTTTCGCCCGTGGTGAGGAAAGCGGGACGGCCGAAGGGGCGCAAGTCGCGCTCCAAAATCCGAAGCTGCGCGGGCAGCACGCCGGATCGATCCTCGGCCTCCTGCTCCATGCCGCACAGGCACAGCAGGCGGTCCGAAAGAAGCAGTTCGCGCAGGATGCGCCGCCAGGGATTGGCCAAAAGCCGGTTGTGCTCGCTGATTTCCCCATAGGGCACAAAGAGCACCTCGCGATCGAGCAGGCGGGCTGTCTCGCGGACCAGGAAGCGCCGTCCGCTCGTCGGTTCCCCGGAAATGTGCAGGAGGGAAAGGCCGTCCGTGCGGGACAGCAGATCCGCCGCCCGTTCCGCTTCGTCGCGCAGGCGGCAGAAGGCGGGAGCGGGTTCCGTCTGGGGAGAAAAGAGCGTGCAGAGACGGCGCAGAGCGTAATCCGGCCGGTCGTCGCCGGACAGCCAGGCAGCGAGCCGCCCGTCCGGGGCAAACGGAGATCGCAGAAAACTGGGCGCATCCGGCTGTGCTTGCAGCAGCATCTCCACGCGGTCAAAGGCGCGGCGCACCGCCGGGAGATCCTCGATGCTTTCCATGCCGGGGCAGGCGACGCGCGCGGCAATCTCGATCGTCAAAGCGCCCTGCGGCTGTCCGAAGGCTTCCCGCAGAAGGGACAGCGCGCGCTCGTCCATCTCGATGAGCAGGGCGAGCTGGATCGCCGTGACCGCAATGGGATCGCCCCCGCACAGGTCAAACAGCCTGCGCCAGCGGGATGCAAGGAGAGGATCGCCGGCAAACAGCTCCTCCGGCTCCTGCGGGCAGGAGTCAATTTCCTCCTGCGTCACATCCGGGGAAATCAGGCGGCTGTAGCGCGCGAAAAAAGCGCTGTCCACGCGTCCCTTGAGATACAGGGAGAGACGCAGCGCCGCCAAAGCGGCCAGTCGTTTCAAAAAGCGTCCCCCCTCATTTTTGTCTTACCTTTATTGTAAAGGAGGGCGGATCGCTTGTCAAACCAATCCCTGCTTTTTTAAGGAAATTTTAGATTTCTCCCCCTAAAAAACGCGCCCGCTCTTTTCGGGAACGGATCCCTGAAAGAGCGGGCGCGAAAAGTTTTTCTTACAGACCAGCGTCCACCAGCTGCAA
>OERR01000375.1_pt1 | contig 10131 bp, 8 predicted proteins | sample 1540051 | NCBI WGS metagenome assembly OERR01 (sample SAMEA3891884, study PRJEB23780) | metagenome | biome: terrestrial biome; feature: animal house; material: Caecal content | place: Italy | collected 2015-05-05 | reverse complement strand
ACCCAAGCTATGACACATAGTTCTTATACAAATGAACATAAAGTAGGGAAACATTTTAATAATGAACGTCTGGAATTTCTAGGAGATGCTGTTTTGGAATTAGTTTCCAGTGAATTTTTATTTCGAAAATATAGGGAATATCCAGAAGGAGAATTAACAAAACTTCGTGCCAGTATGGTTTGTGAACCAACATTGGCTCTCTGTGCAAGAGAAATTAATCTTGGCAGTTATTTGCTGCTTGGAAAAGGAGAAGAAGCGACAGGCGGAAGAGAAAGAGATTCCATTATATCGGATGCAATGGAGGCGTTAATTGGAGCCATTTATCTGGATGGTGGTTTTGCTAGTGCAAAAGAGTTTATTGATCGGTTTGTGCTTAATGATATTGAAAATAAGAGGCTCTTTTACGATAGCAAGACTATCCTGCAGGAAATTGTACAAAAAAATTTCGATCAGGTGCTGACCTATGAATTATTGGAAGAAAGAGGACCTGATCACGATAAACAATTTACGGTACAGGCAAAAATTGGAGAGATGTATGCAGGTATCGGTACTGGACGTACAAAAAAAGCAGCACAGCAAATGGCTGCTTATCAGACAATATTAAAACTTCGACAGGATGGTAATACATGTACTTAAAATCAATAGAAGTCAACGGATTTAAATCATTTGCCAATAAAATAAAATTAGAGTTTCATAATGGTATCACTTGCATTGTAGGTCCAAATGGAAGTGGAAAAAGTAATGTTGCAGATGCCGTGCGTTGGGTGCTTGGAGAACAAAGCGCCAAGCAATTGCGTGGCAGCAATATGCAAGATGTTATCTTTTCTGGAACAGAAAGCCGGAAACCGCAAAGTTTTGCCTATGTGGCAATTACATTGGATAATTCAGATCATCAGTTAAATATTGATTACACCGAAGTCACAGTTGCTCGTCGAGTATATCGTTCTGGGGAAAGCGAATACTTGCTGAATGGACATGCCTGCCGTTTAAAAGATGTAAATGAACTGTTTTATGATACAGGAATTGGAAAAGAAGGATATTCGATTATTGGGCAGGGTCAAATTGAGAAAATTCTCAGCAGTAAACCAGAAGATAGAAGAGAATTATTCGATGAGGCGGCAGGAATTGTAAAATTTAAACGACGAAAGGCCATTGCATTAAAAAAACTGGAAAATGAACGTGCAAATATGGTTCGTGTTACCGATATTTTAGCGGAATTGGAAAAGCAAGTAGGACCGTTGGAAAAACAATCCGAAGCAGCCAAGCAATTTTTGAAACTAAAAGAAGAGTTAAAAAATTATGATGTTCATATATATATTTTAGAAAGAGAAACGATAACCCAAATTTTAACTGATTTACAGGAAAAAATAAAAATTGCGGAAACAGAGTTCAATGAAGTATCTTCTAAAAATGAAACATTAAAAGCACAGTATGTATCAATTGAAACAAAGATTGAACAGATGGAACTCCATTTAGAAGCCAAAAAAGCGGAATTCAATCATACGAAAGTACAGATTGGAGATATACAGGGACAGATTAATGTACTTCAAGAGCAGATTGATAACGAGAAACGAAATCAGGAAACAATATCCGAGCGTATGAAAGCCGTGGAAGCAGAAATTCAGCAAAGGGAATTACAAAAAACGGAACTGGTACAGCGCCAGAATGAAATGAATCGGGAATTGTATGATTGTGAAAATGCAAAAGAGAAAGCAAAGGCCGAACTGGAAGCATTGGATCAGAAAATGCAGGAATATCGGCAGACGATGGAAGAAAAAAAGGGAACGATTATTACTCTTTTAAATGAAAAAGCTTCCTATGTTGCACAGGAACAGAGATTCCAGACAATGATGGAACAAAATCAAATTCGTAAGGCAGAACTGAATCAAAAATTGCTGAAAAACAAAACAGAGGAAACGGCGCAGCAACAATTATTAGAGCAATGCCAAAAAGAATTGGAACATTTCAATACTCAGAAAAACCAATATGAACAGGATAAGAAAATGTTTGCTGTGAAATTGGAAGAGTTAGAAGCAGTGTTCCAAAAGAATCAAACACAATTTATAGCGAAACAACAAAGATATCATGCAGTACATACAAGAGCAGAGTCTTTGAAAAATCTGGCAGAGCGTTATGAAGGCTATGGAACTAGTATAAAAAGAATTATGGAGCAGCGTTCAAACAGAACTGGAATTCATGGTGTTGTAGCGGATATTTTAAAAGTGAAAAAGCAATACGAAGTTGCAATTGAAACAGCACTTGGAGGAAGCATTCAAAACGTTGTAACAGATACCGAGCAAACGGCAAAGCAATTGATTGAATATTTGAAAAAAAATAAATTTGGACGAGCTACGTTTCTTCCATTAAATGGTATTTCTGTCAGAGGCAGTTTTACACAAAAAGAAGCTTTAAAAGAAACGGGTGTCATTGGTCTGGCGAGCAGCCTGGTTGAAGCGGATGAATGTTATAGAACATTAATTGAATATTTGCTTGGACGTGTACTGGTAGTAGATCAGATTGACCATGCATTGGCAGTTGCGAGAAAGTATCAGTACAGCATTCGGATTGTTACGTTGGAAGGCGAATTATTAAATGCAGGCGGTTCTATGACTGGTGGAGCTTTTAAAAATGCAAGTAATCTACTTGGACGTAATCGAGAAATTGAAGAATTAGAAGCAGAAGAAAAAAAGCTTGCTAAATCGCTTTCCGATTTACAGAAGACACAGAAAGACTGTGAAAATAAGATTGCAGAAATTCGTTTGCAAAAGAAACAATTGGAAGATGCAGAACAGGAAATACGGCTTCAGATTACAAGAATCGGAATGAGCCAGAAACAGGCAGAAGAAAAACAGGCAGAAATCCTGGCACAACAAAGTGATATGGTGAGAGAAAGCAATCAAATCGAACAATTATTGCTGGAGTTAAAACAAAATTGTGCACAATTGCAGCAGAAAGTAACTGCGATTGATCAAGAAAATCAGAAATCAGAATCGTTCGTATTGGAATACCAAGCAATGTTGGAAAAAGAAATGAAGCAGAGAGAAGAAAGCGCTAAAATGGCAGAGACGTTGAGTCTCCAATATGCGAATTTATCTCAATCTCATCAGTTTATCAATGAAAATATGCAAAGAATCCACCGGGAAATGGAAAAATTTCAAGAGGAGCGGAGCACTTTACAGCATCGTATTGGGCAAAGCGAACGGATAGTAGAAGAAAAAATCCGAGAGACGAAAACAATGAATGATCAAATCGAGCAGCAAAAGCAAAAAGAGGATTTGTTAGAAAAAGAAATTGCAGTTGCAGCAGAAAAGAAAGAGAATTTTGTACATCGCCAAAAAGGATTTTTTGATGAAAGAGAAGAACTTTCCAGTAAACTTGCAGCATTGGATAAAGAATTATTCCGATTGAATAACCAAAAAGAGAAGCAGGAAGAACGTTTGGATGCACAAACTTCTTATCTGTGGAATGAATATGAACTAATGCCAAGTGAAGCGATGCAAATGAGACAAGAGGGATATCATAATTTAACCAAACTGCGTAAATTTGCCAATGAACGAAAAGATCAAATCAAGGCACTTGGAAATGTAAACGTAAATGCGATTGAAGATTACAAAGAAGTTTTAGAACGATATACGTTTATGAAAACGCAGTATGAAGATTTGGTTCAGGCAGAAAGAGCTTTGGTGCAAGTAATTGAAGAACTAGATGTTGGTATGCGCCGTCAGTTTCAGGAAAAATTTGAAGAGATTAAAGTAGAATTTGATCAGGTATTCAAAGAATTGTTTGGCGGAGGAAAGGGTACATTGGAGTTGATCGAGGGAGAAGATATTATTGAAGCAGGCATTCGTATTATCTCTCAACCGCCAGGAAAAAAACTGCAAAATATGATGCAGCTTTCTGGAGGAGAAAAAGCACTCACAGCAATTTCTTTACTATTTGCAATTCAAAACTTAAAACCATCCCCATTTTGTTTATTGGATGAAATTGAGGCTGCGTTAGACGATTCCAATGTAGGAAGATTCTCGAATTATTTGCATAAGTTGACAAAGAACACGCAATTTATTATTATAACACATAGAAGAGGAACCATGGTATCCGCAGATCGTCTCTATGGAATTACGATGCAGGAAAAAGGAGTTTCTACGCTGGTAAGTGTTAACTTAATTGAGCAGCAATTAGAATCATAAATTGAGGAGGAAAAAATATGGGATTTTTTAGCCGATTAGTAGAAGGATTATCCAAGACTAGAAAGAACATTGTAAGAGGAATTGATTCTATTTTTAGTGGATTTTCTGCGATTGATGAAGATTTTTATGAAGAAATCGAAGAAGTATTAATTATGGGAGATCTTGGAATTAATGCAACAGCAGCAATTATGGAAAATCTGAGAGAAAAAGTAAAAGAACAAAAAATCAAAGATCCAGCAGAATGTAAAGAACTTTTAATTAACAGCATTAAAGAACAGATGGACTTAGGAGAAAATGCATACGAATTTGAACATCGTAAATCAGTTGTACTGGTAATTGGAGTGAATGGAGTTGGTAAGACAACATCCGTTGGAAAATTAGCAGATCAGTTAAAAAATCAGGGAAGATCTGTTTTGTTAGCAGCAGCGGACACATTCCGTGCGGGAGCAATTGAGCAGTTGACAGAATGGGCAAACCGTGCAGGAGTCCCAATTATAGCACAAAAAGAAGGCTCCGATCCAGCAGCGGTAATTTATGATGCAATTGCTTCTGCAAAGGCAAAAAATACGGATGTCCTGCTCTGTGATACCGCAGGTCGTCTCCATAATAAGAAAAACTTAATGGAAGAATTAAAAAAGATTAATCGGATTATTGATAAAGAATATCCAGAAGCATTTCGAGAAACTTTGATTGTGCTGGATGGTACAACAGGACAGAATGCCCTGTCTCAAGCAAGACAGTTTATGGAAGCTGCGGATATTACTGGTATTATTTTAACGAAGATGGACGGTACGGCAAAGGGTGGAATTGCAGTGGCAATTCAGTCTGAGCTAGGTGTTCCAGTAAAATATATCGGAGTTGGAGAAAAGATTGATGATTTGCAAAAGTTCAATTCAGAAGAGTTTGTAAATGCATTATTTGATAAAAGAGAAGAGGATTAAGAATTATGACAGAACAGTTGACATTAGAAAAATTTGAAGAAGCAAGTGAAATTGTACAAAAAGTAACATTGGAGACAAAGCTGAAATACAGTGAATACTTTACAGAACAGACAGGAAATAAAGTATGGTTTAAACCAGAAAACATGCAATACACAGGCGCTTACAAAGTAAGAGGAGCTTATTACAAAATCAGCACATTGAGTCAAGAAGAAAGAGATAGAGGATTGATTACTGCATCGGCTGGAAATCATGCACAGGGAGTTGCATATGCTGCAAAAATCTATGGCTGTAAGGCAGTGATTGTTATGCCTACTACCACTCCATTAATTAAAATTAATCGTACAAAGAGTTATGGTGCAGAAGTGGTTCTCTATGGAGATGTTTATGATGAAGCATGTGACTATGCATTAAAGCTGGCAGAAGAAAATGGATATACGTTTATTCATCCATTCAACGATCTGGATGTGGCAACTGGACAGGGAAGTATTGCAATGGAGATTATTAAAGAACTTCCAACCGTAGACTATGTGCTTTGTCCAATCGGCGGCGGTGGTCTTTGCACTGGTGTGGCTACTCTAGTCAAAATGCTGAATCCAAAAATCAAAGTAATTGGTGTAGAGCCAGCACAGGCAAACTGTATGCAAGTTTCCGTAGAAAAGGGAGAAGTTGTAACACTCCCAACCGTAAATACCATTGCAGATGGTACTGCGGTAAAAACTCCAGGAGATAAATTACTTCCATATATTATGGAAAATGTTGATGAGATTATTACAGTAGAAGATGATGAGTTAATCGGTGCATTTTTGGATATGATTGAAAACCATAAGATGGTTGTAGAAAATTCTGGACTTTTAACTGTAGCTGCATTAAAGCATTTAAATGTGAGAGGGAAAAAAGTGGTTGCCATTTTAAGTGGAGGTAATATGGATGTTATTACAATGTCCACAGTAGTACAGCATGGACTGATTCAAAGAGGACGTATTTTCACAGCGTCAATTTTGCTTCCAGATAAACCAGGAGAATTGGTAAAAGTTGCTTCCGCAATTGCAGATACAAAGGGAAATATTGTAAAACTGGATCATAATCAGTTTATTACGATTAATCGAAGTTCCGCAGTAGAATTGCGTATTACAATGGAAGCTTATGGAGAAGAACATAAGCAGGAGATCATTCAAAAATTGAGAGATGCGGGTTATGATCCAAAGATTGTAACAACAAATTTATAAATAAAGAAAAAAATATAAATCTGTCAAGAAAAAATACTTGACAAGCCCAATGTTTTCCTGTATGATAACCAAGGATAAAAAACAAAGCAGTCTGTATTCGTAAGCAGGCAGCATTGGCTGCAAATGTTTCGTTTACGTATGAAAGGTTTATATCGTCATGGAACGAATTTTGGAACAGACGTTGTTGTATGATTTTTATGGAGAGTTATTAACCGATCATCAAAAGCAGATTTACCAAGAGGTAGTTTTCAATGACTATTCCTACAGCGAAGTTGCACAGTTAGAAGGAATCAGCCGTCAAGGGGTTCATGATTTAATACGAAGATGTGATAAAATCCTTGCTGGATACGAAGAAAAACTGCATCTGGTAGAACGTTTTATGAAAATGAAAGCAATGGCAGAGCAGATGAATCAGTTAACAAAAACATATATCCGTACAAGACAAGAAGCATTACTCTCAGAGATGGAAGAGATCTCTGAACAAATTTTAAAGCAAGTGTAATGGATAACAATAATTTTGCTTTAAAGTAGTTATCGGATGATTCTGAAAAGAGAGGTTATATATGGCTTTTGAAAGCTTATCAGAAAAATTACAAAATGTATTTAAAAACCTGCGTGGAAAAGGGCGTTTGACCGAAGCAGATGTAAAAACAGCATTGCGGGAAGTAAAAATGGCATTGCTGGAGGCAGACGTCAATTTCAAAGTAGTAAAAAAGTTTATTAGTTCTGTCCAGGAACGAGCCATTGGCCAAGATGTGATGAATGGTTTGAATCCAGGACAGATGGTAATAAAAATTGTAAATGAAGAATTGGTTTCCCTTATGGGGTCAGAAACGACAGAGTTAGCAATTCGTCCAGGCAATGAGATGACCATTTTAATGATGGTTGGTCTTCAAGGTGCTGGTAAAACGACCACTGCTGCAAAGATTGCAGGAAAGCTAAAAGCAAAGGGAAAGAGACCACTTTTGGTTGCCTGTGATATTTACCGTCCTGCTGCCATTCAGCAGTTACAAGTAAACGGTGAAAAACAGGGCGTCGAAGTATTTACAATGGGTGATAAACATAAACCAGTCAATATTGCAAAAGCAGCTTTGGAACATGCTGCAAAAAATGGACAAAATGTAGTTATCATCGATACAGCTGGCCGTCTTCATATTGATGAAACAATGATGGATGAGCTGGTAGAAATTAAGCAGAATGTGGACGTTGCGCAGACGATTCTGGTTGTAGATGCAATGACAGGTCAGGATGCAGTAAACGTTGCAAGCACATTTAATGAGAAAATAGGGGTAGATGGTGTCATTCTTACAAAGTTAGATGGTGACACTAGAGGAGGTGCTGCGCTTTCCATTCGTGCAGTAACTGGAAAACCTATTTTATATATTGGTATGGGAGAAAAGTTGTCCGATTTGGAACAATTTTATCCAGATCGTATGGCTTCCCGTATTCTCGGTATGGGCGATGTTATGAGCCTGATTGAGAAAGTTGAAGCGCAGGTCGATGCAGAGAAGGCAAGAGAGCTGGAGCAAAAGCTGCGAAAATCCCAGTTTGATTTTAACGACTATTTGGATCAGATGAAACAAATGCGTAACATGGGAGGAGTCAATGAGATTCTGAAGATGCTTCCAGGCATGGGAATGGGACGCATGAAGGGGATGCCAGAGGTAGATGAAAAGCAGTTTGATAAGTATGAGGCAATCATCTTATCTATGACACCGCAAGAAAGAAGTAATCCAGATATCATTAATCCGTCTAGAAAAAACCGTATCGCAAGAGGTGCGGGTTTGAATGTGGCGGAAGTCAATAAGTTTATGAAGCAGTTTGAACAGGGAAGAAAATTAATGAAACAGCTGCCTGGAATGATGGGCGGCAAAGCAAAACGAGGAAGATTTAAGCTTCCGTTTGGTTGATGTGCAGAGCACAGATTATAATTTATAATAATGGAGGAATGTTACAATGGCAGTAAAGATGAGATTAAAGAGAATGGGTCAGAAGAAGGCACCTTTTTATAGAGTAGTAGTTGCTGATGCCAGATCTCCAAGAGATGGAAAGTTTATTGAAGAGATTGGTACTTATGATCCAAATCAGAACCCTAGCGCAATCAAGATTAACGAAGAAGCAGCTAAGAAGTGGTTAGCAACAGGCGCTCAGCCAACAGAAACAGTTGCTAAGCTGTTAAAGATCGCTGGTATTGAAAAATAATAACAGCACCTTTAGGAGATGTCCAAGATGAAAGAATTAGTAGAAGTGATCGCAAAATCGCTTGTAGATCTTCCAGATAAAGTTGTTGTGACAGAACGTGAGACCGAAAAGGGACTTGTTTTAGAACTTAAGGTTGATCCTACCGATATGGGAAAAGTAATTGGAAAGCAAGGACGTATTGCAAAAGCAATTCGCTCTGTCGTAAAAGCAGCGGCTTCTAGAGAAGATAAAAAAGTAATCATAGAAATCGAATAAAACGAAAAGAGAGCTGTTCGGATACACAAAAGCTGGTCTGGAAAGCTCTTTTTATTATTATGATATGCAAAATAAAAGAAGATTTTTTTGGATTGATAGGAGACAATTATGGTAGATTTATTGCAAGTAGGTGTAATTACTACACCCCATGGTGTGCGGGGAGAAGTAAAAGTATTTCCGACAACCGATGATCCAACTCGTTTCAAACAGTTAAAAACAGTTTTATTGGATACAGGAAAAGAAAAAAAAGAATTGCATTTGGAAAACGTAAAGTTTTTTAAGCAGTTTGTCATTGTTAAATTTAAAGAATTTCAAACAATGAATGATGTGGAACATTTGCGTCGGATGCCACTTCTGATTACAAGAGATCAGGCAGTTCCATGTGGGGAAAATGAAAACTTTATTGCAGATTTAATTGATTTAAATGTAGTTACAGAAGGTGGAGAAGAACTTGGTGTTTTAACGGATGTGCTTCAAACTGGTGCAAATGACGTATATATTGTTAAAAGGAAGAATGGGAAGGAACTTCTCATTCCAGCCATTCGCCAGTGTATTTTAGATGTAGATTTAGAGAAAAAATGTATGAAGGTACATTTACTGGAAGGATTGTTGGATTTATGATGAATTATTATGTACTCACATTGTTTCCAGATATGATTTATAATGGATGTGACACAAGTATTCTTGGGCGGGCAATCGAAAAGAAATTAATATCGCTTGAAGCGATTGATATTCGGAGCTATTCACAAAACAAACATTTAAAAGTAGACGACTACCCATATGGAGGCGGAGCTGGAATGGTAATGCAGGCACAGCCAATTTATGATGCCTGTATGGATTTGCAAAAGAAAATTGGGAAAAAACCACGCATTATTTATATGACTCCACAAGGACGTGTGTTTAATCAGGCAATTGCAGAACAATTATCGAAGGAAGAAGATCTTGTATTTCTATGTGGTCATTATGAAGGAATTGATGAACGAGTGTTAGAACTGGTAGTAACCGATTATCTATCAGCTGGAGATTATGTATTGACAGGAGGAGAATTACCAGCAATGATGATGATTGATTGTATTTCTCGTCTTGTTCCAGGCGTGTTAAATAATGAAGTTTCCGCAGATATTGAATCCTTTCACGACAATTTACTTGAATATCCACAGTATACAAGACCAGAAGTATTTATGGGGAAACGTGTTCCAGAAGTATTGTTGTCTGGACATCATGCCAAAATTGAACAGTGGCGAAGAGAGCAGTCCATTGAACGAACATTGAAATGGCGTCCAGATTTACTGGAACAAGCTAATTTAACTGAAAAAGAAC
>OERR01000374.1_pt1 | contig 10143 bp, 7 predicted proteins | sample 1540051 | NCBI WGS metagenome assembly OERR01 (sample SAMEA3891884, study PRJEB23780) | metagenome | biome: terrestrial biome; feature: animal house; material: Caecal content | place: Italy | collected 2015-05-05 | reverse complement strand
GAAGTCGTAACAAGGTAGCCGTATCGGAAGGTGCGGCTGGATCACCTCCTTTCTATGGAGACATGACCGGATGAAACAGACTGGTCAGACATCCAAGGTCAGGTTACGGATATGGAAGAAATCAATCGTTGTTTAATTTTGAAGGTTTTGTGGTCGGCTTTGCCGACGCCCGAACTTCACATTCGTAAAGTTCGGCTTAAAAAACAGAATCTTCAACGGTGGCAAACGGTAAGAAACGTCCCACTGAACGCCGCCACGATATGGGGGTATAGCTCAGCTGGGAGAGCGCCTGCTTTGCAAGCAGGAGGTCAACGGTTCGATCCCGTTTATCTCCACCACAGGGCGAGGGTTAGAACCGAGTCCGGAATTATGGGCTTATAGCTCAGCCGGTTAGAGCGCACGCCTGATAAGCGTGAGGTCGGTGGTTCGAGTCCACCTAAGCCCACCAGCAGACTGAGTCTGATCGCACTTCCCAAGTGGAAGCAAGCGAAACGTTCGATAGAACGTTTCGACCGGCTTTCCGCGAAGCGGGAAGACGAACGGGACTTTGTCTGAACAAGCTCCCGAAAGAGAGCGAATATCTCCCGGAAAGGGAGCGGCATCCTGAGAGGGACCGAGCAAGGCGCGAAGCGCCGCAGCGAGCATCCCCCCGGCGGAGCCGGTGCACTTTGAAAACTGGATAAAGATGAAATGAAGCAGATATTGCGAGAAGGTAAGCTTAGGAAACTAAGATTATCATAATTGTGAAATCTACAATTTCAAAGGAAAACTTATTCATTGAATGAGTTTTTAACTCGAAAGAACCAAGAAGATCACATGGTCAAGCTACAAAGAGCGCAAGGGGAATGCCTTGGCACTGAGAGCCGATGAAGGACGCGACTAACTGCGATAAGCTTCGGGGAGCCGTAAGTGGGCATTGATCCGGAGATTTCCGAATGGAGCAATCCGGCTGGAGTCATGTCCAGTCAACGTGCACTGAATCCATAGGTGTACGTGGGGAACCGCCTGAACTGAAACATCTAAGTAGGGCGAGGAAGAGAAATCAACCGAGATTCCGCTAGTAGTGGCGAGCGAACGCGGAAGAGGCCAAACCAGAGGTAGCAATACCTTTGGGGTTTAGGACAGCGCACGGTATGCAGAGTTCTAGCAGAATGGCATGGGAAGGCCAACGAAACAGTGTGAGAGTCACGTATGCGAAAGGACAAAGCGGCCAGCTGTATCCAGAGTACCGCCGGACACGTGAAACCCGGTGGGAAGATGGGGGGACCACCCTCCAAGCCTAAATACTACTCAGTGACCGATAGTGTAGAGTACTGTGAAGGAAAGGTGAAAAGCACCCCGGGAGGGGAGTGAAAAAGAACCTGAAACCTTGTGCTTACAAGCACCGAGAGCCCGTCAATGGGTGATCGGGTACCTTTTGTAGAATGGTCCGGCGAGTGAATGTGACTGGCAAGGTTAAGGACTTCAGGTCCGGAGCCGCAGCGAGAGCGAGTCTGAACAGGGCGTATGAAGTCAGTCGTATTCGACCCGAAACCGGGTGACCTATCCATGTCCAGGTTGAAGTGGAGGTAAAACTCCATGGAGGACCGAACCGACTCCCGTTGAAATGGTAGCGGATGAGGTGTGGATAGCGGAGAAATTCCAATCGAACCCGGAGATAGCTGGTTCTCTCCGAAATAGCTTTAGGGCTAGCCTCGTATTAGATTACCGGAGGTAAAGCACTGAATGGGCTAGGGGCCGAAAGGTTACTGAACCCTATCAAACTCAGAATGCCGGATAATCGATGTACGGGAGTCAGACAGTGTGAGATAAGTTTCATTGTCAAAAGGGAAACAGCCCAGACCCACAGCTAAGGTCCCGAAGTATGGTTAAGTGGAAAAGGATGTGGGGTTGCACAGACAACCAGGATGTTGGCTTAGAAGCAGCCACTCATTAAAAGAGTGCGTAATAGCTCACTGGTCGAGTGACCCTGCGCCGAAAATTTAACGGGGCTAAATCATACACCGAAGCTTGGGATTCCGCAAGGAATGGTAGGAGAGCGTTGTGTAAGGGGTGAAGTCAGAGCGGAAGCGCTGGTGGACTTTACACAAGTGAGAATGCCGGAATGAGTAGCGCGAAATATGTGAGAATCATATTGGCCGAAAGTCTAAGGTTTTTGGAGGAAGGTTCGTCCGCTCCAAGTAAGCCGGGAGCTAAGGTGAGGCCGAGAGGCGTAGCCGATGCACATACGGTGGACATTCCGTAGCCGCCAAAAGATTTAAGCAGAGGGACATCTGAAAAGGGCATGACCCGGGCGTTGGTTGACCCGGGCGTAAGGGACCGAAATTAGAGTAGGGAAGCATGCTTGGCTCAGGGCGAGAAAAGCTCTGTGTATATCTGAGGCGCCCGTACCGCAAACCGACACAGGTAGACAGGATGAGGATTCTAAGGCCAACGGGAGAAGGGTAGTTAAGGAACTCGGCAAATTGACCCCGTAACTTAGGGATAAGGGGTGCCATGGAGACATGGCCGCAGTGAATAGGCCCAGGCGACTGTTTAGCAAAAACACAGGTTTCTGCCAAATCGAAAGATGAAGTATAGGAGCTGACACCTGCCCGGTGCTGGAAGGTTAAGAGGAGATGTGCAAGCATTGAATTGAAGCCCCAGTAAACGGCGGCCGTAACTATAACGGTCCTAAGGTAGCGAAATTCCTTGTCGGGTAAGTTCCGACCCGCACGAATGGTGTAACGATCTGGGCACTGTCTCAATTACCCGCCCGGCGAAATTGTAGTACCGGTGAAGATGCCGGTTACCCGCGACAAGACGGAAAGACCCCATGGAGCTTTACTGCAGTTTAATATTGGGTTTCGGTAGTTTATGTACAGGATAGGTGGGAGACGGAGAAACGAGCACGCCAGTGTTCGCGGAGTCGTCCTTGGGATACCACTCTTAAGTTGCTGAAATTCTAACCTGCGGCCGTGAATCCGGCCGGGGGACATTGTTAGACGGGCAGTTTGACTGGGGCGGTCGCCTCCAAAAAGGTAACGGAGGCGCTCAAAGGTTGGCTCAGCACGGACGGAAACCGTGCCTCTGAGTGTAAACGCATAAGCCAGCCTAACTGCGAGGATGACGGTCCGAGCAGTAACGAAAGTTGGAGTTAGTGATCCGGCGGTATGAGAGTGGAATTGCCGTCGCTCAACGGATAAAAGCTACCCTGGGGATAACAGGCTGATCTCCCCCAAGAGTCCACATCGACGGGGAGGTTTGGCACCTCGATGTCGGCTCATCACATCCTGGGGCTGTATTCGGTCCCAAGGGTTCGGCTGTTCGCCGATTAAAGTGGTACGCGAGCTGGGTTCAGAACGTCGTGAGACAGTTCGGTCCCTATCTGTCGTGGGCGCAGGATATTTGAGGAGAGCTGTCCTTAGTACGAGAGGACCGGGATGGACGCACCTCTGGCGCACCAGTTGTCATGCCAATGGCACAGCTGGGCAACTATGTGCGGATTGGATAAACGCTGAAAGCATCTAAGCGTGAAGCCAACTCCAAGATAAGATATCCCATGGCGTAAGCCAGTAAGGCCCCTTGAAGACTACAAGGTTGATAGGCTGCGTGTGGAAGTGCAGTAATGCATGTAGCTTGGCAGTACTAATAGGCCGAGGGCTTGACCATCACTTCTTGGTCAGTCTGATTTTGCAGCAAGACCTCTTCGTTTCAATTCTTTGTCCAGTTTTGAGAGTGACACTTCCGCTCACAGGGAGCTGGAAAATGCAGTTTGAACACGACAGCGCAGGCAATCGCCTGCGCTGTTTTTTGTTATTCTTAAATTTTCCACTGTTTTTTCTTGCTTGGTGGATTTCTTGCTTGTTTCCCTTTACCGCACTTTGTTTTAGTTTCCGTTTCCTTTATATCCTTCTAAATGAAAGTTCTCTTCAGAACAACCGCAATTGCGGCAATTATTCCCGTGAAAAGAAGTCTTTTTCGCTTTTGCTTCATATAGAGTACCTTGTTTACAGCGGCGGGGCCGCGGAAAGATTGTCACACAGGCAGGAACGTCGTCCCGAGGAGCCGACCACATAGATCCGGCAGGCGGCTTCCTGGGTCTCTCCGCGCACAAAGGGGCATTTGATGCTGAGCGCGGGCCCGTCCTCCAAATCGTAACAGATGGCCATACGGCCGCAGGAACAGCCGCTTCCCTGGAACCATTGGCAGGGTTCGCTGTTGGTGCAGTGCTTGACGGCGGGAAAATCCACATACTCCTGCGCAATTTTTCCGCCCTTGTCATAGCCTCCGCTGCTGATCAGGAGATGTTCAGCGGAGAGCTCAAAGAAAATATGGCTCCAATGGCTGGCTGTGCCGTGATGCGGCGTTTTCAGAATGTAGTACCCGGCATAGAGTTTGTCCGCGATGGCGTCGAAGGTTTCCGGCGCGGCGTCGCCCGTCATAAGGATGTCGTTCAAGCTGGCTTCCTGCGTGCGGCGGTTGTGAAATACAACGCTTGCCGCGTTGAGCGCGTCCGCGTAAGCCGTGCGTGTGACGGGGCGGTTCAGAATTTCGCGGATATCCGGAGCGGGCGGAAGCAGGTTCAGCTCCGCCGCCAGCTCGTCAATGCGCACCAGCAGTGAGGTGCATTCCGCAATCGCCTGTGCGTCCAGAGGGGCACCGGATGCGGCCTGGCAATAGGCGCGGCAGAATTCGTTTTTCAAAGCCTGAAACGTGCGCGCGCATTCCGGCAGAAACGGCGAGGACAGCTCAATGTTCAGCTCCTCCACCGCGCCCGCAAACAGATCGGAGAAGGGATAGTCCTCGCGCGGCGGCCACAGAACGTCATAGGTCACGCCGTCAAAGACAAAGCTGTCCCCCGCTCCCAGCCCGCGCACGGTTTCCGGCCCGGAAGCGCGAGCCGTGCGCTCAAACAGGCGCAGAGAAGCGATATTGGCGCGGGAATAGTCCGTCTGATCCCGCAGAAACACAAAGACAAACAGGGCAAATTCCAGCAGCAGCGCGCGGCCGTTGCGGTCGCACGGGCTGGCGGGAAGATAGATCTGATTGAAATATTTTGGCTCCTTCCCCAGAAGGTTCCAGAAGCCGGAGAGGTGGTCGCGGTGGCAGTGTGAGAGCAGAAATGTGCGGGAGGATGCTTTGCGGTAGCGTTCAAAAATCTCCTCGCTCACGCAAAGCGTCAGCTCACGGCCGTCCTCCTTGCGGCTGCGGTTCATGCTTCCGCAGTCTACCATCAAAATGTCATGGTGAGCTCCGCCGAGAACCACACATTCGCCGTATTCCACATTGTAAAGCTCTACATACTCCATCAGGCAGCGCCTCCTGTTGTATCAGTCAATGCGCCGGAACCCCTTCACCGGGCGGCCGGCTTCCCATTCTCCGGTGAAAAGGATCTTGCCGTCGCGGTATTCCGTGCCATGACCGTGACGTTTGCCGTCCTTCCATTCGCCGGTGTAGATCAGATTGCCGTCCGGATCAAAGGCGGCGCCCAGGCCGGTCGGGACATTATCCTTCCAGCGTCCCGCAAAAAGGGAGCCGTCGCGCGAGCTGAAGGCCACGCCCGCGCCCTCGCGCGCGTTTTGCTTCCAATGGCCCGCATAGCAGAGCTTGCCGCTTTTATAGTAGTACACGCCGAAGCCGTCCCGGCGATCGTCGCGGTAATCCCCTTCGTAGGCCGTACAGCCGTTTTCCATCTGGGTACGGCCCCGGCCGGTGCGTTTGCCGTCCTGTAAGCCGCCGAAATACAGATAGCTTTCCTCCGCGCTCACAACGATCTGCTTCACCGCCTTGAGCGACGGCAGCAGGATCGGCTCCTGCTCGGGCGGAAGACCCTCCGGTTTCTTTTCCTTCAAAGCCGATTGCACGCTTCCCCCGCTGCCGCGCGCCGCTACCGTGTAGCGGGAGGGCTTGCCTTCTCCCTTGCGCGCGTTGGAAACCTCGTCCAGAAGGGCGCTGACCGCTTTGGCGTTCACATCGTCGTCGATTCGGATCCGCTCGACCGGGCGGGGAGCGGTCTCAATGATGGGTTCCTCCTCAAAAAAACCGATTTCACGGTTGACCGCGTAGTCGCTTTCCTTGGGCGCGGCAATCTCCTTTTTCGGCTTTTTCTGCACGGGAAGCACAGGATGCACCGTGTTGTCAATGACCTCGAACCGGTCAAGCGCGTCATCGCTCTCCCCGGCTGTGGGGACCTCCATCGACAAGGGGTGATCCTTTTCCCGCTCCAGGACAGCGGCGCGGTGCGCGGCCTGCTCAGGCGGGCAATAACCCACGCGTCCGTTCACCAGATCCGCGAGAACAGGCGGTTCTCCCGCTTCGGCGTTCACCAGGCTGGACAAGCCCCCCTGCGGCAGTTCGCAGGCGGTGAGAAGCTCCGTCCTATACGCATCGGTTTCCGTATCCCAGCGCACCATTTCCAGCTTGCCGTCCTGTGCGGGGCGCAGGCAGACAGAGGTGCGGCCGGTAAAGCCGTTGTCAAAATAAGCGGTTTGCAGCCAGTGATAATCATGATCCAGGCGGATTTTGGACACGACGTCGCCTTCAAAGCTGCGCGTCACAATGCTCCAGCCGTATTCCTCGGGCGCGGCCTCCTCCAGCATCAGGGAGCCGCAGCGCTTTTCCCAGCGCAGATCGCGCTTTGTCAGGCGGTAAACGTAGGAGATCTCTTTTCCGTTCTCCACAGCGTGCTCCCGCCCGCTCTGGCGGCGTTTGCCGCCGTACCATTCCCGCAGAAGGCGGCAGAAAACCGCTTTGTTCTGCGGTGCGCCGTCATAGTCGCTCAGCAGTACGGCGCAAATCCTGTTGTCTTGCATTTCCTTTCCAATCTCCCTTTACTCTCCCTAATGGCGCACAGTGGCGCAGTACCGAAATGTCAGTTAAAGCGGAGCCGCCTTACGCGACTTGCTCGCCGCAGGCGCAGGCGCAAACCTTTTTTTATCATTATAGCATACCCCTGTTTTTCTTTCAAGAATACAGAGAATGGGGATAAGGGACAAGAAATGACCATATATTACTCTTTATCTGGAAAAACACCAAAGTTCTTAATGATCAATTTTCTCTTTTTTTGTTGTGATAAGGCAGATTGATAAATTGGATAAAGAGGACTGGAAGTGCGAGTTAAAAAAGTAATTAAATAATCGCATTCTTTTACCATAATACAATTTAATCTTGAAATAGCAAATTTAGGTGGAACAGATTCCATACCTTCCGGGAAATAAGTACCTTCAAATTCATCCGGGAGAGGTGATGTAGAATGCGGGCAATAGTAGGGAGTGAGTAAATAAAGATGAATTTTTGGGTAGAGTAATTTTATCTGCTTTAATGTTTGAACACACATATGATCGAAGTTTCCACGAGATCCGACAAAAAAATCTGTAATGTTTTCTTCCTCAATGCATTGTCTAATTGCTTCCGTTAATTTAGGAAGTAATGTAACAGGTGAATCTCTGTGCCCCATTAAAAAACATTTTTTCATATTATTCCCCTTTTATATTGTTACCTTATATAAGGATAACTATAAAAATGGGAAATGTCAATCAGGATAACCATTGATAGAATAAGAAGGGGGTGCGGAGGCTTGAAAAGCATTGTTCATTATCACACAGAAGAATATGGCACGATAAAAATGAAGTTAGCGGAGCTGTTAAACGACCGCGGCATTACGCGCAACCGTCTGCGCACTCTTACCGGTGTGAAGTATGATGTAATCGATCGCTATTATAAAGGAGAAGGAGTAGAGCGAGTGGATCTGGATGTTTTAGCAAAGCTCTGCTATGTGTTGGATTGTGAAATCAGCGATCTTCTGGAATATGAACAGCCCGCAAAATAAAAAATCTTGAAAAGGAAAACGGCGTCCCTGTGATTTCGATCACAGAGACGCCGTTTTTGCAGGCTCAGCCTGCGCCTGCGGCGAGCAAGTCGCGCAAGCATCGGGCAAGCCCGATGCCCGGCTGTGTGTGGTTCGTGTGCTGAGCAGCCCGCGCTGCTGCCACGGAGAAAACCGGAAGCTTAACGGGGTTCGACGATGAGACGCATAGCGGTGCGCTCTTCGCCGTCAATTTCGACGCTGACAAAAGCAGGCACGCAGATCAGATCAATTCCGGAAGGAGCCAGATAGCCGCGCGCAATGGCAACAGCCTTGATGGCTTGATTGGCGGCTCCCGCCCCCACAGCCTGCAATTCGGCGGATCCGGATTCCCGAATGACTCCTGCGATGGCGCCCGCCACGGAGTTGGGCGCTGATTTTGACGATACCTTGAGAATTTCCATAAAGCCGCCTCCAGATCAGAGAAGTTTCTTATCATAAATATACGGTATTATGCGAAAAAAAGCAAGTTTTCCTGTCGATATTTGCAATATTTTGTCTATTTTATTACAAAACGTTCTACAGATAACGATCTTCCGGTTTTGTCGTCAACGGTGAAAAGGGCGCAGTCCATTTCACACGGATCGCCTGCCAAATCAAAGCGAACGGGTATATGGCGGTGCATTTTCTCAATGGTCAGCTCCGGTTTGACGCCGAGCACGGAGTGGATCGGTCCCGTCATGCCGAGGTCGGAAAGGTAGCCGGTGCCGTTCGGCAGAATCTGCTCGTCGGCGGTCTGCACATGCGTGTGTGTGCCAAAGACGGCGGACACACGGCCATCAAGATAATAGGCCAGGCTTTTCTTTTCTCCCGTGGCTTCGGCGTGAAAATCAACGAGCGTGATTTTCGGCAGTCCGGCGGCGAGAATGCGGTCCGCCGCGTCAAAGGGATTGTCGAGCGGCTCCATGTACACCACGCCCATCAGATTGATGACGCCGACCTGGACGCGGCCCATGTCGTACACCAGCCAGCCGTGCCCGGGTGCGCCGCCCTCGGGAAAGTTCGCGGGGCGCAGGAGCGTTTCGCAGGAATCAAAGACGGCGTACATCTCCCGGCGGCGGAACGCGTGGTTTCCGGTGGTGATCACGTCCACGCCGCTCTGAAAGAGATATTCGGCGCTGGAAGGAGTGATGCCGTTGCCGTCTGCGGAGTTTTCGCCGTTGCAGATGACGAGATCGACGCCTTTGAGCTTTTTCAGGGTGGGAAGATGGGCGCGCAGGAAACGGCAGCCGACGCTGCCGACCACGTCGCCGATGGCAAGAATATTCATGGGTACCTCATCTTCTCTTATTTGGCGTATTCAATCGCGCGGCTCTCGCGGATGATATTCACCTTAATCTGGCCGGGATATTCCAGATCGCTTTCAATCTTGGTGCAGATCTGACGGGCCAGCAGCACCATGCGATCATCGGTGATGATCTCGGGCTTGACCATAATGCGGATCTCGCGGCCTGCCTGGATGGCGTAAGCCTTGTCCACTCCGGGGAAGGAGGAGGACAGCTCTTCCAGCTTCTCCAGACGCTTGATGTAGTACTCCACATTCTCTTTCCGGGCGCCGGGACGGGCGGCGGAAATGGCGTCGGCCGCCTGCACCAGGCAGGCCACGATGGTCTTGGCCTCCACGTCGCCGTGGTGGGCCTCGATGGCGTGGATGACGGCCTCGCTCTCCCGGTACTTCCGGGCCAGCTCCACACCGATCTGCACGTGGGAGCCCTCCACCTCGTGGTCAATGGACTTGCCCAGGTCGTGGAGCAGTCCGGCCCGCTTGGCCTGGTTGACGTCGGCGCCGATCTCGGCGGCCAGCAGACCAGCCAGCAGAGCCACCTCGATGGAGTGGTTGAGCACGTTCTGGCCGTAGCTGGTGCGGTACTTCATGCGGCCCAGGAGACGGATAATCTCTGGGTTGAGGCCGTGGATGTTGGTCTCGAAGGCGGCGCGCTCGCCCTCCGACTTGATGATGGCGTTGACCTCCTTCTGGGCCTTGGCGACCATCTCCTCGATGCGCGCGGGGTGGATGCGCCCGTCCTGTATCAACCGCTCGAGGGCTATGCGGGCCACCTCGCGCCTCACGGGGTCGAAGCTGGAGAGGGTGATGGCCTCGGGCGTGTCGTCTATGATGAGATCGCAGCCGGTGAGCGTCTCGATGGAACGAATGTTGCGTCCCTCTCGTCCTATGATGCGGCCCTTCATCTCGTCGTTGGGGAGTGGTACGACGGAGACGGTTATCTCGCTGGCGTGGTCGGCGGCGCAGCGCTGGATGGCGGTGGCGATAATCTCGCGCGCCCTCTCGTCGGCCT
>OERR01000373.1_pt1 | contig 10153 bp, 10 predicted proteins | sample 1540051 | NCBI WGS metagenome assembly OERR01 (sample SAMEA3891884, study PRJEB23780) | metagenome | biome: terrestrial biome; feature: animal house; material: Caecal content | place: Italy | collected 2015-05-05 | reverse complement strand
GTGTGGCTTGGTCCAAATCGGAAGCGAACTGTGTAAATCCCTCTAACTCACGAAAACGTGCCAAATCAATGCGCAGGGTGCCTTCTGTCTTTTTGATTGCCTTTGTCTGAGCTGCACCACCTACACGGGATACAGACAAGCCCACATTCACAGCAGGTCTCTGCCCTGCAAAAAACAGGTCACTTTCCAAATAAATCTGACCATCTGTAATGGAAATCACATTCGTGGGAATATAGGCAGACACATCCCCTGCCTGTGTCTCAATGATGGGCAGGGCAGTCATGGAGCCGCCTCCATACTCCTTTGTCAGACGACAAGCCCGCTCCAGCAACCGGGAATGGAGATAGAACACATCGCCGGGGTAGGCCTCGCGGCCGGGGCTGCGCTCCAGCAGCAGGGACAAGGCGCGGTAGGCGATGGCGTGCTTGGACAGGTCGTCGTAGACGATCAGCACGTCCCGGCCCTGGTGCATGAAGTATTCGCCAATGCTGGTGCCGGCGTAGGGGGCGATATACTGCAGAGAGGCCGAGTCGCTGGCGGGGGCGCTGACGATGATGCAGTAATCCATGGCGCCCCGGCGGCGCAGGTTTTCGGCCAGCAGGGCCACCGAGCTGGACTTCTGGCCGATGGCCACGTAGATGCAGACCACGTTTTTGCCCTTCTGGTTCAGGATGGTGTCCAGGGCCACGGCGGTCTTGCCGGTCTGGCGGTCGCCGATGATCAGCTCGCGCTGGCCGCGGCCGATGGGGAACAGCGCGTCGATGGCCAGCAGGCCGGTCTCCATGGGCTGGTTGACCGGCTGGCGGTCGATGATGCCGGGGGCGGGCCGCTCCACCGGGTAATAGGCGTCGGCCCGGATGGGGCCGGCCCCGTCGATGGGGCTGCCCAGGGCGTCCACCACCCGGCCGAGGAAGCCTTCGCCCACCGGCACGCCGGCCACCTTGCGGGTGCGGCGCACCGGGTCGCCGGCTTCGATGCCGCTGCTGTCGCCAAACAGGACGCAGCACAGCTGATCGGGCCGCAGCTCCTGCACCATGCCCTTGATGCCGTTGGAAAAGACCAGCACCTCGCCGTAGACGGCGTCCTCCAGGCCGGAGATGGTGGCGATCTCGTCGCCCACCGTCAGCACGGTGCCCATCTCCTCGGGCTTGGTGCTGGGGGCCCAGTCCTGGATGGCCTGGCGCATCAGGGGCAGTACGTCCTCCTGGCCGTCCAGAGCGTCCAGCTTGCGGCGCAGCTGCTCCATCCGGCCCTGCAGGCTCCAGTCGTAGATGTCGGCGCCCACTTCCATGCGGAAGCCGCCGGCCAGGTCTGCGTCCTGCTTCCACTCCAGGGTCAGGGCCTGGCCGGGATAGGTCCGGGCCAGAAAAGCTTCCAGCCGCTGGCGCTGGGCGTCGCTGGGCTGCTCGGCGCTGTAGAGGAAGGCGACCGTGGGGTTATTCATGCTGCTCATGCTGGTCCCCTTCCTCTGCCAGGTTCAAAAATTCATCAAAAGCATCCCGGCTGGAGGACAGGGCCAGCTTTTCGGCGGCGGCCATGGCCAGCTCCTTCAGCTCCTTCTGGCTGTCGGTCAGGGCCTTGGCGCGGATGCTCTGGGCGTTCTTGCGGGCGGCGGCGATGATCTGGTCCGCCTGCTGCTGGGCGCGGTCCAGCTGCTGCTGGGCGGCGGCCTGGGCGATCTTCTGGCTTTCGGCCCGGCGCTCCCGCAGCTCGTCCTCCAGCTTGTCCAGCTGGGCCTGGTGGCCGGCGGCCAGCTTTTCGGCCTCGGCCAGCTTCTGGGCGGCAGCGGCGTCCATCTCGGCATAGCGGGCGGCGCGCTGGTCCATGAACTTCTTCACCGGGCTGTACAGGATAAAATACAGCCCGCCGGCCAGGATGACGAAGTTGAGCATGTGCAGAAAGATCTGCTGCAGGTCGATATTCAGGGGGAGATTCATAACTGACACCTCCCGCGCTTACAGGACAAAGATGATCAGGATGGCCACCAGCAGGGCGTAGATGATGGCGGTCTCGATAAAGACCAGGGTCAGCATCATCGAGGTGCGGATCTTGCCCTCGGCCTCGGGCTGGCGGGCGATGCTCTCGGAGGACTTGGCGCACAAGATGCCCATGCCCACGGCGCCGCCGGCAGCGGCGATGCCCACGGCGACGGCGCAGGCGATGGCCTTGCCGGCGGTGGTCATGCCCTCGGCTTCGGCCTGGGCGGCCTCGGCGCTCTGGGAGGCGGCGGTTTCGGCGGGCTGGTCGTCGGGGCCGGCCGCAAAGGCGGGCACGGCCACGGCAAAGGTGAGCATCAGCATCACCAGCAGGGCGGAAAGGGCTTTTTTGATGTTCAGCGTTTTCATGATAGACCTCCTGATAAAATCAAGCCGCAAGGGCATTTTTGTTACGTTTGGCTTTGGGGGCTTTGGGCTGGACCGGCTCGGACACCTCGCCGTAATAGAGGGCCACCAGCATGGTCAGCACGTAGCTCTGGATCAGCGCATGGAGCAGGGTGAACAGCACGCCCACGATGACCGGCAGCACAAAGCTGAGGGTGATATAGAAATAGACCAGCTCGGTGACCAGCAGACCGGACAGCAGCGCGCCGAACAGACGGAAGCTCATCGAGATGGGCAGCGAGAACTCCTTCAGGGTGCGGCCCACGCCGCGCAGGCCCACGGCGCCGACGCCGCCCGACAGGATGAACAGATAGGACAGCACGCCCATGGCGATGGCGCCGTTGATGTCGGACAGGGGGGCTGGCAGGGCGATGGAGCGCCCCGCGGTGGTGACGGCCTGCAGGCCCAGCATCTCGAACAGGGTACTGACAAAGATATAGCTGCCCGCCCCAAACAGGTAGGGGCCCAGCACCTGGTTGTGGTGGGGGCTGTTTTTCTCCGCCATATCGCGGAAGGTGCCCACCCACAGCTCCAGCAGCATCTGCAGCTTGCCCGGCACATCCTGGAACCGCGGCACCGCAAAGATGCGCAGGCAGGCGGCCAGCACCAGCAGCAGGACGGTGACCACGTAGGCCGAGATCAGCCCCGGGTTGACATCCTTGATCCCGAACAGGCTCACCCTGCCGCTCTCATGGAGGACGGCGTCCCGCATGACTTCCTGCACGCTCTCGGTCTCGCCGCCGGCGCCGCCGGTCAGGACGGAGGCGACTGCCAGCACCACGATCAGGGCAAGCCACAGGATAAGTTTGCGCTTATTCTGCTTCATGGTTTTGGAAAGACTCCTTTCTTACCTTTCATATCAGTTGCCATGCAATCCAGCGAGGACAAACTGTAACTTTTGCCCGTCAAATTGCAATTTTGGGTCGAGCGTATTATACTATTGATAAGGTAAATTGTAAAATATCTTGTTAATATGCTTGCAATATAGTTTTTGTATGGCAGATAGTGCATAATTCATAAAATATAAGGGAAATTTTCTATGACCATCAACTACGATTATTACCGTATTTTTTATGTGGTGGCCCAGTGCCGCAGTTTTACACGGGCGGCCGAGCTGCTGAAGAACAACCAGCCCAACATCACCCGCTGCATGAAAAACCTGGAGCAGGAGCTGGGATGCAAGCTGTTCCACCGCTCCAACAAGGGCATCACCCTGACGCCCGAGGGCCAGCGGTTCTACCGGCGGGTAGCGGCGGCGGTGGAGCAGCTGCAACTGGGCGAGGAGGAGATCCGCCGGGACGGCAGCCTGGAGAGCGGGTCGCTGTCCATCAGCGCCAGCGAGGCGGCCCTGCATATGATCCTGCTGGACAAGCTGTCCATTTTCCGGGCGCAGTACCCGGGGGTGCACCTGCGCATCACCAACGAGACCACCCCCCAGGCCATCGAGCGGCTGCGGGACGGGGAGAGCGACTTTGCCGTCATCACCGCGCCGCTGCCCACCGGCCGCACCCTGCAGCAGACCGAGCTGCTGCGCTTTACCGAGATACCGGTGTGCGGCCCGGCCTACAGCGACATGGCCGCCCGCCGGTGCACCATGGCCGAACTGGCAAACTGCCCCCTGGTCTGCCTGGGGGAGGACACCAGTACATACGCTTTTTACCAGAGCTTTTTCAACAGCCACGGCCAGCCCTTCCGGGTGGATGTGGAGGCCGCCACCATGGACCAGATCCTGCCCATGGTGGAGCACGGGCTGGGCATCGGTTTTTACCCCAGCCAGCTGGCGGCCCCCCGCATCGCCCGGGGGGAGCTGTTCTGCATCCCGCTGGACCAGCCCGTCCCCGAGCGGGCCATCACCCTGGTGGAGGACACCGCCCGTCCCCGTTCCACCGCCATGAAGGCCATCCGGGAGCTGATCTGCGAAAAAAAGTGATCGATTCTGGCGGTGGTGCTGGGCCGCCTGCCTGCGGATTTTGTCCTGGCCTGACAAAGCAAAAACCCCGCCGTCTTTTTGGGACAGCGGGGCTTTTTGCGTCTGGGCTTGTTTGGGGCAGGCGGCGGGCTTTTACTTGACCTGCAGCTCCTGCTCGCAGTAGATGCAGCGGTACTTGCCGCCCGCGCCCAGCTCAAAGATCTGGTCGCACTCCTCCTCGATGGTGGAGATGCAGCGGGGGTTGCGGCAGCGGACGATGTTCACCAGCCGGCGGGGAGGATGGGGTTTTTCCTTCTTGACGGCCTTGCCCTCGTGGATGGTGGTGACGGTGATGTTGGGGTCCAGGTAGGCCAGCACGTCCAGGTTGAGCCAAGAGGCGTCCCCCTCCACCTTGATGATGTCCTTGCGGCCGGTGGGGGACTTGGACGAGCGGGCGTTCTGGATCAGGGCCACGCTGGCCGTCCGGTTGGACTTGATGCCCAGCAGGTCCATCAGGCCCACGGCGGTGCCCGCTTTGATGTGGTCGATGACGATGCCTTCCTGGATCTCGTCGATGTTCAGCATATCAGGTTTCCTCCTTGGGGGCTTTGGGGTCGGGCAGGCCCAGCAGGGTCATGATGAGGGCCATGCGGACATAGACGCCGTTCTGCACCTGCTCGAAATAGGCGGCGCGGGGGTCGTCGTCCACATCCAGGGCGATCTCGTTGACCCGGGGCAGGGGGTGCAGCACCGCCATGTCGGGCTTGGCCAGGGCCATCTTTTCCCGGGTGAGGATGTAGCTGTTTTTCAGCCGGATGTAGTCCTCCTCGTTGAAAAAGCGCTCCCGCTGGACGCGGGTCATGTACAGGATGTCCAGCCCGGGCATGGACTCTTCCAGGCTGCGGGTCTCGGCGTAGGGGATGTCGCTGCCCTCCAGGATGTCGGTGATGATGTAGTCGGGCACCCGCAGCTCCTCGGGGCTGATCAGGACAAAGCGCACCCCCTCGTAGCGGACCATAGTCTTGATCAGGGAGTGGACCGTCCGGCCAAACTTCAGATCGCCGCACAGGCCGATGGTCAGGCCGTTCAGGGTGCCCTTGCGGGTGCGGATGGTCATCAGGTCGGTCAGGGTCTGGGTGGGGTGCTGGTGGCCGCCGTCCCCGGCGTTGATCACGGGGATGCGGCTGTAGCGGCTGGCCCGCCGGGGCGCGCCCTCTTTGGGGTGGCGCATGGCGGCGATGTCCGCATAGCAGGACACCACCCGGATGGTGTCGGCCACGCTTTCGCCCTTCGAGGCGCTGGACACGTTGTCGCTGGGGAACCCCAGCACCTGGCCGCCCAGGTTGAGCATGGCCGCCTCAAAGGACAGGCGGGTGCGGGTGGAGGGCTCGTAGAAAAGGGTAGCCAGCCGCTTGTGCAGGGCCACGTCCCGGTAGGCGGCGGGGTCCTGCCGGATGCGGCAGGCCAGGTCCAGCAGGGCGTCGGTCTCCTCCCGGGTCAGGTCAAGGGGGTCGATCAGATGGCGCATGAAATGCCTCCTTCAATGGGTTGATAAGGGCCGTGGGCGGGCAGCTCACAGCAGTTTGCGCAGGAGCGAAAAATCGAAAAAGTTGGTGTAGTAACTCAGGGCCCGCAGCACCGGGCGGCACAGCCGGGTGTAGCACACCTCGTCCAGCAGCAGCATGGCCTCGCCGGGGGCCAGGCGCATGGCGGTGCGGATGGCGGCGTCCCCGCAGCTGGCCTTGATGTGGGCCACGGTGGAGGACACCTGCTGCCCGCAGCTCTGCTCCAGCGCTTCGAAGATGGAGCCGCCCAGGTCCAGCTTAGTGTAGTCCTGTCCGCCCAGCAGGGACCGGGGCAGGTAGTTGATGGAGTAGATCACCGGGGTGGAGTCGGCCAGCACCCGTTTGCGGATGCAGATCAGGTCGGCCCCGGGCTCCACCTCCAGGCTTTGGGCCAGCTCGCCGCTGGCCCGCAGGGGCTGGATCTGGATGCCGTCGGCATGGGGATAGCTGCCGAAAGAGCGGATCAGGGGATAGTATTCCAGCTTCTGGTCCAGGCGGCTGCGCAGGGACAGTACCGCCCGGTTGACCACCGTGCCGATGCCCCGCACCCGCTCCACATAGCCGGCGCGCTCCATGGTGCTGAGGGCGTCCCGGATGACGGTGCGGCTGACGCCCAGCTCTCCGGCAAGGTCCAGCTCGGCGGGCAGGCGGTCGGCCCCGGCCCAGCGGCCGGTGCGCAGTTCTTCCAGCAGTTGGGCGACCACCCGGTCGCTGATGATCCGGCCGCCCAGGTGGACGGTGTTGTCGGAGGAGGATCGAGTCGTCATGGAAATGCCTTCCTTTCCCCGTTCAGGGGCGAACGGGTACGCGTAGTTTGCATTCAGTATACCACAACGCCGGCCTCTTGCCTAGATTGGTCAGGCAGGGTCCCGGGCGTAGAGGCCGACGATGTTCAGGATCACCTCGGTGGCCTTGTCCATCCGCTCGGCGGTGATGCACTCCAGCACGCCGTGGAAGTTGAAGCCGCCGGTGCCCAGGTTGGGGCAGGGCAGGCCCTTCCAGCTGAGGACGGCGCCGTCGGTGCCGCCCCGGACGGGCACTTCCTCCGGCTCCAGCCCGGCGGCGCGGATGGCGGTGCGGGCAGTCTCCACCAGGTGGAAGTGGGGGCGGATCTTTTCGATCATGTTGCGGTAGCCGTCCTTCAGCTCCACCGTGACGGTGCCGGGGCCGTACTTGCCGTTGAACCAGGCGGCGGTCTGGAGCAGGTTGTCCTTTTTGTATTCCAGCTTGGCGGCGTCGTGGTCCCGCAGGATATAGCCCAGCTTGGCCTCGGTGACGTCGCCGGTCATCTGGCACAGGTGGTAGAAGCCTTCCCGGCCTTCGGTGGTCTCGGGGCGGGCCATGTGGGGCAGGGACAGGTGGAACTCCATGGCCACGTTGGCGGCGTTGACCATGGTGTTTTTGGCGCTGCCGGTGTGGACCGACAGCCCCCGCACCGTGACGGTGGCCGAGGCGGCGTTGAAGTTTTCGTACTCGATGCCGCCCACGTCCCCGCCGTCTACGGTGTAGGCAAAGGCAGCCCCGAAGCGCTCCAGATCGAACAGGCTGGCCCCCTCGCCGATCTCTTCGTCGGGGGTAAAGGCGATGCACAGCTTGCCGTGGGGCGCGCCGGACTGCTGCAGGGTCTCGACGGCGGTCATGATCTCGGCCACGCCGGCCTTGTCGTCGGCCCCCAGCAGGGTGGAGCCGTCGGTGGTGATCAGGGTCTCGCCCTTCATGCTGGCCAGGAAGGGGAAGTCCTTGACCCGCATCACCGCGCCGGTGGCGGGCAGGGTGACGTCCCGGCCGTCGTAGTCCTGGTGCAGGACGGGGCGGACGTTCTCGCCGGAGGCGTCGGGGGCGGTGTCCATGTGGGCGATCAGGCCCAGGGCGGGCCGGTCCTCGCAGCCGGGCGTGGGGGGCAGGGTGCCGTAAACATAGCAGTGCTCGTCCACGGCGGCGTCCTCCACCCCCAGGGCCTGGAGTTCCTCCACCAGCATCCGGGCCAGATCGAACTGGCGCTGGGTGGAGGGGTGGGTCCCGGACAGAGGGTCGGAGGTGGTGTGGACCTGAACGTATTGCAGAAGGCGTTCGTATGCGCGCATGATAAAGCTCCTTTCAGTGGCGGTGTTTCCTGCCTACTAGGATACTCCATTTTGCGCGGGTTTACAAGGGTGTAACAGCAAAGGCGCTCTGCCGGGAGCGTACAGGGACGCGCCGCGCAAAAAAACGGGCGCGGCAAAACGAACCGGCCCCCGGGCAAGCTGGATGGGCTTTCCGGAAGGGCCGGTTGGGGACAGGGAAGTTGCTGCTTGGCGCAGCGTCAGGCCAGGCTGACGTCGTGGCGGGTGGGCTGGCCCTGGCCGAAGGCGGCGGCGCTCTCAAAGACGCCGCGGACCATGCTCTCCACGTCCTCGTCGGTGTAAAAGGCGGTGTGGCAGGTCAGCAGCACGTTGGGGAAACTGCGCAGCAGGGCCAGCTCGGGGTTGGCGATGGGGTCCCCGGCGCGGTTGTAGTAGTACAGGCCGTTCTCGTTTTCCAGCACGTCCAGGGCTGCGGCACCCACGCGGCCGCTCTCCAGGGCGGCGATCAGCGCGCCGCTGTCGATCAGGGAGCCCCGGGCGGTGTTGACGATCACCACCCCGTCCTTCATTTTGGCCAGCGCCGCTTCGTCGATCAGGTGATGGTTCTGGGCGGTGGCGTTGGTGTGCAGGGTGATGACGTCGCTCTCGGCGCACAGGGTGTCGAAGTCCACGTATTCGGCCCAGCGGGCGGCCTCCTGGCTGGGGTACAGGTCGTAGGCCAGCAGGCGGCAGCCAAAGCCCGACAGGTGCTCCAGCACCGTGCGGCCGATGTGCCCGGTGCCGATCACCCCCACCGTGCAGCCGGACAGATCCCGGCCGATCTTGCCCTGCAGGGAGTAGTCCTGCACCTCGCCCCGCTTGAGGATGTGGCCCACCCGGCGCAGGCTCATCATCATCAGCATGATGGCAAAATTGGCCACCCCGCGGGGCGGGTAGTCCACGTTGGACACCCGCATCCCCAGCTCACGGGCGGTCTGCCGGTCCACGTGGTCGTAGCCGATGGAGCGGCAGCAGAGATACTTCACCCCCAGCTCGTGGAATCGCCGGACCATGTCCGGGCCCATGTCGCAGGGGGTCATGGAGACGGCGTCGCACCCGGCGGCCAGGGCGGCGTTTTCAGGCGCCAGGGCCATCAGGGCCGCTATGTCCTCCTCGCCCACGCTGGCCGATTCCGTGGCCACGGTGGCCAGCTCCGTGGGCCAGATGGCCGGACAGATGACGGCGGCGATGTCCGCCGGCGGCGGGGAACTGGACCTCGGCTCGCTGATGACGCTCTACAGCGGGCTCAGCGAACTGGCCTCCAGCTACTCGGCCTTCCACGAGGGGCTGGTGAGCTACACCTCCGGCGTGGACAGCCTGGCCGCCAACTGGGGCGGCGTGTACGGCGGCATCAGCGGCCTGGCCGGAGGCGCCGGCGAACTCAGCGACGGCGTGGCCCAGCTGGACTCCGAGACCAGCCAGATTCCCCAGCTGATAGACGAGCTGACCGGCGGCGGAGAGGAAGACGGCGAGGACGAGCGCGCCTCCTTCCTCGACGAGAGAAACAGCGACGTGAGCTCCGTGCAGTTCGTGATAATGACCGAGGGCATATCCGCCCAGGAGGCGGAGGAGGAGCCGGAGCCGGCGGAGGAGGAGAAGGGCTTCTTCGCGGAGCTCTGGGACCGGATACTGGCGCTGTTTGAGTGAAAATGACGAAAGGGCCGCCATCTGGCGGCCCTTTCCGCGCGCCCGGGGGGGCTCAGGGGGAGGAAAAGAGGGAAAAAGCCCGCGCCGGCCTTGCAATGGGGCGCGCGCGGTGGTAAAATGTTCTGCGATAGGAAACCCCAAAAACTTTACGGAGGCTGCTGAAATGTTTGAGAACCTTGTCGAGATACTGAAAAATAACCCGCGCAAGATAATCTACCCCGAGGGCACCGACGCCCGCATACTCGAGAGCGCCGCCAGGCTGAAGGCCGGCGGGTTCCTCACCCCCATCCTTATCGGCAACGCCGACGAGGTCAGGGCCGCGGCCGCCAAGGGCGGATTCGATATCGAGGGCCTGGAGATAATCGACCCGGAGAACTACGAGGGCTTCGGCGAGATGGTGGAGGAGATGGTCAAGCTGCGCAAGGGCAAGATGACCGCCGACGAGTGCGCCGCCGCGCTGAAGAAGTCCAACTACTTCGGCACCATGCTGGTCAAGATGGGCAAGGCCGACGCCCTGTTGGGCGGAGCGACATACTCCACCGCCGACAC
>OERR01000372.1_pt1 | contig 10153 bp, 7 predicted proteins | sample 1540051 | NCBI WGS metagenome assembly OERR01 (sample SAMEA3891884, study PRJEB23780) | metagenome | biome: terrestrial biome; feature: animal house; material: Caecal content | place: Italy | collected 2015-05-05 | reverse complement strand
TGGGCCTGCAACAGCAGGGTTTCATCATTCTTTGCCTGTTCTTCCAGAATCAGCTGTGCTTCCTCAAAAGCAGTAATCTCGTCCTCTGCTGTAATCTCTTCAGAGCCCTTTGCAACTATGTACGAGTCACTATTCAACGAAGACGAATCCACTTGACAGCTTTGTACTTCAGCCGCCGGAAGAGTAATTGTCAAGTGCATGCCGTCGGCTTCAATATTGACGTAAGACGCATTGATGCCAAATCGAACCACACCACTGTATTCAATCCAGAAATGTTTTCCTTTATCCCCAAAGATTAAAAACCGGTTTCCCTCCTCTTCAAATTTTGCAACATTATGGTAGTAGCATTCCATTACTGCCAGATTGCAAATTGAGCGCATTTCTGACACATTCGGTTCCATTTCCACATCCACGCTCCGCCCACAGGCAGTTTCCATACACAGCATTGCAGCCGCTGCGGCAAGCGATACAATCTTTCTCAGTTTCATCATTCTCACCTCATTCCACAACCAACTGATATCCTTTGCCCAATTGGTCAACGATTGGTTTAACCAGGGCGGTTGCCACGTTGACGGCGTTCTGCTGAGCCAGCTCCAAAATGGCCTCTTGGCTTTCACTTTCTGTTCTTGCATCTTCTTCACATGCCTTGAATGCTTGCTGTGTAACAGTAGGCTGGTTTGCCCTGTCATTGAAGAAAATGAAATCCAGTGACGAGATATCCACAATAATATCGTTAATTTTTACATCTGGTATATCCACTGTAATCGTTTGATCCTCCATGCCGATCGTAACGGCGCTGAAGTCGATCCCCGCTTCCACTCTTGCTTCATAAGATACATAATAATCTATCTTGTCTGGATTCTTTTCATTGGGCACCTCAGCGATTCCATTGTATACAGCGGTAAAGGTCGAGAGATCGCTTACATCAATGATTCTTTGTAGCGTTGACACTACGGTCACTTCTACCTCCCGTGTTTTGCTGGCACCGCCTCGAAATACTATAAAAGCGGCAAGCACAACAACCAGCACCACCATTGCGACAATGCCCGGCCATCTCACAGGCCATTTGACGCAAACGATTTGTTTTCGCTCTTTTTCTTGATTCATTGTTTTTGTCCTCCTTGTGTTGCATTTGTACATTTCGGCTGATTTGGCGTCAATGCCATTATATAAGCTGGAATTTTCGCGTCTCCCCCAAAGTCATTTTCCTTTTGACCAAAATAGCACGTCCAGTATAACTGTTTTACGTACATTATGCAAGAGTTTCACCAACAAGACCCCGCCCCATGCCGTTATCATGCTGGCACGGGGCGGGGTCATTCCTGTTTTCTTTGTATCGCATTGCCCTCTTATGGCGGGCCTTACATGATGCAGCGTGCCGCAAAAGCGACACGCTGCATTATTTTTTGTCCGGTTTTTCCGGGTCGAGCAGGTGGGTGGAGCGGTATTCCCGGGGGGAGACGCCGTGGACGTTCTTGAAGGCGCGGGAAAAGTGCAGCTGGTTGTCGTAGCTGACCTGGGCGGCGATCTCGCCGATGGACAGGCGGGTCTCCTTCAGCAGCTGGGCGGCCCGGGCCATCCGGTAGTGCAGCAGGTAGGCCTGGGGGCTTTCGCCTACGGCGTCCCGGAACACCTTGCCGAAGTAGCTGCGGTTCAGACCGCTGACCGCCGCGATCTCCTCGATGGAGATGTCACGCTGGTAGTTCTGCTCGATGAAGGTGAGGGCCTCCTTGATGTAAAAATCCCGGACCCGGCGCTCGCCGCCGCTGCGCCGCCCCGCCGAGCACTGGACCAGCTTGTCCAGGAACAGAAACCCGTGGGCGATCAGGTGGATGGGGCTGGCATTGCCGTGGTTGACGATGTACATCATTTCCTCTTCGACCATTTTGCCGGCGTCGGGGTTGCGGGCGGTGTAGATGGGCTTGGCCCCGCTGATGCCGGCCAGATGCAGGCTTTCGTGGGCCCGCAGGCCGTCGAACTCGATCCATGTGTACACCCAGGGGGCGGCGGGGTCGGAGCGGTAGGTGGTCACCTGGCCCGGCACCACCAGGAACCCATGCCCCGGGGTGACGGTGTACACCTGCTCGTTGGCCATCAGCTGGCCCCGGCCCTCGATGATATAATGGAACAGATAATGGTTGCGGGCATAGGGCCCATAGGAGTGGGTGGGGGCCGTGCGCTCCCACCCAAACTGGTAAAGATTCAGGTCGATGAAGCGCTCGTCTCGGAACACATGGAATTTTAACTTCTCGGGGCCTTTTTCTTCTTTGGCCATGCGCAAACCTCCTTGCCGGCGGAACGTCCCATACCTTCCGGTATGTGTTTAAACAGGTCTCCTGCTTTTTTAATTCTATTATACCAAACCGTCAAGGGAATATATACCATTTTGCGTCTAAACTTTCAAGAAACAGTCTACTATCCCGGAAATTGGTATATAAAAAGCGGCATCATGGCATTCAATATTTCGTCTCTATCCTATATAATTATCCTGCAACCAGGGAGAATAAATTGTGCAATGTGCACAACGCACAATTTTTTGTTCACAATTCCGTCATAATGACGGAGCCGGACTTCTCCCCCGCGGCGCTTCCCGGGCAGGCCCGCGCTCACCCATTGGCAACACTCAAAGGAGATGGCTTATGAAGAAGATTTCCCGCCGTTCGTTCCTTGCGGCCACAGCCGCGCTGGCGGCGGCCAGCCTGACCGCCGGCTGCAGCGGCCCGGGCGATGGCAAGACCCATCTGACGTTCCAGATCTGGGACGTCGCCCAGCGGGACGGGATGCAGGCCATGTGTGACGCCTACACCGTCCAGCACCCCGATGTGGTCATCGAGGTACAGGTCACCAGCTGGAACGAATACTGGACCAAGCTGGAGGCCGCTACCATGGCCCGCCAGGCCCCCGACATTTTCTGGATGCACACCAACGAGATCCTGAAGTATGCCGACAACGGCAAGCTGCCCGACTGCTCGGCCATCGTCGAGACCGAGCACTTCTCCGATATTTCGCTGGCCAACGCCAGCGGCTCGGACGGCAAGCTGTACGCCGTACCCAAAGACAAGGACTCTGTGGGCCTTGTCTACAACAAGGAGATGTTCGACGCCGCCGGGGTCAGCTATCCCGACGACACCTGGACCTGGGACACCCTGTGCGAAGCGTCCCAGAAGATCTACGACGCCACCGGCTATTACGGCTACATGGCCTACGGCGACGACCAGCTGGGCTACTGGAACTTTGTCTACCAGGCCGGCGGCAGCATCCTGACCGAGGACAAGACCCGCGCCAACTTCGACGACCCCGCCACCCGGATGGGGATGGAGTTTTACATCAACCTGCAAAAGAACGACTGGTGCCCCACCCAGACCTACTTTGCCGAGACCAGCCCCGGCACCGCCTTCTTTTCCGGTTACGGCTCCATGTTCCTGGAGGGCAACTGGAACATCCTGTCCGAACTGCAGAACTACCCCGAGATGGTGGGCAAGTGGGACGTAGCCGTCCTGCCCAAGTGCCCCAACCCCCTGAACGGCGACGGCCGGGCCAGCATTTCCAACGGCCTGTCCTATGCCACGACCACCACCAACAAGCATCTGGACGTGGTCATGGACGTGCTGAAGTTCTTCGGCAGCGAAGAAGGCCAGCGCATCCAGGGCGAAAGCGGCGCGGCCATCCCGGCTTACATCGGCCTGGAGGACACCTGGGTGGGCGTCTTTGACGAGTACCCCATCGACGTGACCTGCTTCATCGACATGCTGGAGTACGGCATCCAGAGCGTCAACAACGCCGCCCGCCCCGAGTGGAAAACGCCGGTCAGCGACACTTTGCTGAAGATCTACACCGGCGAGCTGACCATCGACCAGGGCCTGGACGAGATGCAGCGGATCGTCGACGAGGCCAGCGCCGAGTACTACGCATAAGGAGGCAACACCATGGAAAAAACGTCCAAACTGGGCCGCGACGGAGCTTTTTGGGGCCTTGTCATGGTGGCCCCTACGGTCATCGGCCTGATCGTGCTGAACATTTATCCCTTCATCGACACCATTTACATGAGCTTTTCCAAGTCGCTGCCCTTCGGCGAATTCGAGTTTGAGGGCATCGAGAACTACGTGGAAATGTTCCAGAGCCCCGAGTTCTGGCAGGCCACCTGGAACACCATCTTCTTCTGCATCCTGACGGTGCCGGTGGGCATCTTCCTGGCTTTGCTGGTGGCCGTTTTGCTGAACAGCAAGATCAAGGGGCGCACCACCTTCCGCGCCATCTTCTTCCTGCCCATGGTGGTGGCCCCCGCCGCCGTGGCCATGGTCTGGAAGTGGATCTTCAACACCCAGTACGGCATCATCAACCAGCTGCTGAGCGCTAACATCGGCTGGCTGACCGACAGCCAGATCGTCCTGGTCACCTGCTCGGTGGTCCAGATCTGGAGCAACATCGGCTACGACGCCGTCCTGCTGCTGGCCGGCTTGCAGAACATCTCGGTCAGCCTGTACGAGGCCGCCGACCTGGACGGCGCGTCCAAGGTGCGCCAGTTCTTCAGCATCACCCTGCCGATGGTCTCCCCCACCCTCTTCGTGGTCCTCATCATGCGTCTGATGAGCTCGCTGAAAGTCTTTGACCTGATCTACATGATGGTGGACAGCTCCAACCCGGTGCTGAACGACGCCCAGACCCTGATGAGCCTGTTCTACCGCGAGAGCTTCATCGCCGGCGACAAGGGTTACGCCGCCGCCATCGTCGTCTGGACCGTCCTGCTGATCGGTCTGGTCACTCTGATCCAGTTCATCGGCCAGAAGAAGTGGGTCAATTACGAGGTGTAAAACATGAGCACTGCAACTGCTACCGCCGCTCCCGCCCGGAGCATGAAAAACTCCAAGCGGATCACCAAAGGGCTGACCTATCTGGCCCTGATCCTTGGCAGCATCATCATGATCTTCCCCTTTGTGTGGATGGTGCTGACCTGCTTCAAGACCCAGGCCGAGTCGATGGCCATCCCGCCCCAGATCCTGCCCAGCCAGTGGAATTTCGACAACTTTGTCACCGCGCTGGAAAGCCTGCCCTTTGTCAACCTGTACATCAACACCGCGCTGCTGATCGTGCTGCGGGTGCTGTGCGCCGTGGTGTTCAGCTCGATGGCGGGCTACGCCTTCGCCAAGCTGCACTTCCCCTGCAAGAACCTGCTGTTCTCCATCATCCTGATCCAGATGATGCTGCCCAGCCAGATCTTCATCACCCCGCAGTACCTGATGCTGGCCAAGGTGGGCATGACCAACTCCATCTTTGCGCTGGTGTTCCCCGGCCTGGTCTCCGCCTTCGGCACCTTCTTTCTGCGGCAGTCGTACCTGGCCATCCCCAACGAGATCGCCGAGGCCGCCTATCTGGACGGCTGCAACAAGTGGCAGGCCTTCTATAAAGTCATGCTGCCCCTGACCGGCTCCAGCATGGCCGCCCTGGCCATCTTCACCGCGGTGTTCGCCTACTCGGACCTGATGTGGCCCCTGATCTGCAACACCGACCTGAACATGATGACCCTGTCCGCCGGCCTGTCCACCCTGAACGGCCAGTTCACCACCAACTTCCCCGTCCTGATGGCGGGCAGCCTGCTGGCCATGATCCCCATGGTGATCCTGTACCTGATCTTCCAGAAGCAGTTCATCCAGGGCATCGCCATGACCGGCGGCAAATGATCCTGCGCCCCTGTTCTCCTTTTGGATACCGTCTGCGCCACACGCCGGAAAAGGCGCCCACCCTATGGCTGGGCGCCTTTTTCAGGCTTATTCTGTAAAGTAAGGAGGATACCGCCATGAGTATCCGCATCGACCACGAAACCGGACTGATCACCCTGCACACCCTCCACACCAGCTATCAGATGTGGGCCGACGGCCAGGGTGTGGTCCATCACCTGTACTACGGCCCAGCCATCGGCGGCAGCGACCTGCGCGGCCTGGAGTTTTATTCCGACTGCGGCTTTTCCCCCCAGCCCGCCGGGATGGACCGCCAGCGGGACTATTCCCTGGACACCCTCTGCCAGGAATACACCGGCAGCGGCGTAGGGGATTACCGGATCGGCTGCCTGCGCCTGGCCGGCCCCGACGGCGGCCGGGCGGCGGACCTCCGCTTTGTTTCGGCCGAGGCCGTCCCCGGCAAATACGCCCTGCCCGGCCTGCCCGCCGCCTGCGCGGAGGACGGCGCCTGCGAGACCCTCCGCCTCAAGCTGCGGGACGCCGTCCACGGCCTGACCGTCACCCTGCTGTACGGCGTCTTTGCCCAGGCCGACGTCATCACCCGGGCCGCCCTGCTGGAAAACGAGGGCAGCGGCCCCATCCGGCTGGACAAGGCCGCCTCGGCCTGCCTGGACCTGCCCTTTGGCCCGTGGGAGCTGATCCACTTCCACGGCCGCCACTGCATGGAGCGCCAGCCCGAGCGGGTCCCCCTGAGCCACAACATCCAGACCCTGCGCTCGGCCCGGGGGGCCTCCAGCCACCAGCACAACCCCTTTGCCATCCTGGCCGCCCCCCACACCACCGAGGAAGCGGGCGAATGCCTGGGGGCCATGCTGGTGTGGTCGGGCAATTTCAAGATCGAGTGCGAAGTCAGCCAGATGCAGTCCACCCGCCTGGTGGCGGGGGTCAGCGACGACGACTTCAGCTGGACCCTGGAGCCGGGCGGCCAGTTTGCCGCCCCGGAGGTGCTGTTCTGCTACAGCGATCAGGGCCTGAGCGAGCTGTCGGCCCGGTACCACCGCTTTTTGCAGCGCCACATCATCCGCAGCCCCTGGCGGGACAAGCCCCGGCCCATCCTCATCAACAACTGGGAGGCCACCTACATGGACTTCGACGCCCAGCGCATCTGGGACATCGCCCGCCAGGCCCGGGACCTGGGGGTGGAGATGCTGGTGCTGGACGACGGCTGGTTCGGGGAGCGCAGCGACGACTCCAGCGGCCTGGGAGACTGGCAGTTCAACGAGAAAAAGCTGGGCTGCACCTTCGACCAGCTGATCGGCCGGGTGCGGGAAATGGGGCTGCTGTTCGGCCTGTGGATCGAGCCTGAGATGGTCTGCACCAACACCGCTCTCTACGCCGCCCACCCCGACTGGGCCCTGACCATCCCGGGCCGGGCGCCGGCCACCGGCCGCAGTCAGCTGGTCCTTGACATGGGCCGGCCTGAAGTGGTAGACTATTTATATGACATTTTTCACGGCCTGCTGGCCGAGCACGACATCGCTTACATCAAGTGGGACATGAACCGCAACCTGACCGACGTCTACAGCCGGGCCCTGCCCCCTGAGCGGCAGGGCGAAGCGGCCTACCGCTATATGCTGGGGCTGTACAGCCTGCTGGACCGCCTGACCCGGGATTTCCCCCAGGTGCTGTTCGAGGGCTGCGCCGGGGGCGGCGGCCGGTTCGACGCCGGGATGCTCTGCTACTGCCCCCAGATCTGGTGCAGCGACGACACCGACGCCATCCACCGGATCAAGATCCAGTACGGCACCTCCTTCGGGTATCCGCCCTGCGCCATGGGCAGCCACATCTCGGCTTCGCCCAACCACCAGACCGGGCGCAGCACCCTGCTTTCCACCCGGGCGGTGGTGGCCATGGCCGGGACCTTTGGCTACGAGCTGGACCTGCAAAAGCTGACCGCCGACGAAAAGGAGATGGTCAAAGCCCAGATCGTCCGCTATAAGCAGCTGCAGCCCCTGCTGCTGGAGGGCCGGTGCGAGCGCCTGACCGACGCCGTCACCGACACCTGCTTCACGGCATGGCAGTTCACCGCCCCCGACCGCAGCCGGGCGGCGGTGAGCGTGGTGGTCATCGACCCCCAGGCCAACCCCTGGCCCATCCACATCCGGCTACGCGGGCTGGACCCCCAGGCCCTTTATCACGAATCCCTCACCGAGCGCATCTACACCGGCGCGGCCCTCTGCCATGCCGGGCTGACGCTGCCCATCATGCAGGGCGACTACCCCGCCGTGCAGATCATGATCGAAAGGACGGAATCCCTATGACCCAGCAGGAAGAAGCCCTGTTCCAGCAGCGTCTGGCCCGCCATCGCGACGAGCTGCGCTGGCTGTACATGGAACTGTACGACAACGGCCCGATGTTCGATGCGCTGTGCGGGCAGATGCACGGCTATGCCGAAACCCGCGCCGCCGCCCTGAAAGCCCGGGACGCCGCCCGGGAGGCCGATCCGGACTGGTACAAGCGGAACGACCTGCTGGGGATGATGCTGTATGTGCACAACTTCGGCGGCACCCTGCGGGGGGTGGAAGGCCATCTCGATTACATCCAGGAGTGCGGGGTCAATTACCTGCACCTGATGCCCCTGCTGGCCAGCCCCCGGGGCAAAAGCGACGGCGGCTATGCCGTGGCGGATTTCCGTACCATCCAGCCCGAACTGGGCACCATGGAGGACTTCAATGCCCTGACCAGCGCCTGCCACCAAAAGGGGATCAGCGTCTGCCTCGACTTTGTGATGAACCACACCTCGGAGGAGCACGAGTGGGCCCGCCGCGCCCGCGCCGGAGAGAAAGAATACCAGGACCGGTACTTTTTCTTTGACGACGACACCATCCCCAACCAGTACGAGCAGACCTGCCCGCAGGTGTTCCCCACCACCGCGCCGGGCAACTTCACCTGGCTGCCCGAGTGCGGCCACTATGTGATGACCACCTTTTATCCCTACCAGTGGGATTTAAACTACCGCAACCCCAGGGTCTTCAATGAGATGATGTACAATTTCCTGTTCTTTGCCAACCTGGGCATTGGCGTGGAGCTGCCCAACATGGACGCCATGATCCTGCTGTTCACCATCGCCCTCGTGGTGGTGGGCATTGGCTCCAAGCTCATCGGCTGCGGCCTGGGCGCAAAGCTGTGCGGCTTCAAGAACCGCCAGTGCGTGCAGGTGGGCTGCGGCATGGCCTGCCGCGGTGAGGTGGCCCTGATCGTGGCCAACAAGGGCATGGCCATGAACATCGTCAACCCCATCTTCTTCGGGCCCATCATCATCCTGGTGGTGTGCTGCGCCGTGTTCACCCCCATCATGCTCAAGGTTGCCTTCAAGGGCGAGAACGCCTACGAGGGCATGGAGGAGAGCACCCTGGCCGAGACCTTCCAGCTGTCCGAGCAGGTGGACGAGGTCACCGCCCGCCTCATCGAGGGCGAAAAGCGCCGTCAGGGCAAATAACCCCAAACGCAAAGGAACTCCCCGGGCCTTCGGCCCGGGGAGTTTTTCTTTGCCCGGTGAATTATACTATCAAGTGCAACACTTTAGGAAAATAAAAAGAAGTTCATACAGAACCCTGGTAGAATAGAGTTACCACACAACTAAACCACCGGGAGGGAACTGTATGAACTACCATCATCTTAGCATAGAAGAGCGTAGTTGTATACGAAAATATTATGTGGATGGGTTAAGTTACCGGGAAATCGCCCGGCTGATTGGGAGAAATGTGAGCACGGTATCACGAGAGATTCGGCGAAATCGTACCCATATGTATGACATCCCGACCTACTACCCACACACAGCACAGAAGAAGTACCTGCTGCGTCGTTCCTACTGCCACCGAGGAATGTTCCATTCCCAGGAGATTATTGATTACATAGAGGGAAAACTGCGTGCGACGTGGTCGCCGGAGCAGATCGCCTGTACCCCTTGTGAATTGAAGATGCCCAGCTGGCGGACGATCTACCGCTGGATCTATGAGAAGTATCTGGTGAACGGTAATCTGAAGGTACTTCGCCGCAAGGGAAAGAGCCATGGAGTGAAAGAAACCCGGGGAAAGTACAGCAAGGGAAAGTCCATCCGCAAGCGGGACAAGTCGGTGTACAGTCGCCAGGAAGCTGGACACTGGGAAGCAGATACGGTGGTGAGCGGCCAGGGCAAGAGCAAGGCTTGTTTTGCTACCCTGGCAGAACGCAAAACCCGATTTTACATTTCAGTGAAGATGCCGGACCGACGAGCAGAGACTATGGAGAACGCTATTGTCGCCGCACTATCTGCGTTTCCTCCTCAACTAGTCAAAACCATTACTTGCGACCGAGGCACAGAGTTTGCCAACTGGCACCGCATTGAAGAACGATTACATTGCGAAGTCTATTTTGCCGCCCCATACTATACCCGGCAGAAGGACACAAACAAATATCTGAACGGCCTGCTTCGAGAG
>OERR01000370.1_pt1 | contig 10177 bp, 7 predicted proteins | sample 1540051 | NCBI WGS metagenome assembly OERR01 (sample SAMEA3891884, study PRJEB23780) | metagenome | biome: terrestrial biome; feature: animal house; material: Caecal content | place: Italy | collected 2015-05-05 | reverse complement strand
GGTTCTGGATGTCATCCATGCTGCCGATGTTTGCCATCTGCAAAAGTTCTCGGATCTTCTCTCGACGGGCATTTTCTTCCGGGGTGCGGTTCTTTCTGGCCATATGCTAATCCTCCTGTATGATGCTTCTATTCTACACCTCTCAGGAAGTTTACACAAATTATGGGACAGTCTCGATTGTCAGCTGCTTTACCCCGGCCATTCCTATCATCGCCGGTTCGGGTATGGTCAAGGTGCTGGTGGTGTTGCTGAACTATGCCGGTCTGCTGGACTCGGCCTCCACCACCTACACCATCCTCAACACCATCGGCGACGGCATCTTCTACTTCCTGCCGGTGGTGGTGGCCATCAATGCCGCTCGAAAGATGAACGTGGATATGTTCACCTCGGTGGCGCTGGCCTGCATCATCCTGCACCCTACCCTGCTGGGCCTAGGCGAGACGGGCACCACCGTCCCCTTCCTGATTTTTGACATGCCGGTGATGAACTACAGCGCCCAGGCGCTGCCCATGATCTTCGGTGTCTGGCTGCTGAAGTATGTGGACAAGTTTGCCGACAAGGTCAGCCCCAGCATCGTTAAGGTCTTTCTGCGGCCAATGATCGATCTGCTGGTTGTGGCCCCTGTCATCCTGCTGGTGGTCGGTCCCATCTCGATTAGTATCAGCAACGTGCTGTTTGCCGCCTGCGCTGCCATGCAGACCTGGGGCCCTATCGCCGTGGCTATCAACGCTTTCCTTTTCCCACTGATGGTGCTGACTGGTACCCACAACGCCACCATCCCACTCATCATCCAAATGTTCGCCACCCAGGGCTACGATCCCATCTTCCTAGTCTGCGGCCTGGCCGCCAATATGGCTGAGGCCGGTGCCGCCTGCGCCGTGGCCGTCAAGACCAAGAATAAGGGCCTGCGCTCCACTGGTTTCACTGCTACTCTGTCGGCCCTGCTTGGCATCACCGAGCCTGCCCTCTACGGCGTCAATCTGCGGATGAAGCGGCCCTTCATCTCGATGCTGCTCGGTGCTACCCTGGGAGGCTTCTACTGCGGCCTGATCGGCCTGCAGGCCCCCGCATTTGTCACTCCCAGTTTGCTGACCATTGCCATCCTGGTACCCCAGGGCGTCAACTATCTGCTGGGCCTGTCCTGTGTGCCGGTCTGCTTCGCCATCACCTTTGTCGTCACCTACATCATTGGATTCGAGGATCTGCCTGCTGAAAAGTAAGGCGCGTTCATGGGAGGTTTGACCATGTTTCCTGAAGGATTTCTCTGGGGCGCTTCTACTGCCGCCAATCAGGTGGAAGGCGGCTGGGACGAAGGCGGCAAGGGGGTCAGCGTTATCGACGTGCAGGCCTGCGGTCCTCACGGCCGGGAGGTGACCGACGGCATCCTGCCGGGGCGGTTCTACAGCTCTCATCGGGCGTCTGATTTCTACCACCACTACAAAGAGGACATCGCCCTCTTTGCCCAGCTGGGACTGAAAGCCTACCGTATGTCTATCGCATGGACCCGCATCTTCCCCACTGGCGCCGAAGACGCCCCCAACGAGGCCGGGCTGGCCTTCTACGACCAGGTCTTTGACGAACTGCATAAGTACGGCATCGAGCCGGTGGTGACCATCTCCCACTACGAGCCGCCCTACGCCCTGTCCAAACAGGGAGGCTGGGCCAACCGGGAAATGATTGGCTGCTACCTGCGGTACTGCTCGGCCATCTTCCGCCGCTACAAGGGCAAGGTGAAATACTGGCTGACCTTCAACGAGATCAACTGCGCCCAGGTCAAGTTTGGCATCATGACCGCCGCCGGCGTCAACTACAACTTCTGGGATCCCCAGAACACCGAACAGCTCCGCTACCAGGCCCTGCACCATCAGTTCCTGGCCAGCGCCCAGGCGGTGCAGCTGGGCCGGAGCATCGACCCGGACTTCCGCTTTGGCTGTATGCTGGCCTCCATGTTCAATTACCCCCTGACCTGCGCCCCGGAGGATGTCCTGCTGGCCCAGCAGACTAATCAGGTCAAGTACCTGTTTTGCGGCGATGTGATGATTCGGGGCCGTTATCCCAACTACATCCAGCGCTATTTCAGCCAGCAGGGCATCACCATCCAGACCGAGCCCGGCGATGCGGACATCCTGCGGCAGGGCACAGTGGACTTCTGCGCCCTGAGCTACTACATGACCTACTGCACTGGCCTTGATCGCAATGCCGAGAAAGTCAGCGGCAACCTGCTGGAAGGGTTGAAAAACCCCTACCTCAAAACCAGCGAGTTTGGCTGGCAGATCGACCCTATGGGCCTGCGCTGCTTACTGAACGATCTCTACGACCGCTGGCAGCTTCCCCTAATGATCGTGGAAAACGGCCTGGGGGCCAAAGACACCGTTGAGGATGGCAAGATCCACGACAACTACCGGATTGCCTACCTGCGGGAGCACATCCGGGCGCTGGAAGCCGCCATCTCGGAGGACGGCGTACCCGTCTTGGGCTACATGCCCTGGAGCGCTCTGGACCTGATTGCCCTCTCCACAGGTAACATTGAAAAACGCTATGGCTTCATCTATGTAGACGTGGACAACGAGGGCTGCGGCAGTTACGCCCGCATCCCCAAGGACAGCTTCTACTGGTATAAGAAGGTCATTGCCTCCAATGGTGAGAAGCTGACAGATTAAAAAGGAGGAGACACATTATGCAAAGATTGTTAGCCGGCCTGTTGGCCGCAGTGGTGGGAATCATGCCGAATTTTATTACCAAAAATTTTGTTGGCTCTGCCGAGATAGAAGGCAGTTATGCCATCCATGCGGGCAACTATGATTGGGGATCCTCGGTGAACCGGATCGTGCTGGCCCTTAACGCGCCCATCGACCACGTTTCGGCAGGGGATTTCAAAGTCCAGACAGAGAAAGACATCAATGTCTATATGGTAGGGATGACCCATCAGGTGGAAGAGCTTAAGGTACTGAATGCATATCTCTGCGATAAGGATGGCAATCAGACCGACAAGGCATCGCCCTATGTGGCGCTGGAAATCGAGGTCGGTCCGGATAAGGCTTCCCCGTTCCTGGTGTCGCAGGCGGCCATGATGAACATTTATGCAGAGCCCTACACCTGCAGTATTACCTTGACAGATCAGGCTGATTGGACTTCCAAGGGCATTGAGGTGACCTCTTTTGAGATTGCTCCCAATGCCGCGGCCATGACCACCGATGCCGATATGTTCCGTCTGGGCAGCTACCAGAGCACTTCCGGCGTCCAGTACGATTATGCCGCCTATACACCTGACCAGAAGAGTGATACTCTGGTAGTCTGGCTCCATGGCCTGTGCGAAGGAAAGGCCCTTCTGCAAGAAAATGAAAAGTCTGACCCCTATATCACCTGCCTGTCGGCAGAAGTGACTGCCTTGGCCGATGAAGCATTCCAGTCAATCATCGGGGGTGCCAATGTGCTGGTTCCCCAGTGCCCCACCTATTGGATGGATGCCGACGGCAAATGCTCCAACATGGATGGTAGCGTCATCAATGCGGACGGCACCTCCTACTATACTGAGTCCCTTCACGAACTCATCAACGATTATAAAGAGAAGTGCGGCGCAGAGAAAGTCCTGATTGCCGGCTGCTCCAACGGTGGCTACATGGGCATGGTGCTGGCCACTACCTACACTGATGAATACGATGGCTACGTTCTGATCTGTGAAGCCATGCCGGACCAGTACCTGACCGACGCACAGCTCCAGGCCATTAAAGATCTGCCCCTCTACTTTGTCTATTCCAACGATGATCCTATCGTGGTGCCCAGCCTGCATGAGATCCCCACCGTTGCTCGACTGCGTGCTATGGGCGCTACCAATCTGCATATTTCCACCACCGACCATGTGGTTGACATGTCGGGTCAGTACAAAAATGCGGACGGTACACCCCACCAGTATTTCGGACACAACTCCTGGATCTACTTCTTCAACAACGAGACTTCCTGTGATGATTGCGGCATGGATGCCTGGCGCTGGATGGCAGAGCAGCTGCAGTAAATTTACGTTGATCGCATTATACGTCCATATACTATAAAGTTCAGAAAAGGGACCGCTTCGACTGGGGCGGTCCCTTTTCTGCGCAGGTGAATGGATTTGACTCGGTTCTCTGACTGCTGCACATTCCTTGGGCTGCCTGTTGCCAGATCTCTCGGTGGAGGTCATTTACAGCGTCATATCTCAGCCCCTTGCTACACAATCAGCCTCTATATTTGGTTCTACAAACAGAAGCACCCGGAAGCTTATCGTCTTCCGGGTGCCTGGAACCAATTCTGAAACGTGCTGCCTCGTATACCTCTTTTGAGATCACGCCGCTTTCCCATAGCTTCTGGTTGATTTGCAGCATCATTTCCACTTTTAGATCTGTTGTTCGTGTATCGTTTGTTTTTGCCATTCTAAATCACTCCCGTTTCCAAGGTTATAGAAACGTTGGAAACGAAATCGTTTTTGAATGGCGCTTATTCTTGATCCGGCATCTTGTTTGCGAGCATCGCTCTTGTTTCCTCTGAAAGGAACTCCATTTTCTCGAGCACAAAAATCAGTGCATTTTCTGAAGTCTTGCCACCCAGCCGTGCTTTCGATGTGCTAAAAAGGTATTCCAGATTGCACGACCGCAGATCTTTCACGAAATTGTCCACATTGCACGGCTCCTTCAAGAAACCCGGAACAATTTTCTTGAACCTGCTCTCTTTGAACACCAAAGCCCGAAATGGAGTCTTCTCATTCTTTTTGGGTTTATACCAGCGCAAATAACCCCAGCACTTTCCAGAGGGCTTCTTCTTTTCATGGGATCCATTCTGCTCGGTATAAGGGAAGTAGATCAGCTGATCCGCGGTCAACATTTTTGTCAAAACACTTTGAATAGTTTGTTTCGTCTTATCTTCCTCCGCCTCCAACTCATGAGAGATTGTTTCTTCATCTGGCTTTATGAACTGACTGCATCCAGGCAACAGCAGATTAAACCACTCAGATTGAACCTGCTTTCTTTGTGTCGTGTCAATAATTTTTTCATCCTGACAGCTTTCTAAAAAAAGTTGCAATGTCAGCATTTGCAATGCTATAAAGTGCTCTTCAGTCGGCTGAAACCTTTGAATCCCTTTTTGGGCGTGATATCTCAATATGCAATCTCCAACCTCACGTAATTTATTTGTAAGCTTTTTCACAAATTTTTTCTTTTTTGTAAGTCTCGAAAGAGACAAAGCAAACCGTTCTATCAAGTACTTAATATCCTCGCCATTCCAATCGAAATCCAAGCAAACCAATAATGAATCGCTCAAACGTATTGCTGGCACCTTGTTCACCTTAGCCGGCGCATTAAAAATGACAACCGTTGCCCATCGGTTCCTCTCTATAAAACGGCGAATTTTGTTTACAGAAAAGAAACTCCCAAAAACCAAGACTGCTGTATCTCGATATTGAGAAGGAAAACGATTTTTCTTTTTCTTATACCACAAAAACGAACCTTGATCTAAACTTTTCTGTCCAATGCCTTGTGGCAAAAAAGGCGGACACTTAGACCTTAATTTATCTTTAGTATGTGTAGGAACCGTCAGAGCTTTTATTGTTTTCGAAATGAAATCAAATGTAACATTGAATCTCTTATCGCTCGAATTTAACACCAAAACTGGCGCTCTATTTTGGAGTGCAATCAAATAGATTTTATAAAACATAGGAACCAACACTTGTGCATAATATCCTGATAAAATACCGCTGAACAGGCGTAAAACTTCTCTTTTGTTTTCTATATCTGTTCCACAGGAATTCAAAAACTTCTCAAGTTCTCCCCAACCACATTTTCCTTTGTCTTGGTTTTTTTCTGAAAAGTCCTTCTTTGAAATGTATTGCAGTCCATTTTTTATTTTTATTTTTTTCTTCTGAAAGACGTATCCATCAGCGGTGCACTGTTTTTGGATTTTTTCAATTTCATCCTTCAATTTGGTTTTTGTTTTGCAGACCCTGCAGTCTACATATCGTTTTTTCATCATCAGCGAAGATTGATCCTGACGTGTCCTTTCTACAACGATGAGTCCGTAGCTGCCGTCATCATACTTCCAAAAGCGCACTTCTCGCCTATCCTTTATTTTCGATTCACCCATAGGTCCAGCCTCACTTTTACAACTGTTGCATTAACTTTCACTTTAGAAAAATGGTACTTGTAAAGCCTTTAACTGAATTTGCTCCAGGAACAAAGAACACAGGAACATGAGAACATTAAAATTTTAACACAAAATCGTCTTTTTTGCAACAGCCATTTGACATGCGTTTTCCACTGTTTTACGTTGGCACAAGACCCTTTTCAGGCGATACAGAATGGGTTTCCTTGCCCGGTCACCCAAGCAGATCGCTCCCAAGCGCCACAAAAATCCGACTTCCAAGACGTCCAAGCCATTCCGGCTTTGCCGGCTGCCCGGCCCCACGGGGCAGACAAAATATACTCCTTCAACCGCCATCCGGCTGGATCGGAAACCGGACACACAGCCCCTTTGGCCGTGTTTTGTTTTGTCCAACAAGCACTGTTTCTGTTTTCAACATGGCATAGATTTCTTGTTCCGACCGATGGAGCACAGCAGGCCGCAGAGGTTATACCATCTCAAAATATACGCCAATTTTCCATCAGAAAAGGGCAGTCCACGGATGACTAGACCCCAGACTTTCCACCCAATGAAGAAACCTCCGAGGGCCTTACAGGGCAGGTTAAAATCGTTTATTTTGCGAGCCTGTTGGACTCTGTGATTCACATTCAAAATGGCGTAAGATATACCAAGAGATAGAGCACCAGGCGGCATATATGAGCGCAATCCAGGTGCAGAGAGCAAAAAATTTATTGCGAGATTTACTCCGTGATAGATTAAAACTTTCTTGTCCGATTCACCCGTGAGTCTTGGTATGCATCCACTCAACTTATTATATAAAAATCCATCTTTTATGTGATATCCGTGATTCAATCCAAGCTGCCGGTGGGATGGATTCTTCTATTTTATAGCCTGGAAAGCTTTGGAAATCGATCGTTTTTAAGGCAGACAAAGCCCGCCCCATTCCGGGAAGAAGCGACCATTTTTACCACCGCGGAAAAGGCCAAAATCAACTCATCTTTTACCCTATCGGTACAGTGCCGCATTGTATCCCAGGCAAGAAGGAACCCGCCTTTTTATATCAGAACCGAGGCCAAAAGAACGCCCCATAGATGGGGGCCCATGCAAGCATTCAGACCGTCGCAGCAACAGTGATAGCCCGGCATATCATCCGCCGCAAGCGGCCTTTCTTTGCCGGGCTGTGCAGCAGCTGGCGCACACGTTTATGGGAAGCAAAGGACGTTTTCCGCTCTTCGGATCTGCACAAATAATTCAGGGTCTCTCGCCTCCTGTGGTCCTGCGGCCGAAAAAATAAGCGGGGCTGTTAACCCCGCTCATTTTTTTGGATTTTTATTCTCGCCTGTTCGTATAATGTTTGACCTATAAGTCCTGTTAAGTACAGACGTTCATTGATTTGAAGCATGATCTCAATTTTCAGCGCCACTTCTGTTTCACTTGCCATGACATCACTCCCTATGAAACCATATGCTCGTCCTGATTTATATATACGCCTACCCACAGCAAAAGCGGCAGTTCCCCGAAAGGCGCTGCCGCTTTTGTTGTACTTATATTTAGATGGATACCATCCACTCCACTCTGAATACTCTTCCGTTCTGTGGACTTTTCAGTTCTAAACTTCTTTTTGTTCCATATAATATGGCGCATGAGGGCCGAGGTCTCGGGGCGGATGACCTGCCGCACGCAGGCGGGCTGGGTCTTTTGCACCAGGGCGCCCGCCGGGGTGCGCACTTCGGCCACCACATACGGCCGCATCAGCCGCCCCCCGTTGACGATGGCGGCCACCGCCGCCGCCATCCCGATGTAGCTGACCTTGCTGCTCTGCCCGAACGAGCAGGACGCCAGCTCCACCGGGCCCATCCGGTCGGCGGTGTAGTAGAGGCTTTTGGCGGGCTCGGCCGGCAGGTCGATGCCGGAGGCCTCCCGCAGGCCAAAGGCCGCGAAATAGTCGCAGAAAGCCTCTTTGCCCAGCCGCGCGCCCATCTGGATCAGGCTCTGGTTGCAGGAGTTCATCAGGGCTTCGGTGACGGTCTGCACCCCGTGGCGCTTGCGGTTGGCGCAGTGGAAGCGGGTGCCCGCCACCGACAAATAGGGCCCGCAGACAAAGGTGTCGGCGGGGCCCACCGCCCCGGCGTCCAGGGCCGCCGCGCAGGTGATCAGCTTGAACACGCTGCCCGGCTCGTACAGGTCGCTGACCGCCTTGTTGCGCCACTGGGCCTGCTGGGCCTGCTGGAGGGCGCCGGCCCGGGCCTGGCCGGTCAGGGCGTCCACGGCGGCCCGCCGGGCCTCGTCGTAGATCACCCGGGGCTGGTTGGGGTCGAAGGCGGGGACGGTGGCCATGGCCACCACCGCCCCGGTGTCCACGTCCAGCACGATGCCCACCCCCCGGGCCGCGGCGTGGTGCTCGGCCACCGCGTAGGTCAGGGCGTTTTCGAGGTAGCGCTGGATGGCCGCGTCGATGGTCAGCACCAGGGTGTTGCCCTGCACCGGGGGCTGCAGCACGGCGTAGCTCTGCTCCAGGGCGTAGCCCCAGGCGTTCACCGCCGTCAGCACCCGGCCGTCCTGGCCGGCGAGGGTGTCGTTGTATTCCAGTTCCAGCCCGGCGGCGCCCACGTTGTCCACGTTGGTGAAGCCCAGCACCGACGCCAGGAACGCCCCCTCCGGGTACTGCCGCCGGGTGTCCTGCAGGATGCGGATGCCGGCGATGCCGTTTTGCTGGCAGAAGTCCCGCACCGCCCCGGCGGTGTCCTGGTCCACCCGGCGGCGCAGCAGGCAGTCGTTGGAGCTGCGCTGCCGGAACTGCTCCAGCAGCCGGGCCGGGTCCAGCTCCAGGATGTCCCCCAGGCCCTGGGCGGCCAGCTCCAGCCTGGCCTCGGGCATCTCCCGGGGGCAGGCCCGGATGGTCCAGCAGGAGGCGTTGGCGGCCAGCACCACGCCGTCGGCGCTGAGGATCAGGCCCCGGCCGGCGGGCACCGCCGTGTCACGCAGCTGCTGGCCCAGGGCCCGCTGGGCGTAGCCGTCCGCGCCGGCCAGCTGCAGCCAGGCCAGCCGGGCGGCCAGCCCCGCAAAGCAGACCGCGCAGAACAGCCCCGCCACCACCCGGGCCCGCAGGCGGAAGCTGCGGCCGGGCATGGCGCGCTCGGGCAGGGATGCAGGGGGATGGGGCATGGGCGGGGCCTCCTTTTGTTGGATTTGGTACTTATCCTATGCGGCAAAGCGCCCCCCGCATGACTAAACCGCCCCCGCCCTGCGTACAATAGACAGGAAAGGGGTTGGTGCTGTTGGCAGAAGAACGGACGGCCCGCTGGGACCCGCCCGCCCCGGCCGGGCTGCGGGCGGCGGGCCCGGTGGACCTGCCTTTTTTGGTGCTGGTGCTGGCGCTGGTGGCCTTTGGGCTGGTGATGCTGTTCAGCGCCAGCTACGCGGTGGCCCTCTACCGCCGGGGGGACCCCTACGCCTACATCCGGCCCCAGCTGCTGTATGCCGCCCTGGGGCTGGGGGCCATGTGGCTGGCCAGCCGGGTGGACTACCATCTGTACCACAAGCTGGCCTGGCCGGTGCTGGGGGTGTCCCTGGCGCTGCTGGCGGCGGTGCTGTTCATGCCTGAGTACAACGGCTGCAAGCGCTGGCTGGTCATCCCCGGGGTGGGCACCCTGCAGCCCAGCGAGATCGCCAAGTTTGCGGTGGTGCTGGCCTTTGCCCACATCATCTCCCTCAACGCCAGCCGGATGGGCAGCTTTGCGGTGGGGGTGCTGCCCTTTGGGCTGGTGCTGGGGGCGGTGGCGGTGCTGATGCTGCTGGAGCCCCACCTGTCGGGCACCCTGCTGATCCTGGGCATCGGGGCGGTGCTGATGTTTGTGGGCGGCACCGGGCTCAAGTGGTTCGGTCTGGCGGGCGGCGCGGCGGCGGACCAGCTCCGCCCCGGCCAGGGTGCCCGCCACCGCCGCAAAGGACAGCTCAAAGCCGATGTCGCAGACGGCATAACTGTTGAAGGCGCTCATCCACAGCCCGCCCAGCGCCAGGCTGGTCAGGGGGTCGGCGGGGGCCATCAGCCAGACCCCCAGCGCCCCGATGC
>OERR01000368.1_pt1 | contig 10231 bp, 12 predicted proteins | sample 1540051 | NCBI WGS metagenome assembly OERR01 (sample SAMEA3891884, study PRJEB23780) | metagenome | biome: terrestrial biome; feature: animal house; material: Caecal content | place: Italy | collected 2015-05-05 | reverse complement strand
GGTTGGATATATAGGAAGAAGAGGGACGGAAATGCTGCTTGTGCCTGGACTTATTGGTGCATTCAAACATGTTATATCCTGAATTGAGAAAGCTTATGAAAAACTTAGAAAACAACACTATTTTTGATAAGAACATAAATTCAAAAGAACTATTAAAAGAATTACGCACCTTAGATGAAAAACCTATAAACGAAAGCTTGTCTATGTCCGAGAATGTCTGTCCTACATGTGGGAGAGCTTTATAAAATGCTATTTGCTACAGCATTACACAAAAGCAAAGGAGATGAATAGATATGTTGTCACCAGAATTACAAAAATTATTAAACGATCTTCGTGCAGGAGAGACTAATATTAAAATTAATCATGATAAGCTCCAACAAGAATTAGAACTTCTTGAAGATGCTTATATAACTTTCACTCATAGCCTTTCAATGTCAACGGATGTGTGTCCTACTTGCGGGAGAAAATTATGATGGACTATAGGGAATTAAGAAAGTTAAAAGTTCAGTTAATAAAAAAAGAAGATAAAACGGAAAATGAGCTTCATTTGCTGATGGAGTTACAATCGCTGAGCAGAGTGATTGATAAAGACGATTATACATTAGAGTTGTCAGGAAAAGTATGTAAAACTTGTGGGAGACCATTATAATGGACGGTCATTTTCTTGTTTTAGAAAACGAATCCGAGGAATTCGATATCCGCTTCCAAGTCAATTCGGTTATGACTGACCCTATTCCAAAGGAACAAAAGGAATTATATGTAGAGGCCGAGTCGGCTTGCAATATTATTAAATCATTAGTAAATACGGATAAAGAGATTAAGAAAAAATATTTTAAAAAACTGCTTTCGTTATGTCAAGTAGGTCTTTCCGCACAACCCGCACAAACAGATACAGCAAAGTTAGCGCTAATTAAACTAAAAGAGGAAGTTGTCCTTGTAGAAGGAAAGCGCATAAAAAATTATTATATGAAAATTTTGGGATTAGATGCTATTATTATTGGCTTGTTAGCAAGTATAGTTTTAGGTATCTGTTTTTATTTTTCAAAATGGACTTGGTGTCCTTCGACACTATGTATTATATGGGGTTCCCTTGCAGGAACCTGGGTTTCGTTTGGTGCAAGGAAATTTGAAATACAATTTGAGGACCTTGCCGCTTTGGAAAAAGATAAAATGAGTCCATTTATTCGGTTGATCTATATTGCTGTTGCAGCCTTAATTTTTGCATTGTTAATGAACGTTGGTCTTGTAGATATAAAAATTGGGAACGTAAATACTTCTATGGCCTTTACAGATGTAAAGCCAGCACTTGTAATCGGTATATTATGTGGGTTGGTTGAAAGCAAAATAGGAATACAAGTTTACAACAAAGCGATTTTCTTGCTGATGCAAAATGGCAGTGAATAATGCCTTCCTATTGCTAGTTGGCTCTCAGATGTCATTCTCCCTGGACTACATTAACAAAAGAAGCCCTCAGTTTGTTTTTATGCAAACTGAGGGCCTTTCGAATGTTTCAGAGGTCTATTTAGCTCTTATTCGCCATCGGACTGAGACAGAACGCTTCCTGCAAAGGTCTTTGTTTTATTTGCATATTTCTCACTGCTCAAAACCTTTGCAGCCAGATCTTCCATCTTTTCACCTGTTTGGTGTGTTTTGTTTGCCTGGGAAAGCGCACTGGCTGCAAGACGCTTTTGTGTCATGGAAGCACTCTTGCTACGAAGTGTACGGCCCGCTTCGGATGCAACTTCTTTAGATGTCTTCTTAAAATTCATAATAAATCTCCCTTTTATTAAAAAATAAAAGGGGCGAAGCTCTGTACATGATACCCCTGCGTACGGTTAGAAATTAAAGGTTGTTCTGATCGTTGCCATCACGCTGACGCGAAGCAGGAAAGCGAAATGCTTTCAGACCACATTGTTTGGCGTACAAACGATGTCCATTCCGCAAAGTGATGTAAGCTGAATAGACGAAGCCGTCACTCATGGGTTCATGGTGTTTACTCATGTACATTCCTCCTTTCAAGCATATTCTAAACACCCAGCAAACAAGTTGCAGGAGAATTCGGGATTTGCTTGACAAGCCAGTGTTATCATGTGTAAACTAATTTAGTAGGCTGATTAGTTAGAGCTTCCGCACTAGCTTGTCAAGCATGAGCGCCCCCATTGAACAGCGGCAACTGTTCGAGGGGCGCTTTTTTATTCTAATAGCAAACACGCTATTAGTCAAGGGGTCGAGCGTCTTCGAGATCAAAAAGCATCAGGCCAGGTTCGACCAGTTTGCCATCCACTCGAAAACCATGCTGTAAATCAGATTTCAGCAAATCTTTGAAAGTCGCCAACAGATCTTGCGAATTCCACCGAACCGAGAAAGCTCCGTTTTTCTTTTGCCGGTAGAATTGAATTGCCTGTGGTGTCGTTTCTTCGCACGCTTGCAAAGCCACTTGCTTCGCCTCCGTGTTAATCAGAAGCCTTGCATACGCAGGAAGCCCCAGCTTCATTGCAACGGCTTTGTTAAAGGTCAAGCCGTTTGCAGTAATAGAGAAGTACGGCACCCCCTGGGAAAAATCAAACGCTACAAATCCTGTCAGATCCATGTCCCTTGCCTCCTTCAATCATATTATATTGCGTTTTTTGCACCTTGTCAACACAATATTTCGAATCCCTATGTGTAGTCTGCCGTCTTCTTTTTCTCGCCCAATCTCGCTTCTTGCATTGCGCGTTTCATCTTGTCTCGCCGGGCCGCTCACGCTTCCACACGTCTTCTTGTTCCGTCTTTTTCTCTTATCCGCTTTTCCGTTTCTGATAGTTTTTAGCCTTAAATGACTGTCAATCTCTCACACAGCGGCAACAATTCCTCTAACCGGTCCACAATGCGCTTTTGTTCGATAAGTGGCGGAAGAGGAACAGGCAGCCACGCAATAGAATCAAGTCTGAAACTATTTTTAATTCCATGCTGATTTCCATTATAAAATTTTTGAGCGTAATCGGTAAGCAATAAATATGGTATATAGCGGTTACGCTCTTTTTCCATAAATCTTAGCATTGCAGTATGCTGATTTATATAGGCTACACCAAAATTAGGAGGTATTAGTCCTAACATTCCGACATCGCCTGTAATCGAGAAGAGCAGGTCCCCCGCTTGTAAAGATGTCCGTTTTCCTTCTGTATTTCCAGGTATTGTTACTCGCTGAATTTTATCGAGACGTAAATCAAAACTATTTTTTGACAGATTTCCCATTCGGAGAAATATATCCCCTGTCTCCGAATAATATTTAGCCCAGTCTCGCGAGCCACTTGTAATCATTTCAGTCAGGGTTCCTAGCCTTACCCACATCCACCCCTCGGGAATCTCAAAGGGCTTCTCGTCCTCGGTGATTTCGGGAAGGGGCTTTTCTTTTTTGAGCTTGCCCTCTTTGATGAGGCGCTGTTTCTCGGCCTGAATCTGGGAGTAAAGTTCCTGGGCAGTACCTTCTTCCGGGCGCTGCTTCACCAGCTTGCCCTGGATGGCCTGCTGGAGGATGGACTTCTTCATATCTTCAGGGAAACGGCGATTGAAGTCTTCCAGCTTGGTCCATGCCTGTTCATAGCGGTCCACCAGGGGCAGAAGTTCTTCGATTTTAGCGACAATACGCTTTTGTTCGGCAAGGGGCGGAAGCGGAATTAAAACTTTTATGATAGTTGAAACTGCGAGTCCTGGCTGTGCTGTTGCAGTTGCATATTGATTTAAATTAAGAGCTTTAAGAAACCATTCTCCCCATTTAATATCAGATTGGTTGAAATGGTCAACTACGACAGCATGCTCGGTTGCATAGAATTTTCCTTTAGCCACGTTGATATTTCTGCACAATGCACCTTGTCGCCCAATGAGCGCAAAATGACCTTCTCGATTGAAAGAGGAAACATACCCCCGAATGCCATTTCCTCCGTAGCACAAATACGGATGCTTTAAATCTTTTTGTTCATAGATATTGGCAGATGTAATATTTTTACCTGCTTGTAAGCTAAAGATTTGACCGATTCTTACCCACATCCAACCCTCGGGAATTTCAAAGGGCTTTTCGTCTTCAGTGATTTCGGGCAGGGGCTTTTCTTTTTTGAGTTTGCCTTCTTTAATAAGGCGCTGTTTCTCGGCCTGGATCTGGGCATAAAGCTCCTGGGCAGTTCCCTCTTCCGGGCGCTGTTCTACCAGTTTGCCCTGGATGGCAAGCTGCAAAATGCTGTTTTTGAGTTCCTGCGGGGTCATTCGGCGTTTCCTCCCAGTTTGGCGGTGATCTCAGCCAGAACGCGGTCAATCTCGGCGTTCAGCGAGGCCCGCTGCTCCTCATAGCGGTGAATCAGGTCCAGCGGGGCCAGGATTTCTTCTTCCTCATGAGGATAGCCGCACTGATCCAGGTTGTAGCCCAAATCTTCCGCCAGCTGCCGGGCCGTGAATTGTTTGGCCTTGTCGAAGCCATCCACCGTCAGCTCCTGGCGGTTGTCCCACCACTCCACCACGGGGTCAAAGTGCTCCAGCTTCATAGGCTTGGTCTTGCTGAAATGCTTATACCCTTCGGGCATATCCAGCCGGTAGAACCAGGTAGACTGGGTGGGGCCGGTGTTGTCAAAGAAAAGGATATTGGTGGTGATCGAGGTATAAGGCGAGAAGACGCTGCCCGGCATCCGAACGATGGTGTGAAGGTTGAACTCGCTGAGCAGCTTCTTTTTGATGTTCAGTTTGGCGTTGTCGGTGCCGAACAAAAAGCCGTCAGGCAAGATCACCGCCGCCCGTCCGCCGGGCTTGAGCCGGTACATAATGACCGACATGAACAGGTCAGCGGTTTCGCTGCTGGCCAGATCGGACGGAAAGTGGTTTTTCACGTCCGCTTTCTCGCTGCCGCCGTAGGGAGGATTCATTAAAATGACGTCCACCCCGTCCTCAGCGGTATAGTCCAGCACATCATGCAGCAGGGTATTGTCGTGGTAGACCCGGGGGTTGTCGAGGTTGTGCAGCAGCAGGTTGGTGATGCAGAGCATATAGGGGAACTGCTTTTTCTCGATGCCGTAGATGGAATTGCTGAAAGCCGCCTCATCTTCGGTGGTCTTGACCTGCTTATGCAGCTCCTTCAGCCAGCTGGTCAGAAAGCCGCCGGTACCGCAAGCAAAGTCGGCCATCTGCTCCCCAACCTGGGGCCGGATCATCTGGGCCATAAAGTCAGTGACGGCCCGGGGCGTATAGAATTCGCCGGCTGAACCTGCGCTTTGCAGCTCTTTCAGAATGGTCTCGTAGATCTCGCCGAAAGCGTGGCTTTCCGCATAATCGTCCAGCTGGAGATCGTCAATCGTATTGATGATCTGACGCAGCAGGACGCCGTCCTTCATGTAGTTGTTGGCCTCGGCAAACATAGTCTGGACAACGGCCTTACGGATGGGCGTATCGGCATCCACCGGCAGATTCTTCAAAGTCGGGAACAAGGTGTTGTTAACGAAGTCCAGAAGTTTGTCTCCGGTCATCTCCTTGCCGTCTTTTCTGGATGCCCAGTTCTCCCAGCGGCAGGGCTCCGGAATGATGGATTGATAGTTTTCATCATCCCATTCCCAGTCCGCCTCTTTGGTGGCGTATACCTTCAAAAACAGCAGCCAGGTAATCTGCTCGATACGCTGGGCGTCGCCGTTGATGCCGGCGTCATTACGCATGATATCCCGCAACCGTTTGACAAATCCAGATAAATTGCTCATGTTGATTTTGATACCTTTCTATGGTTACTTCCCGTAATTCTTAATCATATCCGCAGCTCGCTGCCTTGTAAATTCCCACGTATCAGGAACTTTGTCTGTAGTGCCGCTCCCTACGGCACGAGGACCCCAAGTATGATTTTCATATAAGATGGTATCCCCTCGTCCTCCGGCGGAAACATTCATCTTCTGTGCAATCTCAGCAGGGGTGGCCAGATACATCCGGGGCATCTCATTGTCATTTGTCCCCTGGAACTGAACCAGGCAAAAAATGATTCCCTTTTTGTCATTAGCCTCTTGCCATGCCTGGATGGCCTGATGGTAGTCGCAGCCTTTTTTGTATCCTTGGGTCAATCCCCAGCTACCATCACGGCTACCCTTTACCGATATTTTCAGCGTTTTACCGCCCGATTCCACAATCAAATCATACCCGGGCTGATTTGCTCCATATTGAACGGAAACATAAAATGCATATCTAGCAAACTGCGCTGCCGCAAATGCCTCTGCCGAAACGCCAACATGCCAAGATGTCAATTCGTCCATTTTATACTACCTCACTGGTATAGATAGCTTCCTCAAGTTCCTTAACTGCTTTCATGTACCCTTCTTTCCCACCGAAATAACTTGCAATCTTAGCAGGTTTTCCCATTTTGAGGAAGGGGTCCAGTCGAAGGATCTCTGCCTTTTCGATTTCATAGATCCCAGTGTTCATGTATTTGTCCAGCAGGGCCTCCAGAACTTCTCGGGCCGCTGGGCTGTACTTGCTCAAGAAATCACGCTTTTTGACGTTGTTGGCCCGCTCCCGTCGGGTCAGGAGCTTTTTATCAAAGGCCACATGGCAGATGAAGTCGAAGTCATCCACATCGGTCATTCCCTGCTGCTCTTTTACCTGTTCCAGGTCGATGCCGCGCTCGCGAAGAAGTTCCCGGATAGCCTCTTTTTTCTCTTGGGCGCTCCACTGCCGGATGAAGTTATCCAGAGAAGCATATTTACCCAGAATATTTTCCTTGGTGTAATCGATAATGCTTTCCTGATGCAGCAGTTTGCCATCGGTGTCATAGACCGAAACCGTCTTATGAACGATACAAACTTTGCAGCCGTTCTTATCCACAATCGGTGTAGGCAATTTTTCAGGAGCATCTGGGGGTGTCGGATCTCCCTCCGGAAGCTCTTTGGGAGGCAGTTCTTTTCCCTTGGCTGCTCCGAATTCCTCGTCAATTTCCAGGGGGCCGTCCCAATCCGGATCGGCAAACAGGCGGGTGACATTTCGGAAGTCCATCACCGCAAAGTGGGTCTTGCCCTCCTTTTCCCGCAGCCGGGTTCCCCGTCCGATGATCTGCTTGAACTCGGTCATGGAGCCGATCATTTCATCCAGAACAATCAGCTTGGTCATCTTACAGTCAGCCCCAGTGGAAAGAAGCTTGGAGGTCGTTGCGATAACCGGATACTTTTGGGTCACCGAAGAAAACTGTTTGATTTTCCCTTTGCCGATTTCATCACTACCAGTAATCCGAACCACATAGTCAGAGTTCTTCTTCACCATATCCTGATTTAGCTCGGCCAGCATGTCCCGCATCCGCAGGGCTGCATCCTCAGTGGCACAGAACACAATGGTCCGGGCCATCCGATCCGTACTCTTGAGGTAACGGGTGATCTCCGCAGCCACCTCCCGGATACGATCCTCTATGATGATATTGTAGTCGTAGTCGCTGTTGTTATAAATGCGGTCCGGTATCTCGTTGCCGTAGATATCCAGCTGACCTTTCCTGGGTCGCCAACCTTCGCCGATGTTTGTCATAACATCGATTACCTTGAAGGGAGCCAAGAATCCGTCATCGATACCTTCTTTCAAGCTATACGAATAGACAGGCTCCCCAAAATAGCTCAGGTTGGAGATGTACTTTGTTTCCTTTGGTGTGGCTGTCATGCCAATTTGAATGGCATCCGAAAAGTATTCCAGTATTCGCCGCCAACGGCTTTCCTCTTTGGCCGATCCCCGGTGACACTCATCCACAATGATCAGATCAAAGAAATCCGGCTGGAATAGTTCGCGGAAGTTTTCCTTGTCATCATCCCCTACCAGCTGCTGATAGAGGGAGAAGTACACCTCATACGACGTAATGGTTTCCGGGCGGTCTTTTTTCGCATTGATTTTGTGAATCGTTTTTTGCAGCGGCGCAAAGTCCTGGTCAATGGACTGGTCCACCAGCATATTACGATCTGCCAAGTAGAGAACTTTGTGAACTTTCTCACTTTTCAGCAGACGATATATAATCTGAAAGGCCGTATAAGTTTTGCCTGTACCCGTTGCCATCACCAAAAGCAGACGTTTCTGTCCCCGGGCAATGGCATCCACCGTTCGATTGATCGCCTTCCGCTGGTAGTATCGGGGCGGATATGTGCTCTGGTTGGAATAATAGGGCTGGTTCATTACCTGCTCCTGTGCAGGTGTAAACCCGGATTCCTGCTTAAATCGCTCCCATAACTCTGTCTCGGTCGGGAACTCATCCATTCCAAACTGTCGCTCAGCCCCAGTGAGGAAGTCATGCTCAGCAAAACCATCCCCGTTGGAGCTGTACGCAAACGGAAGGTCCAGCATTTTGGCATACTCCATCGCCTGCTGTAACCCTTCCGAAATTTGGTGTTTGTTATCCTTAGCCTCAATCACAGCAATCGGATTGTTTGGGCTGAGGTAGAGCAGATAATCTGCCCGCTTGCCCTTCTCCCGGACCGCAAGGTTTCCCTTCAAGTTGATCTTGCCGTCTGTGATCTGGGTTTCCATCGTGATCTTTTTGCGCTCCCACTTGGAAGTCACGGCAGGGGTTATGTATTGTAGCTTGATATCTTCCTCGGTCATGTCTTTTTTTCTGAAGAATCATAGTCATTGACCGGACCTCCTTTTATATATTCACTCTTCTCCCCTATTACCGATTTCGTATCCAAATAATCAAATCTATTATAGCAAAACAGGTATCACACAACAATATATAAACAAAGTCTTTATGGTAAGAGGCCAGTGAGAGTTACTCCCACTGGCCTCTTTGTATCATACAATGCTATCCCCTGTAGATTTCAGGATTAATCAAAACAATTTGCTTTCCAGTTCGCTGAGCATATCGAACCGTGAAAGCAGTTCCACCACGAGATTCACCATTATACACTGCCAAGACCAAACCGGCATGATCCACCAGAAAACGATTGCGCTCCAGCATACAGCTCTTACTATAGTCTCTGCTGACATAAATGATGGAATCCGCTTTATCCAAAATAGATCGGTAGCAAAGTTTTGCGGGATAAGTCCATTGATCTGCCTGGGTTCTGCAAGGCAGAATACAGTGTAGCTTCAGTTCAGGGTGGGATTCTCTCAACTCAAGGACCTCCAGGGCAGCCCAAGTATCTGTGCCTTCTGCCATACCAGATAAAAAGTCGGTGTATCCATTTTGGGCCAGCAAAGCTATTTCCTGCCGCAGAGCTGTTTTTAAGTGCTTACAGCCAGCGTCTTCCTCGTTATATCCCCAGGGAAACTTCCTGGGTCTATGCCCTGTAAATGCACAGGCCAATCGTACCATCACTAACCCCCCTTTTATATGGCTAAATAATAGCCATACTCTATGGCCATTATATCAGCCATACTAGAGAAAGTAAAGGGGATGATCTTATGATTTGCTACTCGCCCTTATGGAAAACGATGGCTGAAAAGCACATGACAACCTATACCCTCCGCTTCAAACATGGTATGAGCCATGCTACTGTTCAACGGCTACAGGCTGATATGCCGGTCTCTACCCATACCTTGAATAAACTCTGTGAAATTTTACAGTGTCGCCTGGAAGATGTGGCGGTATATATCCCAGATCAAAAATGACAGCTCTGCGTCTTGTATGCAGAGCTGTTTTTGGTTTTTATAAAGATTCCAAAGATTTCTCTTTGGCTCCGGGAGATTATGAGGGGGTGAGAACCTCCTCTTAGCCAGACCATCCTGTAGCATAGTTTAGAGGATGGTCATCAAAGGGCCTAGCCCTTTGAGCCGGAAGAATCCAAAGAAACCGCGCCAGGGTTTCGTGGCACACAACTTTGGTTACAAAGTCTAGTGTGTTATACCTTTGTGTAGCAGATGGCAACTGAGTAGGCAGCCATCCCATCCTGCTCCCTTGACGTGAAAGGTGCCCCTGTGGGGCAGCATGAGCGACAAAGAAAAGCTGGCAGTTTGTGCGGAAACACAGGCTGCCAGCCTCTTGCTGTCTGCGGAACAAAGGTATATAAAGCCCCGCCGCAGCGGATTCATTCGTTTTCTTCCGGTTTGCCTTTGGCTTTTTCCTTATTCTTGTGGACGTTGTACTGGTTCTTGCACTGGGGACTGCAAAAGGTTGTGTTGACGTGACTGCCCAGGAATACTTTCTGGCAATTCTTACACAGCCGCAGGGGATGTTCCTCGTCCACCAGCATGAAGCTGAACATCATCTGGATACCCAGCAGCAGGGAGTGAAAATCCCAGTAAATGGTGGGCTTATCCAGCAGCTCAA
>OERR01000362.1_pt1 | contig 10316 bp, 8 predicted proteins | sample 1540051 | NCBI WGS metagenome assembly OERR01 (sample SAMEA3891884, study PRJEB23780) | metagenome | biome: terrestrial biome; feature: animal house; material: Caecal content | place: Italy | collected 2015-05-05 | reverse complement strand
AGCCAGTTCGTTGTCGGCGGCGGCATGGATGTCCACGCCGTTCAGGGTATAGCGTCCGGAGGTGGGTTTGTCCAGCACACCGATGATGTTCATCAGGGTGGACTTGCCCGAACCGGACTCACCCACAATGGCTACAAATTCCCCTTCCCAGACTTTCAGGTCGATGCCGTGCAGGATCTCCAGCTCGTTGGGCTGGCCGATGTAGAATCTCTTCACGATGCCCCTCAGCCGGATGATGGGCTGCTTTTCGCCGCTCATTGCATCGCCTCCGGGTCGGCCAGGCTGCGCAGCTCCATGCCCTCGGTCAGGCTCTCGCCGCTCACCTCCACCGACAGGTCGGTCTCCATGCCGGTGGTCACCGGGACGGGGACGAAGGTCACGTTGCCCTCCCCGTCGGTGGTTTTCTGGTAGACCACCGGCGCGCCGTTTTCGTCCACGCCCACCGCGTCCAGCGGCACGCTGAACACGCCCTTTTTTTCTTCCAGCAGCACTTTGGCCTTGGCGGTCATGCCCAGCCGCAGCGCCCCGGTGGCGTCGTCCACCGAGACCTTCACCTCATAGCAGGCCTCGCCGTATTCGTTCACGGAGGCCTTGGGGGCGATCCAGGCGACGGCGCCGTGGAACACATCCTTCGCGCCGGAGGTGAGGGTCACGCTCTGGCCCACCGCCAGCTGGTTGATGTCGTATTCCCGCACGGTGAGCAGCGCCTCCAGCGCGCTCTGGTCCTCGATGGTGGCGATGGCCCCCGCCGCGCCGGTGGTGGGGAAGATATGCTTCTGCTCATAGGGCAGGCCGAACCGGGCCCGCAGATGGGCGGCCACCGCCGTGCGGAACCCCGGGTCCCCCTGGTTGGGGCAGTAGCCGTGCAGGGCCACCGGGTCCTCATGGGCCAGCAGGTCCTGCATGGCCTCCGTGAAAGCCAGCGGGCAGGGCACGCTGGGGTTGCCCAGCGAGTAATCGAACACGTTCTCCCGGCCGATCTCGGCGGCGCGGCGCTGGCCGTAGGCGGCGGTCTCCCGGATGACGCTCTTGTTGGCCAGCATCCGGCGGTAAGTTTCGTTCAGCATCAGTTCTCCCCCTTTTTGGCGCTTGGCGCGGGCTGGGCCGCGACATAACTCTGTTCCACCTTGATCTTGCAGATGTAGGACATATCCTGGGCGGTGACGAACTCTTCCAGGCGGGCCCGGACGGCCTGCTGGTCGCCGGGGTACCCCGCCGGGAACACCAGGTCGAACAGGACGTTGGTGTGGGTGGGCCCCGGCACCAGCCGCAGGTCGTGGATGGAAAGGGCGGGGTCGATCCGGGCCAGCTCCTGGCTCAGGCGGGCCCGCAGCACCCCCACCCGGGCGTCGGATGTGACGATGGGGTCATAGTGGATGGTCAGCTGGATGTGCATCTCCTCCCGGACGTCCCGCTCGATGTTGTCGATCAGGTCGTGGGCGTCCAGCGGGTCCACCTCGGTGGGGAACTCCACGTGCAGGGAGGCGAACTGCCGCCCCGGGCCGTAGTCGTGGACCATCAGGTCGTGGACCCCCAGCACCCGCGGGTAGGACAGGACTTTTTTCTCCAGCTCGGTCACCAGCTCGGGGGAAGGGCTCTCCCCCAGCAGGGGGCTGAGGGTATCCTGCACCAGGCCCCAGCCCGACCACAGGATGAAGGCCGCCACCCCCACGCCCATGACGCCGTCGATGACGTCCAGACCGGTTGCATTGCACAGCACCGCCGAGAGCAGGACGACGCCGGTGGAGATCACGTCGTTGCGGCTGTCGGCGGCGGTGGCCAGCAGGGTGTCGGAGTGGATGGCCTGGCCGACGGTGCGGTTGAACCGGCTGAGCCACAGCTTGACCGCGATGGAGGCCAGCAGCACCCCCACCGTCAGCAGGCTGAAGCCCACCGGCTCGGGGTGGATGACCTTGACCACCGACTCTTTGAGCAGGCTGAGGCCGATGGCCATGATCATGGTGCTGACCGCCAGCCCGGCCACGTATTCGTAGCGGGCGTGGCCGTAGGGATGCTCGGCGTCGGGGGCCTTGGCCGCCAGCTTGAAGCCCACCAGGCTGACCACGCTGGACGAAGCGTCGGACAGGTTGTTGACCGCGTCGGCCGTGATGGCGATGGAGCCGAACAGGGTGCCCACCGTCACCTTGCCCGCAAAAAGCAGCAGGTTGCAGACCACCCCCACGATGCCGGCCAGCCGGCCGTAGCGCTCCCGGACGGCAGGGTCCTGCCGGTTCTGGTGGTCCTTGACAAAAGCGCGTATCAGAAGCTGGGTCAAAGAAACAATCTCCCTCCTGTACATATTTCGCGTTTCTATACTTTTTGTCGGCAGCTTTGGCCCTTTGCCGCGGCTGCGCTCTTTTAGTATAGCATTTTGCTTTACTGTTGGAAAGTGCTTTTGGAAAATTTCCGCTCCCGGCGCGCCGCACCGGGGCAAAAGTGAGCGCCGGGCCGCGCGCCCGGCCCCACGGCCCTGCGCGCTCCCAGCGCTCGATCTTTAGGACCCCGCGCCGGCAGGCCGGGCGGTTTTTTTCGACTGTTTGTAGAACAGTTTGCCAATTTTACAGGATGACCACCTTGCCGTCGGGGCCGGCGTCCACCGTCAGGCTGCCGCCGGCGGCCAGCTGGCCGTCCACGATGCGGTTGGCGGCCTCGTCCTCCACCGTCTTGCGGATGATCCGGCGCAGGTCCCGCGCGCCGAACTTGCCCCCCTCGCACTGGGCCACCAGGGCCTTGAGAGCCGCGGGGGTGTAGCGGTAGGCGATGCCCTTGGCCTCCATGCCGGGGCGGTATTCTTCCAGCATGAGGGCGGCGATCTTCTCCAGCGTCTCGCTGCCCAGGGGCTGGAAGACGATGACCTCATCCACACGGCCCAAAAACTCGGGCCGCAGGAACTGGCGCAGGGCCTTCATGGTCTTGTCGGCGGTCATCTCCCCGGCGCTCTTGTTAAAGCCCAGGCCCCCGGTCCCCTGCTCGGAAGAGCCGGCGTTGGAGGTCATGCAGATGACCGTGTTGGAGAAATCCACCGTGCGGCCCTGGGCGTCGTTGATCTTGCCCTCGTCCAGGATCTGCAGCAGGATGTTCAGCACGTCGGGGTGGGCCTTTTCGATCTCGTCGAACAGCACCACGCTGTAGGGGCGGCGGCGGACCTTCTCGGTCAGCTGGCCGGCCTCCTCATAGCCCACGTAGCCCGGGGGTGAGCCGATCATCCGGCTGACGGCGTATTTCTCCATATATTCGCTCATGTCCAGCCGGATCAGGGGGTCCGGGCCGCTGAACAGCTGCCCGGCCAGCTGCTTGACCAGCTCGGTCTTGCCCACGCCGGTGGGCCCCACAAAGATGAAGCTGGCGGGGCGGCGGCGGCCGGCCAGGTCGGCGCGGCTGCGCTTGACCGCCTGCGCCACCAGGTGGACGGCCTCGTCCTGGCCGATCACCTTCTTTTTCAGCTCTTCCTCCAGGGTGGCCAGGCGGACATACTCGGTCTCCCGGATCTTGACGGCGGGGATGCCGGTCCACAGCTCGATCACCCGGGCCAGGTCGTCCATGGTCACCTGGATCTCGCTGGCGGCGGCCTGTTTGGCGGGCAGCTCGGCCTCCAGCTGGGCGATGCGGGTCTTGCGCTCGGCCACCGCCTCGTAGTCGATGGCCTCGTTGGTGCTGGCGGATTCCATCTCGGTCTCCTCCTGCTTGAGGGCGTCCAGCTCTTTCCGGGCCTCCAGGTAGGCCGAGATCTCGGGGTGGGCCAGGTTGCAGCTGGCGCAGGCCTCGTCCAGCAGGTCAATGGCCTTGTCGGGCAGGTAGCGGTCGGTGATGTACCGCTCGGACAGGGTCACCGCCGCCTGGACCACGCCGGCCGGCACCTGGACGTGGTGATAGGCCTCGTAATAGCGTTTGATGCCGTTCATCACGGCGATGGTGTCGGCGATGCTGGGCTCTTCCACCCGCACCGGCTGGAACCGGCGCTCCAGGGCCTGGTCCTTCTCGATATACTTGCGGTACTCCGAGAAAGTGGTGGCGCCGATCACCTGGATCTCCCCGCGGGAGAGGGCGGGCTTGAGGATGTTGCCGGCGTTCATGGCGCCCTCGCTCTCGCCGGCGGCGGTGATGGTGTGGATCTCGTCGATGAACAGGATCACGTTGCCCGCCTGCTTCACCTCGTTCAGCAGGCCCTTGACCCGCTGCTCGAACTGCCCGCGGAACTGGGTGCCCGCCACCAGGGCGGTCAGGTCCAGCAGATAGATCTCCTTGTCCTTCAGCTGGGCCGGCACCTGCCCCCGGGCGATGCGCTCGGCGATGCCCTCGGCGATGGCGGTCTTGCCCACGCCGGCCTCGCCGATCAGGCAGGGGTTGTTCTTCTGCCGCCGGGACAGGATCTGGATGGTCCGGTAGATCTCCCGGTCCCGCCCGATGATGTCGTCCAGGCGGCCGTCCCGGGCCTTGGCGGTCAGGTTCTCGCAGTAGGTGTCCAGGTACTTGCGGCGGGGCGGCTTTTTGCCCGCCTTGCCGTTTTTGGCCCCGTTCGGGCCGCCCTGCCCCTCCTGGCCGGCGATGCTCAGGGGGAAGGTGGCGTTGCCCCCGGGGGTGAAGCCGTCCTCCTCCCCGGCGCCGCCGTTCTCCTCATCCTGCATCTTCATCAGGGCGGCAAAGGGGTTGCCCCCCTCGCCCATCTCCTCCATCATGCTTTCCATCCGGTCTTCCATGTTGTCCATGTCCTGCTCGGACATCCCGAACTGCTTCATCAGGTCGTCCACCGGCTTGATGTGCAGCTCGCGGGCGCAGTGCAGGCAGTAGCCCTCCTGCTTCATCTGACCGTTCTCCATCCGCTGGATGAAGATGATGGCAGGCCGTTTTTTGCAGCGTATGCAGACCATATCGTTCCTCCTATCCCACAGCCCCCGCGCCCATAAACGGGTTCAGCTGGCTGAATATCGTATAATATATGCTGCCGCCCAGGGCGGCTTCGTTCAGGCCGGGCAGGTTGCCCCCGGTGATGACCATCAGGGCCCAGATCACGCACAGCAGCAGGAACACATCGGCCAGCCCCGCCAGAGCCCCCACCGGGACCCCCAGCAGATGGTTGACCGTGCCCACCAGGGGCAGGTGGTTGACCAGCCCCAGCACAGTGACCAGCAGGCTGATGAGCATCCGCAGCCCGGCAAAACAGAGAAAAAACAGCACCAGTGAAAACACCGGTGTCAGCAGCGGCCGGATGACGTCCTGGACGATGGTGTCGGCCATGACGACCACGTTGTCGGTCAGCAGGCCGTCGAGGGCCCGCTCGCAGGCTTCCACCACCGGGCGGCGGACGCTCTCGGGCAGGAACCCTGCGTACCGCTGGGCGATCAGGCCCAGGTCCGCCGCGCCCCCCGCCGACAGTCCGGCGGCGATCCGCTCCCGGAAGCTGCCCGCGAAAAAGCGGTCGAACAGCGCCCCGGAGCCCCAGGCTGCCAGCTGCTGGGCCCCGATCAGGCTGAACAGGCTGCCCACGATCTGACACAGGGCAGCCAAAAGCCCCTTGCGGGCATAATGCACGGTCAGGCCCAGCCAAACCGCCGTACAAATCATATCAAAAACAAATGACGGATTCATGAACATACCCAAAATTTTTATCAGACACTGCGTCAGAGTGCCAGCGTTCCGCCGCTGCCTGCCTCTTCGGGCTGGGGCGGGACGATCCGCTGGACCAGATTGCCCGCAAACACGAACAGATCCTCCCCGGCCAGCAGGGCCTGGGGCCGGGCGTCCAGGGGATAGCTCCACTGGTAGGCGCCGTCCAGGCCGTAGCACTCCACCGAGCTCTCGCACAGCAGGTAAAAGGCGCCGTTCCCCCGCACGATGCCGTGGGCGTTGGGCACCGGCCCCGTGTACTGCACCCCCAGCCCGCCGTCCAGCAGCAGGGCGGTGCTGGACGGCCCGCTGCCGAACAGCACCGCCAGCCCGCCCCCTTCTGCCGAGAGGGCGGCCACGTCCTGGCCGCCGAAATCGTAGCGGCCCTGGGCGCTGCCGTCCGACCCGTAGAGGGCGGCGTGGGTGTCGCAGACGGCCAGCAGCCGGTCGTTGGAGCACCAGGTCAAAGCCAGGGGGGTGCTGCCCGGCTCGCTGGCCAGCAGCTGGGGCTCGCCGGCGCGCAGGTTGAGCAGGTAGAGGTTGGTCACCATCTGGCCGTCCTGGGCGGTGACCGCCGCGATGGCCAGCTGGGTGCCGTCGGGGGAAAAATCCATCCGCAGGGGCACGCCCTCGGCGGTGGTGGTGCTCCAGGTCAGCAGCTCGTTGCGGTTGGCGTCGTAGATGGTCAGCAGGGCCAGCTTGCGCACGTCGTCGGTGACCACCGCCAGCTCGCCCCGGTCGCTGAGGGCGCACAGGTAAATATGCCCCTCGGTCTGGCGGGTATACAGCTCGCGGGTGCGGCTTTCCACCCGCAGCTCGCTGCCCGAGCGGTTGTACAGCACAAAGCTGTTCCCGCCCGCCGCCAGGGCGGGGCGGGCATAGCCGGTGCCCACGGTGTTCAGCCGGCCGCCCCCGTTGGAAAAGACGGTGCAGCCTTCCTCCCCCAGCACCACAAAGCTGCCCCCCAGGGTCTCGGCCTGGTACACCTCGCCCGCGCCGGTCTGCTGGGGGAACCCCTGCTCCGGCATCAAAGCGATGCGGACGGTGTCGGCCATATCTTCCAGCAGCATGACCGAGGTGTTGACCAGCCCGGTCAGGTAGATCACCGCCGCCGCCACCAGCGCCACCAGCAGCATGGTGCGCCGGATCCGGCGGCTGCGCAGCCGCTGCCGCGCCGCCTCGATGTATTCGATCCGGCCCGCAGACAGTTCCTCCCTGCGGGCCCTGTGGCCGGTCTTTCTCATCCCTCTGCTTCCTTTCCGTAATCCACATGGTGCAAAAACAGGCCCTTGGCCGGCAGGGTGGGGCCGGCCAGGCGCCGGTCCCGGCTGGCCAGGATGGCCGGCACGGCCTCAGGGTCCAGCCGGCCCGCCCCGGCTTCGCACAGGGTGCCCGCCAGGATGCGCACCATGTTGTACAGGTAGCCGTCCGCCGTCACGGTGATCTCCACCGTGTCCCCATGGCGCTCCGCCCCGCAGGCCGTGATGGTGCGGACGGTGTCCCCGTGGGCCGCCGCCGAGCTGTGGGCCGCGCACAGGGCCAGAAAATCGTGGTTGCCCACAAAATGGGCCGCCGCCCGCTGCATCCGCTCCACGTCCAGCCGCCCCGGGATGCGGCAGTAGTACCGCTCTTCAAAGGGGGAGTCGATGGGGCTGTTGCGGATGCGGTAGAGGTAGGTCTTGGTGTGGGCGGCGTACCGGGCGTGGAACCCGTCGGGGACCACCCGGGCGCTCAGCACCCGGATGTCCCGGGGCAGTTTGGTGTTCAGGGCCAGGGGCAGCTTTTCCGGCGGGATGCGCAGGTCCGCCTCAAAGCTGAGGGCGAAGCCCAGCGCATGGACCCCCGCGTCGGTGCGGCTGCACCCCTTGATGTCGGGCCGGCGGCCGATCACCGCCTCCAGCCCATCCTGGAACGCGGCGGCCACGCTGCGCCCGTTGGGCTGCACCTGGAAGCCGCAGTATTCGGTGCCGTCAAAGGCCAGGGTCAACAGCCAGGTCACAGGCTGCACCTCCATTCAAAATAGCATACAAATAGGGCGAAAATGTGAAAAATGCCATAGTCAGAAAAAGTCCCGGCCGGCCGGTGGGTGCGGACGGCCGGGACGCCCCGGGGCCAGGCGCCCGGGTGCAAATGTCTCAGCATGGCTGACAGTCCAGCCTTCTTTTTAATAGTTGGGGAACACCAGCCGCGAGGCCAGGATCACCCCAAAGCACACGATGCAGAAGGCAAGGTCGATGTAGTCCTGCCCGCAGCAGCGCAGCACCTTGAGGCGGGTGCGGCCCTCGCCCCCGCGGTAGCAGCGGCACTCCATGGCCATGGCCAGCTCGTCCGCCCGGCGGAACGCCGAGATGAACAGCGGGATCAGCACCGGCACCAGCGCCTTGACCCGCTCGGTCAGCTTGCCGGTGTCCAGCATGGCGCCGCGGGCCTTCTGGGCGTTCATGATCTTGTCGGTCTCCTCGATCAGGGTGGGGATGAACCGCAGGGCGATGCTCATCATCATGGCCAGCTCGTGCACCGGGAAGTGCAGCTTGTTCAGAGGGCGCAGCAGCGCCTCGATGGCGTCGGTCAGGACGATGGGGCTGGTGGTGTAGGTCAAAAGGCTTGTCCCCGCGATCAGGGCCGCCACCCGGACGCCCATGATGACGGCATACCGGACGCCCTCGGCGTAGATGGTGAGAAAGCTCCAGCGGAACAGGGGCTCGCCCTCGCCGCTGACAAAAAACACGTTCAGCACGGCGGTGAACAGGATGATGGGCAGGATCGGCTTGAGGCTGCGCCCGATCATCTTGAGGGGGATCCTGGCCACGCCGTACATCGCCCCCAGGAACAGGACCGACAGGGCCAGCCCCAGCGGGTTGGACGCAGCGAACAGCACCGCGATATAGGCGATGGTCAGGACCAGCTTGAGCCGCGGGTCAAAGCGGTGGACCAGGCTGTCCCCCGGGAAGTGCTGGCCGATGGTGATGTCACGGATCATACGCCTGCGCCTCCTTCCTTCTCCCCGGCCGGGCGGGGCAGGGTCAGGCTCTCCCCTGCGTCCCGGCGGGCCTTGGCTTCCACGATCTTTTTCACCGCATAGGGGATGGTGTAGACGTCCGCCGGGACGTCGATGCCCATCTCCCGCAGTTTGAGGAAGATCTTGGTCACCTGGGGCACCGACAGCCCCAGGGCCAGCAGCTCTTCGGCGCGGGCGAACACCCGCTCCACCGTGTCGTACATGGCCACGTGCTTCTGGGCCATCACCAGCACCTTGTCGGCGTAGCGGGCGATGTCCTCCATGCTGTGGCTCACCAGCAGCACGGTGGTGCCGGTGTCCTTGTGGTACCGCTTGATGGCCGAGAGGATGCTGTCCCGGCCTTCGGGGTCCAGGCCGGCGGCGGGCTCGTCCAGCACCAGGATGCGGGGCTCCATGGCCATGACGCCCGCCACCGCCACCCGGCGCTTCTGCCCGCCCGACAGCTCGAAGGGGCTGCGGGAGAGCAGCGCCTCGTCCAGGCCCACAAAGCGGGCCGCTTCCCGGACGCGGCGGTCGATCTCCTTTTCCTCCAGGCCCATGTTTCTGGGGCCGAAGGCGATGTCTTTATAGCAGGTCTCCTCGAACAGCTGGTACTCGGGATACTGGAACACCAGCCCCACCATGAAGCGGAATTTGCGGATATCCGCGGGTTTTTCCCAGATGTCCTGCCCGTCCACCAGCACCTGGCCCTCGGTGGGCTTCAGGATGCCGTTGAAGTGGGTGATGAGGGTGCTTTTGCCCGACCCCGTGGAGCCGATAATGCCCACGAAGTCGCCCTCTTCCACGGCAAAGTCCACCTTTTCCAGCGCCACGGTGGCGTCGGGCATGCCGGGGTTATAGATATGGGTCAGACCCTTTGTTTCGATGATGGCTGCCATAGGCCGCCTTTCCCTCCCTCTTGCGGGGCTTTTGCCCCGAAACCGCCGCGCTTACTTCAAAAGCTCATACAGAGCGGCGGCGCATTCTTCCTCGTTGATGATGTCGGTGGCGATGTCCACCCCGGCCTCGGCCAGCTGGCAGCACAGCTCGGTGACCTGGGGCACGTCCAGCCGCAGCCGGTGCAGTTCCTCCACCCGGCTGAACACCTGGCGGGGAGTGCCCTCCATCACCACCTTGCCCTCGCTCATCACCACCACACGGTCGGCCTGGGCGGCCTCGTCCATATAGTGGGTGATGGACACCACAGTGATCCCAAAGTCCCGGTTGAGGTGGCGGATGGTCTCCATCACCTTTTCCCGGCCCCGGGGGTCCAGCATGGCGGTGGATTCGTCCAGCACCAGGCAGTCCGGCCGCATGGCGATGACGCCGGCGATGGCCACCCGCTGCTTCTGGCCGCCCGACAGTTTGTGGGGCGCTTTTTCCCGGTGCTTGTAGATCCCCGCCATCTGCATGGCGTCGTCGATACGGGTGCGGATCTCGGCGGGGGGCACGCCCAGGTTCTCCAGGGCGAAGGCCACGTCCTCCTCCACCACGGTGGCGACGATCTGGTTGTCCGGGTTCTGGAACACCATGCCCACCTTCTGGCGGATGTCGTAGAGGTGCTCCTCGTCGGCGGTGTTCATGCCCTCCACCAGCACGGTGCCGGCCTCGGGCAGCAGGATGGCGTTGAAGTGCTTGGCCAGGGTGCTTTTGCCGCAGCCGTTGGCCCCCAGCACCGCCACAAACTCGCCCCGCCGCACCCCCACGCTCACCC
>OERR01000361.1_pt1 | contig 10319 bp, 15 predicted proteins | sample 1540051 | NCBI WGS metagenome assembly OERR01 (sample SAMEA3891884, study PRJEB23780) | metagenome | biome: terrestrial biome; feature: animal house; material: Caecal content | place: Italy | collected 2015-05-05 | reverse complement strand
GTATATAAAAATTATAACCCCCAGCTAAGCTGGGGGTTATAATTTTTTATGCCGTGGCAAAGTCATAGCCATATTTGAACAGATAGAATACCGCGCAGGCCAGCCGCCAGATTAGGACAACACCGCCGATCAGTCCACCTACAATGAAGTTGACCGCCCAGATTCCCACCGTTCCGGCTATGTCATAATTACGGGGAACCAGCCAGAGGAACATTTTGCGGATACCAAAAGGAATCCCGCATAATATCCACAGCAGCACATAGTTGATGGTTCCATTTTCTTCCGTGCAGACTGGACGGAACAGGAAAAAGAGGAATACAGCCAGTACCACCGGCAGCACCACTTTTTGAAGGAAGTTTTTCAGGATTTCTTTTCTTTCCATTTCGTTCACCTCTCTTGCTAGAAATTCAATTTCTCTGTAAACTCTTTTACGGTTTCCATGATAGCAGGATATGTAATCTCTCTTGCATATAAATTTTATGCCTGATACCTTTTCCATAAATCCTGCAGGACGGTTGATTCTTCCAATGCCAGCAGAATCCGTTTCGTGTCCTGCAGAATGGACAAGGAATCTCTTTTCTTCGCTGTGGCAAGCACCGCCTGTTTTAGAAGGTTCCAGTCTGCATTTTCCCGGTATAGCCGGTACAGAAGGTGTAAATCATAAAAATCTCTTGCCCGCGTATTTCCTACATTTCTTCGGATGATCGTTTCGTATTTTTCCGCCAGTATAGTTTCCTGTGTGTAGGCTTTCACCATTACCCGGCGTTCATCAAACAGGAAGGGGTAGGAAAATTGGATTTCTTTTGGTGTAATTTCGTCACCGGTTGTTATATCAATCTTCATGGGTATTTTCATCTTCCCATAAGTGGCTTGGATAGAGGCTCGGAAGTTTTCGTATTCGTCATCCTCTCGGATCGGCGTTAGATCTAAAAGCTGAAATTCGATCCCGTCATCCACGGGCTGATCCAAAATTTCGCGGATCGCTTTCCGTATGCTCTGTTCATCCATTGGTAAGCCTTTTACGGTTGTGTCCATATCCATTGTCGTCCGTTCCGCTACGCCGAGGATGGCGGAAATCAGCAGCCCGCCTTTTAAAATAAGTCTGTCCTTGTACGGGGAAACAGAAAGACGTTCAATGATACGTTCAAACATAAAAATCTGCAGGATTTCCTGTGCATGGATTCCTTTCTTCTTTGCCAGATTGCGGATAGCTCCTTTTAATTGTTCTGGTGTTTTCATCATAATATCTCCATATACTCTTGTACTTTTTCCTCAATGTGAAATTTCTTGGCATATTCCATCAATCGGATGTTGTCACGCTCTTTGGAAGCAAAATATCCTTTCACTGCTTGGCTAAAAACCTGTGGGTCTGTCTGTTTGCGGCTCCGTATCATATCACAGATACACCGTTCTCTGTCATAGACCATGATTTTTCCGCCTTGCGGTGAGACCATTTCCATCATTCCAATGCTCCATAAGGACGGCTTGATCCGGTGGAACTCTACATGAAATAATTCTTCCTTTAGATAAAATACATTATAGGTCTTTGGCACTGTCATGGAAACCATCTGTGGGAAACGGTCAGACAGGCCATGAAAATATAATGCTGTTCCATAAGAGAAAACCCCTTTTTTACATCTGCTCTGCAGCAATACAAATTCGTCATTGATACTGTCCGCAAAGGAATAGATTCCCCGGCTTTCCTGGATCAGACTGCCTTCATCCAGATATTTTTTGAGCTGTTCCCGGCGAATCCCTGCGCTGGTTACGTCTTTCGTATATAGATAGCCATTTTCTCTGACAAGTTTTTTCAAAGAATCTAAATCGGTCATAACATCACCTCTCTTGTTATAACTTGACACCATTATAACATACAGTATCAAGTTTGTACATATCTTTGATGGTTTTATTATGGCCGATTTTTGCGGATTTATACCTGTCAAATCTGGATGGAAGATTCTTTTTCTTTGATCCGGTCTTTTTCCGGTTCCGACCGGATAAGCTGTTCCAGATTTGCCCGGACAGTTTCATGCTGCCGGACTTTCTGATTCAGTTTCCGGTATTCCTGATACAGTTTATCTTTTTCCGCTGTTATCTGTTCATACTGTTTCCGCAGCTCCTTGTAGGGTGGAAGTTTCTTTCCATCTGTTTTCAGCGCATTTAAGTTCTTGACGGTGGCCTCATAGATAATCAATTCTGCTTGGTACTGCTTAGAAAATTCTGATGTTGTATCATAATACTTGACACTTCTACTTCACAGATTTATAAAAAAAGAAGTGAATTGGAGGTCGCAAAATGGCACAGAAGAAAGTTTATGATAAGGAGTTCAAAATTCAGGCAGTAAAGCTGGGAAGAGAAATTGGTTTTAGTGCAGCCGCAAAGGAATTAGGCATCAACGTAGATACACTGTATGGGTGGAACAAGCGCGCAAAAGACGCCAGACTGGATTTGGGACCAGGCACCCAGACGCCGGATACGGCTATGAGTCTCGCAGAGGAGGTGCAAAAACTCAGACAGCAAAACAGAGAACAAGCCAAAGAAATCGCTCGTTTAAAAGAGGAAAATGAATTTCTGGCGGAAGCAAGCGCTTTTTTCGCAGCGAGCCGTCGGAAGTCTGCAAAAAATTAAGAATGCAGTTTATTGATAGGAAGACCGAAGGCGGCACGATCAAAGGGAAAAAACAGCGATGGTGGCAGATGCCATGATAATGCCCGCTGTGAGGCGATGTGGGCGAGAATGAAGGAGGAACTTCTGTATAGCAGATATGATACAAAACAAATGACAATGGAAGAACTGAAAACTCTAATCTAAGGAAATGATTGGTGTCCTGAAAAAAGATGTCCAGAAACAGGAGAAGGAGCAAATCAATATCAAGAGCTTTATCGGCATAGCCAAGAAGTATACGGACATTCAAGAGCTGGACGCGACAATCTTACGGGAGTTTATCTCCAAGATTTATGTGTCTGCCTATGACCGGAAATCCAAGACCAGAGAAATCCAGATCGTCTACAACTTTATCGGTGCATTTGATTTTGACAGGGCAAAACTCAATACCAAGAACAAATCTAATAACACTTCTAACCTCGGAAACGAGGTCAATATAAAAGCAGAAAGCGGCGCTGCGTAACCAGCACCGCTACTGCGATAAATGTTTTCTTAATTCAGAGCCCCTAAATGATGCTTTTTTATTTTCCTTAAAACAGCAAAAAACCCTTGAATTTCAAGGGCTTTCTTATAGCGTGCGCGAGAAGATTCGAACTCCCGACCTTCTGATCCGTAGTCAGACGCTCTATCCAGCTGAGCTACGCGCACATAATATTTAATTTTCAATGCCGGCGACCGGAATCGAACCGGTACGGGAGTATAAGTCCCGCAGGATTTTAAGTCCTGTGCGTCTGCCAGTTCCGCCACGCCGGCATCAATGGGACCTACAGGGCTCGAACCTGTGACCCTCTGCTTGTAAGGCAGATGCTCTCCCAGCTGAGCTAAGATCCCAAAGCTGTAATCAATATTTGATTGCAAATTCATTATAAGATGCAATGCTAAATTTGTCAAGACTTTTTTGAAAAAATATAAAATTAGCTTTTTTTTATAATTTAAGAGTGATTCGGTAATAGAAAGATAAATTTAAAAAATCTGTTAAAAAATGAAAATTAGTTTATTTTCTTTTAATTTTTCAAATATTGTGTCGGACAGAGGAGATGTGATATACTAAATAAATAAAAGTGGTAACTAGTTCACTCCTTATTTGAGACATTCAATCCATAATAAGCTTTTATACATAAGATGGTAGTAAAGTTTATTATAAATAGTCTTTTTATTGTAGAAGTTAGGAATAGCATATCAGGAGGCGGATATGATCAATGTTATTGTAAATCCAAATTCTCGTTCTGGAAAGGGAATGAAAGTATGGAATAAAGTAGAGGGTATGTTTCAAGATTCTGGAAAAGAATATAAAGTATATTTCACACAATTTGAGGGTCATGCAAAACAAATTGCCGCAGAATTGACAAAAATTCATAGCAATTATAACTCGGAAATTATGATTGTAGTTGTAGGAGGAGATGGTACAATAAATGAAGTGATCAATGGAATTGCATTTGAAAGAAATGTTGTACTTGGTTATATTCCTACAGGTTCTGGCAACGATTTTGCACGTAGTCTAAAATGCTCGGAAAAATGTTTGGAATATGTTACAAAGAGAGTAAAACATATTTTAAATCCGTCCGAATATGAATGGCTCGATTATGGTGTGGTGCTGACGGGAGGGGAGCAGGTAACCAATCGGCGTTTTGCTGTAAGCTGTGGTATGGGAATGGATGCAGAAGTATGTTATGATTTGTTAAATTCTAAAACAAAGCGATTTTTTAATCGATATCATCTAACGAGAATTAGCTATTTATTGACTGGAATTTATCGGTTGCTTCACTTTACCCCAGTAGATGGTGTACTGGAAATAGATACAGGGAAAAAATATCCAATGACAAAAATTTGTTTTGTTTCATTTCATATCCATCCATTTGAAGGCGGAGGATTTAAGTTTGCACCAAAAGCAAATTATTCGGATGGATTAATTGATGTATGTATGGTATATGGAAGAGGAAAGTTATCGTTAGTTCCTATTTTATTAAAGGCAATTTTGGGGCATCATATAAGAAAAAAAGGAGTTCGCATTGTGCAGTGTAAAGAAGCTCGTCTAATAGTAAATGAACCATGTAAAGTACATGCAGATGGGGAAGCATTTGGAATGCAAGATGATATTAGTGTACGTTGTATCAGCAAAAGAATACGAATTATTCGTTAGGAGGAAGTTATGAGAGTTGGAATGGGATATGATGTTCATCGTTTAGTAGATGGAAGAGATTTAATTTTAGGTGGAGTAAAAATTCCATATGAAAAAGGACTACTGGGACATTCGGATGCGGATGTAATTGTCCATGCAATTATGGACGCACTTTTAGGGGCGGCTGCCCTGGGAGATATTGGAAAACACTTTCCAGATACCGATCCACAGTATAAAGGGATTTCAAGTATAAAGCTATTAGAACAAGTTGGAAAATTAATTGAAGATGAACTTTATGTGGTTGGAAATATTGATGCGACAATTATTGCGCAGCGTCCGAAACTGGCGCCTTATCGAGAACAAATGATGCAGAATGTGGCGGATGCACTCCATATTTCCAGAAATCAAGTTAATATTAAGGCTACGACGGAAGAGGGACTTGGTTTTACAGGGAGTGGAGAAGGTATTTCCGCACAGGCAATCTGTGTTTTACTACCAGTTTCAAACTATCAATATGTAGATGTACTTCAGGAAGATAATGGATGTAGTGCATGTGCAGGATGTAAAAAAATTGCGGAAATGGAAAAAGGGCTTGACAAATGATTCGTTTTTTCATAAACTGAATGCAGTGTAAAAGCTATGAATGGAAGAGTAATATTCGAAGAAGTACCAGAGAAGAGCTGTCATTGGCTGAAAGCAGCTCTGACAGAGGCGAATATGAAGTGCATCCAGGAGCTGATCTTGTGAATGGAGTAGCAAGATACGGTTTGCATCCGTTATATGCCAGAGGGAAGGTCATAGACCTTTATTAGAGTGGAACCGCGGATTAATTCGTCTCTTAATGTAATTTAAGAGGCGATTTTTTGTGCGATAAACTCGTCAAGCGGATATTTGACGGGCAAGTACAGCGAAAGGTTTTGCCGCAAGCTGTGCCAAATCGCATATCGAGTAGGTAGAATCTTTCCTACTTGATTTCATTTAGGAGGAAAATTATGAAGATTATTCGTTATATCAAGCAGGAAGCCAGGGTAATTCAGGATCGAGATCCTGCAATTAAGACAATTGGTGAAATTTTTTTATATCCAAGTTTTCGAGCGATTCTTTGGTATCGATTGTCTCATAAGTTATATAAGAAAAAACATTATTTTCTCGCACGTTTGATTTCACAGCATTCTGCCCGCACAACAGGAATTGAAATTCATCCAGGTGCTAAAATTGGAAAGGGACTGTTTATTGATCATGGGCATGGAGTTGTAATTGGTGAAACAGCAGTATTGGGTAATAACGTTACTCTTTATCAAGGAGTGACACTTGGTGGTACTGGAAAAGAAAAAGGAAAACGGCATCCAACAATTGGAAATAATGTTATGATTAGTGCAGGAGCAAAGGTATTAGGATCGTTTTCGATTGGAGATAATTGTAAAATTGGGGCTGGGTCCGTAGTATTGAATGAAGTTCCGCCTAACTCTACGGTAGTAGGTGTGCCAGGACGTATTGTGAAACGAGACAATGTCCGTGTGCCGCAAAAAGATTTGGATCAAGTGCATTTACCAGATCCAGTGCTGACGGATATTACAGAATTAAAAAAGGAAACGGCACAGCTTCGTCGTATGTTGGAGCTTAGAAATATCCGAGAAAGAAAAATGCGCCAAAAAATTGCAGCAAGAAATAAGAAAGGAAATTAGTTATGAAAGTTTATAATACATTAACAAAGAAAAAAGAAACGTTTATTCCTTTAGAAGAAGGTAAAGTGCGTATGTATGTATGCGGACCAACCGTTTATAATTATATTCATATTGGAAACGCACGTCCAATGATTGTGTTTGATACTGTACGCCGCTATATGGAATATAAGGGAATGAAAGTAAATTATGTATCAAACTTTACTGATGTGGATGATAAAATCATAAAAAAGGCGAATGAGGAAGGTGTAAGTTCGGAAGAAATTGCAAACCGTTATATTAAAGAATGCAAAAAAGATATGGCAGATTTAAATGTAAAACCTGCTACAGTACATCCATTGGCAACGCAAGAAATTGATGGTATGATTGCGATGATTTCTGATCTTATAGAAAAAGGATATGCTTATGAAAAAAATGGTACTGTTTATTTCCGTACACGCCGTTTTAAAGAGTATGGAAAGTTATCCCATAAAAATCTGGATGATTTACAGTCGGGTAATCGAAGCCTTTTAGTAAGTGGAGCGGATGAAAAAGAAGATCCATTGGATTTTGTACTTTGGAAGCCGAAAAAAGAGGGAGAACCATTTTGGAAGTCTCCATGGAGTGATGGACGTCCAGGTTGGCATATTGAATGTTCTGTTATGTCGAAAAAATATTTGGGAGATCAAATTGATATTCATGCAGGAGGGGAAGATTTAATTTTCCCACATCATGAAAATGAAATTGCCCAGAGTGAAGCAGCAAATGGAAAAGAGTTTGCCCATTATTGGATGCATAATGGATTTTTAAATATTGATAATAAGAAAATGTCCAAATCACTTGGCAACTTCTTTACCGTTCGTGAAATCGGAGAAAAATACGATTTACAAGTACTTCGTTTCTTTATGCTGAGTGCTCATTATCGCAGTCCATTGAATTTTAGTGCAGAATTAATGGAAGCAGCCAAAAATGGATTGGAGCGTATTATAACGGCAGTTGCCCGTTTGGATCAAATGTTAAAAGCTTCAACGATGGAAGAATTAACGGAAGAGGAAAAAACAGTGCTTTCAGAAGCAGAGGAATTTGTAACAAAATTTGAAGCGGCTATGGAAGACGACTTTAATACTGCCGATGCAATTTCAGCTGTTTTTGAATTAGTGAAGCTTTCCAATATTAATGCGAAAGAAACAAGCAGCAAGACACTTCTTACAGAGTTAAAAAAGAAAATTGTAACACTTTGCGACGTTCTTGGAATTATTACGGAAAAGAAGGAAGAAATGTTAGACTCTGATATTGAGGCATTGATTGAAGAACGTCAAGCGGCTAGAAAGGCAAAAAATTTTGCAAGAGCTGATGAAATCCGTAATCAATTGTTAGAAAAAGGAATTATTCTAGAAGATACGAGACAAGGAGTAGTATGGAAGAGGGCATAAAGAAAAAAGAGAGTATTGACTTTGTGGAAACAATCAAAACACAGTTTGATTTAAAACCAGAAGAAGCGGCGTTGTATTCGCCGCTTGTACTGGCTTATTTGGGAGATTGTGTTTATGAGATCGTTTTACGGACAGTAATTGTTTGCCGTGGAAATATGTCAGTGAATAATCTGAATAAAAAAGTGAGTTATTTTGCAAAGGCAACAACTCAGTCCGAATTGGTAAAACAATTAATGAACGAGTTTACCGAGGAAGAAAAACGGATTTTTAAACGTGGACGTAATGCAAAGTCAGTTACAATTGCAAAACATGCATCAATGACAGATTATCGTATGGCGACTGGCTGGGAAGCTTTAGTAGGCTATTTATATTTAAAAGGCGAATATGAGCGACTGGTTACTCTGACGAGACTGGGAATTCAATGTTTAGAAAACGAAAATTCTTAATCACGATAGACTGCAAACAAAAATAAAAACACTAGTCGTTGAATGTCCATCCATTACAGGGTATAAATCCCCTGCCTGTCTGGTCATTGATGACACTTTTATAGTAAATAAAGAAAGGTTAAATTATTTATGAGGTATGAGGAATTAACAATTGTTGGAAGAAATGCAGTGTTGGAAGCGTATCGTTCGGGAAAAACAATTGATCGTTTGTTTATTTTAGATGGATGTCAAGATGGACCAATAAAATCTATCACACGAGAAGCAAAAAAACAAGATACCATTATACAGTTTGTATCAAAAGAACGATTAAGTCAGTTGGCACAAAATCGAAATCATCAGGGAGTTGTAGCATTTGCCGCAGCATATGAATACGTTGAAGTGTCGACTATTTTGGAAAAAGCAAAGGAAAAAGGAGAAGATCCATTTCTGATCTTGCTGGATGGAATTGAAGATCCGCATAATCTGGGAGCAATTATTCGTACTGCAAACTTGGCTGGAGCGCATGGCGTCATTATTCCAAAGCGGCGTGCGGTTGGTTTAACTGCAACGGTTGCAAAAACTTCAGCAGGAGCGATTTATCATACCCCAGTGGCAAAAGTAACCAATATGGCTGCTACCATTCAAGAATTGAAAGAAAAGGGAATTTGGTTTGTTTGTGCAGATATGGGGGGAACCACAATGTATGACTTAAATTTAACAGGTCCGATTGGATTGGTTATTGGAAATGAAGGAGACGGAGTAAGTCGACTCGTCAAAGAAAACTGCGATATGATTGCATCCATTCCTATGAATGGAAATATTGATTCCTTAAATGCTTCTGTAGCAGCTGGAGTACTGGCTTATGAAATCGTTCGGCAACGTTTGAAATAATAAAAATACAATTTTTAACGAATAAAATATCATAAAAAATGGAATTTATAACTTCAAAGTATTTAATTAAAAAAAACGAAAATAGACTTGACAAAATCTTTTGGATATAGTATTATATCAACTGTTGGTGTACAACAAGCTGGCATGGCACAGTCGGTAGCGCACCTCATTGGTAGTGAGGAGGTCACGGGTTCGATTCCCGTTGCTAGCTTTATCAAAAAGGTCGATTTTATAAGGAAAATGGAAGATTTAAGAAAAAGAAAACCACCTGAGAAAAGGTGGTTTTTTAGTGTTTGGTCAACATTTGGTCAACACTAAATTTTTTTATGCATTTTTATGCCTGTTTTATAAAGAGATTTTCTAATGTATCTGCTGCCACTTCATCCATTTTCTTTAAGCTATGAGCGTATATATTCATGGTTGTAGAGGTTTGGGCATGTCCTAAACGACTGGATACAGTACGAACATCAATATTTTGACTGATAAGCAGCGTAGCAGATGTATGTCTTAATCCATGCAGTGGAATATCTGGAAGCTTCTTTGATGATTCTTCTGTTACTGTTTTATTGTAATTCTTAATAATCTTTTTAAAGGTATGGTAAGGTGTGCTTAAATCCATTTGTTTTCCGTTCCATTGAATAAAAAGAAAGTTTTCTCCAATCCATTGACTGCCAATGCTTAGACGGTATTTGTTTTGCTCTAATTTGTAAGATTTTAATAATTCCATTACAAAAGCAGGAAGAGTGATTTCACGATTGGAGGTTTTAGTTTTTGGTGTTTTGGTAATTTGTTCATGTCTTACTCGTGCTGTAGATTTATTAACAGTAATAGAGTGTGTAGAGAAATTGATATCATTCCACTGTAAAGCAATTATTTCACCTTTGCGAAGACCACCAAATAGAGCAATATAAAAGAAAATCTTATGTTGAGTAGGTAAGGTATGTGTTTCCTGATATTCTGCTACTTGATAAGGCTTTCCAGTATCATCAATGCGAGTATGAGCTTTATAAGTGCTGCTATATTCCATCTCTAATGCTTCTAAAAAAGTTTCTGCTTGTTCTAAAGTAAAATTTTTGCTGTCTGAGTTTTTGCACCTCCTCTGCGAGACTCATAGCCGTATCCGGCG
>OERR01000359.1_pt1 | contig 10367 bp, 11 predicted proteins | sample 1540051 | NCBI WGS metagenome assembly OERR01 (sample SAMEA3891884, study PRJEB23780) | metagenome | biome: terrestrial biome; feature: animal house; material: Caecal content | place: Italy | collected 2015-05-05 | reverse complement strand
ATGTTTTTATTATATCACTTCTGGCAGTATCGCGCCTACTTTTCTGTGCGGTATTGCCCTCTCTTTTGTTTTTTAACCGCGCCTGCTGCGAAAGGCCGTTTTTCAGACAGCGTTGTTTTCCTGTTTTTACTATCGCATATTTTGCTGTATCATGCAACTTTTTTGCAAGCCACAGGGCTTGTTTAAAAATCATATTCTTACGAAAACGTAAGAAGTGCGGGGAAATTGTAAGACGGATCGATGGAAGCGGCGCGGAGGATTGTGATATCCTGTTTGCAGAAGCCGCGGAGAGGTGCGGCGGAGAAGGAGGTTTTCTCAACATGAGTATGTTGGATGTCAGCGGGCTGAAAAAGGTGTATACCACCCGCTTGGGAGGAAATAAGGTGGAGGCGCTGCGGAACGTTTCCTTTTCCGTGGAGGAAGGGGAGTACGTCGCGATTATGGGAGAGTCCGGTTCCGGCAAAACGACGCTGCTCAACTGCATCGCCACCATCGATCGGGTGAGCGCCGGGCATATTTTTGTCGGGGGCCGGGATGTGACCGTGCTGGGAGAGCGCCGTCTGAGCGCGTTCCGCCGGGAGGAGCTTGGCTTCATCTTTCAGGATTATAACCTTTTGGATACGCTGACGGCTTTTGAAAACATCGCGCTGGCGCTGACCATCCGCCGCACGCCGCCAAGAGAAATCCGGGTGCGTGTGGAGGAGGTGGCGCAGCGGCTCGGCGTATCCTCCGCTTTGCCGAAATATCCGTATCAGCTTTCCGGCGGAGAAAAGCAGCGCATTGCGGCGGCGCGGGCCATCGTGGGGAATCCTTCCCTGATCCTTGCGGACGAGCCGACGGGTTCGCTTGATTCCCGCAGTGCGCGCGTTCTTCTGGAAAGCCTGAGCACGCTGCACAGCGCTTTGAAAGCAACCATTCTCATGGTAACGCACGACGCCTTCACCGCCAGCTACTGCGACCGTATCCTTTTCATCAAGGACGGAAAGCTGTTCAGCGAGCTGAGAAGGGGAGACGCGGGACGCGGAGAGTTTTTCGACCGCATCATGGAGGTTGTGTCCTTGCTGGGAGGTGACAGCGCTCATGCTCTGTAAGCTGGCCTTCCGCAACGTCGCCCGCAGCATTCGGGATTTTACCGTCTATTTTCTGACGCTTGCCTTCGGCGTGTGTCTGTTTTATGTGTTCAATTCCATCGACGCCCAGCAGGCGATGATTGCTCTGAGCGATTCTCAAAAATTCTATGTGGCGCAAATGACGGAGATCATGGCGTATGTTTCCGTGTTCGTGGCCGTGGTGTTCGGTCTGCTTGTCGTGTATGCCAACCGCTTTTTGATGAAGCGCAGAAAGCGGGAATTGGGCATGTATCTTCTGCTTGGGATGGAGCGCGGCGGCATTTCGCGAATCCTGATTGCCGAGACGTTTCTGATTGGCCTGTTCGCGCTTGCGGCGGGACTGACGGCGGGCGTATTCCTTTCACAGATTGTTTCCGTGTTTACCGCGCGGCTTTTTGAAGCGGATCTGACGTCCTTTCACTTTATTCTTTCCCCGGAGGCGGTTGGGAAAACGGTGTTCTGTTTTGCCGTGATTTTTGCCGTCGTGATTGTGTTTAATATGGTGTCCGTGTCGCGCTGCCGCCTGTCGGAGCTTCTGACGGCGGGCCGGAAAAATGAGAGCTCCGGTGTGCGGGGAGGAAGGGTATCGCTCATCCTGTTTTTGCTCTCCGTGCTGTCGCTTGGGGCGGCATATGTTTGGGTGCTCCATACGGGTTTGTTCAGCGCGGAGCTGGGAAAACAGATTGTACTGGGGTGTGTCGGCACCGTTCTTTTCTTCTTCTCCCTTTCCGGTTTCCTCTCCGCGCTTCCGCGTCTGTTCCCGCGTTTTTATTTTCGCGGGCTGAATTGCTTTATCTTACGCCAGGTTAACGCGCGCGTCAACACGGCGGCGCTCTCCATGAGCGTGATCTGCCTGATGCTCTTTTTGACCATCAGCGCGCTGGCGGGCGGGGTGAGCACATCGGAGGGTTTCAGCACGCAGGCGCGCGCGAATAACCCGTACAGCGCAAGTCTTCTCTATTATGTGGATCAGGGGGCGAAACCGTCGCTGAATATGGAGCAGCAGCTGCGGGCGGATGGCGTGCCTTACGATGAGTTTGTCCGTTCCTCCAGCCAGATGGAAATTCACACCGCCGAGGTGGTGTTTGAGGATGGCCTGCATTTTTTTCTGGAAGTTGGACTTCCCGAGGAGGAAGGGGCCTTCCGCAAGCAGGGAAATTCGGTTTTTGCCCCGTTCTGCGACGTTTTGGCGGAGAGCGAATGGAACGCTATGCGCCGTCTTGCCAACCAGCCGGAGGTATCCGTGGAAGAAGGAGAATATCTGCTTTGGGTGGAACCGGCAGTCGTGCAGGAGCTTGGCTCCTTTTACACGTCCGGTCTTGCGGTGACGGTGGAGGGAGAAACTTTTTTTCCGGCGCAGGAAGCATGTGTGTCGGAGCCGCTCAGCACAGGTGTGAATTCAATTGATATTCTGGCGGTTATTCTGCCGGATGAAGCGGCGGAGAAACTGCCGGTTTTGGCGGAGCTGCTGAACATTCAGCTGTTGGACGGGGTGAAAGAGGAGGATTTTGTCGAGGTTCTGGATGAAATTTACACCCGGCCCCGGGAGGATATGGAGAAAAATTGGAGACCGTACGATCAGAAAATTACCCGCCAATCGGTGATGAACAGCAGCATCGGGGCCAAAACCATTGTGCTGTTTCTGGGAATTTATATCGGGCTGGTGTTCCTAATTACAAGCGCCGCTGTCCTCGGTTTGCAGCAGCTTTCGGAAACGGCGGACTGTGCGGAGAATTACCGGCTTCTGCGCCGTCTGGGAGCAAAGGAAAAAGCGGTGCGGCGCGCCCTGTTCGCGCAGATTGCCATGTATGTCTGTCTGCCGCTGGCGTTGGCGCTGATCCATTCTGCCGTGGGGCTGGAGGTACTGCGCCGTACCTTCGCTTCTGAGATGGCGATCGACATTCTTCCGGGAGCTCTGGCCACGGCGGGAATTCTTCTTTTGATTTACGGAGGATATTTGTTTGCCACCTGCTTTGCCGCACAGGGAATCATCCGTTCCCGGCGCGGGGAGTAGATAGGATAATCGGTATCAAAAAACAGGATACAATGGGGAGGAGTTTTCATGAAAACATCCATTTGCGGAATCGACTGCGGCGCGTGTTCGCTGTCGGCAAGCTGTGCCGGATGTACGGCAACACAGGGACGGCCATTTGGAGGACCGTGCATGGTCGCGCAATGCTGCCGGGAAAGAGGGCAGGAAAGCTGTGAAGCGTGCGCCGGACACTGTGAGCTGAAGGAAACGCTGATCGCGGAATACAATGCTTTGGGAATTCCGGGGATGGCTCCGGTGACCGGGATGAATAGTCTCAAAGGTTCGTTTGTCAATCTGGAATATGTTCTTCCCAGCGGGCAAACGATCCGTTTCTGGGACGACAATAAAATCTATCTGGGCAATCAGATTTGTAAGGCGGGCAGCAATCGCTGTTATGGCCTGACAGCGGATGAAACACATCTTCTGGTGTGCGAATATGGCGATAATGGGGCCGATCCAGAGATTGTTTTGTATCAGAAAAGACACACGAGTGATAAAAATTAAGAACTGCCAAATTTTCCCCTATCCTGCAATTCATAGAGTGCATTTTCTGCCTTAATATGGTATGATAGTAAGAAAGGGGAGATACAGTGCGTACCCAAAACGCCGCACGCTTTCGGGCAAATCTCCTCATTTGCATGACTTCCACATCCATTGGAGGCAGCGAAAAGGACCTCAATGATTCTGAATAGGTGAAAGGAAGGTTTGGTATGGCACGAAAAAAGGCAAGTTCTGTGAAAAAGAAACCGACAACAAAGAAGGTTGCCGCTCCCGCTGCGGAAACAGCAGCGTCTGTGGAGGAAAAAGCCATTTCTGCTGTGACAGAGCCCGCGCCTGCTGAAGAAAAAAAGGAACCTGCTGCGAAGGAGACGGTAACCGCTGAGAAAAAGGCATCTCCTGCCGCGGAAAAGGCCGCGCCTGCTGAGGAAAAGAAGGAACCCGCGGTGAAGGAGACGGTAACCGCTGAGAAAAAGACCGATCCCGCGCCGGAGAAGGCCGCGCCCGCTGAGGAAAAGAAAAAGACCACAGCGAAAAAGACGGCGTCCAAAGCCGAGCCCGCCGAGAGTAAGAAAAGAACTTCCGCGAAAAAGGCATCGTCTGTAGAGGAAAAGGCTGTTTCTGCGGCAGCAAAGGCCGCGCCTGCTGAGGGAAAAAAGAGGACCTCCGCGAAAAAAGCGGCGTCTGTGGAAGAAAAATCTGCTCCTGCCGTGGCGGAGGCTGCACCTGCTGTGGAGGAGGTTTCAGCTGTGAGTGTGATGTCGAATTTGCCCCGCCGGAGTGTCGCGTTTATCGGTTCGGAATGCCATCCGTTTGTCAAAACGGGAGGCTTGGGAGATGTCATGTATGCGCTGCCCCGCGAGCTGGTGCGCCTGAACTGCGACGTTCGCGTCATCCTGCCGCGCTATGCCTGCATCCCGCAGAAATATCAGGATCAGATGGTTTACCGCGGCGAGTTTTACATGGACCTGGGAAAGACCGGACGCAACTACTATGTCGGCATCATGGAATACGTCTGTGACGGCGTGGTATATGATTTCATCGACAACCAGGAGTTTTTCTCCTCGGGAAATCCGTATCTGAATCTTGTGGATGATATCCCGAAATACTGCTTCTTCAGCAAGGCCGCTCTCGCCGCGCTGAATTATCTGAACTGGATTCCCGACATTGTTCATTGCCATGACTGGCAGGCGGCTCTCGTGCCGGTGTATCTGCGCACCCTGTTCCAGGATTCTCCGATTGGCCATGCGCGCTCCATCCTGACGATCCACAACCTTCGCTTCCAGGGAATTTACAACATTCCGACCATTCAGTACTGGTCCGGCCTGCCGGACAGTGTGTTCGGCATGGGCGCTCTCAAGGAAAATTATGTGGACGCCAACATGCTCAAGGGCGGTCTCGCTTATGCGGATCGCATTACCACCGTCAGCGGCACCTATGCGTATGAGATTCAGACGGCTGAGTACGGCGAGCATCTGGAAAATCATCTGCGCTACCACAGCGGAAAGCTCAGAGGAATCGTCAACGGCATTGATTACGGGATGTGGAATCCGGAGACCGATCCCGCGCTGGCGGTTCATTATAACCGCGATACCGTATTTGAGCACAAGATGGAAAACAAGCTGGCTCTCCAGAAGGAGCTCGGATTGGAGGAGGACGCGGGCAAGTTTGTCATTGGCCTGATCTCCCGTCTGACCAATCAGAAGGGGCTGGATCTCGTCAGCTCCATCATTCCGCAGGTCCTGGACGGCAACACCCAGGTGGTGGTGCTGGGAACCGGCGACCAGCAGTATGAGGACACCTTCCGCTACTATGAGGGGGCAAACCGTGGGACGTTCAGCGCCTGCATCCAGTACGACGAGGCAAGAGCGCACCGCATTTATGCGGGTGCGGACGCGCTTTTGGTACCCTCCCGCTTTGAGCCGTGCGGCCTGACGCAGCTCAACGCGATGCATTACGGCACGCTTCCCATCGTCCGCGAAACCGGTGGCCTGAAGGACACTGTGCAGCCTTACAACGTTTTCACCGGAGACGGCAACGGCTTCACGTTTGACCGTTACGATGCGGGCTTGCTGCTTGACGCCATCAACCGGGCCAAGACGTTGTATTTCACAAACCGTGACCAGTGGAATCAGGTGGTCCGGCGTGATATGGAAAAGGATGTCTCGTGGGAGAATTCGGCAAAACAGTATAAGGATCTGTATCTGGAATTGACGCAGTGGTAACTGCGCCTGTGGCGTAAGAAACAGCCGCCTCAGTCATTCCAACAGAAAAGAAAAAGCAAAAGGGACTTGCTGCCAACAGAAAGCAGGCGGCAAGCCCCTTTGCTCTGTTTGGGCAAGAAAGGAATGTGAATCGTGATTACGCTGAACAAGGATTTGTCGGGTAAAATACTGGATGTTGGCGGCGGAGGGGAAGGGATCATCGGCCGTCTTTACGGGGAACAGGTGACAGCGATTGACAAATATCAGGAGGAGTTGGACGAAGCGCCTTCGGGATTTGTGAAAGTGCTGATGGATGCAGTGAATCTGACCTTTTCCGACTGTTCTTTTGACCATGCAACATTCTTTTATTCTTTGATGTTTATGAGCGCGGAAGAACAAAGACGAGCTATCATGGAAGCGGTACGGGTGTTGAAATGCGGCGGTGAAATTCATATATGGGATTGCGAGATTGCATCCGCGTACCCAGAGCCGTTCTGCGTGGATGTGCAGGTTCAGCTGCCCACAGAACAGATCTCTACAACCTATGGGATCGGAAAACTGGATGCGCAGGACAAAACCTCCATTCAAACAATCTGCGAGAATGCTGGGTTACAAAGTGTGACGGAACGAGTGGGGGAGGAAGGATTCTATCTGTGTTTCAAAAAGATAAGCCATCATAATGCCAGTTTGTGATTTCATCCATTTTAAGCAGCAAAGTTCAGAGCTTGCGCAGGCAGCGAAAAAATAGGACATTTTCTGCACTCTACGATTCATAGAGTGCATTCTCTCCTTTGATATGCTATGATGAAAGCGAAAGGAGGAGATGCAAATGGATGCCAAAACGACAGGCCGCTTTTTGGCGGAACTCAGAAAGGAAAAAGGATACACGCAGAAGGAGCTTGGCGACAAGCTGATGGTGACGGACAAGGCAATTTCGCGCTGGGAAACCGGAAAGGGGCTTCCCGATACCGCGCTTCTCAAGCCGCTCAGCGAGATCCTGGGTGTTTCTGTGGGCGAACTTCTGGCGGGAAAGCGCGTGCCGCCGGAGCAGGCGCAGGATGAAACGGATTCGATTGTTGTGGAGGTTGTGCGTCATTCCCGTCACACCGCCGCACGCGCTGCCGGATTCTGTTTGGTGATTGTGGGAATTTTGTTGCTTCTCACGCCTTTGGTGGTGACCACACAAAGCAAAAGCGGCGCCTGGGCTTTGGGGTTTGCACCGATTGGAGCGGCGGTATGCCTCTTTCTGAAAAAAGACAGTGGGCACGGGAAGCTTCTCTACTGGATTGGGATGGGGTGTCTGGTGTTGGCGCTGATTCTGGAGCTTCTGCCGTTTGGCGCTGTGATGGTGATGGCTCCAAGCCCGACGGAACGGATTATGCGAACCTTTTCCTTTTTTGATCTCAACGTGTTCGGATACGGCAATTTCTTTCCGCTTTTGGCAGGATTGCTCACAGTTTGCAGTCTCCTTATCGGACTCTTTTCCGCGTTTCGTCCACTGCGCTCGCTCTGTCTGAGAAATGCGGTGTTTCGGTGCACAGAGGCGGCAGCGGTCCTGTCCTTTGCGCAGATCTTCTTTGGCATGGAGTATCTGTCGGTAGTGGGAGCGCTCGTCTGCGTATGTTTGTTTCTGTCCGCTGTTCTGCAAAGAACAGGGAACAGCCAGGCTTCCCGGTCATAACCGGGGAGCCTTTTCCGTATAATATCCAGGCGGAAAAAGATACAGATTTCGCGGGGGTCGAAACATTTCATTCATAAAAAAAGCCAAAACTGTTTGTTTTTCCATCATCCAGCCGTCACAGAGGGTGGGTATACTAAACTCGTACCTCAGAGATAGGAACAGAAAAATCTCTCATCTCTCTCATATTTATTTTACTGCTGAAGGAACCGGAGAGTGGACGGAATACCGGCCCGGTACACCCGGCAGACCAAAAGCAATCCTCCCAGGAGGTTTTCATAGAATCGGGGATCGGCGGCCGCTGGGCCACGGTCCCCGCTTTTTATGCCTTGACAAGGAAAAGCCTGTGTGATACGCTCAGACAATACGGGGCGGGATCTCCTGCCCGGAAAGGCGGAAACGCGATGGATCAGAAAAAAATCGATCGAATCAATGAACTGGCGCGAAAGGCGAAGGAAGGTCCCCTCACGCCGGAAGAGACGGAAGAACGTGCGGCCCTTCGGGCGGAGTATGTCAAGGCGTTTCGGGAAAGCCTGCGTGCTCAATTGGACGGGATCACCGTGCTGGAACAGGACGGCACAAAGCATCCGCTGAAAAGGAAGTGAACCGTTATGAATATTCAGATTTTTGGAAAGGCCAAATGCTTTGATACCAAAAAGGCCGAACGTTATTTTAAGGAACGGGGAATCCGGTTTCAACGGATCGATTTGTCGCAGAAGGGTATGAGCCGCGGAGAACTGACCTCCGTGAAAGCGGCGGTCGGCGGCCTGGATGCTCTGATAGATCCCAAAGCGAAGGGAGAGCAGGCCCTTCTCCTGCCGTATCTTTCCTCCGATGAAGCGAAGGAGGAAAAGCTGCTGGAATTCCCGACGCTGCTTCGCACCCCGATTGTGCGCAACGGCCGTCAGGCGACGGTTGGGTATTGCCCGGAGATCTGGAAAACCTGGGAATGAGAAAGGAGAACAAAAACATGGCTTTGTTTGTATGGTATCCCAAATGCTCCACCTGCCGGAAGGCGGAAGCCTGGCTCAAGGAGCACGGCGTGTCCTTTACCGCCCGTCATATCGTGGAGGAAAATCCCACCGCGCAGGAGCTGGCCGCGTGGAAGGAGCAGGGAAAGCTTCCGCTCAAATCCTTTTTTAATACGAGCGGCCAGCTGTATCGTTCCATGAATCTCAAGGAGCGTCTGCCCGGTATGAGTGAAGAGGAGCAGCTTGCCCTTCTGGCTACGGACGGGATGCTGGTCAAAAGGCCGATCCTGGTTCTGGAGGATCGAGTTCTGACAGGCTTCCGGCCCGAAAAGTGGGCGGAGGCGCTCGGTTTGTAATTCTGATGCACAAAAACCCCCTTGTCCCGAATAAGATACGGCACAAGGGGGAATTTCTGTGGATGAATATTTGCGGGCCGTTCTCCCGGCCCTTTTGCTGGCGCTGGCCTCATCGGTGGACGCTCTCGCGGCCAGCTTTTCCTATGGAACGGCGCGGATTGCGATCCCACGCGTTTCGCTGCTGGCAGTCAGTGCGATCTGCGCGTCCACACTGGCGCTGTCGCACCTGGTGGGAGGAATTCTCGCGCCTTTTTTGCCGGAGGGCGTTACGCACTGGCTTGGTGTGTCGATCCTGGCTGCTCTGGGCTTGTGCAAGCTGTTTGACAGTTCGCTGAAACGCTGGATCCGGAAACGGCAGGGGGAGAAGCACGAGATTCGTTTTTCCGCGCTCCGGCTTCACTTCATTTTGCAGATTTACGCAGACCCGCAGGAAGCCGACGCCGACGATTCCCGTGTGCTGTCTCCCCGGGAGGCGGCTGCTCTGGCAGCGGCGCTTTCCCTGGACGGCTTGGCCGCAGGCTTTGGATCCGGCCTTGCGGGAGGCGGAGCCGTTTCGATTTTTGTGCTTGCATTTGCCGCCACGGCTGGTGCGGTGGCGATGGGCTGCCGTCTGGGTGGGCGCGTGGCTCGGCGGACGGAAAAGGATCTGTCCTGGGTGGGCGGAGCTCTGCTGCTTCTGCTTGCCTTGACACGATAAAAACGAAGGAGAATACAACAATGGATTTTTTACAGACGCCGCGTTTGACGCTGCGGCAGATGACGGAGCAGGACGCCCCCGCCCTGCTCCATTTTATGGGGAATCTTCGCGTCATGTACGCGTGGGAATACGCATTTACCGAGGAAGAAGTGCTTGCATGGATCGCGCGGAACCGGGAACGGTATGCGCGCGACGGAGCGGGCTATTTCCTTGCCCTGCGGCGGGAGGACGGGGTCTGTGTGGGACAGGCCGGTCTGATGCGGGGAGACATGGCGGGCCGCTCCGTGTGGGAGCTTGGCTGGATTTTTGACGAAGCCTTCTGGGGAAACGGTTATGCAACGGAAGCCGCCGCCGGTTTGGCACGTTACGCGTTTGCCAACTGCGGCGTTTCGGAGCTGTGGGCGGATATTCGTCCCGAAAATACATCTTCCATCGCGGTAGCGCGCCGGTTGGGGATGTGTCCCACCGGAGAGCGCTTTGTGAAGGTGGTCAAGGGCAAGGAAATGCCCCACGATGTATACCGGTTGGACCAGAAGGATTTTTCTGCCGCGGATTCAGCCGAGGGCGATATCAAGAAGCATCATCAGAAGGAAGCCGGCCATAACGCTTAATGTGCCGGTGTTGGAGTGATCCCCCAGATGTGCTTCGGGGACAAGTTCCTCCACGACCACATACAGCATGGCTCCGGCGGCAAAGCTCAGCAGAAGCGGCATGAGTGGCTGGAGCACGGGAGCGGCCAGAACAATCAGAATCCCGAAGATAGGCTCCACAATCCCGGAAAACGCTCCATACAGGAAGGCGCGGCCGGGCGGGGTGCCTTCC
>OERR01000357.1_pt1 | contig 10428 bp, 9 predicted proteins | sample 1540051 | NCBI WGS metagenome assembly OERR01 (sample SAMEA3891884, study PRJEB23780) | metagenome | biome: terrestrial biome; feature: animal house; material: Caecal content | place: Italy | collected 2015-05-05 | reverse complement strand
TTACAAAGATTTACAATGAACAAGTGAAACAACAGGGAAGAACGAGAGAAGCAGTGTTAAAAACCATTCGCATTTGTAAGGATAGAAAAATATTGAAAGAATATTTGGAAGGTCGAGAGAAGGAGGTTGTAGATATTATGATGACATTATTTGATCAAGAGTATGCCGTAGAACGTTACGGAGATGAAAGAGAATTAAAAGGATTAGCAGAAGGAAAAGCAAAGGGATTAGAGGAAGGAGCAATAAAAGCGAAGCGAGAAATGACGTATGAGTTGTTTGATATGGGATTTTCGGATAATAAGATTGCAAAAGTAGTAAAGGTTAGTCTGGAAACAGTAAAAAGATGGCTGGCAGAGCGACCAGTAACTGCAAGGTAAAAAGTAAAAGATAGCCTTCCAAATTCTTATGTTAATCTAGAGGAAATTAGATGGATAAAAGAAGGAGGAAGGCTATGGCAGTTTTATTATTTCTTATTGGAAGTATGGTGTTTGTAGTGACAGGAGAATATTGGAATCAGCATAAGAACTGGAAAAGAAAGGACTTTTTAGAGTAAAATACCTATTATTTATATTTGAAAAAATGGGATAAATTAGGAAGATATCGTTTTAAGAAACGGAGGATGAGGGATGAGAACAGCGGCAAATGGAACCCTTTTCTTGACGGAAGAAGGAAAGACGGAACCAACTTGTTTTTTTATTGAGGGAGAACCAAAACGGGGTGGAAGTTGTTTGGTTTATTCGGTTCGGTGGCAGCAGGCTGGAACGATGTTTCGGGGGATTTTAAAGGAATGTTATCCGTCGGAATGGGGGAATCTTCCTGCCATTGAGCGAAAAGAGAATGGACAGCTTTTTATTCCAGAAGCATGGATGGAAGCGTATCAAAACCAATTAACAAAAATGCGGCAGGCGTATGAGCTGCAAATGCAGATTTCTCTGCAAGATCATTTGGTGAATCGTGTGGTGGAGGAACGGGGAATTTATTATGGATGCTATGGAGCCTGTTATAGTTTAATGGCGTATGCAGACGGTGTTTCTTATGAGCAGGTAAAGGATTCTAATTTAAAACAGACGTTGGAAACGCTGCTGTCTGTAGCACGGTTTTTAAAAATTTATCATGATGCAGGCTATGTACATTTGGATATTAAGCCAGAAAATCTTTTGATTTTGCCAGAAACCCGCCAATTAGTGAAGGTGTTGGATTATGATAGCTCGGTTTCACTGGAGGAATTGCACACAGAGATGGTACGGCTATCCCGAAGCGAACAATGGGAAGCGCCAGAACTGGCTGCATTTGCCTCGGGCAGTGGAATGACGGAACGGGAGTGGATGCAAAAGCAGAGACGAATTGGGATTTACACCGATCAATACCCACTTGGAAGAATTTTGGCAAAGCGGTTGGGCATTCCAGAACAATTGGATCACTCCATTCCAAAAAATTGGTTATGGGAAACAAATCATCCATGGCTGGAAGAAGTGCGTCCTTGCGTAAGAGAAAAACTACAGCAATTCTTTTCTCATACATTGGCAATTGCAACGCAAAACCGTTATCCAAGTGATGAAGCGTTGATTGCTGCATTGGAAGAGTTAGTCGCAATATCCGATCCAACGGCAATCTTTCTGCGTTCTTCCTATTTAGAAAAGAAAGCAACGTTCTATGGAAGAGAAGACGAATTAAAGCAGATGGAACGGCTGCAAAAGGAACGAAAACGAATCTTTTTAACTGGAATGGGAGGAATCGGAAAAAGCGAGCTGGCACGCACTTATGCAGTGGAACACCGAAGGGAATACGATACGGTTATCCTTGCACGGTATGAATCGACATTGGAAGATGTAATCCGCAGAGTCAGTATCGAACATCTCGTTCATTTTGGAGGAGAAGGATTGCCGCCAGAACAATACTTTGCCTTGGCAAAACGGAAACTAAAGGAATGCTGTGTCGAAGAAAAGGTATTGTTAATTTTGGACAACTTGGATGTGGACAGCGATACAGGAATGCAGGAATTTCTGGAAATGGGTTGGGATGTGATCGTTACAACACGCTATCATTGGGAAGAATACGAAGACGATTGTGTTTTTGTAAAAGAATACGACGAAGAGGGAGCATTCGAACTGTTTTGCAGAAACTACGGAAAAACAAAGGAGAAATTCAACGAGGAAGAACGGCTACTGATTTTAGAGTTAATAAAATTAGTCGAATACCACACCATGACGGTAGAACTTCTGGCAAAACAGACTGCAAAAGAAGAAGCCGATTTCAAAACATTCCTAAAAGAATTAAAAGAAGGAATCCAACATCATGATCAAACAAAAATCCCGCATATCAAAGATGGTTCCTATGGAAAGAAAAGCATGTACCAACATATCGCAGCCCTCTTCTCCATCGCAAAAGAGAAAGAAAAAAACTGGATCAGCGAAACAGAAGAAGCCATCCTTCGCCATATGACCCTAATCTCCTATCAGGGAATCGAAGGAAAGCAATTCCTAACCTGGTGCGGATATCCAGAAAGCGACCTGCCAATCTTAAAAGACCTTGCAGCAAAAGGATGGATCAAACAAGAACAAAAACAATACGCCATGCACCCGATTATCTCAGAAATGCTTTATGCAGAGCTACAGCCAACCATCGAAAACTGCAATACATTGGTTAATACCATCGAAGAGCAATTAGATGAAGAAGAATTCCCTACTCTAATCTGGCAGGAAAAAGAAAAAAGACTCGAATACGGAATATTTCTGGCAAAACGGATAAAAGAAGAAAACATAGAAGCTGCTGCTTTATATAGTATAGTTGGAAGGAGATTATATGATAGGAATCGATATCAAGAAGCATTGGAGTATCAAGAGAAAGCATTGGAAATTTTTAAGGAAGTATTGGGGGAGAAGAATGCGAATACAGCGAGTTCGTACAACAGTGTCGGGATAAGTTATGAGGAGCTAGGAGATAGAAAGAAGGGATTGGAGTATCAAGAGAAAGCGTTGGAAATCCGAAGAGAAGTATTGGGGGAGAAGAATGCGGATACGGCTAGCTCGTACAATAATGTTGGGATGAGTTATTGGGAGTTGGGAGAAGTAGAGAAGGCTATTGATTATATAAAAAGGGCATTGGATATATATACGGCAGTGCTGGGAAATGAACATCCAACAACACAGAAGACACTGGAACTACTAAATCTGTTAGAATCATTTCAAGAACTCCAGAGTTCTCAATGTCGGAAGCAGACTGTATTTCAAAGGTTTTTCAGTAAGTGGAAAAAATTACGTAAATAATTGAGGGAGACTTAGCTTTATAATGTACCCTATAAGGTGGACACATCAAGAAGAAGGGATTGCTTGAAATGTTAGTTACCGCTAGGGGAAATAATAGATAAGCGCTAGGACTGCAACAACATAGAAAATCCTCAACTGTGTACACCTTTAAGAAGGGATATGCCACAACGAATGGACACTTGAGCGAATGGTCATCAAACCAAGAACTGGACATAGCAAAAAGGCATTATCCCCTAACGAATAGACGATTTAGGAAGGGCTGAAATCCATGAAAATGGACAGATGGATATTCCGAAAAGCAAGGACATCTGATACTATAAACATAGACTGGAGGATGCAATGAAAGAGTACACAGCAAAGGAAATGAAGCTACTCAAGGCCAATCCATACACGTTCAAGGTAACCAAAAATAAGCTCTATTTTACAGCTGAGTTCAAGGAAGCATTCTGGATGGCATACCAGGCAGGAGTAGCACCAAGGAAAATAATAGAGGATCTGGGATATGACTTGGAGATGTTCGGTCAAAAACAGATCGACAGTATTGTCCAGAGAATCAAGAAACAGGCTTATGAAGGAAATGGCTTCCGACAAGGAGAAAATCGTACTCGGAGGAGGAAAGATGAGCTGACAATGCTCAAAGGATCTGCGCCAGAGTCAGAAGAAACATTCGTGCGTATAATGAACGAGGTAAAATATCTGAGGCAGGAAGTTGAATTTCTAAAAAAAATTAGGAAAGCAGACAACTCCAGAAAGAGAAAATCATGATGAGTACGGGGTGGAAATTTGAGGTCATACACAAAACATTGCAAGAGAAAGAGAATCAACTGAGTGTCTGTATGCTTTGCGATATTGCAGGAGTTTCCCGTTCTGGATATTATAACTGGGTAAAAGCGGCAGGAGTGCGTGAAAAAAGGGAAATACAGGATCAAGAAGATTTTGAGTTAATAAAAAAGGCATATAAGCAGAGAGGATACAGTAAAGGCGCAAGAGGAATTTATATGTGTATGATTCATTGGGAAGAGCCAGTGATCATGAACTTGAAAAAAATAAGACGACTGATGAATAAATTTGGAATGCAATGTCCGATCAGGAAAGCAAATCCATATAGACGGATGGCTAAGGCAATAAAGACGAGCAATACGGCAGATAATCTGTTAAAGCGGCAATTTACGGCACATGGGCCCAGAAAGGTATTGCTGACAGACATTACCTATATACCATATAATGGGAGATTCGGTTACCTGTCAACAATCCTGGACGCATATACAAAGCAAATACTGTCCTACGTTGTGAGTGATTCCTTGGAAGTAGATTTTGTATTGGAGACCGTCAATAAACTGGTAAGAGATCATGGAATTGAGCTCGGGAAAGAAACACTGATTCATAGTGATCAAGGATGCCATTATACAAGCATGAGTTTTGTTCATTTAGTAAAAGACAAGCAATTACGCCAATCCATGTCAAGACGAGGAAACTGCTGGGATAATGCGCCACAAGAAAGTTTCTTTGGTCATATGAAAGATGAGATAGAAGTCAGTGCCTGCAAAAACTTCAGGGAAGTGAAAGCAATAATAGATGACTGGATGAATTACTATAACAATGAGCGGTATCAATGGCAGTTGGAGAAGTTGTCGCCGAATGAGTATTATGAGTACATAACAACAGGAATTTATCCATTAGAAGGGATTATAACTCACGGCAAAAGCAAACACACGTTCCCTACTGTAAAAAATTAAAAATGTCCTTGACAAAGGGTACAATTTAAGAAGCAGTATTAGAAACCATTCGTATTTGTAAGGACAGAAAAATATTGAAAGAATATTTGGAAAGCCGAGAGAAGGAGGTTGTAGATATTATGATGACATTATTTGATCAAGAATATGCAGTAGAACGCTACGGGGACGAAAGAGAATTGAAAGGAAAAGCAGAAGGAAAAGCACAAGGATTGGCAGAAGGGGAGATGAAAAAGGCAAAAGAAACAACGTATCGGTTGGCAGATAGAAAAATGCCATTAGAAGCAATTTCTGATATTGTAGAGGTGAGCGTTGAAGTAGTCAAGAAGTGGCTGGCAGAGCGACCAGTAACTGCAAGGTAAAAAGTAAAAGATAGCCTTTCAAATTCTTGTGTTAATCTAGGGAAAATCAGATTGATAGAAGAAGGAGAAAGGCTGTCGTGTTTATATTGTTTATAATTGAAACTATAATACTTGTAATAAATCATCGATAATATACCCTATAATTATCCCCTAAATGATAGACGATTTCGGAAGGATTAAAATCCATGAAACTGGACGAATGGATCTTCCTAAGAGCAAGGGCATTTGATACAAGAAACGATAGATTGGAGGATGCAGTGAAAGAGTACACAGCAAAGGAAATGAAGCTACTCAAGATCAATTCATGTCAAGACGAGGAAATTGCTGGGATAATGCACTGCAAGAAAGTTTCTTTGGTCATATGAAAGATGAGATAGAAGTCAGTGCTTGTATATATGGCAGTGCTGGGAAATGAACATTCAACAACACAGAAGATACTGGAACTACTAAATCTGTTAGAACTATTTCAAGATAGCCAAAGTTCTCAATGTCGGAAGCAGACTGTATTCCAAAGGCTTTTCAGTAAGTGGAAAAAATTACGTAAATAATTGAGAGAGACTTAGCTTTGCTGTGGTGGCGGAGCTAAGTTTTTTTAAATTTGGTTGGTATTAGTTAAAAATATAACTGTAGTTGTTTATGAATGAAATACAGTTTGAAATGTAAAATATTTGAAGTGGAGGGATGTGGTATTATAAAAATAAAAACGCAGGAGGTATGTCTATGAGTTGGATTAAGAATAAAATAAAGGACTTTATTTGGGGAGGAAGGCAGTTTCCTTATCCTTATATAGATTGTGATGGCAATGAGCTGAATTCAGTGGAGGATATTTGGGTGACGAGTAAAGAGAAACTGGAGGAGGCTATTGCTCGGGGTTATTGTTCGAAGGATCGAATTCGTTGGAATCAGGAGGAGATGGAGGAGGATTGGAGTGAGTTTTTGTTTCCTGTAGATGGTCTGGAATGGATTAATGGTGGGATTGCGTTTCGAAATGGTGAGACGGGGGAGAGGTTTGATTTAAAGGTGGGGCGTAAGTCTCTGCAAATTCTTCCGTTTCATGCATTATTGGCTCCGCAGATTATTTGTCATTATTATGGAGAGGTCAATACTGGGAAGACGTTGTGGATGACGCAGATTATTTGTGAGTCCGGGCTGTTTGTAAGTAAACCGCAGGATGGAACGTTTTGTTTTACCAGTGATGAGATTGTGGACAATCCATTTCCGCATCCGAAGTCTGAGGCAATCAAGGCATATAAAAACAATCAGCTGCCAGAGCCTACGAAAAAGGGAGAGCTGTCGCTTCCATACAGTTTTTTTGCATCTTATGAAACGGGAGAGGAATCAGTATGCAGTCTGGTAGAGTTTCGGGATCTGGCTGGTGAAGTTGCTAAGGAACAGGGAGCAGGTTCGGTTATGTTTCAATCTTCCTATATTTTATTTTTGATTTCGGCACATGACCTTTATGATAACGAAGCAAAACGAAATCTAATCCATTTGATTCAAGTCTTTTGGCAAAAAGGAGTTCAGCAAAACAGTTTTAAAGGGAAATTACTTGTCGTATTTACAAAAAGTGATTTATTTGGTGAAGCAGAGCTGCTTCAAGAATTGTTACAGGACAATACGATTTGGCGGTATTGCAATCAATTACGTTTGAAAAAACATGCGGACGGTTATTGTATTGAAGAAAATAAGAAACGAAATGAAGTGTTGTACCAATATTTGAATGAGGAATTTCCAGACGTTTTGATGCATTTGGAGATGTTAGCACCACAACAGCAGATGGAATATTTCCTGATTGGTTCGATTAATCAATATCCAGAAGATGAAAATGTATTACCAAAAAATTTCTGTCCGTATCGGATTGACGAAGCGATTTTATATTTATTGGCAGATATGGGATTGTATCCGTATAAAGAAGCGAATGACCAGGAGGAGACAGAAATAGAACCAGAAGATCATTTTCAGCAATATTGGGATAATTGGTCAGGAGAATGGTAGTATTCAAGGTTGACTTTATGGAGAGAGGAAGGTTATGATTATGATAGGATACATTAGTTTCGGACGAGGAAGTGGGCAGGGACTGAAGATGGTGAAATGTTCCGACAATATGTTTGAGTTTCAAAGACAATATCGAAAAAAACTCGAACAATTGGCAGAAATACGGATGGATTCTAATGAAATGCAGGCAGTTACAGCATTGGGAGGATTTATTCTCTTTTTATATGCGAAGAAGGTTTATCCTAAAAATAAGGCAAGAGATCCCCATAAGAAAGAGGAAAGTCGTCCGTATGCATTTACACAGATTTATGTAATAGATCGGGAAACATATTGGGAAGAAATGGCGAGCAGAGCTGCTTCGGACAAGTTTATTCGTTCTTTTTATAATGGAACGGATATGCCGATGAATATTACACCGTATCAAAAAGCAGGAGAAAATCTGTTAAAAGCAGCGGAGGAAGGGATAACGCTCGTAGAGGATTTGCCAAAAGAGTGGCGGTTGGCCTATGCATATATGGGAATTTTGCTTTGCAGCGGAGAGATAAAGCAGCTGCGTTCCAAACAGTTTTCTTTTATACAGTTAATGTCGGTGTTTACACTGTTACTTCCAATGGAATTGACGGAATATTTTTCGTATATTATAGGTGGAAAGACCGATTTGGTACGGTTTTCTGAGTCAGAATCGAGCCAGTTATTAGAAGAGGAGTGGATTCATTACCGAACACAGGCAGAATTATTCTTTCGGAACTATCCGCATTTTAGAATTGTTATAGAAGGAAAACAAGAAGATAGAAAGCAGATTTATAAGAAACTAGCGAAACAGGCAGAAGAGGCGGAAAAACCAATTTCCTGGGAATGGTATGAAGAAAAAATTGCAGAGCAAAGCAGAATAGAAGCGATGGGCAGTTATCGGACAGTGGTGCAAACGGTTGGTTCTGCTTATGGGGCAATCCATAAAGGAGAAGGCGAGAGGAAAGAAACAATAGTTTCTGTGGAAAGCTGTATGAAGCTTGTGGAAGAGTTATTGGAAGAATATATAGAGGATACGTTTTGCCAGTTATTAGAAAAGCGAAGAATTTTGTATATTCAAAATCTAGAGGATGCAATGGAGTTACAAAATAAAATTCGCCAGTCCCTTATTCGGTATGGATACCACTGGGAAAATCAAAATGCAGTGTTTCACCTGCTCTTACTTAGCTGTGAGATTTTGCCGATGCAGTATGAAATGAAGTGGAGAAGCGGAGAATATTATCATCCTACACTTCCATTGGATAAGGAATTAATGTTTCAAACGTTGTCAAAAATCTGTGGTAGAAAGCGAAAAGCAAAATCACTATTGCAAAAAATTCAAAAAAAATTAATTAATATGTATATATATTGGTAAAGGAAAGGGGAATTTCTATGAGTAATAATTTGAAAAAAAGTCAAACGGCTCAGTTTACAGAGGATGTAACCGTTCAAGTACAGGATTGGAGAGACGACTTGACGGATATATTGGAGCAAAGGGAGAGTTTCTTTTATGAAGCGGAAAACTGTGTAGATCTTATCGAACGAATCAACGAAATTTCCAAGTTTTATCCGTTTGGAAGTTATGTGAGACGATATTTATATCGAAACTATTTGCCAAAAACGATCGACCAGCCATTTCGTAAAATAAAGGAAAGCGTGTTTTTGGAAGAGCTGAAACAGCTGCTACAAGAATATAAAAAAACAAATCCAAGTTTTCCAGTAACAAACCAAACATTGAAAACCTGGATTTCCTTAAAAGAAAACAATAACATTACGAGAAGAAGTGTTTTAAGAATGGCATTTCTCTTGCAGATGAGTTTAGAAGATGCCTCCTATTTTCTCAAAAATGTGTTAGGGGAACAACAAATTCAATGTAAAGATGCCTGGGAGGCAATCTGTGGCTATTGCTTCAAAACGAAAAAGAAATACTATGAGGCAGAGGCACTGTATGACGAATTTAAAAAACGGTATGTATCCAATTTGAATGAATATTTGTCACAACTGGATCGAGTAAAGTACACCGCAGATGTCAATTCTGCATTATTAAATGCAGAAACCGATCAGGAGTTTTTAGACCGTCTAATGCTGGAACCATTTTATCAGCTTGATTTGATTAAGGAGATTTTACTCGGTTCAGACGAACAGCTGCGTGACCAGATTCTTTCAGTGTTTTCCGTATCTTATGAAAAAGAAGTGAAGGAATTGAAAAAAATCATTGCTTCAGAGAAAGAGGCAGAGAAACTTGTAGATAAGAATCAAAGACGCAGACAAACCAATGCAGCAAAGAGTAAATTAGAACGAAAGTTAGGAGCAATGTATCCAGTACTGACAGAATACAGCGTTACGGCATTCAAATTGTTTCAGGAAAACTATGATAAAATTCAAACTAGATTGAATAGTCCGAAAGAAGCGCAAGCCGCAGTGGCAAATGAATTGGAACTATTATTAACAGAAAAAATAAAAACGTTATTCTGTAAAAAAATCAGTGATAAAAAACTGACACCAGATCGAATCTCTAAATTATTAAACAAACAAATGAAAGTAGACCGAAAAGATTTAATCAAGACAGAACTGTTTTTAAAGGCAGAAGAAATGAATGAAGAAAAATATTGGAAGCCACGAGAAGAATATTATGATTGTTTTCAGCAAGAGATCGATTATAAGCTGCGATTATGCGGTATGGCAGAATTGAATATGGCGAACCCATATGATTGTTTTGTAATGCTTTGTTTCTGTTCTGACGATCCATATGAACTATATCAGGATGTAATGGAAGCTTCCTGTTCCCTATGATTTTGGTGTTATTAAACGCTATGAAGGTATGACAAATTATTGAAACAGAGAAACAACCTATCGGCTGGCGAAGGAAAAACTGCCATTAGAAGAAATATTATAAAACAGCTGTAACCTCTGCGATGAGATAGACCTCAGGTTTTGCAGAGGTTATTTTTTATAGGAGTGTCATAAAAATACTGTTTAATATTTAACAGAGAATAGAAAAATAAAACTTATAAAGTAGGACTATTTTTCGTAGTTCTTGTAATATTTTATATAAATTTGAAG
>OERR01000356.1_pt1 | contig 10437 bp, 8 predicted proteins | sample 1540051 | NCBI WGS metagenome assembly OERR01 (sample SAMEA3891884, study PRJEB23780) | metagenome | biome: terrestrial biome; feature: animal house; material: Caecal content | place: Italy | collected 2015-05-05 | reverse complement strand
GAGAAGGACTGCAGTACCTGCAAAATGAATGCGATGACGATGGGAAAGGCTGTTGTGATTTGATAAAGAAAAAAAGAAGAGGGCAAGCCTCTTTTGTGAAAAATACTTTCACAGAAGAGATTTGCCCTCATTTTCTTTGATGTGTTTTTTGATCGCCTGAAAACTGGTTTCGCTGATCACGTGTTCCAGCCGGCAAGCGTCCTGCGCTGCAATATCACGGGGAACCCCGGCTTCAATAAGCTGTCTGGTAAAAAACTGATGTTTTTCGTAAATCTGCTCGGCAAGCTGCAATCCCAATTCTGTTAGGGAAAGTGTACCGTCAGCATTTTTAACAAGATGGCCGGATTTTATGAGTTCCTTGACTGCCCGGCTTACGGAAGGCTTTTTTACCCCCAACTGCTCTGCGACATCTACGCATCGAACATAACCGTGCTGCTGCTTTATCATTAAGATAGCCTCCAGATAATCCTCCATCGCTGGTGTCAAGGCCATTGGCACACCTCCCTTCCAGAACATTCTTCGTGTTCACTACCGTTATTTCGCCTTTACATTGGCGATTTCAATGAACAACTGGTCGCTGCCAAAGCTGAACGAATCAATCTTGTCGCTGTTAAAGGCGGCATACTGATGCGCAGAGGTAAACGGAACCAGTACGGCTTGATCTGCCGCAAAGGTAAGCACCTCGCTATAGATTTCCTGCACACGGTCCAAATCAGCGGTGCTGTCCAGCTCTTTAATGGTGTCCGTGCCATTTTCCATAGTAAGGGCAACCTGCCACAAAATCGGGTCGGACATCATTTCCGGGTTCATATTCGTCATGGTGAGGAACGGGTCATAGTAACCGCCGTAGGTTGTGTGGAGCGAGAAATCAAAATCGGTAGAAACCTGCGTAAACCACGTCATATTATCCGAACCGCGAGGCGTTACTTCAAACCCTACTTCACCCAATTCCTGAGCAATTACAAGCGCCGCATCGTCCATTGTTCCCTGATTGGTGATATAATCCAGCGTAACACTCAATTTTGCGCCATCTTTTTCGCGGATGCCATCGCCATCACTGTCTACCCAACCGGCGCTTTCCAGCAATTCTTTTGCTTTATCTGCATTGTAGCTGTATGTAGTGGCTTCTACATCGCAATACGGTAGAGAGGTATCCAGCAACTGTTCCGAAGCTGTTTCAAGACCGGAGAATACACTGTCGCTGATCGTTTCCTTATCAATCGCATAGGCCACCGCCTGCCGGACAGCGGCATCGTTAAACGGAGCCTCCTGTGTATTGAAGCCGATAAAACGGCTGTTGGAAATGCTGTCATCCAATACGGTGCCAATTCCATCCGCAGAGGAAAGTTCGGTATAACCAGCAAAGCTCAAACGGGATGTACCCGCAAGCAGATCCACTTCGCCATTGCGCAGAGCGAGAATTGCAGCATCGGGATCCGCGATCACTTTTACGGTAAATTCGTCCACATCAGGCTGTTCTCCCCAATAATTGGGATTGCGGACGAAAGTATAAGAGGTTCCGTCACCGTCCCCGGCATACATATAGGGGCCAGTCCCCATTGTCTGGGTCAGCAGTTCTTCTTTAGTTGTCAAATCCTCATTAAACGCATTGGGCGATACGATTCCCATTGGGTTGCACATGGCGAGGTCGTTCAAAACACCATAATAAGGAGTGGTAAGATGAATTGCCACGGTATGTTCGTCCACCACTTCAATCGACTCCGTGAGTGTTCCAATCTTACCAAAGGATGCAATATATGCTCCCAAATTGGAGAATGCCGCCTCTAAGCTGGTTTTTACTGCTTCCGCATTGAGGTCAGCACCATCCGAAAACTTCACGCCTTCTTTGAGATGGAAAGTGTAGGTCAGTCCATCATCGCTGATGTCCCACGTTTCGGCCAGCCCAGCCTTAAATTCACCATTTTCCCGAACGACGAGTGTATCGTAGCAGTTACGGGCATAGTAGGTGAAACCGTAAGTACCATTGGAAGTGGCAGGGGACATCGCTGGATAGAAGCCGGTGGAAAAATCCCAGCTTTCTGTTGTTGTGATACTTACCGGAGTAGAATCAGAACCGGAAGTATCGGGTGTTGTACTGTTGCAGGCGCAGAGACCAAGCACCATAACGCCCGCCATCATCAGTGCAGCAAGTGATTTTAGTTTCATAAATCAAACCGTCCTTTCGTTTTTTGTATATATCACGCCCCAAGGAGCGTATATACCTATTTCAAATCAAGTGGGAAGCGCGCAAAAGCTGTTTGGTATAGGGGTTTTGAAATATCTTCAGATCCCCATTCCATTGACGGCTTTCGATCAGTTTCCCGTTTTGCATCACATGAATTTCGTCCGCAAGATAAAGCGCCGCGTCAATCTCATGGGTAATGAAAAGATAACAGCATTGTTCTTCCTCCTGAACTCTTTTTAGCAATTCCAAAATACTTTTGCGCAGAATGACATCCAAACCGCTGATGGATTCGTCAAAGACGATATAGCGCGGGGAAACAGCCAGAGCACGGGCAATCCCTACGCGCTTTTGCTGCCCGCCGGAGAGTTCGCCCGTTTTCTTTTTTGCCGCTTCTTTGGGCAGGCCCATGCGGTCAAGCAGTTCATAAACTCTGGCCTGCTCTTTATCCTTCGACAAGTCCAGCAGATTTCGGATTGGCTCGGCAATCGCCTGATAAACCGTAAAATGGGGGTCAAGAGCGCTTTTTCCGTCCTGCAATACCAGTTGGATTGCTTTTGCCGTTTCTTTCCGGTTTCTTTTTCCTTTGCGGGAAATCGGTTTTCCGTCCAGCAGGATTTGACCGGACGAAGGTGATTCCAGCCCCAAAATCAACCGTGACAAGGTGCTTTTTCCGCAGCCGCTTTCTCCCACCAAAGCGTAGATATGATGATCTTCCATAGGCAGGCTCACATCAGAAACCGCATCAAACAGCAACTTATCTTCGCCTTTGTATTGTTTGCTTACATTTTTCACCTCCAGCATGTACTCACCCCCATCCCAAGTGGATCGCCTCAATCAGTTCCTTGGTATAATCAGCTATTGGATTCTGTAAGACCTCTTGGGCGCAGCCTTGTTCTACCATCTGTCCTTCTTTCAAAATCAGTACATGGCCTCCGACATGCCGTGCAACATCAAAGTCATGGGTGACTAAAAGCAGTGCGCAGCCCTGCTCCTGTAGATGCAGGAATTGCTCCACCGCTTTGTCCCTGTGAATCGCGTCTAAAGCGGTAGTCGGTTCATCGGCAACCACCAGCTTTGCGTTACCGGCAATCGCAAGGGCAATGAGGCAGCGCTGGAGCATACCACCCGAAAGCTGATACGGCCTGCTGCTTAAAATCCTTTTGGTGTCTGTAAGCCCTGCCCGAGACAACGCCTGTTCATAAAGAGACAAGGCTTCCTTTTTCTTCAAATCTTGATGCAGGTTAAGAAATTCGGCCATTTGAGCACCAATTTTTCTGGAAGGGTCGAGCGCCGTCATCGGATTTTGCGGGATAAAAGCGATTTTATTGCCATAGTACAGCGCCCGTTCTTTTTCCTTTAGCTGTAAAAGCGATCTGTTATCAAAAAAGATTTCGCCATTCACTTGGAAGGCGCTGCTGTTAAGCAGCCCCAAAATTGCCCGGCAGGTCATCGTTTTTCCGCTTCCTGATTGGCCTAAAAGGATAACTGCACCCGCTTCCTCCAACGAAAAACTGATGTCCTTCACCAAATCCTGATATGGATTTTTAAGCGCAATGCTAAGATGTTCTACCTGTAACAGTTTTTTGCTCATAGTACATCCTCCTGCGGTTGGAGAATGTCCCGAAGCGCCTCGCCAAACAGATTGAAGCCTGCGGCGGCAATGAAAATGCAGATACCGGGGTAAATGAGCAGTTCCGGGTGGGAATACAACGCCACCTGCGCTTCCTCCAGCATTGCGCCCCATTCAGCCGTTCCGCTGGGCAGACCAAGGCCGAGAAACGAAAAGCTGGAAACCGTGAGGATGGCCGAAGCTACGCCCGTTGAAAAATACACCAAAAACTGCGGAAGGATATTGGGAATTAAATGGTGAACAATAAGCTGCCACATTCCACAGCCGGACACCCTCGCGGCGACAATGTAATCCCGCCCAAGTTCCGTTTTGGCATAGGTGCGAATAAGCTGCATAAACCGCGCCCACATGGAGATGACAACCGCCCAAATAATATTTTGCAGGCCATTTCCCAAAACGCCGATAATCGCCACTGCGATAATGAGCGTGGGGAAAGCGATAAATACCTGGCTGATTCCTGTCACAACACGGTCAAACCAGCCGCCGATACACGCTGTCATCATTCCAAGGATTAAACCAATCCCTCCCAACAGAATCAAAATGGGAAGCGCCAGCCCAAGGGATGCTCTTGCACCATAAAGCAAGCGGGATAATTCACACCGCCCAAGCTGATCGGTTCCAAGGGGATAATCGGCGCTCGGCGCTTGATATTTCATCAGTGGATTCACCTCGTCCGGCGCATGGGGAGCCAAAAGCGGTGCGAGAATTGCAACGGCGCAGATCAGCACAATCAGGCCAAGCCCGATGACCGCCTGCGGATTTCTCCATATTTTACGCAGCATCGCTTTCCTCCTTTCTCCACGGGCATAGCAAGTGGTTGAGTATTTCGCCAAACAGTTCGGCCAGAAGATACAGCGCGGCGATAATCAGCATACAAGCGCCAATCGCGTTGGCATCAGCAGCCATAATACAGTTCATCAGGTAGTTGCCCACACCTTTGATAGAAAAGACCTTTTCCACTACGGCGCTTCCAGCAATCAGATAGCTTACATACTGGCAGAACAGGGTGATGACGGGCGGCAGGGCATTGCGGAATACCTTCTTCCAGAGGATCCTGTTTACCGTCATCCCGTTGGCACGGGCAAAGCTCACATAATCACGGTGCATTTCTTCCAGCAGTGAAGCGCGAAATACCCGTACAGTCGAGCAAATCACAGGAAAAGATAAGGTAATGGATGGCAATATCAATCCCATAATCCCCGATGCAGGCGTTACGCTGAAAATCGGGATTTCCACAGCGAAGCCAATCAACAGCAAAAAACCGAGCCAGAACGGAGGAACACAAATTCCAAACAGCGAAACAATCCGCATGATATGGTCCGTCAGCTTGTTCTTTTTGGCCGCGCATAAAACGCCAAGCAGAATTGAAAACACGATAATTTCAGCTAACGACAGAAAAACTAATTGCAGCGTTTGCGGGAAGTAGGCTGCCAAATCCGCAGCCACCTCGTTTGTTGAAAAAATAGATTCCCCAAAGTCGCCGCGAAAGACACCGCCGATCCAGTTCAAATACCGAATCGGAAGCGGCTGATCCAAACCAAGTTCCGCGCGTACCTGTTCAATCACTTCCGGTGTAGGAGAGAGATTTCCACGGCGCACAAGATAAGTGGCTGGGTCTGTACTGGATAATGCAGTCAGGATAAAGCACAGGATGCTTACGCCAAAGAGCAGAACCAGCAGCCGCACGATTCGTTTTATCCAATGAGATTTCACCGTTTCCCTCCTTTCCGGTTAATCAAAGCTAACCATTGTGTCGAAGTAACTGCGGCAGGCGGCATATCGCCCGCCGCAGTGCATAAATTACTGTGCAAGTTTCCAGTTCCGCGCTTTCTGCCGGATATTCCAGAATTTTTGATAGATTCCTTTTTGTTGTATCAGTTCAGCGTGAACGCCTTTTTCTACAATTTTTCCGTTATCCACCACCAAAATCTGATCGGCATCCCGAATCGTGGACAGCCGGTGTGCAATGACAATCAGCGTCTTATTTTTTACCAAAGCGCTGATGGCCTGTTGCAAATGCACCTCGTTTTCCGGGTCAACGCTGGCGGTTGCCTCGTCAAGCAGGATAATCGGCGCGTCCTTGAGCATGGCGCGGGCGATGGAGATCCGCTGCTTTTCTCCACCGGACAGGGTGGAGCCGCCTTCGCCAATTACCGTGTCATATCCTTGTGGCAGAGCAGAGATAAAATCGTGGCAGCAGGCTTTCTTTGCCGCTTCTACCACTTGCTCATGGGTTGCGTCCGGGCAGCCAAACTTAATATTGTTCTCAATAGTATCGTGGAACAGATACACATTTTGAAATACCATGCTCATATTCTTCAAGAGGCTGTCACAGGTAAACTCTTTGACATCGTGGCCGCCTATGGTAATGCTGCCTTCCTGCACATCCCAAAACCGGGCGATCAGCCTTGTAATGGTGGTTTTGCCGCCTCCAGAGGGACCGACAATCGCAGTCATGCTGCCCTGTGGAATGGAAAAACTCACATCCTTCAAAATTGGATTGCCATTCTCATAAGCAAAGGACACATGCTCGAAGCCAATGTCAAAGGAATCCAAAGGGATGTCCCTACCGTTTTCATCAATTTTTTTTGCCTGTTTGATACGCTCTACCCGGTCAAGGGCAGCGTCCATTGTCCGAATCATTGTCGTCATCTGGCCCATAACCTCAATCGGATTGAAGATGGTAAAGGAAGCGATCAGAATAACGGCGAGATTAGCGAAAGACAGGTCGCCGCCAACAGCGAGGATTCCCGCGCACAGCATAATCATGCAGGCCGAAATACGGAACACCATCGAATAGGTCATATTGAGCGGGGTAAATACACGCTCCACCCCATAAGAGGCAGCCGCATTGCTCTCATAGGCATCTTCAATATCGCTCAGATTTTTGTCGCACATATTGAAGGATTTTACAACGGAAATACCTTGCACGTATTCCAATGTGGCCGCAACTGCTTCGGATTGGATTTTCTGCCGCTTTGCAGAGAGCGCCTTTCCTTTTTTCTGCATGTGGCTGTAGATTGGGAAGGAAAGAAGGATGCCTGCCACGAAAATCAAACCGATACGCCAGTCAAAGGCTAAAATACAACCCGCCATGACAATCATACTCAAAACGCCGGTTGTAACCTTATCAAGAATGTGCATAGAGTAGTTCTCGAGAAAGTTCAAATCCGTTGTAACAGTCGCCGTAATGTCTCCGACACTGTTATCATGGAAAAAGCCCATCGGCACATTCCGCAGCCGGTCGCCCAATGCAATCCGTTCTCTGGCTACAAACTCAAAGCCTGCCGTACTTTGCAGCCGGTAAACCAGATATTTGAAAATCATGCGCAGGATTAAACCTCCTGCAATCAAGCCGATAACAATACCCCATGTTTGTCCTGTAATCGGTTGACCGTTCTGCAATTCTATCAGGACAAGAAAGACGGCGGCGATTGGCAGCAGGCCGAACATGGATTCCAGAAAGCCACAGATAAAGCTGCCCCAAATCCGTTTCGATAAGTTTCCGCTTAAACGCAGTACGCGCCGGATGATTTTCAGCATAATTCACTCACCTCCTGATTCATACTCCAGTCCATTGCGCTGATATGAGCTTTCCACATATCCAGATAGGTTTCGGAATGGGTTAGAAGCTGCTCATGGGTTCCCTGTGCGGTAATCTGTCCGTTTTCCAACACTAAAATCTGGTCGGCATACATAATGGTAGAGAGCCGGTGCGCAATGACAATCAGAGTTTTCCCCTTTGTCAGCTTATCAATGGAACGCTGCAATTTATCTTCATTCTCCGGGTCTGTGAAGGCGGTGGCTTCATCTAAAATCACGATAGGCGCATTTTTGAGGATTGCCCGCGCTATGGCAAGGCGCTGGCGCTCACCACCGGAAAGCCTTGCCCCGGCGTCACCGGCATTGGTATCGTATCCTTGGGGGAAACGTGAAATAAATTCATCGCACCCGGCCTGTGCTGCCGCCCATTCCACTTCCTTATCAGTAGCCTCCGGTTTACCAATGCGGATATTATCGCGCAGACTCATATTGAACAGAAAGTTGTCCTGCGATACATAGCTGATCTTCTCTGTTAAGTCGGTAAGGGACATCTCCCGAATATCAATCCCGCCTACTAAAACTGCGCCTGCATCGACATCCCAAAACCGGGCGATCAGTTTGGCTAAGGTTGATTTACCCGAACCGGAAGGCCCCACAAAGGCAGTTACGCTTCCGGCCTTTGCTGTGAAAGAAATACCGTGAATGATCTCGCTGTCGCCATAGCCGAAATGAACATCCTTCATCTGCATGTCGGCTTTGTCTGTATGCTTCGGCTGTGCCGGTTCCGTCAATTCTTCCATATCAAGAAGCGCCTGAATACGGGGCTGCACTTCGGAAATAACGGCAAAACTTTCCCAAAACTCGGTAAAGTTTTGCAGGGAACCAACGATTGCCATAGAGAGAAGAATACAAACAATCAGTTCGGCAAGACTAACCGCACCGCCTGAAATAAGAGCCATTCCGACAGGCAAAACAAAGGCAATCGAGGATGGTAGAATCGCTTGGCTGATGCTCATAAACGGCCAACAGTGTTTATACCACTTTGTCGTGATGTCCCGCACCTTTAGAACCGCCGACTGGAACCGCCCCATTGAGGAAGCAGTCTGATTAAATGCTTTGATGACCTCCATACCATTGACATATTCCACAATGGTTGCGTTCATATTGGCATTGGACATCATGTATTCCTTCATCACTTCGCCACGGCCAAACATCATGCCATAATAGATCAGGTTTCCCAAAATAGCTGAAACCAAAGCGGCCAACGCCATGCGCCAGTCAATCACCAACAAATACAGAATGACAAAGATCGGAACAAGTATGCTGGCGGTCATCTCAGGGATAGCATGAGCCAGCGGTCCTTCCAGCCTTTCCGCATCATCGATAACAAGCTGCTTAAACTCGCCAGAAGATTTGCCTTGAATCGTTCCCATAGATACCTTGGACATTTTCTTCATGATTGTGGTACGAATATTTTTGATGATTTCGTAAGCTACCTTATGGGAGCAAAGCGTCGATTTCGCGTAAAGGGTATGCTTCAAAAGATACCCGCACAGAGCGATGACCGGCAAGAGGATTGCCCAAGTCGTTGTCAGACTGCTTGCCAATGCCTTTTGCAGCAAGATTGCAACCGCGATATATGGAACAATACCAAAAGCAGAGGACAAAACAGATAGGACAACGGCAAATGATAGCTGCGGTTTCTTTTCGTCGGCAAATTTGAGGATTCCTTTATAGGGGGATTCTCTCTTGCCATTTTCTTTTCGCATATACATTTACCCGCCTTTCCGTGTTGTTTTCCAAACACAGTTTAGTGTAGCAAAACTATTTGCGCTTTTGTGACCGAATCCGGCAATTCTATACCCCAATCCGGCAAATCTGTTTTTGAAGCGACTTGATTTTCGCAAGCAGATGTGATATTATGTGGTTAGTTATTGCTAACTATTATTTTTGTGAAAGGAGTTTGGCAGTATGCTTTTACAATGGTCCGCACCCGAATACATGCCTCACTCTTTTCAGGTTTCCGGCCTTTCGGGTACCGTAGGGCATAAGCAAACCGGCAACTGCTTTGATCTCACAAAACAGGTTGCCGATGGTTTTGTGGGGATGCAGGAGTTATCCAAAGGGCTGTTTTTGGTGCAGTCTGAAATGGACTTTAAGCAGGAAACGGAATTGTGTGAAGAATATTCAAAGCGGAGCCTCTTTCAGCTTTCCTTCTGTATGAATGGGATCTGCGAATGGGATTATCAGGAAAAGCGCGGCGAGCATTATCAGCTTTCCCCAACACAGTGCAGCTTGCAATGCGGCACATTTTCCAAATGTGTAAGCCATTTCAGTTCCGAGCAGCCTTACCGTACATTGAGTATTTCATTAGAGCAGGAGCGTTTTCCCTCACTGTCAGAAGATTTGGAAGCAGCGCATTTAATTCGGCGGGATGATAAGATTTGTACCCATGTATTTTCCACCACACCGGAGATACGCCTTGTTTTACAGCAGTTGTTGGACTGCCCGCCCGAGCGGAAGCTGCGCAAGTTGTATCTGGAAGGAAAGGTTTTAGAACTGCTGTCTTTGTTTTGTGACGAAGCGATTGGCAAGCAGAAAAATACCAAAGATATTTCCAGAGAAGATTACCGCTGCTTGATGAAAGCGAGGGAAATTATCGACAATCATTTCCTCCATCCTTTGACAATCGCACAGATTGCCGAACAATGCTTTTTAAGCGAAACCAAATTGAAGCAAGGGTTCAAGGCATGTTTTAATTGTACTGTCTACGAGTACATAGTGGAAAAGCGCATGGAGATGGCACATCGTTTGTTGCAAAGCGGAAAATATAAGGTGAAAGATGTGGTATGGATGGTGGGATATACCAATGCAAGCCATTTTATCGACGCTTTTAAAAAAAGATATGGCGTTACGCCCGGAGAAATTTAAGTTCCTACTCTGCGGGAAAACTTCGGAGAATCGGCACTTGCCAATCTTTCGCATCATGTTAAATTAGGAGAAAAAATATGTCTTTCTTTCAAAACACCTGCAAACCAAAAGGATTCGCCGGGAAGATCATGGTCAATATGATGAACAC
>OERR01000350.1_pt1 | contig 10616 bp, 8 predicted proteins | sample 1540051 | NCBI WGS metagenome assembly OERR01 (sample SAMEA3891884, study PRJEB23780) | metagenome | biome: terrestrial biome; feature: animal house; material: Caecal content | place: Italy | collected 2015-05-05 | reverse complement strand
GCCGGGCGGGTCAGGGACTTTCACCCTTTAGAACGTGTGCCCGCCGGGCACACAATAGAAAAGAGGCTGCAGAACTTATTGCTGCTGCCTCTTTTTAGTATATCCTTACAATTCAATTACTTCTGGGTTGGCGGTAAATGAATAAATGGTTGCCATACCATGCTCGAAGTAAAACACGGTCATCAGGTTGTGTTTTTTTTCTGTTTGCGAGTATAATTATATCGTATAAGATTAAAATAACAAGTACGATATTTATTAATACTGGTATCAGAAAGGAACGTATCTATGGAGAAAAAGAACTTATTCGGGAAATGTCCCTATGTAACAGCCCAAAAAGTTTTAACAGGTAAATGGTCGATGTACATTATGTATCTGCTGTCCGAAGAGCCAGTACGATTCAATGAATTACAACGACGGATGCCAGAAGAAACGACGCATACTACACTGTCCAGACAATTAAAGACACTTGAAGATGAGGGGTTGATTATCCGAAAAGATTATCAGCAGATTCCGCCGAAAGTGGAACGGCAAAAACAGGAATGGCATATTTTGAAACCACTCCTGTTTTTCTTTATTGATTATCTAAGTTTTCTCCGTTTGTTTCTATGACTTTTTTGTACCAATAAAATGATTTCTTTCTGCTGCGTGCCAATGTACCAGTTTGGTCGTTATGTTTATCTACGTATATAAATCCATAGCGTTTGTCCATTTCTCCTGTACCTGCACTAACCAAATCGATGCATCCCCAAGGGGTATAACCGATCAGGTCGATTCCATCTTCCTCAACTGCTTTTTTCATTTGTACTATATGCTCACGTAAATATTCGATTCGGTAATCGTCTGCAATCGTTCCGTCCTGTTCTATTTTATCATAGGCTCCTAATCCATTTTCTACAATAAATAATGGAACACAATACCGATCTGCAAACCAGTTCATGCTGTACCGCAGTCCAATTGGATCAATCTGCCAGCCCCAATCGGATGCTTTTACATAAGGATTTTTAACAAGCATTTCTTCTTCTATATAGTCATAATAAGGATTATTTTGTTTATGATCAATTGCAAAGGACATATAATAACTAAATCCAATATAGTCTACACATCCCTGCTTTAGAATTGACAAATCTTCCTCTGTTATATCTATATGAAATTGCTTTCTTTCCCAATATTTTAAAATATTACATGGATATTCTCCTTTTACATGTACATCAGCAAAATAGTACCGTTTTTGCATGGCTTTTTCTGCCATCAGTATATCTTCTGGTTTACAGGAATATGGATAAATCGGGCACATAGCAATCATACAGCCAATGACAAAATCGGGATTTATCTCATGTCCCACCTTTACTGCTTGTGCACTTGCTACTAATTCATAGTGTGCAGCCTGATACATCACTTCTTCTTTCTTTTCTTCTTTTGCATATTGGATTCCAGAATTAAAGTATACACTCTCTTCATTTAAGAAATTTGCCTGGTTATTAATTTCATTAAACGTCATCCAATATTTAACCTTATTTTTATAACGTTTAAAACAAATTTCTGCAAATTTTACAAAAAAATGAATGAGTCTTCTGCTGCGCCATCCACCATATTTTTTCACTAGATGCAATGGCATTTCAAAATGGCTCAATGTAATAACTGGCTGGATTCCATATTTTAAACATTCATCAAATAATTTATCATAGAATTGCAACCCAGCCTCATTTGGTTCTGTTTCATCTCCATTTGGAAATATTCTGCTCCATGCAATGCTAGTCCGAAAGCATTTAAATCCCATCTCTGCAAATAACTTAATATCTTCTTTATAATGATGATAAAAATCAATTGCTTCATGATTTGGATAGTATTCTCCTGATACAATGCCATCTGTAATGCGACGCTTTTTTTCTCTCGTACCTGCTGTCACCACATCCACAATGCTCAAACCTTTTCCATCTACATTGTATGCACCTTCTAATTGATGAGCAGCTACCGCACCTCCCCACAAAAAGTCTTTTCTAAAACTCATCGCAATTCTCCCTATATATTATTTCACTTCGACTAACTCAATTTGGAAGTTCAATTCTTTTCCTGCCATCTCATGGTTCGCATCAAACGTAATCGTTGTTTCTTCTTTTGCAGTTACCTTCACAGGAAATGGCTGTCCATATTGATTGGATAAGTACACTTGCTGTCCAACTTCTAACTCTTCGGAACCTGGAAGCTGTGCAATCTCAACGGTAAAAATAGCATTTGGATTTGACATACCATAAGCTTCTTCTGGCATCAGATGAACATTTACGATTTGACCAACTTCCATATTGGCTACAGCAGCATCAAACCCTTTAATCATTTGTCCAGCGCCACAAATAAATTCCAATGGTTCTCCACGATCATAGGAAGAATCGAACTGTGTTCCATCATTGAATGTTCCTTTATAATGAGTACGGCATGTTTTACCTACATTTGGTCCCGTAATTGCAGGCTGCGATCCACATCCTCCACCGCAGTTTCCTCCACAAGAATGTTCCTGATGATCACAGCTATGACCTTCTTCATGGTGGTGATCACAATTTGCTCCAGAAGACACTAACTCTCCCTTCAAATAAGCTTCCACTGCCTGATCTGCATCTCCCTGTGCACCAGAACATAATTCAACGCCTGCCTCTGCAAGTGCAGCCTGTGCTCCACCGCCAATTCCACCACAAATCAGTACATCCACAGATTGTCCAGCCAAAAGTCCAGCCAAAGCTCCATGTCCAGTGCCGTTAGAACTAATCACTTCACTGGAAACTACTTTATTATCTTCCACCTCATAAACTTTGAAAAACTCTGTTTTTCCAAAATGTTGAAAAATATTTCCATTATCATAAGTTACCGCTATTTTCATTTGTTTTTCCTCACTTTTCTATATTTTAATAAAAATTTATTTACCATCGGTAAGTATCATTTATTATACCACATTTTCACTGTATCGAAAGCGTATTTTTATCATTATCCTTTTTATTTCCATTTCTGCCCGTTCATTTCAATTATCATACGCTTACTGTTCTTTTTTATTCAGCAATCATCTAATTAAAATGCAGAATACCCTCAAATAGTTTTCTGCTTCCTTTCCTACTTGAGGGTATTTATCATTTCTTTTCACTATTCACTTTTCTATTTTCTTCTAATAATTTCATCACGACCTGGTCCATTGGATACCATTGTAATTGGAACTCCAATTTCTGCTTCGATTGCGTCAATATAATCTCTGCATTCTTTTGGAAGTTCGTCATAGTTCTTAATTCCACGAATATCACATTTCCATCCAGGTAATGTTTTCCATACTGGCTTTGCAATTTCTAATTTCGTTGTTGTAGGGAAGTCTTTTGTCACTTCTCCATTAATCTCATATCCAACACAGATTGGAATTTCATCCAAATATCCTAATACATCCAATACAGTTAATGCAACCTCCGTTGCGCCTTGAATTCTACATCCGTATCGTGTTGCAACTGCATCAAACCATCCCATACGTCTTGGACGTCCTGTTGTTGCTCCAAATTCTCCAGCGTCTCCTCCACGCTTTCTTAACTCGTCTGCCTCTTCTCCAAAAATCTCGCTTACAAATGCTCCTGCTCCTACCGCACTGGAATAAGCTTTAACTACTGTTGTAATGTTTTTAATTTCATATGGTGGAATGCCTGCACCAATGGCTCCATATGCAGCCAGCGTAGAGGAAGAGGTAACCATTGGATAAATACCATGATCTGGATCTTTTAAGGAACCTAATTGACCTTCCAGCAAGATGTTCTTTCCTTCTTTGATTGCCTGATGTAAAAACAGTGAAACATCACACACATATGGCTCTACCATTGCCTTATATTCTAATAATGTATTATAAACTTCTTCAGAATCTAAAAGAGGCTTATGATAGAGATGTTCCAATAAAACATTTTTCATTGCAACAACTCGTTCTACTTTTTCCTTTAATACATCTTCTGGAGCAAACAATTCACTTACTTGGAAACCAATCTTTGCATATTTATCAGAATAGAAAGGTGCGATTCCAGACTTTGTGGAACCAAAGGATTTTCCTCCCAGACGTTCCTCTTCATATGCATCAAATGCAATATGGTAAGGCATTAAAATCTGTGCTCGATCTGAAACTAGAATCTTTGGTTTTGGAACTCCTCGACTCACAAGTTCATTAATTTCATTAAATAAATAAGGAATATTCAATGCGACTCCATTACCAATCACACTGGTAGTATGTCCATAGAATACACCTGATGGCAACAAATGTAATGCAAATTTTCCATAATCATTGATAATCGTATGTCCCGCATTGCTTCCGCCCTGAAATCTTACAATAATATCCGATTCCTGGCCAAGCATATCTGTAATTTTTCCCTTTCCTTCGTCACCCCAATTGGCGCCTACAATTGCTCTTACCATAGTATTTTTCCTCCTAAAACTACAAGCGTAACTAATAGTGTTTCTGATCCTCGCCCAAACGCAAGCTTTCATGAATGCGTAACACCATAAACTCTATTGTTATATGATCTATTTTTAACAAGTGAACTACTCGGAAATAAATACCCGAGAATCCCTGTCCTAAACCTTAAAACGAACGCATATGTTCTCAGTACACCATTTACAGTATAAATGATTACAGGAAGAAAATCAATAAAAACTTCAAAAAAGACTATGCTATAAATAATATATAAAAAAGTTAAAAAAATCTTCTTATTTTCTTGAAAATATATTATAATATGCTAATATTATTTTTGAAAGCGCTTACATTATTATAAAAGCTATAATAATAATTGAATCTTATGGAAATTATGTTCATTAAATTTAATAAGGAGAATTTTTATGGAAGAGTTTTCATCAACACTAAAATCAAGCCAGCAATCAAAAGACATGTACCCATTTTTTCAGGTAAAAGATCAACTTTTTCAGGATAGTTATAATCGACATGCAAATCATCCTGTTAAAATTTTACTTGGAATTTATCGTGGAAATTATGGTAATTTATTTCTTTCTACACTGTTTTATGTGATTAAGCATAGTCCTGTCTGGATACTTCCCATTATCACAGCCAATATTGTGAATTATGTGACAGGAGATATATCAAATACATGGCAGTTAATTTTACAAAATGCTGTTGTTGTTATTGTCTTAATCCTCTTAAATGTTCCAATGAATTACCTTCATACTCGATTTAAAAGTAAATCAACCCGAAGTGTAGAAGCAGGTTTGCGAAGCACACTCGTCCGAAAAATTCAACAGCTTTCTATCTCTTACCATAAAGAAATGCAGTCAGGACGTATTCAGTCCAAAATTATGCGTGATGTAGAAGCAGTTGAAACATTATCTTCTCAAATGTTTGTAAGCCTTTTGAATATTGCAATTAATATCGTTGTAGCTCTCAGTGTTACTATTTTCCGCAGCCGTATTGTATTTTTCTTTTTCCTTTTAACTGTTCCAGTTGCAGCTTTAACTATTGTTGTATTTAAAACTCCAATGAGACGCCGCAATCAAGAATTTCGTCAGGAAATGGAATCCACGTCAGCTCAAGTAATGGAAATGGTAGAAATGATTCCTGTCACTCGTGCCCATGCATTGGAAGAAAAAGAAGCTGCACGCATGAGTGAACAGCTCCAAACAGTCGCAGCACAAGGATATCGTCTGGACATTGTGCAATCTACCTTTGGTTCTGTCAGCTGGGCAGCATTTCAAGTTTTCCAAGTACTTTGTCTTGTATTTACTGCTATGTTAGCGCTGCATGGTACCATTGAAGCAGGCGACATTGTACTTTATCAAAGTTATTTCACTACAATCGTAAATCAGGTTTCTTCCATTATTACATTACTTCCAACGATCTCAAAAGGTATGGAATCCGTACGAAGTATCGGAGAAGTATTAAATTCTGATGATGTGGAAGATAATCGTGGAAAACAGTCGCTCTCCTATCTAGTTGGAGGTTATGATTTTGAAAACATCCATTTTCAATATCCTAAATCACAGACTCCTATTTTAAACGGAATTTCATTTCATGTAAATCCAGGAGAAACGATTGCACTTGTCGGAGAATCTGGTTCTGGAAAAAGCACTCTTTTAAATATGGTGATCGGATTTTTAAATCCACAGCAGGGGCGTATTTTTGTTGATGGAAAAGATCTATCTTCTATTAATCTTCCAAGTTATCGCCAGTTTCTTGCCGTCGTACCACAAACTACTATGCTTTTTTCTGGTTCTATAAAGGACAATATTACATACGGCCTTTCGGATGTTACATCTGAACAATTAAATCGAGCAGTCGAAGCAGCAAACTTAAAACATTTGATCGACAGTTTACCAAATGGACTTGATACTCCAGTAGGAGAACATGGTGATAAACTTTCTGGTGGTCAGAAACAGCGTATTTCCATTGCCCGTGCGTTAATCCGAAATCCTCGTGTCATCTTATTTGATGAGGCTACTTCTGCTTTAGACAGCATTTCTGAAAAACTCATCCAAGATGCGATTGAAAATCTAACGAAAGATCGTACCACATTTATCGTAGCCCACCGTCTTTCTACCATCCGTAATGCAGATAAAATCTGTGTGATCCAAAATGGAGTCTGCGTGGAGTTTGGAACATGGCAAGAACTCATGGAGAAAAAAGGAGCCTTTTATGAATTCCGCAAACTTCAAGTATAAGTTTTTCCTGTCTCCATTCAAACTTTAATTACAATTCATTCATGAAAGAAAGTAGGAAATTTATTTCAGTTAACTTATAATGCTGTAGACTCTATTATCGTAGGCAGATTTATCGGAAAAGAGGCACTTGCAGCGACAGGAATGGCAAGTCCTGTAGTAAATCTTATAATACTTGGAATTTCAGGAATCTGTATGGGAGCAGGAATCTTGATGAGTGAATTTTTTGGAGCAGGGAAATGGGAACGATTAAAAAAAGAATTATCCACAACACTTTTATTTGGATTTGGTTTTTCTGTCCTAATGGCACTCATTGGAATTCTTTTCACAATTCCAATATTAGACTTGTTGAACGTTCCAGATGAAGTACTATCCATTACGTGCATTTATTTAAGAATTATTTTTCTCGGAACTCCATTTACTTATTTTTATAATACATTGGCAGCTGCATTTAAGAGTATTGGAGATTCTAAAACTCCACTTAAATTCCTGATATTTTCTTCACTCTTAAACGGCATACTAGATATCATTTTAATCGGACTGCTCCATTTCGGGATTGCCTGTTCTGCCGTTACAACAGTTATCGCAGAAATGGTATCTGCGCTTCTTTCTATTATTTATATTTACAGAAAGATTCCTTTGCTTCAATTAAAAAAAGAAGATATCCAAATAAATCAAACTTTATTAAAACAAACAATTCGATATGGTTCTGTAACGGCACTACAACAGGCTTGTCAGCCAATTGGAAAACTACTAATCCAGGGATCCGTTAATACATTAGAAGTCGATATCATTGCCGCATACAATGCAGTTACACGAGTTGATGACTTCGCATTTACACCAGAGCAAAGCATTTCCCATGCTATTACAACTTTTGTCGCACAAAACAGAGGAGCGAAAAAAGAGCAACGAATCCAACAAGGTTTTCTTCATGGACTCCGTTTAGAATTTTTCTACTGGATTCTTATTTGCATTACCGTTCTTCTTTTCAATAGACCAATTATGTATCTTTTTATAGATAAATCAAATGCTGCTGCAATCGTAACACCAGGAAGTCAATATCTAACCACAATGGCTTTTTTCTATCTTCTTCCCGCTTTTACAAATGGAATTCAAGGATTTTTCCGTGGAATGGGAAATATTCAAGTAACATTACTCTCCACTTTCATCCAGACTTCCCTGCGTGTTATTTTCACAGTCCTTCTAGTTCCTCATTTAGGAATTTACGGAATTAGCTTTGCCTGCGCAATTGGATGGACTGTGATGTTGCTTTATGAAGTTCCATACTATTTTATTTATAGGAAAAAACGTAAACAGAAATGTTCCTCTTCACATGGCTCCTAATAAACGAATCGTTAATTTATATTTTTATACAAAAATAACTGGATAAAAAAGACTGTTTTATCATAAACCATTCTCTCCTGTCCAGTTATTTTTAATTATTACAAATCATTTAATTATACATTAATCTCAGCAGTCATTCCAAGTACATCCTTATTTTCTTCTAAAATCGGAGCAATTACTTCACTCAAGAATTCTTCTACTTGTTCTTTCGCACGTCCTGTATACTTTTCTGGCTGCATCGTCTTCTGTAACTCTTCTAAGGTTAAATTAAATGCTGGATCAGCTGCAATCAATTCCAGTAAATTGTTTTCCAAACCATTTACTTTTACATTTGCACCTGCCTGCATGGACAGAGTACGAATCTTTTCATGCAATTCCTGACGATCTCCGCCTGCCTTTACTGCATCCATCATAATATTTTCGGTTGCCATAAATGGAAGTTCTGCCATTAAATGTTTGCGAATTACTTTGTCATATACAACTAGTCCATCTACAACATTTAAATAAAGATCTAAAATTCCGTCTACTGCCAAAAATGCTTCTGGCACGCTAATTCTCTTATTTGCAGAATCATCCAATGTACGCTCAAACCACTGCGTAGAAGAAACTAACATTGGATTCATTGCATCTGCCATTACATAATTGGCCAATGACGCAATACGTTCACTTCTCATCGGATTTCTCTTATATGCCATTGCAGAAGATCCAATCTGATTTTTTTCAAATGGCTCTTCAATTTCCTTTAAATGCTGCAACAAACGAATATCGTTGGAAAACTTGTGAGCGCTCTGTGCAATTCCTGCCAGTACATTTAATACACGGCTATCCACCTTACGAGAATATGTCTGTCCAGATACTGGATAAACACCATCAAATCCCATCTTTTCTGCAATCATCTGATCTAATTTTCTAATTTTAGCATGGTCACCATCAAACAATTCTAAGAAAGAAGCCTGTGTTCCAGTTGTTCCTTTCGAACCTAACAACCGCATTGTACTAATTAAATAATCCAGATCATCTAAATCCAGCTTTAACTCCATCATCCACAGCGTTGCTCGCTTACCAACCGTCGTTGGCTGTGCAGGCTGAAAATGGGTAAATGCCAGTGTTGGAAGTGCCTTATACTTATCTGCAAACTTTGCTAATTCATTGATTACATTCACTAACTTTTTCTTTACAAGTTTTAAGCCTTCGGTCATAATAATTAAATCGGTATTATCACCTACATAACAGCTTGTCGCTCCCAAATGGATAATTCCTTTCGCCTTTGGACATTGAACCCCATAGGCATATACATGTGACATTACATCATGACGAACTAATTTTTCCCTCTCTTTTGCCACATCATAATTGATATCATCTTTATGTGCTTTTAATTCCTCAATCTGCTCGTCTGTAATATTCAATCCTAACTCTTTTTCTGATTCTGCCAATGCAATCCAAAGTCTTCTCCATGTACAAAACTTTTTATCCTGAGAAAAAATATATTGCATCTCTTTGCTTGCATAACGTTCTGACAATGGGCTTGAATAGCGATCTGTTGCCATAATTTATTCCTCCTAAACGTTTACCTTCTTTTAAAGTCCAAGTCTCTTAAACACTTCCTGGTAAGCGTCTTCTACACCACCTAAATCTCTTCTAAAACGATCCTTGTCTAACTTTTCATGTGTATCCATATCCCAAAGTCTGCATGTATCTGGAGATACTTCGTCTGCTAAAATAATCTGTCCATGGAATCTTCCAAATTCAATCTTAAAGTCAATTAATTCCATGTTTGCTTGAGCAAAGTAATCCTTTAATGCATCATTGACAGCAAACGCATACTTTGTAATTGTATCAATTTCTTCCTGTGTTGCAAGACCAAGTGCCAATGCATAATAGCTATTAATAAATGGATCACCCAGCTCATCATTTTTATAACTAAACTCTAATGTAGGAGTCAACAGCTTTGTGCCTTCTTCTACACCCAGCTTCTTAGAAAAACTTCCAGCAGCTACATTGCGGATGATAACTTCTAATGGTACAATCTCTACCTTCTTTACGGCTGTTTCTCTATCACTCAATTCTTCTACATAGTGAGTAGGAATGCCCTTCTTTTCCAGCATCTGGAATACAATATTCGTCATACGGTTATTTACGACACCTTTTCCACTAATTGTACCCTTTTTCAATCCATTAAATGCAGTTGCGTCATCCTTATAATCTACAATTAATACATCTGGATCATCCGTTAAGAAAACTTTTTTTGCCTTTCCTTCATATAACTGTTCTAATTTTTTCATTTCAATTTGTAAGCGGAACGATCGGTTCCACCATGCTCCTTTCCATTAGTGTAATAAATCCACATTCGTAGTACAAGTGATATTTCTTACAAACTACCTCTAGCACGCAAATGGAACGTTGAAACATTCTACGTTCATTATGAGTATAGCGGACTAACACTAAAAAATCAACTCTTTTTCCAATCTCCTATAAAAATTTCACTCAACCTCAAGTATATTACAGCTACTAGGGAATCCGTTTGGTAGATTTTTTTATCGTGATCAGAAAAAAATTTAGGCAACCGAATGAATCCAAAATACCTTTTGTTGTCCAAACTACTATTA
>OERR01000348.1_pt1 | contig 10643 bp, 9 predicted proteins | sample 1540051 | NCBI WGS metagenome assembly OERR01 (sample SAMEA3891884, study PRJEB23780) | metagenome | biome: terrestrial biome; feature: animal house; material: Caecal content | place: Italy | collected 2015-05-05 | reverse complement strand
GTCGGCGCCTTGTTTGTGTGCCACTGGCACACGGCGCCCTTTTGAAAAAGGCTTGAGCGAAAACTTCATGTTTTTAGCTTAAATGCGGGCCACGCCGGACTCCCTTGCCGCCTGCGCGACAGCGGCGGCGACAGCCGCGGAAACCTTGCGGTCAAGCGCACTCGGCAGAAGATTGGTCACGGAAAGCTCGCCCTCCGGGATGTAGGACGCGATCGCCTGCGCGGCGGCTACCAGCATCTGGTTGTTGATATCGCTTGCGCGCACGTCGAGCGCCCCGCGGAAAATGCCGGGAAACGCCAGCACATTGTTGATCTGGTTCGGATAATCGCTGCGGCCCGTGCCCACAACAGCCGCGCCCGCGTCGAGCGCTTCCTGCGGGAGAATCTCGGGAACCGGATTCGCCATGGCAAACACCATCGCTTTCGGCGCCATGGAACGCACCATATCCTGCGTCACGATGCCCGGCGCGGAAACGCCGACGAACAGATCGGCCCCGGCCATCGCGTCGGCCAGCGTGCCGGTGACGCGGCGGGGATTCGTGCGTTTGGCCATCGCGGCATGCGCCTCGCTGAGCGACGGATCGCCCTCCACAAGAATACCGCTGCGGTCGCACAGGATCAGCTCGCCCACGCCAAGCGCGAGCAGGAAGTCCGCGATCGCCGTTCCGGCCGCGCCCACACCGTTGACCACGCCGCGCACCTCGGAGGGCTTGCGGCCCGTCAGGCGGCAGGCATTGAGGAAGGCAGCCGCCACCACGACGGCGGTGCCGTGCTGATCGTCGTGGAACACCGGAATGTCGCACGCTTCCTTCAACCGGCGCTCAATCTCAAAGCAGCGCGGCGCGGCGATATCCTCCAGATTGATTCCGCCGAAGCTTCCGGCAATCAGGCTCACCGTGCGGACAATCTCGTCCACGTCCTTCGAGCGCACGCAGATCGGGATCGCGTCCACGTCCGCAAAGGACTTGAACAGCGCGCATTTGCCCTCCATCACCGGCATACCGGCTTCCGGGCCGATATCGCCCAGACCGAGCACGGCGGTGCCGTCCGTCACCACGGCCACGGTATTCCCGCGCCGCGTGAGGGTGAAGCTTTTCTCCGGGTGCTTCTGAATTTCAAGACAGGGCGCGGCCACGCCCGGCGTATAGGCCAGCGAGAGATCGTCGCGCGTTTGCAGCGGAGCGCGGCAGACCATTTCCACCTTGCCCTGCCACTGCTCGTGCAGCCGCAGGGATTCCTTCATATAATCCATCTGTATTTCCCTCTTCCGTTCGGATTCGACAGACATTGCCTGTACCGTCCTATTATAGATCAGAATCCGCCATTGGAAAAGAGCCGCCGGGGAATTTTTGCCTTACAGTTCTTCGAGAATCTCCCCCTGCACGGAGATCGTCGTCACATGCCAGGGAAGCTGCTTACCGCATTGCGCCAGCGCGCGCTGCACCGCCGTGGTAATGCCGCCGCAGCAGGGAACCTCCATGCGCACCACGGAGACGCTGCGAATGTCGTTGTTTTTAAGGATCTCTGTCAGCTTTTCGCTGTAATCCACGCTGTCGAGCTTTGGGCAGCCCACCAGAACGACATGGCCCCGCACGAATTTCTGATGGAAGGAAGCGAACGCATACGCCGTGCAGTCCGCGGCGATCAGCAGCTTTGCCCCGTCAAAATACGGAGCCTTCACCGGGACCAGCTTGATCTGCACCGGCCACTGACGAAGCTCGCTCGCGGCGGGCGCTTCCGCCGTGTGCGGCGCGGCGGGCACGGCGGGAGGCGTGAGCACACGGGACTGGCTTCCGGGACAGCCGCACGGCAGAGGCGCCTGCTTCTTTGCAGCCTCCACCGCAGCGGCGTCGTAAGCGGCAGCCTCTCGCTCCTCAAAGGTGATGGCTCCCGTCGGGCAGGCGGGCAGGCAGTCGCCCAGACCGTCGCAGTAATCCTCCCGCAGCAGAACGGCTTTCCCGTCCCGCATCCCGATCGCGCCCTCGTGGCAGGCCTCGGCGCAAGCGCCGCACCCATTGCATTTTTCCGCGTTAATGTGTATAATTTTCCTTAACATGGTTTTTTCCGCCTTTCCGGTTCCTTGTGCTTTTCTCTGGGATCCGCCGGATTTCCGGCCTTTCCCTCGATACGCTTTTATCATAGCAGGCGTGAGGACGGTTTGTTTGTTGTTTTAACAACAAAAGCAAAAAAATTTTTGGAAAAGGTGAAACCTCTGCAATAAAACGGGCTTTCCATGCAATTTATAAACGACAGGAGAAAAACGGAAATGTTTATGACAGTAAGCGATTCCACCGCGAAACGCGGTTCAGCCTGGAATGAACAGCATACCGAACAGCTGATTGTCTCAATTGCCGGCGGAGACACCTCAGCCCTGGAAGAGCTGTATCATCTCACACAGGCCCCGCTCTATGCGTATCTGCTTTCCCTGTTAAAGAACAGTGCCGATGCCGGAGACGCCCTGCAGGACACCTATGTTGACGTCTTTACCACGGCGGCGCGCTATCAGCCCCAGGGCCATTCGCGCGCCTGGCTCTACGCCATCGCCAAAAACAAAGCCATGATGACATTCCGGCGAAAAAAAATCCGGGGTGAGGTGCCCGAGGAGGAAGCCGGTCCCGAGCCATGGGAGGATCCGCATCTCGGACGGGAGGAGCGCATGGTGCTCTCCGCCGCGCTGAATATTCTCAGCGAGGAGGAACGGCAGATCGTCACCCTTCACGCCGTCTCAGGCTTTCGTTTCCGCGAGGTCGCTTCGTTTCTGGAGCTTCCGATCAACACTGTTCTTTCCAAATATCACCGCGCCATGAAACGGCTGCGCAGACAGCTTTCAGAGGAGGAGGGCGTATGAACAACAAGGAAATCAAACGGTTGCTCAACAGCGCCGCACAAAGCGCCGCGCCGGATATTCTCGACTCTGTCCTCTCTGCCTGTGAGCAACAGAAAGGAAGGAATCTTGTGATGACGAACGCACCAGTCAGCGAATCTCCCCGCAAGCGCAGAGGGATCCGCGGCCTTGCCATCGGGCTGGCCGTTCTCTGCCTCGTCCTCGTTGGAGGTATCGGAGGCTTTTTCGGATACCAGAATTATTATGCCGTCGACTCGATCGTCGCGTTTGATGTCAACCCCAGCATCCGGCTCGAAGTGAACAAGGAGGAAAAGGTCCTCTCCGCCGAGCCCCTGAACGCCGACGCTTCGAAAATTATGTTTGACATGGATCTCAAAGGAACCGATCTGAATGTCGCGACGAACGCTATCATCGGTTCGATGCTCCGCAACGGGTATCTGAGCGATATCGCCAACTCGATCCTGATCACCGTGGAAAACGGCGACGATGAAAAGGCCGCCGCCCTCCAGGAACAGCTGGTCAGCGAGATCAACCAGATCCTGGGATCGAATAATATTGAAGGCTCCATCCTGAGCCAGACGCTTTCCACCAACAACAGCGATTTGCAGGAGAAGGCTTCCACCTACAACATCTCCATCGGCAAGGCTTCTCTCATTGAAGAAATCCTCGACACCAACTCGCAGTACACCTTTGATCAGCTCGCCGCCCTCTCCATCCAGGAGCTGAACATTCTCGCCGCCGCCAAAGAGGTGACCGGTGTTTCCAGCAGCGGCGCGGTCAGCACCAAGGGCTATATCAGCGAAACGGATGCCCGCGATACGGCTCTTGCCGACGCCGGCGTACAGGCTTCCTCCGTGACCGTGCAGAAGCTTTTGCTTGACTGGGACGACGGACGCGTAGTGTATGACGTTGAATTCTACGATCGCGAAAAAACGTATGAATATGAGATCGACGCAACCTCCGGCGAAATTCTGACCCGCAAAACCGAAGTCAGCCCGCTGGCTTCCGGCGATGTCATTGGCCTGGAAGCGGCGCAGAACGCGGCGGTCAGCGACGCGGGCGTGAGCTCTCCCACCTTCACCAAGGGAACGCTGGACCGCGACGACGGACGCAGCATCTACGAAATTGAATTCATCAGCGGCAATACGAAGTATGAATATGACATCGACGCTCTTTCCGGCTCCGTGCTTTCCAGAAAGATGGAGAACGTCTCCACTTCCACAGGCAGCGGAGTAAGCGGTGTGATCGGTGAGGATGCCGCCCGTCAGGCCGCTTTGTCCGACGCGGGTCTCTCCGCTTCCGATGTTACCTTCGGCAAGGTGGAGCTGGACCGCGACGACGGGCGCTGGCAGTACGAGATCGAGTTCTTCACCTCGTCCGGAAAGTATGAGTACGACATCGACGCGCAGAATGGCTCCATTCTTTCCAAGGAGGTCGAAGCGTCTCAGACGGCAACCACTCCGCCCACCTCCTCCAAGCCGTCCACAACGACGTCGGGCGGCTCCTCTTCCAATTCCTCCACGTCGTCCTCCTCTTCCACCTCCAGCACTCCGCCCTCCACCACGTCAACGCCGAACACCGGCTCCGCGCAGATCAGCGAGCAGGCGGCCAAGGACGCGGCGGCACGCGACGCCGGACTCTCTGCTTCCTCCGTCTCCTTCACCAAGGTGCAGCTGGAAAAAGACGATGGACGCTGGGAGTATGAGATCGAATTCTACGCGAACAACACAGAGTATGATTATACCGTCGACGCCTCCAACGGCTCCATCCTCAAACGCGAAAGCGAGCAGAAGCCTTCCACGGCGGGCGGCGGAACCACGACAGGCGGTGGAACCACCACCATTTCCGTCGACCAGGCGAAGGCGCTGGCACAGGCCAAGGCTCCCAACGCCACTCTGGTGGAAATCTCCTACGACTATGACGATGGAATTCCCACATACGAGGGCGAGATGCGCGAAGGCCGCACGGAATACGAGTTTGAAATTGACGCGAGAAACGGCAATTTCATCAAATGGGAAAGCGAATCCGACTAAAGCCCAGCACTCCGAAAAAATCCGGAGCTTTTCCGGCACGCTGACCGACACATAAAAAAGCTGCTGAGAACTTCCAACAGGGAAGATTCTCAGCAGCTTTTCTTGAGCTGTTACCCCCGCACCTTCTGGATCAGCGCCTTGGCTTCGTCCTTTTTCAATACCTTGCCATAGGCCACAACCTTACTGCTCCATGTGCAGCTTTTCGATGATGGTGCCGCCCACTACCGCGATCACCAGTCCGACCAGCACATAAATCACTGCAACCTTCGCTCCAAAAATGCTCATCAGCAGCACCAGGCTGCCCAAATCCACCATGGGAGAGGAAATCAGGAAAGAGAAGGTCACGCCCAAAGGGAGTCCCGCGCTGGTGAAGCCGATAAACAGCGGAATGGAGGAACAGGAGCAAAACGGCGTCACGGTACCCAACAGAGCGGAAACCACATTGGCGCCGATCCCATGGAAACTGCCCAGAATTTTTTTGCTGCGCTCCGGGGGAAAATAGCTTTGAATGTAGGAGATAACAAAAATCAGGAAGCACAGGAGAACGGTGATTTTAATGACATCATAGAGAAAAAACTGAACGCTGCCCCCAAGCCTCCCGTTTATGTCCAGCCCCAACAAAGACAGGACATTGCCAATCCACTCATGCAGCCATTGCATGCCTAGAATCTGATCTTGGAAAAATTGCCACACACCCATGCCAAAAACCTCACTTCTCATAAAAAGACAACATATCAAAAATTTTTGATGTTTCAGTCCAAGAAAAACGCCTCCTGTATCAGGATGGCGTTTCTCTGCCGCAGGAAGGGCAAGGAGTCTCTTGCCCGGTATGGGGAGTGAGAATGGCCCGCAAGCGTTCCAGCGCCCACGCGCCGCCAGACATGCTCAAACGGTAATACGTCCATTTTCCTTCCTGCCGGCTGGTGACAAGGCCCGAGTCACACAGGATTTTCATGTGGTAGGACAGCCCGGATTGCGTCAAATCCATCGGTTCCTGCAACACGCAGGCGCATTTCTCACCGCTGCGCAATTGCTCCAGAATGGCAAGTCGCTTCGGGTCGCACAGTGCTTTGAACACTCTGGCGTCCTCTTCGTGTGCTCCCATCTGCTCACCTCATATCAAAAAAATTTGATATGATTAGTATATGCAGAAGACTTTTGTTTGTCAAGAGCCGCGCCAAATTTTTCTTTGCATGAAGATGGGCCTGTTGCAAAATAGGCCAAAGAAAAAAAGACAGGCAGGGCAGCCCGAAATGAACTGCACCCCATTTGTTAGACAGTATGGTATACTGAATAACAAGTGGGGTGCTTTGCTATGCCAAAAGGAATACCAAACAAATGCCTTGTTTCTTAAATTTGATTAAATTATCGGGAGTCAGATGGATCTTTTTTCCCACTTCCTGTAAAATAGATGTATCACATTTCGAACAAGCTTCCTTGCAAAATCAAACAAGCTCCATGTCTTGTGGATTTTACAAACGTGACCTAACGAGGACCGGACCAAAAAACGTGGGCGCACTGCCGCCCAACGCAATCATTTGACATACAGGAGGGAGTCGATTCACCATGTGCGGAGAAAATCATCCCAACACACTTCAGACCGAAGCACATAGAACCAGAACATCCGTTATTTTTTCTCAGCAACAGCAAACACACGACACCGCAACACAAATGCTCACACAGGAGCAGCAAACGACACAAACTGCCGCTTTGTCCACTACTGCCCCGGTGCAGACAGCACAGGAAAGAACGGCACGTTCCGGCTGTGCGCGCCGTAGTGCAGAAAAAACATTCATGAAAAACCAGAGTCGTGCAGCAAAACGCTCCAGACAATACCAAAACAGCGAACAACCCGCCTTTTTGCTTGAGCAATATCTTGCCAGCGAAGAAAAAGAACTCGGTGAGGTAACGCTCGAACAAGAAGGAGACGCAGAGCTTCAGTCACTCAAAAAAAATGGTCTCACACTGGAGTACCAGGCAATGGAAAAGATAAAAGATCACGCTGCGGCACGCGAATTCTTTCAAAAGCTGCGCTATTTTCAAGATTGCACCGAGCTGACGCAGAAATCCATTCTTCGTGCCAGCGTGCGCCGAAACATTCTTCTGCCGCGTTTGCAGGCCGAAGGCAAGCTCAATCAGGAGGAAATTGCCGCCATTTGCTCACAGCACCAGAAAGCACTTGGCAGTCTCACCACTTTGAGCAGCTTTCTTGACGACCTTCGCAGCACTCTCAACGCGCTTTTGCCCGCCGGTGAGCAAGTGGAGGACGTGAGCGATGACGATCTTGCACAATACGAATCGCAAATCCATGCCCGTGCGATGAAACCGGCAAAGCGTCCCACAGAAAGCCAACCCGATGTTCCACGGATCGGCCTGCAGAAAGCGCGTGCGCAGATCTTTGCGGAGCGCAACACGGCACTGCCAAAGACTCTTGTGAACTACGATCTGCGTAGAAAAGGCTTTGAACAGCCTAACGCCGGTATTACAACATCATCCAGCACAGCAGCGTCTCTTGCCACCGAGTTTGGTCTGTACAGCCAGGCTGAATATAATCTGTTCCGGCATAAAGATCGTCAGGAAATGCTGGAAGCCATCATCGATCGCAATATTAAGAATCTTGTCATAAGCATTGAAGCCGCACAGAATCCTATCAGGAAACAAAGGCTAAGCGAACGTCGGGAGATGTTGATCCAGAATCGGAATAAAATCGCTGGGATGTCTGCCAGTGATGCCGAAAAACTCATTACCTCCTATCTTTCAGAGTTGAGTGTCAACTGCGCCTGGAGCCGCCGTCTTCCGGCACGGGTAGTGGAACAAATTCTTGACTCTGAGGATCATCGCATCAAGACACAGTTTGAGACAAACCGAAGCGAAGCGGCTCTTGACTTTAGTTCCCGCGAACAAATGGCAAAACATGATTTCGGCACAGATATTTCCAGTCTGGAGATTCATGAACATGAGAATTATGGATATCTGAGCGACAAGAATCTGGAACGTGAGCTAGCCTCTAATTCTTTGGACTCCTATGGCTCTGTTATGATCAGCTTCAAAAAGAAGTCCTGGCCGACCGTACAACACTCGCCCTTGGCGATACGCTTGCAACAATTTCTTCCGGCGCTATTCCGTGCCGTGCGGCGCATCCGGACGTATCCGTTGTCGACCGATTTCATTACCCGCTGATCCTTTCCGCAGCGCTGACATATCAAGACAGAAAACAGGATGGTGCGCAGGATGCAGATATCTTCCGTGAGCTCACTATGATGGGCATTGAAGGACTTTCTTACGGTGAGCTGCAATTTCACGGCGACCTCAAAATTGATAACCAGTATGTGGATCAGGTGTTGATCATCCGGCGCAGTTATCCGGAAGACGCCGAAAAACAACAGGAGGAAAACAAACGCGTTGAGAATATCGCAGCCAAGCTGAAAGCGGCAGGAATTACGAATGTTGAGATCCGTGACAAAAAAGTCTCGGGCAGAGCCGCGGATGTGTAACGGTGGAAAGGAAAACATTATGAATATTGTACCCATTACGACAGAAACCATTGCCCCATACCTGCCATTGTACGGGGATGACATCATGTTTCTGCGCGCACCGGGCCGGTATGCCCTTGGCGCGCAGGAATCCGGCAAAGCTGTTGGGCTGCTGTTGTACCGTATGAGCGATGCAGGGGCTGAGATCGTCCGGCTTGCCTGGTCGCAAAATGCATCCGACGATGTAGGTCGAGCGCTTGTCTCGAATCTTCTCGAACGTCTGAAGGAAAAGGACTGCCATTTCGCGTTCGCTCTGCTGGGAGAATCCGAACAGGAGCAGCTCAGTCCGGCACTCACAGAGAACGGCTTTGTCCCTACGGAAGAAACGGGCAACTGCTGGGAATTTTCTCTCTCCGATCTGCGTCTTGGGGACAGTGTCCCACGGAAACGGGCAGATATGATGCCTTTGAATGAGGTGCCGGAGCCCATACGGAACCGTTTCTTCCATAAGCTTGCCGGAAGCGTCACGCTCGGCAAGGGAAGTATGGATACAAAGGCCAGCCATGTTTTGCTCGACCGGGAAGGAATACAGGCCGCCATTCTACTCTCCCTTGTGCCAAACGGAGACAGGAACATTGAACTGCTCTATCTGCACGATGGGGCACAAAGTACCGCTATGCCTTCTCTGCTGAGCGCTGCCGCTGCAACTCTGCGAAAAGCGGGAAATCCGGACATGCGGATTTTTGCCGCGGCAGGAGATCCGCAAACAGAGCGCCTTTTGCAGCGTTTGGCGCCGAACGCAAAACAGGTTTCCTTTCCGCTGTATCGCTTTTACTGGATGGATCTTGACTATGAGGCACGCCTGATTTGGGGATGGGATAACGCTCGCTTTGAGGAGATATAACAGCTGTCAAACGGCTGCTTCAGGGTCAAAATCTTCGACGGAAAATATGCAAAGAACGGGAGAAGGCCGAATGGCTTTCTCCCGTTCTTGCGTAGTGTGATGGTTTACCGGCAGCTCCAACATGGGGAGCCGTTTCTTTTCATACTGTTACACCTGATATTCTTTCAGTTCCTCCAAAAATTCCTGATAATCCTCTTGTGACCAATAAAACGTCAGATCCTCTTCTGTGTACTCGGCAGGGTTATCCCGCATAAATGAATTTCCAATGTCGTAATCAAACCGTTTCAGAACCGCTTCCGCAAATTCGCGAAAGAACATCCCGATTCCCGTAATGACAGTACCGTCCTCCACGATCGGCCTATGCTCAAAGTTTTCCGTCTGGATAAAGGGAAACGCATCGGCCAGCTGCATAAAATACCCAGCCGTGAATTTCTTTCCGTTCAAAACGCCTGCTTTCGACAAGAGAGCCGGCGCCGAGGAAATCGCCGCAAACACAACATCCGTATGGACTCCGCTCTTCAAAAAATCAATCAGTTTCTCATCAAACAAAGCGGGCAGCGGATTGATGGTTCCCGGCAAAATCACGCAGTCGTAATCCGTTATTTGGGCTTCGGAAACGGTTTTTGTCGGGAAAACCCGCAAGCCTTCCTCGCTTTGGTACTCCTTGTTTTCACTGGCGATAAAATCAATCGTTTCACCGAACCAGACCGTCAAAGCGGATGTCAGACAGGTAATCTCTTGCAGGGAAAAATCAGGATACAGCATCACAGCAAATTTTCTCACGTCATTCCCTCCCAGCCCATTTCAAATGTGTTGCCTGCTTCGATAGGTTCAGTGTAACAGATTCTATCCTGCTTTTCAATGGAGGGAAAATCTCTTATTGAATACGCTTTTGAATGTCTTCTACCGAGGGAAGTTGTTTTTCCAGTTCAGACGGCAAATCGCTGGTGATACGGTATTCGCTGACACCGATGGGTTTGCTCATGTCTTTCAAAGAATACTCTGCAACCAAATTGTTCTTGCTTTTACAGAGAAGCAGCCCAATGGATGGATTATCCTGCTTGGCTTTTAACATACCGTCCACCGCGGAGAGGTAAAAGTTCAGTTGACCCGCATATTCCGGCTTAAATTCGCCGGTTTTCAGTTCTATCACCACATAACAACGAAGATTCAAATTATAGAACAGCAAATCGATGTAGAAGTCATCCCCGCCTACATTCAGATGATACTGGTTTCCAAGAAATGCAAACCCTGTACCCAGTTCCAGCAGCAAGCGGGTCACATCCTGTACCAGCGCCCGTTCAATGTCGCGCTCCACCATATCTTCCCGAAACGGAATGAAGTCAAAAATATATGGGTCTTTCATTGTCTGTATTGCTAAATCACTTT
>OERR01000343.1_pt1 | contig 10694 bp, 10 predicted proteins | sample 1540051 | NCBI WGS metagenome assembly OERR01 (sample SAMEA3891884, study PRJEB23780) | metagenome | biome: terrestrial biome; feature: animal house; material: Caecal content | place: Italy | collected 2015-05-05 | reverse complement strand
CTTCGTAGTTATCTAATTCCCTACAAAAAAGTAAGATGTAAGTCTACTTTCTCATATTCCTTTAGCATATAAAAAATAACTAAACTATTGACAACACGTTAAGATTTTATGGAAACAAGGAAATTAAATATAAGTTTTGGAAAATTAGGCAGTGACAATATAACATCGAGACTTGTTATTCTTAAGAAATGGATTGGTGAAATGAAAATTAAATTAAATACTCAAGAGGTTATTACTAGTTTTGATGGCGAATGAATTATAATTGAACATAACCATAGATATACAACAACACTCTATAACTGACATTTGGCTACTAAATGTAACATGAATTTCTGAGAATCTCATAAAAATATTTTAGAGGGAGTATAAAACTCCCTCTCTTGTACAACTTGCATTAACTAAAATTGCTAAAAATACTATAGCTTTCCTCACTTCTCAATAGCAAATCAATTCTTTGAGAAATCATCCTATGATTCTTTTGATCGATCACAACTGTATAATTACAATTTTCTATTTCTTTTTGATCTATATTTTGATCAAATGCCTTTGGGATAAAAGCTGGATCAATCTGACAAGAAAACGATAGTACCTCTGATTCTTGTGATAGGAACAGATTTTTCATTGCGTCTACCTGTGGAAATTCACAAAAATTATAACGTTCAAAGATTTCTTGTGCAGTTTCTGGATCTACTTTTCGGCTTTCTCCATTTTCCGTTAATCTCCCATTTTTATAAGCAATACACGTTTGTTTTCCTTCCTCATCACTAAAACAAATGTTCCAATTTTCTTTTTCTTGATAGGTATCAATCGTTCGTCTTTGTTCTAATACTTGATCGGATTGATAAAAGAGTGTCGTAGAGCATTCCGTTACAGAAGACTGAAGTGCTTTTTTATAAACAGAAAATGGATCACTCTCCTTTTCTCTTGTTAAGAAAAACAGAAGTAATAAAAGAAACAAACAACTTACAAATACAATTCCATACAAACGAATCCGCCTTTTTTTCATCAAACTCCTCCTTACTCCATTTATTTTTTTAGTAGATACATGAATTTATAATAATCATGTAGAAATAAACTCTTTTGAGAATCATCTAACATATCATGAAGAAAATCTACAGGAGTATCATAAATTCTTCTTTGATGAGAATACAGCTTGTATTTTTGCAAAAATGAAACAATTCCTTTCTTGGAAAAGAATGCATAGAGTGCTTCGATGGATTCTACAGATACATACTGGGTAATGATGTAGTTTAAGCAAATACAAAGCCTTTGTTTCCCCTGTACGCCAAAAAACCAATTTCTTGGAAACTTTTGATCCGTTTCCTCCAACACATCCTTTAACATATCAATCGTTCGTTCTTCAAAGGAATAGGAATATTTATTTGGATATAAAATAGAGAGAAGATAAACTAAACTTTCTTTTTTATTTTTGATTCCATCTGGGAAGTCAATATAAGCTAGTAACGAATCCAAAGAAAGCTTTTTCAAAAGTTCAAGACTAATTTGTTGTATTTCTTCTGGTTTCCATCTCATATAGTATTCAAAGGAATATCGTATCACTTCCAATGCGGTCTTTTCATTTGTAATAACTCCGTATTCAAAAAGTTCATGCGGAAACCGATCTATTTTTCCAACTAAAATTTGATCATAGAGTTTCTTTGCATAATAAATCCGATCATACACCTACTTCGCCTCCTTCTGAAAACCATTTCATTTTTTCTTTAAGAATATGTTTCTTATTTTTATTCCATTTTTCTGGACAGCTTTTTTATCTAAAATTGTTCTTTGATAAACTTTCTTCATTTTGCCAACAAAAGAAACATCCACTGGATGGCATATCACGACAACAAAAAAGAACCACAATATAACATGGTTCTTTCTAAATCATTGTATTTTATCATTTCTTATACTTGGAATTTTTTCGCTCATGGAGGACTAATCATAGTTCATAAAATATCTCCTGTCACAAATTTGTGACTGGAAATAGAAACATTTTATTTCTTCTTTTGTCTACTTGACAGAGGAGAGTTTCATTCACCTATTTTTCCTTCTCCTGTTCCGAAAATTCCTTCAAGAGCATCTGCCGATACTCCTTATCCTCTGCCACACGCTTCACATCTTCTATTCTTCCAAGAGCAAACAATTTTTGAATCAATTGCGCAAGCAAATTTTCTCCTTGCTGGATTCCTCTTTTCTCAATTCGATCTAATACATCGCACATATTACAAGGACCTCCTTTCTTTCCATCCTTCCATGCATCCTCAAACCGATGATCTCCTGTCATTACACTTAATAGCTGCAACGTTTCTTGTACATGTACGAATTCCTGTGGTTCTGGAATATAATCCCCTTTTTCCCGCTTTTGCACAAAGTAATCTGCAACAATTCGGAAATCACTCTGAAATAAATTCACCTGCTCTCTCGATAGGAAAGCAATTTCAAACAAATTGACTTTGTAGTCATTCACAAACGGTCGGAATCGCATATCGAGTAGGAGTTAGTCTACTCATTCTATTGATAACCGTTTTATTGCAATCGCAAACAATAGCATTGTTACGCATGGAATTACATTGGAAGCCATACCAAGTTCAATTCCTGCGTATTCCGCTACGATTCCAATAATCCAAGGCATAATAATTGCTCCACTGCTGGCTACTGGAAGCATAACTCCCATGCTAGTTACGCTAGTCATACGTCCTGCACTGGCAACTGCAGTAGGATTCATTCCTGCCATAGAAAATGCAAAGGCAAATAGTAATAAAATAGCTGACATCTGTGTGTTTGCCATCATCAAACCAACATAGAAAATAATACATCCAATTCCCATTTTAATCATAGCAGAAGATGCATTTTTAATTGGAATTACAAAGGCAATCAATATTCTGGCAATTAACGTTGCACTCCACATAATTGTTACAGTATAAGGGCTGAGTTCTCCAGAAATCATGCCACTTCCTTTGAAATAAGTAACTAACCATCCAGTAACACTTGTTTCTGCTGCATTTTGAGAGAATAAAAGCCCTGTAATGAGCCAAAACTTTTTATCCTTAAGAAAACTCCAATCGGTTGTCTTTACTTTCTGCTTTTCCTCGGTATCCATAGGGGTTACGATAAAAACGATCCATAACAATATACCACAAGCAGCCAGTACAAACATTGGTAATGCTCTGGTTCCATTTAATGCCACAGCGATAAGAAATGGACAAAGCAAAGCACCAAAGGCATAACAGCTGTGCATGAAATTCATGCTTTTTGTTCTATTTTTGGAATTATTTCCTACTAAAATAGTACATGTATTGATGGTACTTCCTTTGGCAACTCCAACTAGAAAAAAGGCGAGCATAAGAATTCCAACCCATCCCGATAAGCCCATTAACCAATAGCCGCATCCATACCCAAAGGTCAATAGTATTACTGTTTTTTTCATACCAAGTTTGCTTGGAAGAATTCCTGCTGCAAATCCTGCTAAAAGGTTACCAATATTCATAAAGGATAATAAGGTTCCCGTCATGCTATAAGCAAACCCATAAGATTCCTGTAAAATACTAACAATCACCCCACTGCTGATTGCACAAATACCACTAAGAAAAAATGTAAAAAGCCCCGCCGTTCTTTGCATTGTTTGTTTTTTCTCCATAAGATTTCTCCCCATATATGTTTTATAAATCCAATTTTAAGTCATTTGGACGAATCCATTGTTTCTTACGGAAGTACAAAGAAAGGAAATATGTAATTACGGCTGGAAGAATAAATGAGATTAAGATTAATCCAGTCCAATCCCATGTAGTAATTGCTGTTTTTACTCCATTATTAATATCTGTAATCCATCCAGTATAAACCCCAATCTGTCCTACCAATCCACAAGTGCCCATACCTGAAGCAATTGCTGCACCATTCATTTGAAGTTGAAAGATACAGGTTGCAATTGGACCACAAATAGCTGCTGCAATGGTTGGAGGAATCCAAATCCGAGGATTTCTTACAATATTTCCCATCTGTAGCATAGAAGTTCCAAGTCCCTGTGCTGCCAAGCCTCCCCATTTATTTTCTCGAAAACTCATAACTGCAAATCCTACCATTTGGGCACAGCATCCTGCCACTGCTGCTCCTCCAGCCAGTCCTGTTAAGTTTAATGCTGCACAGATGGCTGCACTGCTGATTGGCAATGTCAATGCAATTCCTACTAATACAGAAACAACAATTCCCATAAAGAATGGCTGAAGTTCCGTTGCCCACATAATCGCAGCTCCAATGGAACTTGCAGCCGTTCCAATTGCTGGAGCACATCCGATCGAAAATAAAACTCCAATTGCAATCGTTACAAACGGTGTTACAATAATATCAATTTTGGTTTCTTTGGAAACTACTTTTCCAACCTCTGCTGCCAAAACCGATGCAAAGAATACAGCAAGCGGACCGCCTGCTCCACCGAGTTGATTGGCGGCACCTCCAACTGCTACAAGTGAAAACAGAACAAGTGGAGGTGATTGCAATGCATACCCGATGGATACTGCCATAGCCGGACCTGTTGCGTTTTTGGCATAAGTTCCAATTTCGATTAAAATTGCGATATTTAATTGTTCTCCTAATGTACTGATAATTGTCCCAATTAACAAAGATGCAAATAATCCCTGTGCCATAGCACCAAGAGCATCAATGCCATATCGTTTTATAGAAAAAATAATGTTTTTTCTTCTTAGAAATTGTGAAATCTTCGTTTGTTTTTCCATTTTAAGTATGTTACCTTTCTATCAAAAGTGTTTTCATTATAACAGAAAATGAGCAGTGTATCAATTGCAAAAACAACTTGATAGCACCACTCGACTGCTTTATATTTTCATTATTATTTAACGATTACTTAAATTTACGAAATCCATTTTATTTATTTTGACCAAATATCGTTCGATCCAATCGTCCGTTTTTATTTGCTACAATAGTAGTGCAAACAGCATCTCCTGTAATATTTACGGCAGTTCTAGCCATATCTACAATACGATCAATTCCCATAATTAGCCCAATTCCTTCCACTGGTAATCCAACAGAATGAAATACCATAGATAACGTAATCAACCCCACACCTGGAACTCCCGCAGTACCAATGGATGCAAGTGTCGCAGTTAGAATTACCGTTAAATAATCGATTGGTTCTAACAAAATTCCAAACGCCTCAGCCACAAATACGACGGCAACGCCCTGCATAATGGCAGTACCGTCCATATTGATGGTTGCCCCAAGTGGAATCGTAAAAGAAGAAATCTGGCGGGATACTCCTAACTTTTCCTCTAACGTTTCAATCGATAAAGGAATCGTTGCATTAGAAGTTGCTGTAGAAAAAGCAAATGCCATAACTGGAAAAAACTTTTGAATGAAACGTAATGGATTTAAGCGAGTAAAAACAAATAAAAAAACCTGATAAACGCCAAAACATTGGATTATTAATGCAATGAATACCACAATTATATATTTTAGCATTGGTGCAATTGCTTCATATCCAAGACTTCCGAATGTTTTTGCAATCAAGCAAAATACACCGATCGGTGCTGCCTTCATGATTGCCATTGTCATATTCATCATTAAATCATTTCCTTGGCTAAAAATATTTGCTAACGTTTCTGATTTTTTTCCCATTCCTGCCAATAAAACGCCAACGAATAGTGCAAAGAAAATAATTGCCAGCATAGTTCCATCTGCCAAAGCTCTAAATGGATTCGTTGGAATAATACTTAAAATCGTATCTTTCACGCCAGTTGTCTCTGACACTTTTACTTCTGTAATTGCAATGGATGACATATCCAAGTTTCTTCCTGGATGTAAAAAATTTGCAATTAATAAAGAAACTGTAATTGCAATTGCAGTCGTAACAAGATAAAACAAAATTGTATAAATACCTACTTTTCCGAGTTTTTTAGTATCTCCGATCGCCATGCTTCCACATACTAAGGAACAAAATACAAGAGGAACAACTAGCATTTGCATTCCTCGAATAAAACCGCTTCCAATAAGATCCAAAACACCATTAATAATAACCGTATCTCGTATATATCCTGTAGGCAGAAACGAATGCAGTGCAATCCCAGTGATTACTCCCAAAAGTAATGCAATAAAAATAGTCGTTGTCAATCCCAGTTTCTTCTTTTTTCTCATATCTACCTCCTAATACCACAGTAAATGCAGCATAATTTATGGGATAATTGAATCATTATTCCGCAAAATCTTCATAAAAAGACAAACCAATGGATTCTTTTTTGTATTGTTCCCATAAATCGGAGGTGAGAATATGATAAATAGAATTTTATTTATCTACGACAGGAATATCTTCGTCATGATATTGATCTAAATGTCCTAAATATTTTTTCGTCTCCTTTACGATAACTGGAGAAAGTAATAATACTGCAATTAAGTTTGGAATTGCCATAAAAGCGTTTAATATATCTGCAATTGTCCATACTAAATCCAAAGCTGCAATTGGTGCAATTGCGGCTATTACAATATACAACACTCGATATGGAATTAAAGCTTTCTTTCCCATACAATATTCCACACATCGTTCTCCATAATAAGCCCATCCCAACACAGTAGAATAAGCAAAGGAAATAATACCTATAACAAGAATAATTGGACCTAAATACGGAATTTGATCAAAAGCCAGTGTTGTTAATATTCCACCATTGTCAATTTGTGATACATCAATGGCTGGATTTTTCATAATACTTGTCACCAAAACCAAACCTGTCATCGCACATACTACAACCGTATCCCAAAAGGTTCCTGTAGAAGAAACTAAAGCCTGACGAACTGGATTTCGTGTTTGTGCTGCCGCTGCTGCAATTGGTGCAGAACCCATACCAGATTCATTGGAAAAGAGTCCTCTTGCAACCCCGTATTGCATTGCAATCATAATACCTCGGCCAACAAGTCCGCCTTCTACTGCTCCTGGCTGAAAAGCTAATGTGCCAATTGTTTTTAAAGCGGGAATAATAAAATCATAATTAAATGCTAAAATAATTAAACAACCAATAACATAAAAAATAGCCATGAATGGAACTAATTTTTCACAGACATTGGCGATGGATTTGATTCCTCCAAATATAACAAGCGCAGTTAATATAGCTACGATAACACCAATAATCCATTGTGGAATACCTAAGTTTTCTTTGCATACAGTTGCAATTGCGTTTACTTGCGTGGCACATCCAATTCCAAATGATGCGAATCCTCCAAAGAAAGCAAATAGGATTGCAAGCCATTTCATATTTAACCCACGTTCCAAGGCATACATAGCTCCTCCTTGCATTCGCCCATCTTTGGTTTTTACACGATATTTTACAGCAATTAAAGATTCTGCATATTTTGTTGCAATACCAAATACACCAGTCAGCCAGCACCATAATACGGCTCCTGGTCCTCCCAGTGCAATTGCAGTTCCAACCCCAATAATATTTCCTGTTCCTATTGTAGACGCCAAAGCGGTTGTCAAAGCTCCAAATTGACTTACTTCTCCTTCTGCATCGGTATCTTTTGTTACCGATAACTTAATTGCAGTTCCAAGTTTTCTTTGAATAAAACCAGTTCGAACTGTCATAAAAATATGGGTTCCTAAAAGAAGAAGAATCATTCCCCAGCCCCATACCATTTTGTCCAATTGTTCAATTGCATTTACAATTGTCTGTACCACAACATAGTCCTCCTTTTCTATTTTACAAGTGATCAAATGTATAGAGGAGTGCGAAAACGCACTCCTCTGTACCATTCTCTGTAAATCCTATTTTAGTTTACAATATTTTCTAAAATTTAGCAAGAAATTTTTCCATTTTTTTGTACTATATTTTATTCAAAATATTTTTGGAACCAACGTTCATGCATAATTTGCTCAATACAATTGATAATCACCCGTTTTCTTCGAATTTTATGTTCACAAATTTCATCAATTGTTTGTTCAAAAAGGGCAAAATCAATTGGAGTAGGAAGATTTTTAAAACGCTCTCTCTTCCAGGTATTTTCATAGTCATCTGGAAGCATCTCACAAGAAAGCAATAATAATTCTGCAATTTGATGTTTCCTTTTTCTCTGCCATCCAATTTCCACGAGCATCGTACGAATTAAAGCCTGGCAATGGGAAGCTGCCATTGGATTTTCACGGTAAAGCTCACGGCTCAGTGCACGTAGCTGATAAATACTTTTTGGAGTATTTTCTTCGATTAATGTTGCTATTTTTTCTTCTAGTTCTGGGTCAGAATAACTGCTTTCGTTTACAGTATCATAGTTCATATTCGATGTTTCCTCCTCAAATGATTCTTCTGTGCTTTGAGGAAGGCTGATTTCTTCCCCTTGATATAGTTTCTGATTTGCTGTTTGCTTTGCATTCCAGTATTGTGCCTCATACCATTCCCAGGTTGGATAAATTTTTCCTTTTTCTCTTGCTAATTGGGCAAGCCATTGATAAAGTTCGATTCTTTCTTCATGGGATTCCATTACAGCTAATCGTAAAAAGGGATGTGTTTTAAAAAATTCTTCTGCTTCTTGCCGTTTTTGTCCCCAAAGCATTTCAATACAACAGCCTTCCTTTTGAGAAGGAAATAAATTACAAGGAAGATTAATTTTACCTCCCTCTACATAAGTAAGACGTGAAACAGATTCAATTGGAAGTAGAAGAGTCATAACAGATACCATCTCCCGAAATGTAAATCGTTGCGAATAACGTCCCTTTCGTTGTTTTCCCTTCAGCATCTCCATTCCCATATAAGCATACGCCAATCGCTCTTCTGGAGTTAGATTTCCAATGCACTCCAGTCCTCTATTTGGCGCTTTTAGTAAATTCTCTCCTGATAACTCTTCTTCACGGATTTCCATAGGAAAATCCGTTCCTTGATAAAAATAGCTGCTAAAATCAATTGCTGCCATTCTTCCAGCAATTGATTTCCAATAAGTTTCTGTATCCATACAGTACATTTGTGTAAATGTATATGGTCTGGATTCTTTTCTTGCACTATTTGGATCTGGTTGAATGACACGAGAAAATAGTACAATTATTTTTTTATCCAAATATATGGAAGCAAGCAATTCTTTTCCATTTAATCTTGTTTCCGCAAGTTCCATTAATTCCTTTTCATGTGCTCTTACAAAATTTTGAATTCCATTTGTCATTTGACAACAAACAAGACCCTGTCCGCTGCCTCTGCCATAGGCAATATAGTCCATCATTTAATTTTCATCCTTTCCAGAAGTTTCTTGAAGAAGTCTTTTTGTTTTTTTCCTATTATATCATCTTCTTCATCGTCATAAAAATCATCTCCATAAAGGTCATCCTCTGGATCATACAAGTCCTCCGCTTCCACTTCTTTCATAGATTCATGCAGCTTCTTTTGATAGTTTACACTTTCATTCTTCCATTGTTCCTGTACTTGTGCTTCATTCTGGTAAGGATAAAGCCCTTTCTGAGCTAAAATATAAGTTAACATCTCATCAATTCGATATGGTACGAAGTCTCTAGGAAAACGATTGCCTTCTTCTGGCATCGCATCAATCGACCCTACAATAAAATATTCAATGGCTTGTCCCATTGATTCTAAAGACAGATAGATATTAGGAAATTCATTTTCTAAATAATGTGCGATCGCGTCACTGTAGGTTTGTTGTGTACTTAAACAAAATCCATCTTTATGTGTCTGCATTTTCAAGCGTCCATTTTCCCGCTCCAACGTATTATAAGATAATAATTCTGGCAGTACACCCTGTTCTCGGAACCGATCACTCATTGTCAACGCAACTAAAATTTTTCCTGAAAATTGATTAAATTCCATTCCCTTTTGGCGAATTACATTTAGTAAATGTTCCAACTGTAAATCAGCGGATGGGTCAAATAAATCTCTGGCACTAATCAATAACAGAATGTAATCGGCTGTATATACAGGAGAATCATATCCTTGTTCTTTGCATTTTTCTCCAGCGATATCTCGAAATTCAATCAACCCTCTCTTATGTCTGTCATCTTTTGTATAAGAAGCTAAGAAGGAATAAGGATATCCCTTTTCTGTAATTTGTGTAATATCTGGTAATAATCCCTGGAAATATTCTTTAATTTCTCGTTCCTTTGGATAATCCATTGGATTATCTACAGGATCATCTCTCATCAGAAGAAACTTTCCTCCTTGTTTTCTTCCAGCAAACATCCGTGATTCACAAATCCACTGCGTCATCAAAAGAGTCTTTCCTACCCCGTGCTCACCAAAATATTGAATAATTGTTTGAGGAACGAACATTGCATGAACTGGTAAGATTTGTCCTGAAAAGCGGCTGACACGCAAATCAAAAATTTCCCCTGTTTCTGGGTCTTTATAAGCAATTCCTCCTTTAATTGGAGTTAATCCATCCGTTTTTACACAATATTGAAAAATTCTTTCTTTTGCAAAAGGAGAATTCCATCCAGCAAATCCTTCCTCTTTTTCCATATCTTTTAATCTCAAATTATTCGTTACTGCGATATCTTCAGCAGTACGTAAAACATTGCCTTCAAAGTCTATATAATCATATGGAAATTTCCCATTGGAACGATTAAAAATTGAATTTATGATATTGTTTGCCATTCTATTTCCTCCTTTATTTCGTGGCATTTATCACAAGTTTTCTCGACAAATTAGATTAAAAATTGCTCTGCTACCAGCATAATAAAATATAGGTAAAAAGTCAATATTTTT
>OERR01000342.1_pt1 | contig 10711 bp, 8 predicted proteins | sample 1540051 | NCBI WGS metagenome assembly OERR01 (sample SAMEA3891884, study PRJEB23780) | metagenome | biome: terrestrial biome; feature: animal house; material: Caecal content | place: Italy | collected 2015-05-05 | reverse complement strand
GGCCGCCACCGTCTTGGCGGGCAGGACGGCGGTCTCGGCGCCGGTCAGGAAGTGGGGGTCGAACTTGGCCTGCTGGGGCTGTGCCCCCTGGGCGGGACGGGGTTTGCCATCCCGACGGCCGCGCCGGGAGCGGCTGCGCTTCTCTCCGCCTTCGCGGGGGACGCTCTTCTTGGTTTCGTCCATGATGGTCTCCTCTTTCTTTGTATCTGGCAGCGCAGGGGCCGCAGGCTGCACCTGCCGCACCTTGAGGGGGCGGGCAGGCTGCGCTGGTTTAGGCTCGGTGGGGGCCGGCTGCTCGGGCCCGGCCGTGTCCCAGGGGTGGCCGCTGACCACCGGGATCTTTTTGCGGTTCAGTTTTTCGATGCCGGCCAGGTACTCCCGTTCTTCGGGGGCGCAAAAGCTGACGGCCACCCCGTCTGCGCCGGCCCGGGCCGTCCGCCCGATGCGGTGGACATAGGTCTCGGGCACTTCCGGCAGGTCGTAGTTGAACACGTGGGACAGCTCGTTGATGTCGATGCCCCGGGCCGCGATGTCGGTGGCCACCAGGACCTTGGTGCGGCCGGCTTTGAAGCCCTCCAGAGCCGCCACCCGGGCGCTCTGGCTCTTGTTGCCGTGGATGGCCGCCGCCGGGATGCCCTGCTTGACCAGGTCCCGGGCGATCCGGTCGGCCCCGTGTTTGGTGCGGCTGAAAACCAGGGCGTTGTGGACGGGCGGCTGCAGGTTCTGGATCAGCCAGGGCAGCAGCTTGCGCTTGTCCGTCTTGGAGACGTAGTAGAGGCTTTGGGCGATGCGGTCCACCGTGCTGGACACCGGGTCCACCTTGACGAAGGCCGGGTCCCGCAGGATGCCGGCGGCCAGCTGCTCGATCTCGGCGGGCATGGTCGCGCTGAACATCAGGGTCTGCCGCCGCACCGGCAGCTTGGCGATGACCCGCTTGACGTCGTGGACAAAGCCCATGTCCAGCATCCGGTCGGCCTCGTCCAGGACAAAGATCTCCACCCCGGACAGGTCCACATAGCCCTGCCCGATCAGGTCGTTGAGGCGGCCGGGGCAGGCCACCAGGATGTCCACCCCCTGGCGGAGTTTTTCCACCTGGGGGGCCTGGCCCACCCCGCCGAAGATGACGGCCGAGCGCAGCTTCAGATACTGGCCGTACTGCGCAAAGCTCTCCCCGATCTGGAGGGCCAGCTCCCGGGTGGGGGTCAGGACCAGGGCGCGGACCGCCCCCGGTTTTTTGGGCGGGCGGGCGCTCAGCAGGTCCAGGATGGGCAGGGCGAACGCCGCCGTCTTGCCGGTGCCCGTCTGGGCACAGCCCATCAGATCCTGGCCTTTCAGCACCGGCGGGATGGCTCCCGCCTGGATGGGAGACGGCTTTTCATAGCCCGCCCGGGCCACGGCCCGCAGGATCGGTTTGGATAGATTCAGTTCTTGAAATGTCATTCTGCTCCTTGGAAAAATGGGTCAACGGGGAGAACCTTGCTCCGCGATGCGGCGGCACTCGATGTAGTACCGCTTTTCTTCGGCGTGGCCCATGCTGAAGGTCTTGCGCGGCAGCACGCCGCCCAGCACCACCCCCCGGAAGAGGTCGCTCTTCTGCAAAGGGGGCAGCAGCAGGCCCACCGCGCCTTTTTCTGCGCTGAACGCCCGCACCGCGGCCTCGTCGTGGACATAGTCCACCCGGGCCTCCGGATGGTTCTCCAGGAAATATTCCACAAATTCATCCACCGTCCCTACGCCCAGGGGCGCGGTGGGGTTTTCAAAGCTGAGGGTGCATTCTTCCTGCACGCCGATCAGCTGCATTTTCTGCTCGTATTCGTCCCCAAAGCGGACCCCGGCCATGTTCTTGTCGCTCCAGGTCACCAGGTTGAGCAGCACCGTCTCGTAGCTGGTGTTGAACAGCACCCGGTGGATGGGCTCGATCTCCACCGCGTCGGACCGGACGTTGCACACCTCCGCCAGGCACCAGCGGGCGGGATGATTTGCCCGCTGCTCGGGGGAGAGGGTGAGTTTCAGCTCCTCCCAATAGGCTTTGGCGGTGGCGAGAGAGTGGTTGCCGTCCCCCACCGCCAGGGCCAGGGGGCGCTTGTTGGGCGCGCCGGGGTAGCGTGCCCGGAAGGTGGCGGCGCTGCCCAGCGCCGTCATGGCCGCCTCGATCCGGGCCAGCAGGGCGGGGTCCTCCACCGCCCAGCCGGCCACATGGCCGCCGCCCAGCATCAGCTCGCCCTCGTAGAGGGGGCGCAGCTTTGCCTTTTGGGCGCCGATGGGCTCGATCAGGGTGCCGTCGGGGTCGTCGGCCAGCATCATCACATGGGGCGTTTCCAGCCTGGCCCCCCGGCGCACCGCCATCCGGGGCGGGATCCGCTCTTCCACCGTGTTCTCGCTGGGGCGGATGGGCGACAGGCTGCCCCGGTGGTAATTGTAAGCCTCCAGATCCACCCGGCCCACCAGCCCCTGGCGGACCCGGCCGCTCTGCAGGGTGCGCTCGACGTAGACGTAGCCGTCCACCGCCCGGGTCAGGACCTCCCGGTCATAGGTTTCCATCTTTTGATGGATGGTATCCACCCGGGCGGCCAGGTCGCCGTCGTTCAGGTAGACCTCGGGCAGGATCAGATCCAGGGCGCTGGGCCCGCCCGCCGCGGCGGCGGCAGCCCGCTCCCAATAGGCGCGGTCGCTGGTAAACTGGTCGCAGGCGATGCAGCCCCACTGCTCCAGAGGGACGGAGGCGTCGGGCAGCAGGATGTGGGCCGGCATAAAGCAGGATGTGTTTTCCATCTTCAGTTCCTCACTCTCACACAAAAGCCAAAAGGGACGGGGCCGCGGTCAGTAGAAGCGGCCGCTCTCGCTGTCCCGCACAACGACCCAGGCGGCGCCCAGCTCTTTCATCTGGGCCGCCGTTTCGGCCAGGGCGGCCGGGTCCTGGGTCTCGCCGGCGGGCAGGCTGATGACCAGATTGTGCACCCCCAGCTGGGCGGGCAGCGCCCCCAGCGCCGTGCTGACCCCAGTGCAGCTGGCCAGGGGGTATTCGTACCAGAGGGTGACGCGGCCCGCAAAGCGCGCGTCCCAGGCGGCGATGTCCGCCGCCAGCTGGGCGTCCCGGCTCAGGCCCCCCGTCTGGCCAAAGTCCTGGCTGGAGGAGGCGCTGGGCGGGAACTGGACCGCCGAGAGGCAGACCTGTTCAAACCCGCAGTTGTACAGCTCTTCGATCAGGTCGCCGATGAAGGCGTTGGCCGAGGCCGCGTAGGGGTTGAGCCAGGCTTTGCCCCCGGCCGCCGCGTTGGCGGCATCCAGCCAGAGATAGCCGCCCTCCCCAGCGTACTGGATGGCCATGCTGCGGTCGGTGTAGGAGGCCACGGGGTCCTGGAAGGCGGCCACCCCGGCCACCGGCACCAGCCCTTCTTCCTTGAAGATCGAGGCGATGAGGGCCGGGTCCACCACCGTGGCCGCCACGCTGCGGGAGGCCGCCGGCACCGCCGAGGCGTAGTAGATGTACCCGCTGGCGTCCTTGAAGGGGATCAGGGCGTAGGTGACCCCCTGCTCGGCCAGGGCCTGAGCCTGGGTACGGATCGCCGCCGCATCCCCGAGGGCCGACAGGCTCACGGTGGCCCAGCTGCCCTCCCGGATGGCGGTGCCGGACACCGGCTCCGGCTGGGAGGAGGCTGCCGGCGAAGCCGCCTGGGACGCCGGCCGGGACACCGCGCTGCTGCTGCCCGCGCTGGACGCAGGCGCGCTCTCCGCCTCCGACGGCGCCGACGCCGCAGCGGAAGAGCTGCCGGACAGGTCGCGGTCCCGCACCACCGTATACCAGGTGTGGGTGGCCCAGTCCAGCACATAGGGGGCGGCCAGCCAGGCAGCGCCCAGCACCACCGCCGCCAGCAGCAGGATGCCCAGGGTTTTTTTGATCTTCATCCCGCGGCTGTAAAAGCTGCGGTGGTACCGCTTGACCTTTTTGTTCCGCCTTCTTCTCGGCATGGTTCCCCCACCTTCCGTCGTTTTTTACAGGGGCTTACAGGATCACCGTGTGCCCCGTAAAGCCATAGATCGCCAGCGCCAGCACCCCGATGTAGATCAGGGTGATGGGCATCCCCCGGAACGCCGCCGGGATGGCCTGACTGCGCAGCCGGTTCTGCGCTTCGGTCACCAGCAGCACCGCCAGCAGATAGCCGACGCCGCTGCCCAGGCCGAAGCCCAGCGACTGGGTCAGGGTAAAGCTCTGGGTGCGGCCCAGCAGCAATGTGCCCAGCACACAGCTGTTGAGGGCCGCCAGCGGCAGGATGCGCAGCAGCTGCCGCTGCCAGGGCAACTTGATCAGGTGCAGCAGGGCCATCTCCGCGGCGCTGACCGCCGCGATGCAGCCCAGATAGACCAGCGGCCGGGCCGCGGGCCCCAGCCCCCAGGACGCGGCCGCGTTGCCCGCATACCAGGCCACCGGGGCCAGCAGCAGCTGGGTGACGCACTGCAGCAGGCCGAACAGCAGGCTGTTGGTCCGGGCGTCGCCCACCAGCTGCACCAGACGGGAAACGCCCAGCGCCCGGGTAAAGATGGCGTTTTGGGCAAAGACGGCCAGCAGCGCATAACCGAAAAAGACGGTCAGGGTCTCGGCCACGGTGGCCGGCTGGGCGGAAAGGACTGCTAAGCTCACGGTTTACCCCTCGCCTCCTTCTGTCGATTGACGATGACCTGGTTCTGGGCCTCGCTGGTCAGAAAAGCCCGGTACCGGGCCGCCAGCGCCCGCCAGACGGCGCTGATGACCCCCAGCAGGATGAAGCCGCCCGCCGGCATGGAGGCCAGGGGCATCAGGATGGTGTTGGCCGTCACCGGCATCCCAAAGACGGCGCCGGTGGCCAGCCATTCCCGGATGCAGCCCACCAGGAGCAGCACCGCCACATACCCCACCGTCACCCGCAGGCCCTTGGAGACGGCCTTGCGCAGGGTCTCCTGGACCCGGCCGTAGCGGTAGATGAGCAGGGGCTCCACCACCAGCATGGGCAGGTAGATGCCCAGCGTCAGCAGCTCCACCCCGAACAGCCGGTCCAGAAGCGGGTAGACCGCCATATAGACCACCGCCGCGGTGCCGCTGTAGATCAGGCCCCGGGGCAGCAGTTTGGCCCGCAGCTCCTCCTCGCTGGCGTGCTCCTGCAGGGGCACCAGCTTGCTGAGGAAGTAGCTGACCACCCGGGAGGGGGTCAGCAGCAGGGCCACCGCCGCCGCCAGCATCAGGGCGTTGCGGCCGCTGGTGGCCAGCACCACCAGGGGCGCCAGGCCCATGCCCTGCATGATGACCGGGTTGTTCAAAAAGATGCGGTCGTGGTGGGCATAGCGCCCGGGGTCGCGGAGGATGATCTCCGCCTTTTGCTGTTTCATCCGGCGGCCTCCTTTCCTCCGGCTTTGCCGGGCAGGCTGTAGAACCGGTGGACCACCCGGTCCAGCCAGCCCGACAGGCTGTTCATGATGAGGATCGCAAAGCAGACCCCCGTCTCATACACGCCAAAATAGCGGAAACTCATGCTGACGCAGCCCAGCAGGGCCCCGTACAGCACCTGGCCCAGCTTGCGCTGGGGGCAGGTGTAGGGCTCGCTGATCAAAAAGACCGCGCTGTACAGGGTGGCGCCGCTGACCAGCTCGTACTTGACCAGGTTGAGCCGCTGCAGGGCGGTCTCCATCAGGCCGGTGTGAAGCAGGTCCGCCTGCCGCGGGAAGAAAAACACGATGACGGCGCAGGCCGCCAGAAAGCTGACCGCCGCGGGAAGGCGCAGGTCCTTCTGGGCGATCAGGAACAGGGCGCAGGCCAGCAGGATCAGGACCGCGCCGCTGCCCAGCGGGGCCGCGAACTCGCCCAGGATCAGGGACCAGCTGTTCACGGTGGGCAGGCCCCCGTTGCGCAGGGTGCTGCTCATCCCGCTGACCAGGCTGACCCCCGAGGGGTCCCACAGGGGGATCTGGGCGTAGGGCTGCGGGTAGAGAAAGACCTGCTCCGGCCAGGACACCGCCACCACCACATAGCCCACCGCCGCCGGGTGGAAGGGATAGCTGCCGTAGCCGCCAAAGGCTTCTTTGCCCAGCAGGACGCCCGCCAGCACCGCCACCACCAGCACATACCAGCTGACTGTGGCCGGCATCAGCAGGGCGATGACCAGGGCAAAGCTCTCGTTGGACCAGTCGCCCGAGCGGTAGACCCGCCGGCGCAGCAGGGCCACCAGGCGGTCGCAGAGGTTGCCGGTCAGCAGGGCCACCAGGCACAGCAGGACCGGCCGCGGCCCGTAGAGATAGGCCGACATGCAGACCAGGGGCAGCGCCATCCAGCAGATGTGCTTATAATAGCCGCCCGTCCGGGCCAGGGCTGCCGCCTGTTGTTCTCGTATTGTTTGTTCCATGGATCATCCTCGTTCAAGGGAGAGTCAAAGGGAGGCAAGGGCCCCCACGGCGGCGGCAGGGTCGGCCGCCGAAAAGATGGCGCTGCCCGCCACCAGGATGTCGGCGCCGGCCTCCACGCAGAAGGGCGCGGTCCCGGCGTTGACGCCGCCGTCCACTTCCAGCAGGAAATCCAGGCCCCGGGCCTTCCGCGCCGCCTTGAGGGCCTCCAGCTTGCGCAGGGCCGAGGACTGGAACTTCTGGCCGCCAAAGCCGGGCTCCACGCTCATCACCAGCACCAGGTCCAGCTGGTCCAGCCAGGTGGACAGATAGTCGGCAGGGGTGTCGGGCTTGATGGTCATGCCCGCCTTGCATCCCGCCGCCCGGATGGCGTGCAGGACGTCGCCGGGGTCATCCTCCGACTCAAGGTGGAAGTTGATGAGGCCCGCCCCCGCGCCGGCAAAGGCGTCCACATAGTCCAGCGGATGGCTGATCATCAAGTGTACGTCAAAAAAGGCGCTGGGCATCCCCCGGTGCAGGCTGGCCAGCACCGGCACGCCAAAGCTGATGTTGGGCACAAAGTGGCCGTCCATCACGTCAAAGTGGAGCATCTGGGCCCCGGCGTCCAGCACCAGGCGGCAGTCCTCCTCCAGGCGGCAGAAATCGGCAGATAAAATAGATGGGCTGATGATCGCCATGATAGATCTACTCTCCGTTGTATCAAAATTTTTTATTCCGTTTCGTCCCGGCCGCGGCAGCGCAGCGGCCACATTTTAGTGTACACGAAAACGGCCCAAAAATCAAATACGCCGCCGCCATTTTCACCGAAATGACGTAAACGGTCAGCCGGGGCGGCCGTCGGGGCCCTCCTGGGTGGTGTCGTCGGACAGCTTGAGCAGGTCGCCGCGGCCCGGCACTTCCACCGGCAGGGTAAAGACAAAGCGGCACCACTCCCCCTGCTTGCTCTCCACCCGGATCTGCCCGCCCGACAGATTGACCAGCACCTTGCAGATGTGCAGGCCCAGGCCCGCCCCCCGGGCGTGGAGCCCGCGGGACTTGTCCTCTTTGTAAAAGCGGTCGAACACAAAGGGCAGGGCGTCGGCGCTGATGCCCTGGCCGCTGTTCCAGATGGCGATCTCGGCTTCGGGGCCCAGTTTTTCGACGCTGAACCGGATGATGCCTCCGGGAGGTGTAAATTTGATCGCATTATCCAGGAGGTTATACACCACCTGGTGGATCAGGTCGGGGTCGGCGTAGACCAGGACCCGCTCGTCCATGGTCAGCCCTTCCAGGTCGATCTGGCCGTCGTTGATCCGCTGCTCGGCCGAGAGGGCCACCCCGGTCAGGGTCTCCCAGATATTGAACATCCGGGCGTTGACCTGGTACTCGCCCGATTCCAGTTTGGACAGGTCCAGCATGTTCTGGACCAGGCGGGCCAGCCGCCCCGTCTCCTGCGAGACCAGCTGCAGGTAATGGTTCTGCAGCTCGGGGGGGATGGTGCCGTCCAGGATGCCGTCGATGAAGCCCTTGATGGTGGTCATGGGGGTGCGCAGCTCGTGGGCGATGTTGCCCATGAACTGCCCGCGGGACGAGTCGATCTCCTGCAGGTTGGCGGCCATGGTGTTGAAGGTGCGGGCCAGGTCGGCGATCTCGCCGTCCCCATCCACGTCCTCCACCCGGACCGAGAAGTCCCCGCCGCCAAACTTCTGGGCCGCCTCGCTGATGCGGTGGAGGGGCTCGGTGAGGTTGCGCATCAGGAACATGGTCAGCACGCTGGCGCAGATCAGCATCAGGCAGGCCGACAGCAGGAAGTTGGAGGCGAACCGCCCCACAAACGCTTCCAGCATCTGGCCCGAGGCGCAGACAAAGAGGTAGGCCCCGGGCTCATCGCCCCGCCGGATGGGCCGGGCCGAGACATAGAACCGCTCGTCAAAGGCGCCGCCCATTTTGCCCAGCTCGTGGTAGACGCCGCCTTCGGCCCCGGCCACCTGGGCCAGGACGTCGGCGGGCACCACGTCGCCGGTCAGGTGGTCGCTGTTGGAGGCCAGGACCACCTGGCCCTTGCTGTCGGTAAAGAAGAGGTAGACATTGGCGCTCTGGCCGATCAGGTCCACCTGGCCCAGGATGGCCTTGAGGCGCTCGGCAACCTTGCTGTCCTGGCCTTCCGGCGCGCTCTGTTCGACCTGCTCGTCCAGGCCCTTCCAGACATAGGTGGCGGTGCGGGCGGCCAGGTCCCCCACATCGTCCAGGGTGGCAAAGCGCTCCTGCGCGAAATAGCGGCTGAACAGCACCAGCTGGGACAGGCCCATCACGGCCACGCCCAGGATCATCAGGGTGGCCACGGTGGAAAAAAAGGCCACCGATATGCTTTTGCGCATTACTGACGCACCTCGAATTTATACCCCACGCCCCAGACGGTCTTGAGCTCCCACTTGTCGGAGGCGCCGGACAGTTTTTCCCGCAGGCGCTTGACGTGGACGTCGATGGTGCGGGAATCGCCGTAATACTCAAAGCCCCACACCTCGTCCAGGAGCTGGTCCCGGGTGTAGACCCGGTTGGGGTGGGACGCCAGGCAGTAGAGCAGTTCCAGCTCTTTGGGCGGGGCCTCCACCACTTTGCCCTTGACCTTGAGCTCGTAGCTGTTCATATCCAGGCGGAGGTTGTCGAACTCCACCACCCCTTCGGCGGGTTTTTCGGCCGCGGCCGCCCCGCCGGCGCACCGGCGCAGCACCGCCTTGATGCGGGCCACCACTTCCTTGCTGTCAAAAGGCTTGACGATGTAGTCGTCGGCCCCCAGCTCCAGGCCCAGCACCTTGTCGAAGGTCTCGCCCTTGGCGGTCAGCATGATGACGGGGGTGTCCCCCTCCTTGCGGATGCGGCGGCAGACCTCCCAGCCGTCCAGCCTGGGCATCATCACATCCAGCAGGACCATGTCCGGCTTGACCTGCCCATACTTGGCCAGGGCGTCCTCCCCGTCCGAAGCCAGGGTGACCTGGTACCCCTCCTTGGTCAGGTAGAGCCGCAGCAGCTCGCAGATATTCTGGTCGTCGTCCACGACGAGGATCTTTTCGTTAGCCATGATGTTCTCCTTACAGCCTTGGGCAGGGGCCGGGCAGACCTGCCCCCTCCCCTGCGCGTTGCACAGTGCGATACGCTTCTTATTATACGGGAGAGATATGACAAAATAAAGAACATCCCGCACAAATCCGAAGGTTTCAGCCCATAGAGCCCGGCGCGCCGGCAGAGCTGACGCTCGCCGGGGCTATCCGTCAGGGTAGATGTCTCCGATTTTATTATAGGCAAGAGGCCCGGTTTTGGCAAGCGGTGGGATGTGGCGGCAAGTAAAACAAACAATGCGGGGGCCAGCCTTACAGCCGACCCCCGCAGAGGGACCCTATCTTTCGTGACGCAAAGTTCTTTTGTTTTGGTGCGATCAACAACAGAAGGAATAATTGGTGTTTTACTCCTTATTTGTCGTCACATGAAAAGGGTGGAGCATTTGAACCAACAGGTTTTGACGCCTGCCAGCTCCTTATATCAATCCCGGTTATGGTGCGACCGGAACTGTTATAAGTACAGTTTCGATTAGACTATAAGTACAGCTTCGATTAGATGCGAGCGATGTTGACAGCCACGAAGGTCATGCTCTTGCCATGGTCAGCGTCCAGGGTGATGGTATCAGCGGCAACAGACATGGTGTAATCATAGTCAGTATTCATAGAATCGCTGATAACACTGGCATCATCATACAGATCGTAGTCATCCTTCAGCAGCTTGACCTGCTCGTCAATCAGATCGGCAACCTCGTCCATGACGGCTTCCTTACCCTTGAGGCCGTCAGCCACAAACAGCAAAGAGATGTTCATGTCATCGCGGTTGTAGTTGGTAGAAGTAGGATCCAGCTCTCTGAAAGCCCAACCCACAGTCTGATTCACAGTGTTCTCAGCTTTCAGTTCGCTAATCAGCTTCTTCGCACCGTTCTCCAGAGAATCAGGCATGGTAACAATACCGTAACCCCAGCTACCGTTGACTGCATGAGTATCGCCATCAATGAACCAGTCATAGCTATTAGCAATAGTATTGCCAGCGGCGTACTTCATAGCGGCAGCCAGAGCATCGTTCACATCGTTGCTGTCCTGAGGCTCAACCTTCTTCTTGGCGGTGTAGCTCAGATGATTGTACAGCATCTGGGAGTAGCCAGAAACCTGAGTATCATCATCGCCGGGATTGGGAGTGGGCTCGGGATCAACAGTGGTGGTGGAGCAGCCAGCCAGCATGGAAACAGCCATGATACCAGCCAGGGCCAGGGAAGCAATCTTCTTGAGTTTCATAATGATTTTTTCCTCCTTATGGTGTATAAAAG
>OERR01000341.1_pt1 | contig 10717 bp, 7 predicted proteins | sample 1540051 | NCBI WGS metagenome assembly OERR01 (sample SAMEA3891884, study PRJEB23780) | metagenome | biome: terrestrial biome; feature: animal house; material: Caecal content | place: Italy | collected 2015-05-05 | reverse complement strand
TCCATTTTTCGGAACACGAAAAACTCCGTCACACTCAACTGGCTAAAGCCAATAATAAAAAAGCCCGTTAAGGGCATTGACACAACGAATTTCATTAAGGCATTTCATATCAAATTGTTGATAAAAATAAAAAAACCGTTAAGGGGTTACATACTCTGCTCTTAAAACTTCAAAAAATCTATTATGTGAAAATAAAAAACGTTTGTTAAAGGCATTTAGGTTATGGAGCTTGATAATAGAAATGAAAGATAGTGCGTTTAATGAATAATTGTTAAAATTTATACAAATACAGTGATTTAAAACGGATGTAATAGTAAACTGTTATAAATTGAATAAGTATATGAATAAAGATTTATCAAAATTGAATAAAATGATTGACATTATGGAGTACAATAACTATAATATGTATATATATAATTTTTAATGAACAATTGTGAGGAAATAGGATGAAAGATAAAAAAGAAGGGGAAGAATCTAGTTTGTGGTATGTAATTTTTCTAGTTGCTTTTTTGGTTGTTACAGTTTTTCTGTCAAGTTGTCTGTATTGTTACGCTCAAAAAATGAGCCAGTTGGAGGAACAACTCCAATTGATTTCTGATAGTATAGAAAATTCTCAAACTGAGATAGGAATGAATACAAACATTTTGTCATATATGGAATCTGAAATGACTAATTATCGTGAATTTATACAGAGAGAACGAGAATATTTAATGTGGCTACTCGGAGTTTTAATCGGTGGTATAATAATGTTGTTAAGCTTTTTTGGATGGAGTACAAAAAAAGAGATAAAAGAAAGTGTTAAAGAGATATTTCAGAAAAAAGCGAAAGATATCATTGAGGAAAAAATGATTGAATATATTTCAGATCCTAATAATGAAAATGGCTCTACACAGAAACGTTTAGAATATTTGAGAGATGCTGTAACTAGAGAAGAAAATCATCAAAAAATGAGAATTAAATTTTTAACACAACAAAGGAAATTGGAAGGTGAGAAGGTCTTAAAGGATGCACAAGAATTATTATCTAAAAAAGGTTTAAATATTCAAAAAGAAGAGAAAATTGATTTTGATCGATTAATTCAAAAGAGCGATGACGAGATAAGAGAATACTTTAATAAATTTTTTGGTGAATGTGATATTTTAGTATATGAGGTAAATTATCTTGAAGAATTAGCAAAAAAAGAATCACCTAGCAATGATAACAACTCTGATAATGATAATAATTCTAATCAGGAAATTAAAGCCATTTATAAGAAAATTAGTGAATTAGCAGGAAAAGATCATTATTGTATTTTTTATGTTCCAAGAATTGAAGGTAAACGGTTAGATTTGAATTCAAGTGTGTACTATGCTATAGCGAATACTGGTATACCTTTGATACAACAAATATTAACATTATTGGATTGTTAATAAATATTGATAATTATCATTATATTTACATAAGAATATACTCCCTATTTCATTTTGAGAATAGGGAGTTTTGATTATCGTGATATGTAAAAGAAAGCTCCAGCGTTTTTTTGTTATAAGCAGAACGTAAATTATTTGAGGTTTAAGAAAGGGGATAATTGAATATGGTGAATGGAAAGGAAGTAAAACCTGTATTGGCTATGTATGGATTCCGAGGAAAACAGGCTTATATTTATAAAACTAATAAGATAAAAGAAGTAGCAGGTGCGTCTAAAATTATTGAAAATGGATTTGAGATTTTATATGATTTAGCAGAAAATTTAGGATATAAATTAGCAGGTAGAAAAAAAGAAGAGGTAAAAGAATTTAATATTAATCAATTGTTTATAGAAGATGACGATAGAGATGGTGTAGAAGTTTATCAAGGGGGAGGAAATCTTTTTATTTTATATCGTAATAAAGAAATAGCTCTTACAATTAACAAAAAATTTACCAAAGAATTAATAGAAAGAACGTATTCTTTAAAAGCTTCTTGTGCATTTATTGAGTTAACAAAAAAACAGGAAAATGTGGATATCGGAGAAGCTTGGAGAAAGAGAGATTTCAAAGAGGATCGTTGTAAACTGATAGAAAAATATGAAAGAATTGAAAATCAAGAATTACCAATGGAGCCATATAGTACACTCCCATTTGTACAAATTGATGCTAGAACTTCACAACCATTGGAATTTACGATTAAAATAGAAGATAAGCAAGAAAAGTTGTCAAGAGAGAGCTGGTTAAAAATCCAAAAATATAATAATACAAAACAAAACTCAAAAGATAATCCATTTGAAGATTATTCTAACCTTTTAGATGAGTACATTACAAAAAAAGGAGAAGAAAGTCTTCTGGCAATTATTTATATTGATGGAAACAATATGGGTAACAAAGTTAATCAATGCTTAAAAAATATTCCAAAAGGAAATAACTACGACTGTTGTGTAAAAGCATTAAGGGCGTTTTCTAGTGAAATTCATAATGTATATATAGAGAAAGGATTACAGCGGGTGAAAGAAAAATTAGATGAGTTGTTAAAGACAAATGATAAACTAAGAGAACCGTTGGGATATCGAAAAATTATTGCAGCGGGTGATGAGATTACAATTATTTGTAATGCTCGAATCGCATTTGAAATTACAAAAGCTTATTTAGAAGGTTTGCCTGATAATTATAGTTCGTGTGCTGGAATTTCTATTTTCCACAGTCATGATCCATATTCAAATGCATATAAAATTGCAGAGGAATGTTGTGAATCTGCAAAGGAGATTTCTCATAAGTATGTGGATATGGAATGCTGTGTATTAGATTTTCATTTTTGTCATGCAGGAATTGATACATCGCTGAGGGAAATTCGTAAAAAGGATGAAATTGCGATAAGTCGTCCATGGCTAGTAAAAAAGAAAGAAACGGGTAATGGAGATAGTGCAGTAATAGATATTATTGATTTGGATAAAGTGAAGAAGATGAAAAATCAGCTTTCTAAAATGGCTAGAAGTAATCGAATGGCTTTAACGGAAGCTGCTGTAAGAGGAAGAGCAGAGTTTGCACATGAACTAGAGCGAGTTCTTGCCAATACTGATGTAGAAGAAGAAATTAATCTGGATGGATTAGATTTGGAAGAAGAAAAGAAGATACAGTTAATTTATGATATAGGTTTAGTATATGATCTCTGGTTTGATAAGGGGGAAATGACAAATGAGTAAGATTACGATTAGATTAAAGTCAGATTTATGTACTGCTACGGGATATTCACATGGAGGAGTTATTAATAGTGATGTTAGTTATGATATGTATGGCCTTCCTTATATTCCAGCTCGTCGTTTAAAAGGATGTTTAAGGGAGAATGCCGAATTTTTAAGAGATAATTCTGATCTAATTTCAGAAAATGATGTATTCCAGTTATTTGGAAGGCCTGGAGAAGATAAAACCAATGGAATTTTGGTTCATAATGCTTATTTATTGAATTATAAAAATATATGTGAAGTATTAGAAAAACAAAGGGAACAAAAAGGAGCTTATAGTAAGTATTTAACGCCACAAAAGATTTTAGAGCAGTATACTTCAATAAAAGAACAAACAAGAATAAAAAATGGAGTGGCGGACAAAAATTCTCTTCGTTACATAAGAGTAATTCAACAATATTCACCAATTAAAAAGGATAACAAATATGAAGAAGTTGTGTTTGAGGCAAATGTTGAACATAATTACCTTCCAGAAAAAGTTGTAAAAGAGAAAATGGAGCTTATTTGTAAAGCATTAAGACATATTGGCTTATTGAGAAATAGAGGGTTGGGAAATGTACAATGTGAATTTTCTTATAAAGAAGAAAATGATTATAAAAACCAGTTGCCAGATGTCATTGGCGAAGAAGTAGAGTTGCAATACATTTTAAAAAATCACGAACCAATTTTATTGACGGGGAGAAATAATAATGAAACAGAAAGATATATTAGTGGGCAAAGTATTTTAGGAGCTTTAGTTAGTACATATTTGAGAACACATAGAGACGAAGCCGATCAGAAATTTGAACGATTATTTCTAACAAATAAGGTTATTTACAGTAATTTGTATTTAGCGGAACGAATCCCTTCTCAAAAAGAAGAAATGGAGGAGAATGATTTAAGACAAAAGTATAAAATTTATTATCCTGCACCGTTATGTATTGGATCATATAAATTGAGCGAGAATTATACTAATTTATTTGAGGAAGATGAAAAAAGAAAAATGATGCAAGGATCGAATAAATCTGATCGTCCCAAATCATTGAAGGGAAAATTTTTGGCAATGACATGGGAGGAGGAAACGAAATCGTGGAAATGTGAAAAGAAGGAACCTCAAGTAGAAAAAGTATATCATCATAGATCTGAAGGGAATGATGGAGTTAATGAAATGTTGTATATGCATGATGCTCTGTCTAAAAATCAACTTTTTTTTGGTACAATTAAGGGAAGAAAAGAAGATATTAAGGAAATTATAGATTTATTGAGAAAAACTCGATTAAAAATCGGAAAGTCCAAAACAGCACAGTATGGATTTTGTCAGATTGTAGAAAGTCATATCAAAACAGTAATACCACAGCCAATTACAATTCAAAAGGGAGAAGAGATAATTGCTATACTTCGATCTGATGCATTATTAATTCATCCTAAAACAGGTTATTCAGTAAATGTTGATTGTTTAGACAATAAAATAAAAAAAGCAATAGGATGGAGTGGTAAAATAAATGAAAAAAGTATACAAAGAATACTTGGGTGTAAAATTTTATCTGGTTATTATACAAAATGGAATATGCAAAAGCAAACACTTCCTGCATTCACAGCTGGGACAGCAGTAAGTTATGTATATGAAGGGGACAAACCATTAAAAATTTCAGATCGAATTTGTAGTATTGGTGAAAAGAATGGGGAAGGTTTTGGAGTTTGCGAAATTTTCTCTAAAAGAACTTTTCAGATAAAACAGAGAGAAGCAAAAGAGAAAAAACAAGTGCCTGAGGTGATAAATCATCAGGATGCTTTAGAAAACGAACAAAGTCAGGATGCAAAAACATTAATTAGATGTGTGTTATTGGAACGATTGAAAGAAGAATTACTTTTAGCCGCTATGAAAAATGAAAATAAAATCATTGATAATACTGCTTTACTAGGAAGAGTAATGTTGATGTTGGAAGACAGCTTGAGGGAAGATTGCAGTTATATAGATAATGAAAAAAAGTATAATAGCTTTCTTCAAAGAATTCAGACGATCTCAGATGATAAGAAAAGAAATAAGATATTAGATTACGTGAAAAGAACAAAACAAAAGTTAGATCAATTACAGGAATGGAAAATGGAAACAGATTTACCAGAAATTCAACTACAATCGGAAGGAAATGGCTGCTGTAAAGGAGTAGAATTCTCAGATGAAATAAAAGAAATAGCTGGTTTATTGTATCAGTTAGAAAAAGAATGGTATAAGGAAGAGTCAGAGTATTTATGGAGTAGTTATTTTAGACAAGTTTTTATGCATTGGAGGTACGAATTTAAAAGAGAGGAGAAGAAGAGTGATGACCAGGACACCGTGTAAAAAAATATACTATAAAGTAGAACTTCTTTTAGAAAGTCCTTTGACCATTGGGTCTGGACGAGATATTGCTACAGATCAAGATATTATAAAGAATCGAAACGGAGAACCATATATACCAGCAACAGCGTTAACTGGTATATATCGTACACTATTTGAGGAGGAAAAAGCAAAACAATACTTTGGTTATGTAAAGATAGAGGGAGAGGTGAAAGAAGAGAAAAATCTACAAAAAGAAACAGAAATGGTACTTCAAAAAGATAGAAACGAATTTACCAGAAAAAGCAAAAATAGCGAAATTATTGTGTATGATGGAAGTTTATTAGGAGAATTTTACCTTTCGCAGAGAGATGGAGTTACATTAGATGAGTGGAAAACGGCGAAGAAAGGTTCTAAATTTAACTTTGAAATATTGGAAACGAATGCACATTTTATTACATTTTTAGAAATTACGGAAAAAGTTCCAAAAGGAGAAGAAAATGGGAAAAGTGAATTGAAAACAGTTGTAGAACAAATTCTCAGATTTCTGCGGAGTGGAACTATACATTTAGGAGCAAGGACGACAAGAGGATATGGGAAAGTAAAAGCAGAACATATATGGAAAGCAGAGTTTGATTTTAGTAAAACAGAAGAAGTAATGAAACGATGGTTAGATTTTAATTTATATGCAAATACATCAGAGTGGAATGAAATAACAGAAGAAATAACAAATTTTTCTCAAAAGTCATTCCTCCGTATCTCTCTAAAGTTAAAGCAAAAAAGTGGTATTTTTATACGAAAATACGCAACAGATAAAAAAATGGAAGTTCCAGAAGAACAAAAGATGGAAAAAAGTGACTTATCTAAGGAAATTCAAGTTGGAAGCGAACAACTTACTTTGCATGATACAAACCGAAGTCCAGTTATTCCAGGAAGTAGTTGGGCAGGAGCTTTTCGGCATCATTTAAAGCGATTGATGAAGGAGGGAGATATCTATGAAAGTCAATTAATAGAACAATGGTTTGGAATAGTTAATAAAAAGAAAAAAATAAGTAAAAAGTCTTTGATTGTATTTCACGAAACAGTTTTGCGAGGAACAAAAGAAAAGACAATTACGAGGAATGCTATTGATCGATTTAGTGGAGCAGTTGTAGATGGAGCATTGTTTAAAGAAAAGTTTTGTATTGATGGACATGGAAATTTGGAAATTTTGATAAGGAAAGAAAAAGAAAGCATTTTAAAGCAAAAAGAAACTATATTTTTTCAACTTCTATCTGCAACAATTATGGACCTACATAATGGAATATTGGCAATTGGAGGAGTAACAGCATCGGGAAGAGGATTATTTGAAGTAGAGTCAATAACAATCGGAAAGGCAGAAGCATTTATGATAGAAGGAGATAGTAGTTATCAGAAAGTCTATCAAATATTACAAGAAGAGTGGAAGAAGATCTTAGTTGATTCGGAAGGATGAAAAGGAAGGTGAGGATCATTGAAATATGATTGGGTTACTCAGGAGGGTAGAATAGAAGAAAGAGTATTAAGGAATGAGATAAAAAATATTGTAAAAAACCAGAAGCTTTCAAATGCACAAATAGTCGCATTTTATACTGATGAGATTGTGATTGATTTGTTTTGGAAAAATGGACGAGAAGTGGACCTAAATAGAGAAATGGAAAAGAATTTCTTATCGCAGGAACGACTACGATTACTTTTAGAGCTTCGTATTTTTAATGAAACAAAAGAGTTAAAAATATGGAGAAGTGTAATAGGAGAGACATTTTTTTCCCGGATTGCAGATGATAAAAAAATTAACGAAGAAAACCAATTTAAAGTAGAAAATTATTTGGATATTGATGAGAAAGTAGGAAAGTTAGAAGAAAATAATAACTTTGTAGTAGTTCAGAGTACAAGAGGGGGACGTTATAAATTGCCATTTCATAAAATTCATAATGCAAAAGTAAAAATTACACATTATATTGACTATTACGAAGAAACAGGACAGGCGAGTTTAGAAGATTGGAGAATTGTTAAGATAGTAGAGGGAGAAAAGTAAGTATGGGAAATAAACAGAAAGATAAAAAATGGATGGAGGAAACAAGTGTAAAATTTATTAATCCATATAGTTTTGTAAAATTTCCAGAAAAAGCTGTACGTTCAACAGTAACAGATGGAAAGAAATTAACAGGTTCAATTACCTGTTGGATTTACACAGAAACGCCGATTTTTATACCTGATACTGAACAAGTTCAAAGAGAAGGAAAAGATGGGCATAAAGTATATGATTTTTTTTCTTATGATGGAAAAACGCCAATAATACCAGGCAGTTCAATTCGAGGAATGGTTCGAAGTCTTTTTGAAACGGTGACAGATTCATGTGTTCATCGAATCAATGATAGTTTGTTGTCCGCTCGAGATCCATTGTCGGGAAGTCCAGGGATTCTGTCAAAAGAAGGTGATAAATGGAAGCTATATAAAGCAAAGCGTTATTCTATACTGGATAATAGGTGTATTTTAGACAAAAAAGGAGAAAAATGGAGGATAAAATTAGAGGCAGAAGAAGATTGGTATGAAAACGGAGAAACCATTCAATTTCAGAGTGATGGAAAAAACATTCTTAGATGGAGGAAGAAACAGGATGGGAAAGAAACAAATGATGATGGAGAAAATGATATATTCTGTTTAACAGGCACATTACTATTATGGGAAGACTTTGAAAAGAAGAAGAAACATAGTGTTTTTCAAAAAAAGGAGTATTTAGCCGAAATAGAACAGGAAAAAATAGATCTATTAAAAGAAACAATAACTATGTATTATGAGAATAATAAAGATGTGGAGAAACGTTTTTATGAAAATAGTGGATATATGGAGTTGTTAGAAAATGGGTACAATGTCCCAGTTTGGTACAAAGAAAGCAATGGAATATATTACTTTTCTCCTGCCTGTATTGGAAGATGGGTATTAAATAATAAAATAAGAGACTTTTTAGGAGATTTAATGCCGTGTTCTTCTCGAAATTCGCTTTGTGAAGCATGTGCATTATTTGGAATGGTCAAAGAGGATTTCAATGGAACAACAAATTCTATTGGAAGTAAATTGCGTTTTTCAGATGGGATTTTAGAAGATAGTTTTGAAAATATTTTTGTAGAAGATGGAAAATATATTGAATTAAAGCCATTGGCGAGTCCCCATATAACTGCGATGGAATTTTACACGAAAAGGCCGCAACGCAAAAATGGAAAAGCGGATATATGGAACTATGATTATTCTATAAATTATAATTGTAGGGGACAACAGAAAAACGAAATAATTGAGGTAGAAAGTAGTTTTTTAAATGGAAGAAAATACTATTGGCATCATCCAATACCCGTAGTGGAAGAACAGTGTTATAAAAAAAACCAAGAAGACAAAAATGATAATAAGAAGGTAAATATATCTGCTAAATTAGTAAATAGAGGAAAAAAATTTAAATTTACTGTTTATTATGATGGAATTACAAACGAGCAAAGACAAAAATTACTGTGGGTTCTTTGCTTAGGAGAGAATAGAGAAGACAGTAACTATTGTTATAAGCTAGGACATGGAAAACCGATAGGATTGGGCAGTGTAAAAATTGTAGTTGATGATGTGAAAGAAAGACAATTTTCATTAAATCAATATCAATATAAATCGATCAGCAGAGATTCATTAGAAAAGAGTATTGAAAAAGGAAATAAACTATTGTGGGGTAGAAAAGACAAAGAAGATGATGGAAGAAAAAAACAATTAATGGAACTTTTGGATAAGACATATATTGACTTATCAGAAGAAGGAGTAGAAAAATTTGTTTCCTATCCAATTGGGGATAATGGAGAAGGAAAAGAAAATTCTATGGCTTCTCATCAATGGTTTGTGGGTAATAAAGCAGTAGAGCCAGGATCTGAAATGAAACCAATAATTCGATATACAATAAGAGAAAACATGGAAAAAACGGAGCAGCGTTCTCTAAAATATGAATTTCCTAAAATGATAAAAAAGAAGTATCAAAAGAGAAACAACAAAAGAAAATGCAAGGATTAAAGAAACAAAACTTTAAACATGGAAGAGGACAGACTTCTACGAGAGTATCGGATATATTAAAACAGAAGAATTTGCTTTGAATAAAAAACTCTAGTGTTATATGATTAGAGTGGTGCGCTGGTGTGAATAATTTTCACACCAGCATGGAAAGGATGAGATTTAGTGTGTATCAAGCGGTATTTACGAAATTGTTTCTGACCATTCAATTAGAAAAAAGTGGAAGATTGCCAAAACAGAAGGCTTCTGCTATTAGAGGTGGGATGGGACAGATATTGTTGCAACAATATTGTTTGAAAGAAAAAGCGGTTTGTTCAAAGTGTATTATGGAAGGAAGATGTATTGTAAGAAATATCTTGTATGCTAAATATAAGAAAAAGCCAGAGTTTGTTACGGATACAGAAAGTATGGGATTTACGTTGGCTTGTTTAAATCAAAAAGAAGACGTTCAACAAGGGGAAACAATAACCTTTACAATAACATTATTTGGAGAAACAATTGCATTTTTGTCACCAATTATTAATGCTATTCATGGATTAGGTCAGGTTGGTCTTGGCAAAGAGCATATTTCATTTCATATAATAAAAATTCAAAATCGAAATTATGAACAAATACTAAAAGAAACAGGTCTTTTAAAATCTCGAATTCTTATTGAAACGCTAGAAGATTATATCAAACAGAGAATGAAAGAAGCAATGCAAGGAAAACTTAAATTATTATCTGCATGTAGCATTAAGTATATGGGAAGTATATTAGACGATTTTGACCAGCAAGCATTTGCTGAGGCAGTTGCAAGAAGAGTTTATATGCTTAATCTTTTTGAGGGAATAGAAATAGAAAAACCTGAGATTGATATGAGTCCATGTATGGTAACAAAACAAAAAACGAAAGTAGTATTTGTACCAAGATATTCTACTGTAAAAAACGAAAAGATGTATCTGAAAGGAATTTGCGGAGAAGTGCAACTAAAAGGGCTTACGCCAGAGATACAGCAGCTTCTCATAGCAGGGGAGATAACACAAGTAGGAAAAAATTCTCGTTTTGGATTTGGGGTATATGAAATGGTATAGAGTATAATTATTACAGTAAAAATTGCAATAGGGTTTAAAAGTACATAAGAAAGACAACGTTGCGTTTTGAAATGTCTGTTGCAAATTATGGTTGTACCATTG
>OERR01000339.1_pt1 | contig 10738 bp, 10 predicted proteins | sample 1540051 | NCBI WGS metagenome assembly OERR01 (sample SAMEA3891884, study PRJEB23780) | metagenome | biome: terrestrial biome; feature: animal house; material: Caecal content | place: Italy | collected 2015-05-05 | reverse complement strand
AGCGAGGAAGAAGTTCGTCAACTGGAGCTGCCAAAGGAGTGGATTGCCTGATTTACGGGGCTTGTTGCCCAGTAGGTTGTCGCCTGGTTGCTGACTTTGTTGCCGCAAAAGTGGGGGTGTAGCTACGATAAATGCCCGTAAAGCAAGACTCTTTTTGGGGGGCATTTGTTCTCTGACAACGAAAGCAACGAGATTTCACAAGAAAATTTGAAAAGTAAGAAACGATGGCCAGACGATAGGTTACAGGTTTTTCGGAGTCCGTTGCCGGACTTCGTTGCCGGATACTCTTTGTCTGGCCTTTCTGATCTATGGAGGTAGCCTATGGGAAATGAAAAGACAATGACTTGCAGTAAGAAGTGTTTGGATATTCCGGTCTGGCGGCGCTATACCCTGACCATTGAGGAAGCCGCCGGATAGATGGATACGTTGGTTTTCTGTTTCTGGACAAGAACGATATGCCCATGGTAGCGCTTCATTGGGAGAAGTACATGGAGCATATTGTCCAGAAGTATAACAAGATTTACCGCATCCAGATGCCGAAAGTAACCCCTCATGTGTGCAGACACACCTTCTGTTCCAATATGGCAAAATCCGGGATGAACCCCAAGACATTGCAGTACATCATGGGGCATGCAGACATCAGTGTAACACTGAATACCTACACCCATGTGAAGTTTGATGATGCCAAAGATGAACTGCTGCGTGTGGCAAACGCTTAAAATTGCCCGTTGGTAAAGCGGTTTTCTTTACCAACGCCTTTACCAATATTGCAGGAAAAAACATGAGAAATCCTGAGAAGATTTGAGAAGATATCTTCAAAACAGGTGGAAGCTCAAGCTGCGCGAAAAGTGTGAAAAATCCTGTAATATCAAGCATTTGAGAAGAAATACAGGACTTATGAGGAGTTATAAAAAGATGATAAAAATACTTTTCGTGTGCCACGGCAATATCTGTCGATCGCCGATGGCGGAATATCTGATGCGGGACATTGCTGGGCGCGAGGGATACGGTGACCGAATTTTCACCGCATCCGCCGCAACAAGCACGGAAGAAATCGGGAATCCGGTTCATCGGGGAACACAGCAAATTTTGCGCAGGCTCGGCATTTCCTGCGCAGAAAAACACGCCGTGCAGATGACACGGCGCGACTACGAAACATATGACTATCTGATTGGGATGGACGACTGGAATCTGCGCAACATGCGGCGGATCTGCGGCGGCGATCCAGACGGAAAGCTGTTCCGCCTGCTCGATTTCACCGACTCTCCCCGTGAAGTAGCCGATCCCTGGTATACAGGGGATTTTGAAACAACCTACCGCGATATTCAGGAAGGGTGTGAGGGTCTGCTCCATCACCTGAAACAGGAGAAAAAAATATGAATCAACAGGAACAAACGGATTCGGTATTTCAAGAACGGTATCAGCAGTTTTGGGAGGAATTGGGATCAGGCAAAGTGATGGTACTGTCCACTTCCCTAAACGGTATCGTCAGTTCACGGAGCATGAGCATCGTTATTCTGAAAGAAAAACTATTCTTTCAAACAGACTGCACCTTCCGCAAATATCGTCAACTAATGGAAAATCCTCATGCGGCGCTTTGCGCCGGCAACATTCAAATGGAGGGGATCTGCCGCGAAGTCGGAACCCCTCAGGAGAATGAGGAATTTATTCAGGCATTTCAAGCCCATTTTCCAAGCTCGTTTCAGAGATATTCCATGCTGGAAAAGGAGCGGCTTTTCCTGTTCGAGCCAAAGTTCATCGAACGGTGGCTTTATGACAATGGAATTCCCTATGTGGAACAATTTGACATTTGCAGCCGACGCTATTCCTTGACTCTCTATAGCGGGGAATAAACTATTTTCCATAAGGCGAAGTTTTTTCTAAAGTCCCCTGCACCTTTCCATAAACTCCTCGTAAGTCATCATGGAATTCAAAACGGGAACCATGGAATTGGCGGAAAGATGCTCCGGCAGACCAACGGAAGCCAAAAAGCGCCGCCGTCTGGCCGCGCTGTCGTCACGGCCGGTAAGCCCCGCCTCAAACAGATCCAGCTTTGTGATGGGATGAGAGGACACGGCGCGCGGCTCTTCCCCACATGACACGCCCGCCCGCAGAATCGCTTCTCGAAGGATCTCCACCGGCAGGCCTTCCACGCCCAGCTTTCCCTCGCTGGACGGTTTTTCTTTCCGGCGCTCTTTTCCCAGAATATCCGGAATATAGGCGTGCTTGATTTTGGAAGGATCGATGGCCCCGGTCAAATAGTGGCGGATCTGAAAGCCCGCGCCGTCGCTGTCTGTCAGAACCAGCAATCCTCTGGTATCCGCCATCTTTCGGAGAAACGACAGCTGCTTTTTATCCCGAAAAATCTGAAAACCATGCGTTTCAATAATCAGGCCGTCAATCAGCGAGGAAAGCTTGATCTTGTCATACTTTCCTTCCACGATGACGGCTTCCTTTATTTTGAGTTTTGTCAAGCCATTTTCTCCTTCTGCGCGGCAAGAAGCAGCCGCGCTATCATTTTTTCCATGATAATTCTGCGGCTTCCCCTCGCCCCCTTGAGAGCAGCGTCCGTTTCCAAAAGAACGTCCAGGCTTTCGCGTAAGGCCGACAGAGAAAGGGATCGCACATCCCGTTCCGCGTTGCGCAAACGGAATTCCTTCCCCTTATAATCGAAATACTGCGCGGGAGTCTGCGCGGACAAACCGCTTTGAATGGAAGCGCGCACCCGATAGAGATCCAGATACGAGGAGGACAGCGCGGCCAGAACGTTAACCGGCTCCTCATTCTGATAAAACAAAAGATCCAGAACACGGTATGCCTTATCGTACTCTCCGGCGATAATCGCTTTTCCCAGCGCAAATACGTTGGCTTCCAGATTTTTTGTCACCAGGCGATCGATCAGGGCGGCGGTTATCTCTCCCTTTCCCTGATAGGAGCACAGCTTTTCCAATTCATGATAGAGCGTCCGCAGATCGTTGCCCGCATAGGAAACGATGCGGGAAGCATTGGGGCGGGAAAGATCACAGCCTCGTTTCGCGGCCACCACGCAAAGCGTTTTTTCCAGCTCCGCGCCGGTACGCCGCTCCATCACCGTGCTGACTCCGGCCTGATTGACCGCCGATGCAAATTTTTTCCATTTGGATGATTTTTTCACATCGACCGCAAGGCCGGGACAGTAAAACAACAGCGAAGTGGAATCCGGAAGATTTTCCAGCAGCTCGTGAAGCTTCCCCAACTCCACCGCTCCGCAGGTCTCCACGTCAAAATCGCTGACCGTCACGCATTTGCGTTCCGCCATGAAGGGAAGCGCTTCCACAGCGTCCGCAATGGTATCCACGGACGTTTCCCGACCGTCAAACCGCTGTACGTTAAAATCCGGAAAAGGGAGATTTCCCGCTTTTTCAAGAAATCGTTTGGTGTATTTCTCGATCATAAACTTTTCCGGTCCGTAGAAAAAATAGACTCTGGCAAATTCACCGGAATCCAATTGTTTTTTCAATTCCAATTCCGTATGCTGAGGCATTCAGAGCTCCCTCCTTACCTGTGTTTTGTTTCCTGCACCGACCCGAATCTCAATCGCTCCATCTTCCGTCGCAAGAGGAAGAAAGCTGTAATCCGCACGCCAAACACGGCTGACAGCGTCTTCATCCATACAAAAGATTCCATACCGCGGTGTGAAATCCGAAAGAGAATCCGGCGTTTCCTCCATCACCAGAATGGTACAGTCCTTCCAGTCCTCCGGCAGCGTATCCTCCCCAGCCCCCTCCGGCCAAAGCAGGATCCGCTCATTTCCGCACAGAATCCGGACAAAATCGCCGCTGCGCTCCACGGAAACCGCACCGTCCCAGAGAGAAACCGTGTACCCTTCTCCATAGCAGACGGTCTCCCCCGCCTTTTCGGAGCCGCTGAGCAGCGTTGCGTTGGCCAGAGATTCCCTGCGGCAGAGAAGAATGCTCGCGGGCTTCTTTTCCAGCGTATGCCCGGCATTGCTCCCCTCTTCAAAGCTCTCGCTCACAAGCGCAAGCAAATCCAGCTCCTTGACGTTCTGCGCATCCAGTTCCCGCAAAAGAGGGCTCTCGGAATATCCTCCGCACCCGACAACCGCCGCGCGGCCGTTTCTCGTCAGCACAAGGGAAATCCCGTCGCCGGAGGAAAGCACCGAGCAACAGGTGACATTGCGCAGGGAGAACTGATGCGATACAAGCGTAACCAAAAACAAAATCACACAAAGCAGACCGGTAAGCCGGAGCTTCGGACGGCCCCGCCCAAGCAATACAGCCAATCCCAAAAGAAACAGCGCACATCCCAGCCACAGAAACGCTTCCCTCCCGGAAAAAGAAAAGCTGGCATACGGTAAACCGGAGAGAAAAGCGGCACAGCTTCTGAGATACCGGCAGAGCCAGGAAACGGGAATCGCCGCAATTGAAGCGGCTCCCGGTGCGACTGCTGCCGCTAAAACCGTAAGGAGAGAAAGCTGGAGCAGCAGAGAGGATGGGATCATCATCAGAAGATTGGCGGGCACAGCCGCCGGTGAGATGGTTCCAAACAGAGGAAGGCTCAGCGGAAGCGTAAACAGAAGCGCGCCCAACGTGGAAGCCAAAAGAGCATAGACCGGACGCAGCAGGCGGTGCAGCACACCATCGGAACCGTGCAGCCGCTCCATCGCTTTTTGCAGCCGTCCCGCACAGAGCGCGATTCCAGCGGTAGCAGAGATCGAAAGAAGAAAACCCGCGTCCGCGGCTGCGTACGGATTATGCAGGCAAATCAGCAGCACGGCCAGACCCAGCGAATTCAAGGTATCCGCTCGCCGGAAACAGCATTCGCCCAGCAGCAAAATCAGACACATGATTCCGCTCCGGCAAACGGAAAACGAGAATCCCGCCGTCGCCATAAACAAAAGGATTCCCGCCGCCACCCCCAGCACGCAGAAAGGACGCGGCAGACGCAGCGCGCGCAGAAGAAGGGTAAGGAGCTGCGTCACCACAGCCAGGTGAAAGCCCGATACCGCCAGAAGATGCGACACACCGGACACGCGGAAATCCTCCTGCACCTCCTCGGACAACTCATGCTTGTCCCCAAACAGCAAAGCTTTCACGAAAGCGGAATCAGAGCGGGAAAAGACGGCATCCGCCGCATCATACAAGCGTTCCTTCCAGGAGAGGATGGAGATCCAGAGGGAATTCTCCCTGCCTGGAACAGAGATAGCCCCTTCCTCCACCGGAAATGCATATAAATAGACTCCATCCGCCGCCAGGGAAGCCCGCTGGTCAAAAGGACCGGTGTTTCCATCCGGAAGAAGCAAGCGCATCACGCCCTCCACACAGTCCCCCGGCCCATCCGCGATAGGTTCCTTCGCGTAAACCAGGATTCGTCCGTTTGCGGGAAACGCGTGGTTCTCGATCCGGCGCACTTCCAGCAAATAACAGGTGCGATAGTTTTCGTCATAGGGAAGGTCCACCACAACGCCGCTGATTTCCGCTTCTATCCCGTGAAGATTTTCCACGCAGGCGAGGTGGGAGGATCCAGCGGAAAAGCTGCTGAACGCAAGCGCCGCAGCCAGCATGGAAGCGGAAAGGACCATGCCTTTTCGCAGCCGTTTGGAAAGGAAGAAAATGGTGAACAAAATTGACGCACCGCAAGCCAAATAAGGTGACAGTCTTTCACCAAAGAAAAGAGCGACCGTCAGCGCCAGCAGATACGAAAAACCTACCAGCGCCAGCGGCCGCTTCATTCGAATGAAAAGCCCCCTTTACAGGCCGCCGCCCTCCTATTCTGTTGGCGGCGGCGTCACTTTCCGGGGTTCTTCTGCAAAAACAGAAAAATCAAGCGTTCTCCTCCTTGGTGAACAGCGGGAGAGGCTCAAGGAAAATAATATCGTCCCGATGCATGGCGTCGCCTTCCGCGAGCACGCAGGCCCGCCCGACAATCACGCCGCCAAATTGCAGCACAAGGCTTTCAATGGCCGCAAGGGATTCTCCCGTACTGATCACATCGTCCACGATCAGCACGCGTTTTCCCTTCAAATCCCGATAATCATCTTCCGCGAGGAACAGCTTCTGCACATGATCCGTCGTGATGGATTTGACCTCCACATGGATCGGATTGCGCATGTACGCTTTCACGCTCTTGCGGGCCACCACATATCGGCGGCATCTCTGCCGGGCCATCTCGTAGGCCAGCGGGATTCCCTTCGTCTCAGCGGTGATGATAACGTCGTGCTCCGGGCATTTTTCCAGCAGCGCCTTGGCCGTATGTTCCGTGATCTCCACGTCACCCAGCATCACAAAGCCCGCGATATCCATGGTATCGCTGATGGGGCAAATCGGAAGCTCCCGGCTGCACCCGGCAATTTCCATATGATAATACTTTCGATCCGTATCGCTCATACAAACTCCTCTTTTCCTGCAAAATGAAGGACGGCATTTCTCAGCCGGGAGGCCACTTCATGGAACGGCCGCCCAACAGATGGACATGCAGATGCTGCACGGTCTGCCCGCCGTCGGCTCCTGTGTTGGCCACCAGACGGAAGCCGCCTTCCAGCCCCAGCTCCTTCGCCAAACGGGCCGCCACCTCAAAGATATGCGCCGCAATGCTGGAATTTTCCTCCGTGATCTCCGCGACGGAAGCAATATGCTCCTTCGGGATGATCAGGACATGGACGGGAGCCTGCGGCTCCAAATCATAGAAAGCAAGAACGCGTTCGTCCTCGTATGCTTTTTTACTGGGGATCTCTCCCGCGGCAATCTTACAAAAGATACAATCGCTCATTTTTCATTCTCACCACTTTCCTTTTGCCGTGCCGAAGCTTCACGCGGACCAATCGCGCACGCATCCCCCGGCAAACCGGTTTGCATGGATTCGCGCGCGATACCGCCCGCACCACGGCTCTACTGCGTTTATTATAGCACATCAAAAGGGGACTGAAAAGAATCTTTTCGTTTCTTTTGCCGAAAGGAAGGGCTTATTTCTTCATCATGTCCGCGACGATCGTTTCCGCCGCGGCAAGCGCTTCGTCCAGCTTGGTCAGATCCTTCGCACCCGCCATGGCAAAATCGGGCTTTCCACCGCCGTTGCCGCCGGTGATCTGCGCCACCGCCTTGGCAAGCTGTCCGGCATGCAGGCCCTTGGCCTGCGCGCCCTTGCCAACGGTCGCCGCGATGCTGCCCTTTCCGCCATTGGTGCAGGCGAGAACCGCCGCGATCTCAGAAGCCTGATCACGGATGCGATCGCACATGGTCCGCAGCGCGGCGGGCTCCGTGCCGGAGAAGATCGCGGTGATTACCTTCACGCCGTTGATCTCCTTCGCCTCGGAGAACAGGCCGTCCATCTGCATGCCTGCGATCCGGCTGTTGAGCGCCTCGATCGCGGAATCCTTCTCCTTGATCTCGCCCATGAGCTGAGCGGCGCGCACGCTGATGTCGGCGGGGTTGTTCAGCTTCATGACCATCGCCGTGCTGCCGATCAGCGCGGTCGCGTCCGTCAGCATTCCCAGAACGCCGAGACCCGTCACGCCCTCGATCCGGCGCACACCGGAAGCCACGGAGGATTCGGACACAATCTTAAAGAGACCGATTTTCGCCGTATTGGAAATATGGGTGCCGCCGCAGAACTCGCGCGAGAAGTCCTCCACGGAAACGACGCGGACAATATCACCGTACTTTTCCCCGAACAGTGCCATCGCGCCGAGCTTGCGCGCTTCCTCGATCGGCATCTCGCGGCAGCTTACCTCCACGCCCTTGAGAATCTCCTGGTTGACCAGCAGCTCCACCTGCGCGATCTCCTCCGGAGTCAGCGCGGAGAAGTGCGTGAAGTCAAAGCGGACGTGCTTTTCATTGACCAGCTGACCGGCCTGCTCAACGTGATCGCCCAGCACACGGCGCAGGGCGGCCTGGAGCAAGTGAGCCGCCGTGTGGTTGCGCATGATGGCGGCGCGGCGCTCCGCGTCCACACTCAGGGAAACCTCTTCCCCGACAGACACGGCTCCCGCCGTCACGGAAATATGGTGGAGATAATTCTTCGCATGGTTCTTGGTGGTGTTGTCCACGGTGAACATCGCGTCCTCGGATTCGCCCGATCCGGTATCACCGATCTGTCCGCCGCCCTCGCCGTAAAATACCGTGCGGTCGCACACGATCACAGCTTCATCGCCAGCCGTCACGGAATCCACGCGCGCGCCATCCTTCACAATCGCGAGGATCTTCGCGCGGCAGGAAAGCTCCTCATAGCCGAGGAACTCCGTCTCCGGCACGCCGTCGAGCAGATTGCTCTCTCCCAGCCATGCGTCGGCTCCCGCGTTTTTGCGCGCGTTGCGGGCACGCACCTTCTGCTCCTGGAGCTTCTCGCGGAACGCTTCCTCGTCAATGGTGAATCCGCGCTCAGCGGCAATTTCCTTCGTCAGATCCAGCGGGAAACCGTAGGTATCGTTCAGACGGAACGCATCCTCGCCGGTCATCACGCTGGTATCCAGGCGATCCAGAATCTCGGTGAGCATCTGCATGCCCTGATCGATCGTCTTGGCAAAGCTCTCCTCCTCCACACGGATCAGCTTGAGGATCATGGCGCGCTTTTCATCCAGCTCCGGATACGCGGTCAGGTTCTCATGGATCACGGTCTCGGCCACTTCGGAGAGGAAGGGGCGATCGATGCCGAGGAGACGGCCATGGCGGGCGGCACGGCGGAGCAGGCGGCGGAGAACATAACCGCGTCCCTCGTTGCTCGGCATCACGCCGTCCCCGATCATGAAGGTCGTGGAACGGATATGGTCGGTAATGACACGCAGGGAAACGTCCTTCTTCTCGTCCTCGCCATAGGTGACGCCGGCAATGCGGCAGATGTGCTTCATGATATTCTGCACCGTGTCAACGAGGAACAGATTATCCACGCCCTGCATGATGCAGGCCAGACGCTCCAGGCCCATGCCGGTATCAATGTTCGGATGCGCCATCGGCGGGTAGTTGCCCTTGCCGTCGCTGTCAAACTGAGAGAACACCACGTTCCAGAATTCCACATAGCGGTCGCAGTCACAGCCGACGCCGCAGGTGGGCTTTCCGCAGCCGTACTGCTCGCCGCGGTCAAAATAAATCTCCGAGCAGGGGCCGCAGGGGCCGGAGCCATGCTCCCAGAAGTTATCCTCCTTGCCCATGCGCACAATGCGGTCCGGGGCAACGCCGACTTCCTTCGTCCAGATCTCGAACGCCTCGTCGTCGTCCTGATAAATCGTCACCCACAGCTTATCCACGGGCATTTCCAGCACCTTCGTGCAGAATTCCCATGCCCAAGCGGTGGCCTCATGCTTGAAATAGTCTCCGAAGGAGAAGTTGCCCAGCATCTCAAAGTAAGTGCCGTGGCGCGCGGTTTTGCCGACATTCTCAATGTCGCCCGTGCGGATGCACTTCTGACAGGTGGTGACGCGCTTGCGGGGCGGCGTGACCTCTCCCGTGAAATACTTCTTCATAGGCGCCATGCCCGAATTGATCAGCAGAAGGCTGTTGTCGTCCTTCGGAATGAGCGAAAAGCTCGGCAGGCGCAGATGCCCCTTGCTCTCAAAGAACGACAGATACTTTTCTCTCAGCTCGTTTAATCCTGTCCACTGCATAACTTGACCCGACTCCTTATTTTGAAATCATAATTTGCGGCCCGCGCAAAAAGAAAAGGGCTTCCCCTCCCATATGGGACGGGGAAACCCGTGGTACCACCCAAATTGCGCCGCAGCGCCTCTCTTGCTCCTTAACGCGGAAAACGCCGTACTCCTCGCACGGGGCTCCGGGACGGCCGCTTCCGTACCCTTTCGCAGCCCTCTCGCAGCGTCCCGAAGGACAAGGGCCTCTCTGCGCGAACCGACACGGCGCGTTTCCCTTCAATGCCGGAAGCCTTGCGGACACGGTGCAGCCGTTCCCCAGGCTCCTATGAAACATAAAAATTATAGCCGGATTCTCCCCGGTTGTCAACCGACAAATCTCACAGAATTTCGCCTTTCCGGGTCCTTTGCCGTTTCACGGAGAGAGGAACAGTTCCCAAAGGCCGTCGGCAATTTCCTGAAACACAGGGCCGCAGGTCGGGCCGCCACCCGTTCCCGTTTCGGAAAAGACCACAATCACATACTGGGGATCGTCGTACGGGTAAAAGCCCGCGAACCAGGAATGCACCTGCTCCACCCCATTTTCGTCAAAGCGGCCTGTCTGCGCCGTCGCCGTTTTGGCTCCTGCCCCGCCGTGCGCGGGAGAATACTTGGTGCTGGTGCCGTCCTCCACGGACGCACGCATGAAATTTTGCAAAAGGGCGGCGTGGTACGCGCTCAAAACGCGCGTCGGTTCCTGCTCCTCCACGCCCGACACCGTTTGAAGCGAAGCGTCAACCGTCCCCTGCACCAGCGAAGGAGCCGTATATTCCCCGTCGGAAGCGATTGCGTTTACCATCCCCAAAATCTGGAGGGGCGTAGCGGTGAGCTCTCCCTGTCCAAAGGAAAAATTCGCCAGAGCCTGCGGAACCCGCAGAGAGCTTTCCGACGGCAGAATGCCGGAGCTGGAAACGTATCCCGGAGCAAGCTGTGTCCCGGAACCGAAGCCGAAGCGTTTTGCCATATTGAGAAACAGGGAAGGATCCACTTGCTGCATCAGATGGACAAAATAAGTGTTGCAGGAATTCGCGATCGCGTCCTGGATCGTTTCTGTCCCGTGCCCTGCCCGGTAATGGCAGCCGATCTCCCATCCCATCACATTCTTTGAGCCTCCGCAGTAAT
>OERR01000332.1_pt1 | contig 10883 bp, 8 predicted proteins | sample 1540051 | NCBI WGS metagenome assembly OERR01 (sample SAMEA3891884, study PRJEB23780) | metagenome | biome: terrestrial biome; feature: animal house; material: Caecal content | place: Italy | collected 2015-05-05 | reverse complement strand
GCTTATGTTTTGGCAAAAGTGGTTCTATCTGACTCCACAGTTCGTCGCTTACCAGCTTCCTGGGCATTTGCTTCACCCCCACTGGTATTTTACTGCATATTCCTCTATTTGTCAGGTTTTGTTAGGTGCTCTAAGTGGATAGCCAGATGACTTGCTTGCCAACTTTGTGTTTGCCAAATTCTCTATATCATAGCTGACCGTCGGAACGATTTGGTCTGCGACCAGCCTTTTATCAATCAAATCTAACATTTGTGTTTTAACAGAACACAAAAAAGTCTGACCTACAATGAAGTTATCCAGCTTCTATAAAAATGAATTTACTTTATTTCCTGCTCAAGCGAGTCGAACTCTGATGTAGAAAAGAATTCTCCCATGGTGATTCCCAAGCCGTCACAAATCATTTTGATTGTAATCACCTTGTGGTTCTGGCTTTTGCCATAGAGAATGTTCTTGATACTGGAAGGTGGTAATGCCGGTAAGGTGGCGAGCTTATTGATGGTAATTCCTCGTTCATCGCAAAGAGTCAAAACACGATTCCTAATAGCGGTCACTATGTCCATACTTTTACGCTCACCTCCAATTTCTATTGTTAGAATACTGGGTTCGGCTGTACAAAGTAGGCTATGTGTGCTACTATTAGGCTATGGGTAGACTAATTAGGGGGTGTTTTGGTGGGCAAATGTAGCACCTTCTTTGGTTGTCAGTGTTCCAATCCCCTGCGTCCTGCTGGGGTTGTTTGACGGGTATCGATTGCTTTGCCCTCCGAGAGCTTACGGAGAGGTATCCAAGCATCTCTTATTCTGTGGCATTGTTCTGTTTGCCATCGAAACAGAAGGATGAGCTGGCACAGTGCCAGAACAATTATTGCTTTATATAGATCATGCAATCCAGCGCTTGGGATAAGATGGACTTTGCAAATGATGATGTTAAGTTATTGAATCAAAAAAAGCAAAGTGAAAACACTTAACTATTTTATCTGGACACCCATCTGTCTGACCGGACTCTTATAATCAATACAGGAACGGTCGATAAGACGAATGGAGGGGTTAGATGGAACATACGAAGCAAGATAGGCTGTTGGAAATATTCTTTAGGCTCTTGCGTGGCGAATCTCTTTCAGTCCAAAAGATCGCTAATGAATACAAAATTTCAACTAAAAGCGTCAGTCGTGACATCAACGACTTGAAGGCTTTTTTCGCAGACCACCGAGAACTGATGGGAAATACAGAACTGAAGTATTCAAATCAGTCAAAGGCGTATCATCTGTATATGGATGAATTTTTGACAAACCGAGAATTGTTCGCTCTTATCGAAATCATCATTGGAGCCAGAGCTTTCTCCAAAGAAGAATTGCTTACCCTAACGAACAAGTTGAAGGGTTTTACCACTGCAACCGACCGCCCAATGCTCAGCGATTTGATTCGCAAGGAGTTATATCATTACACGGAAATTAAGCACGAATGCGATAGCGTCCAAGATACTCTATGGAAACTCGCTTCGTGTATCACCGAGAAAAAAGAAATTACGGTTGATTACTACCGGGCAGATCGGGCATTAAAAACCCATCGCATCAGGCCGGCATCGCTGATGTTCACAGATTATTACTTCTATCTCATCGCATTCAACACAGAGGGTGATCCGGACAAGCCATTGTATTTCCGTGTCGATAGAATTAAGCATATAACTGAACACCGGCAGCACTTCACCAATGACGATGCCCCAGAGTTTGATGAAGGACTGCTCCGCCAACGGAGCCTTTTTATGTGGCCTGGGAAACTAAGAACAATTCGTTTTGAATTTACAGGAAGTGCAATTCAGGCCATTCTGGATAAACTCCCCACCGCCAGGATCATCGAGCGAAACGGCAGAACCTATACTATCGAAGCCGAAGTTTATGGTGATGGAATTAAGATGTGGCTTTTGAGCCAAGGTCGCCGCGTTAAAGTAATTGCACCTGATGATTTTGTCGAAGAAATGAAGAAAGAAATTACAGAGATGGCAAATTCCTATAGATAACCCCATCTTTGTACAAGGAGCATTCGATATGTACAACACTTTACAATACTTAGTGGAATCCGTAGATTTGCGGAATCATCCGCTCACGAACTCTAAGGAGAAAAATAAAGGGAATTATTATTTGGCCCTTTCTTATATCGTTCAGAAAACTATTACAGATAGCAAAGTTGAAATCTCAGCTGAAGCAAAGGAATACATCTCCAAGAGATTGGAATTGTATTGCGAAAAACTTAGACCAGATGCTAAAACAGTAAACAGCGAAGATGAAAGCATAAAAGCACTCTCTGCTTGTGTACGTTGGCCTTGGCGGGCTAAACAAAGACTATGGCTCATGTGCGACCTGGCGCTAATACTACTAGATAAATCATTGGTTCAAGTTGCCGCAACAACGATTAAGCAATTCTTGCCCCATAAGAGTCACGCCGATATTGATACACTTGTCGGTGGGTTTCTTAACGATAGCCCCATTTATTCTCGCTATCCCCGGGCAGAAAGTCAAATCAAGCAATACCTGAATAATCAGATTTTCTTTTCCAATCCAGAGGTTCGCATTATCGTGACGGCAAATATGAGCGCAGGAAAATCTACGCTCATAAATGCTTTAATTGGAAAGCCTGTTGCAAGAACATCCCAGGAAGTGTGCACGGGAAGCGTGTGTTACTTGTATAACAAAGCATTTGAAGATGGCAACATCCATCTTTCTACAAACACTCTAACCTTACACGCAACGGAGCAGGAACTTAGGAATTATCAATGGAGCGGCGCAATCTCAATGGCATCTTTCTTTGCCAGACTCGTGCCAACGTCATCAAGAATATGCCTGATTGACACACCAGGCGTTGATGCTGCTCTATATAAAGATCATACAAAACAGACCCACGACGCACTTTTAAGGCAGAACTATGATGCCGCTATCTATGTAGTCAGCCCCACAAACTTAGGTACTGATGCGGAAAAGAAACATCTTCTCTGGGTGGCTAAAAATATACCACATGACAGGGTAATATTTGTTCTGAACAAGTTAGATGACTATCGAAGCTGCTCTGATAGTATCGAGGAAAGCATTCAGGGACTTCGAGAGGACTTAAGTATTGTAGGATTTGAAAATCCTACAATCTGCCCTATATCTGCATACTTTAGTTACCTGTTGAAACTGAAGGTAACCGGGCAGACAATGAGTGATGATGAATCGGACGAATATGCATTTTTTGCGAAGAAGTTTAAGCGTGCTTCCTATGATCTGTCTCGATTCTATACCGACTGTACCATTACTGATAGTGACACTGAGGAAATGGCGTTAAGTAAGCGATCCGGACTTTATGGTTTGGAAAAAATAATTTATAAAGATTGAGTTTATGGAGGAAAGGTATGAAAAAGATATTTATTAAGTATAATCCGTACAATCTTGAAACCGAATTTAAGGTTGACGGAAAAAGACTTGCTCAAAACAGTAAAATCGGTGAAAAAATCCTCCCCGGCTCCCGTCTGCAGGAATGGGTTGAGGACCTTCCCCAAGACTTAATCGAGGAATACAACGACACTGATTTTGACATTGTATTTCACGGTACCTTATTGGATTTTGAAGATCTTACCGAGGTGTTCACCAAGGCTTATGAACAGGGGAAGCTAACTGCAAAGCTGGATCGCATTCCAGCGAAAGAAACCTCTGACAAGGAAGCACTCATCGACGAAGTTTTCAAAGAAATACAGGAAGGCCCCTTCGATGAACTTAGAGATGTCGAAATAATAAGTGCTTTTCAACACGCTAAAAGTAGCGATTTTGAGGTTTGCGTGGTGGCAACTATGAGTGCCGGTAAATCCACGCTTATCAATTCCATGCTTGGAGCTAAACTGATGCCTTCCAAGCAAGAAGCGTGTACTGCTATTATCACTAGGATCAAAGATACAAAAGGAACTGCGACATGGCAGGCAGAGGTTTATGGTAAGGACGGGCGCTTGATAGAAACCCACAAAGACCTAACCTATGCTACCATGGAACGCTTGAACAATGATGAAAATGTGTCTCTTATCAAAACTGCTGGCAATATTCCTTTCGTCTCCGCCGAAGACATTTCTCTGGTATTAATTGATACCCCGGGTCCCAACAATGCCAGAGATCCAGAGCATAAAAAAGTACAGAGCGAGTTCTTGAATAAGTCTTCTAAAGCCCTAGTTCTCTATATCATGGAGGGAACATTCGGCTCTGATGATGATAATGCTCTTCTTCAAAGAGTTGCTGACAGCATGAAGGTTGGTGGTAAGCAAAGTAAGGATCGCTTTATCTTTGTTGTAAATAAGATGGATGACCGCCGCAAGGAAGATGGTGACACTTCCCAAACTTTAGAGCGTGTTCGGGCTTATTTGAGGAAGCACGGCATCATCAATCCCAACCTTTTCCCGGCCGCAGCATTACCAGCACTAAATATTCGGCTGATTCAGAATGGAGTCGAAGTTGACGAAGATACGCTTGACGAAACCGAAATGAAGGTTCGCAAGCTGAACAGAAATCCTTCTCTCCACTTTGAGGAGTTTGCGTCCCTTCCTGCAAGCATCCGTGGAGAAATTAAAAAGCAGCTTGGAGAAATAAAAAAGCAGCAGCTTGCAGATGCAGAAAACAGAGGCGACGCAAATGCCGAGGCTTTAGCAAATGCCGAGGCTTTAATTCACACCGGCGTTGTTTCTGTTGAAGCCGCAATTCGCCAGTATGTCCAGAAGTATGCTAAAACTGCAAAAATCAAAAATATCGTTGATACTTTTATGCACAAGCTTGTCGAGCTTGGGTGTGAGCAAAAAACATTGAACCAGCTCGCTAAAAACCGTGAGGACGGCGAAAGAATTGCCCGCCAGATTGCGACTATTCGCAAAAAAATTGATGACGCAAAGGCAGCAAAGAAATTTAAAGATGCTGTCGATGATGCTGTTGTTAAGGTAAGTGATGATGCAAATGATGTCATTGTGAGTATCGTTCAGAAATACCAGACCCGTTTGACACAGAAAATTGATTCTCTCAAGGGCGATGAACTGGATATGAGCGAAGTGGATCAGGAAGTGGCCCGCCTAGTGCGTTTCGCTCAGAAGCTCGAACCAGATTTTAAAGCGGATCTTGATGAACTCATCAGAGATAACCTTATTAATACCAGCAATGCTCTTTTGGCTCAGTACAAGGAAAAGCTGTCCTCTCTTACCGATGAAATTGACCCCGCCACTCTGGCTGGAATTTCCATTGAGCCGCTTAAACTGATGGCTTCTAGCGTTACCACAGCTGATGATTTTTCTGTTAATAAACTGATTAAAGAGAAAGAAGTTGAGGATGGTCAGGAATGGGTTGTAAATACAGATAAAAAGTGGTACAAGCCTTGGACTTGGTTCCAGGAAAGCGGACACTACCGCACGAAATACAAGAAGGTTAAATTTGTCCCTGCTGATGACCTGGCCCAAACCTTCTTTGCACCTATTCAGGATCGTTTGTTTGAGAATGGTGAAGCAGCTCGTCAGTATGCCACCAAACAGTCTAACCGGATTGCGGCAGCTTTCAGCAAAGAATTCAAACGTTTGGACAATGTGTTGAAGCACAAACTGGAGCAACTTGAGAGTTATGCTGCTGATAGCAAACTGGCCAAGCAGCGAATTGAAGAAACCGAAAAAAATCTGAAGTGGCTCGAAAATATTACCAAGAAGGTCGCTTCCATTCTCGAAATTTAAGGAGGTTGAATTATGGCGTTATCTAATGCGTTTCATGAAGCAGTCAATGAAGGCAATGTCCGTCTTGTCAGAATTATGATGAAAGACAGTCTGCTTCTCGACCCCACTTTCTCATCTTTTTCAGAAATGGAGCGTGCGGCTGCAAATTTGGCAGGACTGTATGATCCACATGACGGCAAACAGTTCACCGAGGATTCGAGCAAGTGGAACGATGACTACATGAATAAGCTCATGGTTGAAGTCGTTTTGAATTTTTCCCACGAGAGAGTAGATCATCTTAAAGATGTTGTCCATTACCTCAGACCTGTTCCGAAGAAAGTTTCTGCACCTGCTCACGAGGATAGACCTCGTTATGAGTACAACAACTCTCCTGATGCCAATTATCAAGAGGAAAAACGCCGTGCCCAGGCAAATGGGGATTACCGTGGAGCTAAGATTGCGGCTGGTACTGTTGTCGGTGCTATTGCTGGTGGCGTTGTTGCATCTGTCGCAGGTGTTACTATCGTTGGCGGCGTTGCTGCCGGTGCTGTTGTTGGTGGTGTCGCAACTGCTCTTATCGTTAATGGAGGTAAATAATCTATGAGCGATACGGTAATACTTGGGAAAAAGGAGGAGCTTCCGGTTCCACAAGCTGACGCAGAAGTGGTAATCCGAAAACAGGGAAACAAGGTTCCGAGTTTGGCTACTTTGGAAGCACAGCTTGTAGAATCCAGCAAGTTAGTTGATGATATTATTCTAAAAAAATATCTTTACAGGCTTACGGACTTGGAAATAGTTCCTTTACCTGATGACTTAAAGCAAATCAGCGACATTCGCCTTTTTAGAATCACTGAAATGGTCTACCAGAAAAACGAATATTCTACATACAAATTTGCATCCGTCTTTAGCGCAGTTCAAAACCTGAATTGTGGTGTCTTTATCATCGCAGATAGTAACGGGCAGAAAACCGATTTCTATATGGGTGTTCGTTCTTTGGATGACAAGCGTACCACGAAGTCTCTAAAAGACACTCTAAGAAATGCCCTGATTGGACAATTCCCCGGTGTTAAATCGGTGGATCTGCTCGACCCGCAGGCCGAAGCGTTTCTTGCTGAAATCCCTACGAAAAATATTGCTTGCGTTTCTTGTGTCGCAAACAATAAGGATGAAGATTTTAAGGACAACGAAACATTCATCCAGGGCCTGGAAAAATTGGCTCTTGCAATGCAGGGGCAGAGATATACAGCCATTGTATTGGCAAAAAGCACGCCAGCTGACCAACTTGATGAAATTCGCCGTGCCTACGAGACGATTTACACCCAATTATCTCCATTTGCCAATATGCAGTTGTCCTATGGCGCCAATATGGCATTGAGCATTTCTGATGCACTTTCCCACGGTACTACTACTGGCACTTCTTATACAAAGAACACAGGCGTTACCAAAGGTACAAGTTATTCTAAGGGATACGCAAAGAACAAGTCTGTTTCTAAGGCAGACACATTAGGAACCTTGGCAAAAACGGTTGGCAGCGTTGCATTAGGCGCGTTGAGCGTAGCAACAGCTCCGCTTACCGGTGGAGCAAGTCTGGTCGCTGCTGGCACAATCATGGCTGGACAGGTTGCCTTGGGAGCTTACACTCCATCTTCGCATACGTATGGAACCTCAGAGAACGAAAACTGGTCTGAAAATGAGAGTTTTAATGAAGGTGAGGCTATCGGTCAGAATGAAAGCGTATCTGATAACCAGACCCATACAAAAGGAATGACCTCCGGAACATCAGAAAATATGCAGTTGACTATGCAGAACAAGACTCTCCTCAATACGCTCGATAGAATTGACTTGCAGTTGAAGCGCCTGGATGAGTGTGAAAGTCTTGGTATGTGGGAATGTGCTGCGTATTTCCTCTCTGATAGTCAAGAAATTGCTGAGATGGCAGCTGGCACCTACAAAGCTCTAATGAAGGGTTCTAAGTCTGGTATCGAAACCTCTGCCATCAATTATTGGGGACGGAACGACAAGGAAAAACTTCCCCTGCTCCGAGATTACATTACAAACTTTATTCACCCTGTTTTCTCTTACGGTTCTGAGAACATGACACTTCCTGTTACTGCTTCCTCTCTGGTTAGCAGTAACGAGCTTGCAATCCAGATGGGTTTGCCGAGAAAATCTGTTTGTGGTTTCCCTGTAATCGAACACGCTGACTTTGGTAAGGAAGTCGTTTCCTACGGTTCCAGCAAGAACAGCAATAAGATTTGTTTAGGCAAAATCTTCAGTATGGGAACCGAAACTGGAACCGAAGTTAATCTGGACATCAATTCGCTCACCATGCACACTTTTGTGACTGGATCTACCGGTTCTGGCAAAAGTAATACGGTTTACGAGATTCTGCATCAGCTTCACAACATCTATGGTATCCCATTCTTGGTTGTTGAGCCTGCCAAGGGCGAGTATAAAAATGTCTTTGGAAGATTCTCTGATATATCCGTTTACGGCACAAATCCCAAAAAGACAAATCTGCTAAAAATCAATCCGTTCAGTTTCCCAGAAGATGTTCACATTCTGGAGCATCTTGATAGGCTCGTAGAAATCTTCAACGTTTGCTGGCCTATGTATGCAGCGATGCCCGCCATTCTCAAGGAGGCTATTGAAAAGGCATATATAGCGACAGGCTGGGATTTGGTACTTTCTGAAAATAGCAAGGGGCGTAAATTCCCCAATTTTGCCGATGTGTTGGAGCATATTGAGGCAGTTATCAATGAGTCAAAGTATTCTGCTGACAGTAAGGGGGATTATTCTGGTGCATTGCTCACCCGTGTGCGTTCCCTTACAACCGGTTTGAACGGCCTCATTTTCAGTACGGACGAGATTTCCGACGCAAAGCTGTTTGACGAGAGTGTGATCGTGGATCTTAGTCGTGTTGGCTCAACTGAAACTAAGTCTTTGATTATGGGCTTGCTGATTATGAAGCTCAATGAACACCGGATGTCCTCGGGCAAGATCAATAGCTCTTTGTCTCATGTCACCGTTCTGGAAGAAGCTCATAATCTGTTGAAGCGCACATCCACAGAGCAATCGTCTGAAAGCGCAAACTTGCTCGGTAAGTCTGTTGAGTTGCTTGCAAACTCCATCGCTGAAATGCGAACCTATGGTGAAGGCTTTATTATTGCCGATCAGTCTCCTGGTTTGTTGGATATGTCGGTCATCAGAAATACCAACACGAAAATTATTCTGCGTTTGCCAGATCGTAGCGACCGTGAGTTAGTTGGTTATGCTGCCGGTTTGGATGATGAGCAGATTGATGAACTGTCCAAGCTAAAAAAAGGTGTCGCCGCAGTATATCAGAATGATTGGGTTGAACCGGTTCTGGTTCAGGTCAATAAATGTGAACTTGGCGAAAGCACCTATGACTTCACCGCAGCAGCAGATGTGGCAAAGAGCACGATCCGTGAGCAGTTAGTTAATTTTCTGATTCAAGGTAGAGTCAGTGAAAAGCTCGACTTCTCTATTCCGGAAATCGAGAAGGGGCTCGCTTCTCTCGAATTGTCTTCGATGAATAGTGAGTTTGTCGAGGAACAGATTGCAGAATATAAGGAAAATGGTTCCCTCGAAATTTGGGAGGATAATGACCTTAAATTCCTTGCTAAACGCCTGTCTGATATTTTGGGTGTACGGATGAAGGTTGAAAATTGCGTTCTCACTGCTACGTCCGACGAAGAATTGACATCCATGTTGGAGCGTATTGTCCTTCAGATTTCTCCCGATGCTTCTAAATCGAAGATACTTGCAATGAGCCAATGCTTTATGAAAGACATGAGCGTACAGCAGGAAGAATCTGAGATTAGAAAGAAAATTTATACCAAGTGGGTTGCCTATATTCGAAAAGGGGGTGTGAAATAATGCTTGAAAATTTCGAAGATGTAAATGAAACTCCCTGTAACCGCTTTGCAGAAGCCCCCCTGGGTAGGCAGCTCGAAACCTTTGATGCGCAAGACATACCAGAAACCGAAGTGGATCAGTCTCTTGGCATAATTGCGGAAGTTAATGAGGTTGAAACAAAAATCGACGATAATGGTAATGTCTATTGCATTGATGGAAAGTTACTTCCGAATTGTACCTATGAACTCAATGGTAATATTTATGTTCCCGATGACAAAGGACGAATCATCAGCTGTGACGCAAAGCCAGTGAGAACACCAGAAAACCCCCGTGACAATAAAGCGCAGCAAGAAGCTGGTGGCGAGGATAGAAAACCTACTGATCAAGGTGGTCATATTGTTGGGCGAGATCTGAATGGCGACGGAGGAATTGGCAATCTTCTGGCTATGGATTCAAAAATCAATCAAAGTGACTACAAGCGGATGGAAAATGATATTAAAGACGCTTTGGATGAAGGCAAAGATGTTACGATGCACACGGATGTTACCTACAAAGGAGATTCTGAGCGTCCAGATATCATCACAGTCACAAAAATCGCTGACGGTGAAAAGGCAGTTTATAAGTTTGATAACAATCTCGATGGCTCCTTGATGGATGAAATTCCAGAGGTCGGAAAAGAAGCTGTTCAGGCCGAATTAGATGATACTGGTGGACAGATTTCTTCCATTAAAGAAATCTATGATGAGAACGGAAATCTGGAAAAAACTATCATCAACATCACCTATACGGATGAAGATGGATTCAATCATCGTAGCAGAGTTACTATCGAAAATTTTTAAAGGAGGTGACTTGAGGTGTCAGATCTCGAAAAGTATGTAGCCGATACACTTGCACCGTTGGTTCCTACCTATGAGAAACTGGATGTGAGGGCAAATGTTGGCGATAATACACACTCTGTTGAATTTTTTGCAACAATCAACGGAAAGAAAATGCAATGCTATGACATGGCAGACAACGGGATGATTAAAGAAAAGGATCTCGATGTTGCCTTTAACGCAATCGCAGAATATATTCGCAAGACGGCGGACTACATTCCTGGAACAATAAACAAAATCAAATTCTCGCTAAATAAATAAAAAGACTGGCACGGTTGACGCCCAACGACGGGAACAACGTAAGCGCCTCACGAAACAGCGTACTTGTCAAACCCGGTCTCCAAGTGAGAGAATAATTCCATGTAATGGCCGTGTAATTTTGAGAGCGGTCTCAAAAATACACGGTCACTCCGAGAAAATCCATTGAGGAGG